>Ga0126373_10000894_pt1 | contig 20382 bp, 16 predicted proteins | sample PanSoiMetPlot_11_FD_92545 | JGI IMG/M metagenome (GOLD analysis project Ga0126373, IMG submission 92545) | Tropical forest soil microbial communities from Panama - MetaG Plot_11 | ecosystem: Environmental > Terrestrial > Soil > Tropical forest > Bulk soil | place: Panama | collected 2016-02-17 | reverse complement strand
GCCAGGAATGCGATCGTCTCCGCGTAGAGCAACCAGGGCGCGTTGGCCTTGACCGAGACGCTGAAGAAATTCTGCGCCAGCGCGAACGCTCCGGCGACGACGATCCCGGCCACGCAACCCCAGTAGATTCTGTTGTTGCGGCGCTTCAGGCTCGGATTCTGCTCGATTTCCTTCTCCTCGTCGGTCATGGCGCCGATCTCATCGTCGGAGTATGTGCGGGTAAACCGCGCCGCCATGACGGCGATCATGAGCATCAAGCCGCACAGGGAGACGACGTGGACGATGCTGATCGCAGCGGCATTCGGGGCCGGCTGGGCCACCAGAGGAGTCACCGGACTGCAGCTGTTGCTCGGGACCCTCGCTGGTCCCCTCGTCGGGAACAAGGCGATCCCCAGGGCAAACAGCCCGGCGAGGTTCGTTGCCCAGCGGTCGATCCAGTCGCGGCCCCGGTAGAAGAAGAGGAACACGCCAGCGGCCCACATGGCGCCGACGAATGCGTCGCGCATGTGCGAGTAGTAATAGCCACTCAGAGACCCAGGCAGTTTGTCTGATATCGGTGCGAGACATCCCAGAGAGTGCTGGGAGAAGATGACCCAGTTGCCGAGGAACACGGCGAACGGCAAGCAGATGCCGATCCAGCCGATGGCCTTCCGGAGGGTCATGTAGCTGCCGAGAAGCTGATTGGATGCTTGCGCACCGCTGTCCATGAGTCCACCCCACTTCGTAGACAGCGCGAGTTATTTAGTTGTCAGGAGCCCCCAAAAGGACTGACGCTTGCCGCGATGGTAGGAGTGATGTTCCTTCGTGTCAATAATCCGGACCATTATTTGCGGCCACGATTCGGCCGGTCCGGATTTGGCCTCAGCGTCGGCTGAACTCGAGTTCGGCCATTTCAGCCGAAGAGTCAACCACGACCACCCTGGGATGACTAGTCGTAATGGCCGGCCGGAATGTTCTCCGCCCCGGCTCGCCCCTCAGGCGTCATGTCGAGCACGTTCCAGAGTGGCCAGATCGAGTCGACATGACGGGGATCCTGGCCTTGCTCTCTGGCTGCGAACATCAGCTCGGTAGCCCACCGGTGGCGGAATCCGCCGGCATCGCGGGTGAACACGTTCAGGATCGGGCGCTGACCGCTGTCCGGGTCTTCAGCGAGATAGTCGAGGTTGTAGCGGTTATTCCGCGAGGACAGCAGCCGGAGCTGGCGCCAGCCGCGTTCGCGCGCGAAGGTGCCGATCCGGTGCGGATCTGACTTCGCGACAACGACGAGATTGATGAGCTGGCCGAGGTGCGGCGCTGCTCCGTCCAGCGAATCGAGGATCGAGGTGCAGGACGGGCACGGCGTCTCGGCGAGCGGAAGGCGCGCCGTCTCGCCCTCGGCCGGACCGGGCCTGGGGTCGCCTGAATAGCGCGGGAACATGAAGCTGTAGACGACGAGCGTGTCCTTGCCCGGCGCGAACAGCTCGGAGAACCTGACCGATCCGCCCTGTCCGGTCGCCTCCTCAAAGACGTAATCCTCAGGCACGGCGCCGCCGGGCGGGAGCGCGCGGCGCTGTGCGGCGACTCGCTCGATGGCTTGCCGCAGCTCGACCTCCGTCTCCAGCAGCCGTTCGCGCGCAAGCCGGTACTCGGTCGATTCACCAGGGAACCTGGTACTGGGCGGCCCAGACATGCGACCAAGCCTAGATCGCGAGGACGGCCTGGCCCAGCACCGAGCCGGCGTGGCCAGAGGCCGAGCTGGCGACGCGCGCCTGTGTGACGCGGCCAGTGCGCAAACGTCATCAATGCCTGATTCATCCTGTTATCGTTGCTGCAGTCACCATCGGATATCCGAAACGTAGTCGTCTCGCATATAGCGGAGGCACAGCTGGACAGGTTCAGGCTCGCCGACGTGGACCCGGAGGCGGGGCGTGGTCGGCATCGCCGGCGGGCGCCGGCCGACCGCGGGCGACCAGCTGCCGCGCGCCCGACTGGACCACCGCGCGTGCGGCTGGCGACGGCGACGGCGGTCCCGGCGGCGGTCCTCATCGGTGCCATCGTCTACTTCGCGGGCTCCGCCGATGACCCCGGCTCGCCAGGCGCCGCTGCGGCCAGTGCAGCAGCCGATCCGGCCGGCCAGCCGATCTGGCCCGCCCAGGTGACCACCTCGCCGGCGTCCGTGCCCGCACCTGAGCCGTCGGCAGCCCGGCACAGCCCGGCGCCGCCGCTACCGGTCATCACGCTGTTCCCGCGCTCGGCCGGCCGGGCAACCCTGCCCGTCCCGGTTCCGCTGCCAACAGCGCGACCAGCACCGGCGACCGCTCCGCCAGCATCGCCGTCAGCCGCGCCCGCTCCCACGATCAGCTCGACCCCCGCCAGCAGCCCGTCCGCCACGGCCAGCCCGCCCGCCACGACTAGCCCGGCTCCGGCCAGCAGCCCACCGCCTGCCACGCCCGCGCCCGAGCCGGTCCCAACCGACAGTTCCAGCTCCGCCCCGCTGACCCCGTCGGCGCCTGCAGGAACAAGCTCGCCGACTCCGGCGCCCTCCGGCAGCTGACAGAGGCAGCCCGCCCGTAGTTCCGCGACGAGCGTGGAATGTCGGCAGCCTGGGTTACCGTGGCTGGGTGCTTGACCAGTTTCACCCCGCTGTGCGGACCTGGTTCGAGCGGCGCTTCCCGGCCGGGCCGACGCAGCCGCAGACGGCAGGCTGGGCTGAGATCATGGCCGGGCGGCACACGCTCATCGCGGCACCGACCGGATCTGGTAAAACGCTGGCCGCGTTCGGCGTCTGCATAGACCGGATATACCGGGCATACCAGGCAAGCGTCGAGGCTGGTGCGGAGGCCGCTGGGGCCGCCGGGCCTGAGGTGGTCTACGTCTCGCCACTGAAGGCGCTGGCGGTCGACATCCGGCAGAACCTCGAGCGGCCGCTCGCCGAGATCGCGGAGGTCGCCGCCGAGCTCGGCATGCCGGCACCCGACATCCGGGTGTCAGTGCGCACCGGCGACACGGCAGCGGCCGAGCGCGCCGCGATGCTGAAACGGCCGCCGGACTTCCTCATCACCACACCGGAGTCCCTGTTCCTCCTGGTGACCGCGGAGCGGAGCCGGGCAATGCTGCGCGCGACGACGACCGTGATCGTGGACGAGATCCACGCCGTCGCGGGCAACAAGCGCGGCTCCCACCTGGCCCTCACCCTCGAGCGGCTGCAGCACGTCGCCGAGCAGCCGGTCCAGCGGATCGGCCTGTCCGCTACCCAGCGCCCGATCGAGGACGTCGCCAGGCTGCTGGTCGGAGCCGGACCTGACCGGTCGGAGGCCGACGGGTCCCCGCGTTGTTCGATCGTGGACACCGGCCACCGGCGCGAGCTTGATCTGGGGCTAGAGCTGCCGAGCGAGGAACTCGGCGCGGTCGCGACGACCGACCAGATGGCCGAGATCTGCGACCGGATCGCCGGGCACGTTCAGCAGCACCGCACCACCCTGGTGTTCGTCAATACCCGGCGGATGGCCGAGCAGTTCGCCCACCAGCTCGGCGAGCGCCTCGGCGAGGGCCAGGTGGCGGCGCACCACGGCAGCTTGTCCAAGGATCGCCGGCAGCGCGTCGAGGCCCGGCTGCGCGACGGCGACCTGCGCGCCTTGGTGGCGACCGCCTCGCTCGAGCTGGGGATCGACATTGGCCCGGTGGAGCTGGTCTGCCAGATCGGCTCGCCACGCAGCTTTGCGACGTTTCTGCAGCGCGTCGGAAGATCAAACCATACGAGGAACGGGGTACCTCGGGGGCTGGTCTACCCGACCACGCGCGACGAGCTGGTGGAATGCGCGGCCCTGCTGCGCGGGGCTCGGTCCGGACGGCTCGACCGCCTGCTGATCCCGGACTGCCCGCTCGACATCGTGGCCCAGCAGGTGGTTGCCGAGTGCGCGGCGGAGGACTGGGAAGCCGGCGAGCTGCTCGCCCTGATTCGCGGCGCGGCGCCGTTCGCCCGGCTGTCGGCAGACGATTTCGCTGACGTGGCCGACCTGGTATCGGAGGGAATCCGCACCGGCCGCGGCCGGCGGGCGGCCTACCTGCACCGGGATCAGGTGAGCGGGCAGCTGCGCGGCAGGAGGGGCGCCCGGATGGCCGCGCTCACTTCCGGCGGGGCGATTCCGGAGCTGGGTGATTACCGGGTCCTGGCGGACCCGGACGAGGCCGTTGTCGGCACGGTGAACGAGGACTGGGCGATCGAGAGCATGGCCGGCGACGTGTTCCTGCTCGGCACGACATCCTGGCGGATCCGACGGGTCGAACCGGGCATCGTCCGGGTCGTCGACGCTCAGGGGGCTCCCCCGTCCGTGCCGTTCTGGCTCGGTGAGGCTCCCGGCCGGACCGCGGAGCTGTCCGAGGAAGTCTGCGAGCTCCGCTCGGCGGTCGCCGCGCAGCTGGCCGGTGGTGGCGTCGCTGTGGCGGCGTCGTGGCTGGCAGCCGAGTGCGGGATCGGTGACGACGCCGCGGAAATGATCGCTGCCTATCTGAACGCCGCGCTCGCTCAGCTCGGCGTCCTGCCCACCATGGACACGATCGTGCTGGAGCGCTTCTTCGACGACGCGGGCGGCATGCAGCTGGTCGGGCATACCCCCTTCGGCGCGCGGCTGAACCGCGCGCTTGGCCTCGCGCTGCGGAAGCGGTTCTGCGTGACGTTCGACTTCGAGCTGCAGGCCGCCGCGAGCGACAACGCGATCCTGCTGTCCCTCGGCCCGCAGCACAGCTTCCCGCTGGACCGGGTGCCGAAGTTCCTCGCCTCCGGCACGGTCGAGGAGGTGGTGCGGCAGGCCGTGCTCACGGCGCCGCTGTTCCCGGCCCGCTGGCGGTGGAATCTCAACACCTCGCTCGCCGTGCTGCGCTGGCGTGGCGGCCGGAAGAACCCGCCCGCGATCCAGCGGATGGAATCCGACGACCTGATGGCGGCGGTGTTCCCGACGCTGGCCGCGTGCCAGGAGAACGTCGCGCCCGGTCCAATGGAGATTCCCGACCACCTGCTCGTCCGGCAGACGCTCGCCGACTGCCTGCACGACGCCATGGACATCGACGGCCTGAAGCAGCTGGTCGCGGGCATCGAGGCCGGTCGCGTCACGGTCGTCGTGCGGGACACGACGGAACCGTCGGTGCTCGCGCACGAGATCCTGAACGGGCGGCCGTTTACGTACCTGGACGACGCGCCGCTGGAGGAGCGGCGCAGCCGCGCGGTGCCGCTGCGCCGCGGTCTGCCGGTCGAGCCACACGAGCTTGGCCGGCTGGACCCGGCCGCGATCGAGCGGGTCGCCGACCAGGTCAGGCCCGACCCGCGCGATCAGCACGAGCTGCACGACCTGCTGCTCAACCTGGTGGTCATGCGCCCCGTCGCTGCCTGGCAGCCCTGGTTCGACGAGCTGGTCGCCGGCCGCCGTGCCGTCACGATGGCCGCGGCCGATGGCGACCTCTGGGCTGCGGTCGAGCGGCTGCCAGCCGTGCAGGCGCTGCTGCCAGGAATCAACCCCGTTCCCGACTATCCGTGCCCGGTGCCCGCGGAACCGCCCGACGAAGAGAGCGCGGCGGCGGACGCGCTGCGCGGTCACCTGGAGTGCCGCGGACCGTCGACCGCGGCGGCGATCGCCGCGGCCTGCGGGCTGCCCGAGTCCCTGGTCATCCGCGCGCTCGCGGCGCTGGAGGCCGAGGGCTTCGCTATCCGCGGCCGGTTCAGCGCGCCCGGCGGCGCCGAGGAATTCTGCTCCCGGCGGCTGCTGTCGCGCATTCACGCCTACACACGGCAGCGCCGGCGGCGGGAAGTCGAGCCGGTCACCCCGCAGGACTTCATGCGGTTCCTGCTGCGCTGGCAGCACGTCGCGCCCGGCACCCGGCGCGAAGGCAGGTTCGGCCTGCTGTCGGTGATCGAGCAGCTGCAGGGCTTCGAGCTGGCCACCGGGGCGTGGGAGCGGTCCGTGCTCGCGGCCAGGGTCGAGGGCTACCGGCGCGAGTGGCTGGACGAGCTGTGCATGTCCGGCCAGGCGTGCTGGGGACGGCTGTCGGTGCGGGACGCCGAGCCCGAGATCGAGCCGCGCCGGAGCGGGCTTACCCCCTCACGCGCCACTCCGATCACGCTGGCGCTGCGCGACGACCTGCCGTGGCTGCTTCGCGCGGCGCGCGGTGACGCGACGCCGGCCGAGCCGGCGAGCGGCCGGACCCGGGACGTGCTCGATGCGCTGCGCGCTCACGGGGCGCTGTTCCGCACCGACCTGGCGACGCTGACCCGGCGGCTGCCATCCGAGATCGATGAGGCGCTGTGGGACGCGGTCGCGCGCGGGCTGGTGACCGCGGACGGCTTCCGGGCCGTCCGGGTGCTGCTGCGGCGCGGCAGCGCCGAACGATATGCGCCGACGGCCGGGCTGCGGCGCGGATTGCGCGCCAGCACGGGGGCGTCAGGCCGCTGGTCGCTCCTGCCGCCGCCGATGGCGGATGCGGACCGGGACGATCTGGCCGAGGCCGTCGCCCAGCAGCTCGCGGCCCGGTGGGGCGTTGTCTTCCGGGACCTGGTCGCCAGGGAGAATCTCGCCGTGCCGTGGCGGGACGTCCTGTGGGCGTTCCGGCGGATGGAGGCGCGGGAGACGATCCGCGGCGGCCGGTTCGTCAACGGGTTCAGTGGTGAGCAGTACGCGCACCCGGACGCGGTCGAGGTCCTCAAGGCAGTCCGGCGGCAGCAACACAATGGCGAGGTCGCCCACCTGTCGGCAGCTGATCCGCTGAACCTCACCGGCATCGTGCTACCCGGCCCGCGGATTCCCGCGATCGGCGCCAATACCGTGACCTTCGTCGACGGCGCGGCTGCATAACACGCAGGATGCGCGGGTCCGACCTCACCCCAGGCTCAGCCCGTGCCGGCGGGCCGGAGCGGGCCTGGACTGCTGATTGTCAGCCTTGCGAGTCTCCCGGCTGCCGACCTCGGATGCGCGTCGTCGCGATGATCCGGCGGGCCTGATCTTCCTGCGCAGTTCGGCATACTCGCGGCCGCTCAGTACTAACCGGGCGAGACCCAGTACGTCGTGCCGGGAAATGCCGCTGGGCACAGCGACAATGACGTCCTCGTGGGTCTGGACGCGAACGACGGCCGGGGTGCCGGACCAGCGGATGACACGCGTGACGAACCACTCCTGAGACGCTTCGCAGCTAGCGTTCCCGGTTCACGCTAGGCCGCTCGGAGATCGTCCGCTAGGGGTCGGCTAGGTAAGTCTGGCGGACCCGTTAGCCCTAACTGCCCATAAGGCTAGGATGCGGTTTCCGATGCTTCGAGCATCGAACGGACGAGCGCGGCGACGTGCTGTCTGTCGGCCGGGCTGAGCCGGGCGAGGGACGCCACCAGCACCTCGATATCCGGGTCATCGATGGCAGCGGTGTCCAGGATCAGCCCTGCAGCCGCAGCTGCTGCCCCGCGTACCACGTTGACCGGAAGGTCGAGTCCAGCGGCGAGCCGCTCCAGCGTGGCCGGGTTGGGCAGGCCGGCGCGGCGCTGCGTAGCCAGGTGATGGACAGTGGAGCGAGGCAGCCCGCCGCGACGCGCGACATCGCCGTAGGAACGACGCAGTTCCCACATGCGGTCAATGATCAGGCGCTGCAACGCGTCCGGCTGCGGATCGTCCATGAGCTCTCTGTCGCCAGATTACTGGCATCCATGCCGGCGAGCGGGTGTGCGACTACCACTTGCGAGAAGCCGGCCGACTTCGGTACTGTCCGATGGCGTTGGACAGTCATCTGGCTATGCCGGACGTCCGGCACGGGCGGCCCGGCAGCGAAAGGAGGACTCGGCCATGACGATCACCGCACAGGGCCTTGGGATGCCTGGCCTGGCGAGCCCAGGCGTCGGCTACCAGCAGGGTCTCAATCCCGGCTTCCCGACGCCCATCGGCACGGAGCAGTTGCTCGGCCTCGGCCAGCACTACGGCATGCAGCCGTCATTCTGGCCGCAGCCGCCCTACGGCGCGCAAGACGCGTTTAGCCGTCAGACTGCGGGCCAGGTCATGCCGCAGCAGATTCAGCAGGTCGTCAGCCAGCTCACCGGGCAGATCATCCCGGTGGCGGAGCAGATCGTCCTGCCGCAGGTCATCGCTCTCGCTGTGCAGCTGGTACAGCAGCAGGTGCAGCAGCTCGTGACGCAGGTGTCCGTGCCGCTGATCATGGGGCAGTACCCAGTCACCACAGCCCACTGGCAGCAGCCGTTCTGGGGGCCGACGCCCTCAGCGTTCGGGCCCCACGTCCGGCCATACGCTGGCCTGTCCTGAGGAGCGCCGGTGAGCATGGGTGCATGGCCGGCGATCACCGGCGAACCGGGTCGCGAGCAGGTGGCTGCCCTGCTGCAGCACACCTACCAGTGGACGCGGGCCGCCGCTCAGGCCGCCCCGCCGGTGGCGCAGCAGCTGGCCCCGGCTCTCACGGTCGCGGCACAGCTCTACGAGGCGCGCCAGTACCGGGCCGCCATGAGCCAGCTGGCGGGTGTGGTGACGCAGGTACATCAGGCGCGCCGGACCTACCCTGCGCTTCCCGGCCTGTGACGTGATGCATCTCGGGGCTACGGGGTGCATCCGCCGCGACGGGCGCGGCACGGCGGGTAGCACGAACACCGCCGTCGTCGCGCCCGCCGCGGCAATCCAGTACTGAGCGGAGGCACGACGATGACAACATCGGATAAGTCGTCCGGCGCACTTCCGGGCAGACAGCCAGCCGGCGCACGGCCCCGGGCATCGCAGGGAGCGACCAGGGAACCGGGCAAGGACTCAGCGAGCCGGGATTCCGCGGCAGAGAACGCGGGTGCCCGCCGAGCCCGGCACCCGGCCGCGTACCGGCGAGAGCGATACATGGCAGGGGTCGCCCCGCCGACCGAGGCGCGAACGCTAGCCGGTCAACTCGAACGGGATCCGCAGATCGCGGTCGTACGCGCAAACGGGCGGGCCTCCGCGGGAGGAGACTTCCCGCACATTGCGGTGATCGAGACCACATCGCAACGGGCCGCTGCACTGGCCGCTATTCCTACCCTGGCGGTGGAACCCGACGAGCGGCTCGGCTGGGTGCCCGCGGACGGCCAGCAACACGAGCAGATGCCTGGCAGCTCGGTGGAACCGATCGGGGCGCTGCGCCGCATCGCGGTAGAGGTTGAGGACGACGGCGGTCACCCCGTAGAGGGTGCTGCGGTCTGCCTGACTGGGCGAGGTATGCCGGCCATGGGGTTCACTGATAGCAACGGCCAGGCTGGGCTAACGGTGGCGGCGGAGACGGCTGTCTCCCCGGAGCTACTCACGGTTCAGCCGGCCCGGGGGTGCTGGCCTGCCCGAGTGGTCCGCCCTCGCCTGCGGCAAGGCCAGCCGGTCACCGTCAGGTGCGAACGAGTCGTGACAACCTTTCCCGGATTCCCCGACCGCCCGCTGGCGTCGTGGGGCGCGCACGCCATGGGCTTTGACATGCTGCCGCCCAATCTGCGCGGCGACGGCATCAAGATCGCCTTGATCGGTTCCGGGGCTGCCGCCTCCCATCCGGATCTGGCGCAGCGGCTTGCTCATGGTCGCGACGTCGTCAGCGAGGACGACAAGAGCTGGCGCGACGATCTGATCGGCACTGGCACACACCAAGCGGTGCTGATTGCCGGGCGGGATGACGGCAGCGGCGTGATCGGCCTGGCACCCGACGCTGAGGTGCACATCTGCCGCATCGCCCCTGGCGGGACGTGCAGCGACCTCATCGAGGCCCTGGACTACTGCATAGCGCAGGAGATCGACATTGCGCTGATCTCTGCAGGCATGACCGTTCCCTCCGGTCTGCTGGCGGCGAAGATCGCGCGGGCACGCGAGCGAGGTGTCGCGTGTATTGCCGCTGCCGGCGACGGTGGCCGCGAGATCGCCCTCCCCGCCGCGCTGCCCGGCGTGCTCACGGTTGGCGCGATTGGCCAGCTCGGCTCGTTCCCGCCAGGCAGCGGCATCGCTGCCGAGATAGCGGGACCGCCCACATCGGATGGGCTGTTCGCGCCCCGGTTCGCCAACCACGGCCCTGGCCTGGACTGCTGCGCACCAGGGGTAGCAATCGTCTCAGGGCTCCCGCCCGCCAGCTACGGCCCGCTCAGCGGCACCGCCGTCGCCGCGGCGCACGTCGCTGCGGCCGCCGTGCTCCTTGCTGGCCAGGACCCGCAGTTCCGGCCCGGGGCTGGGCGGGTGGCCGTCCGCGACGCCAGCCGCGTGGACCGGTTGTTCCAGCAGATCCTCGGCTCTTGCCGGCCGCTGCCCGCCATCGGCCCATCCCGGTCGGGGGCAGGCATGCCCAATGTCGCGGTCGCCGCCGGTATCGCGCCGTGGGGCAGCTACGGCACACTGCCCGAGTTCCCGGCTGTGCCAGCCGAAACGGCTGCGCGGTCACGGGCATCGGAAGACACCGTTCAGGCTGCCCTCGCCACGCTTGACGCGGCGATGCGGTCGGCGGGCCTGATCGATGGAGTGACCTCAGCTACCTGAGTGCACCGCGTCGGTGAACACGACGCCGCAGAGAGCCTGGCTCAGCTGCCCTGGAGCCAGGCTCTCGTCATGCCCATCGCGGCCAGTCCCGCCGTGAGAGCTGAGCCGAGGATGACGGCGGCCGGTACGATCTTGCGCATGGCCACTGCCGCATTGTCCGGCGACCCGGCACGCGCCGGGGACGCCTGACAGTGAGATCGGCGGAACTGACCTCGCTGCGGATGCTGCGCCTTGCCAGGGACCGGATCGACCGCGCCTATGCCGACCCGATCAGCATCCCGGTCATGGCTGCGGCCGCAGGCTTCTCACGTGAGCATTTCATCCGGGCTTTTCGCGACGCTTACGGCGAGACGCCTGGCCGCTACCGGACAAGGCGGCGGGTGGAGCGGGCCTGCGACCTGCTCCGGTCTGTCAACCTGACCGTGACCGAGATCTGCCTGCTGGTCGGCTTCACCAGTCTCGGCACCTTCAGCGCCCGGTTCGCTGAGCTGACCGGCATGTCCCCCTCCGCCTACCGGCGGTGCGCTGCCGAACGGGGCGGACCGGCACCGATCCCCGGCTGCTTCGCGCTCATGTGGCGCACGGGGCTGCCGGTTGCCGACGATCAGAGCCCTGAGGTGGGCTAGCTGCGCTTGTATTCCTGGACGGCCCACATGTTCCCGTCAGGGTCTTCGAAGAAGCAGTAGCGTGAGCCAGGCGTTCCTGCTGGGCCCATCTGCTGTACTTCGCTGATGGCGACGCCTCGCCCGGCCAGATCGGTGCGGACGGAATCGAGATCCTCGACCACGAGCTGGACACCCCGGACAGAGCCTGGCTCACCCAGCGGCAATCCCTCGCCGATCGCTACTGAGCATGCCGAGCCGGGTGGGGTCAGTTGCACCACTCGCATGGTCTCACTGGGCCTCGCGTCGTGGTCGAGGTGGAAGCCGACCTGGCGGGTGTAGAAGTCCTTGGCGGCGTCGACATTGCGCACCGGGATGGGAACAACTTCGAGCTTCATGTCCATGAGTCCTCACGCTAACCAACCAGTCGTCTCCGCCCCGCACCGGTCGGCCAGGCGCTGCGGCGTGACGACGACTACATGCCCGGCGAGCCATTCCAGTAGCGGACGCAGCTGCTCGCAGGCTCGGTACACAGGCTCGACATCACGCACGGCATCGGATTCGAGGTCGCGAGCCGCGATAAGCGAGCGGTGCCTGAGCAGGTCGGCGCGGAGGTGGTCGGCCGGGTAACCGCGCGGAATTCGCTTCATGACGTCGCCCAGGATCTCGTGTCCGCCGGCGGCAAGCGACGACACCAGATCCGCCAGCGCGTGCCCGCTATCATCGGCGGCGACCGCTGCACGAAACAAGGCGATCTGCTCGGCGCCGGCATACCACCACGCGGCCCTGATTCGCAGGCCGTCGAGGTTGAAGCGGAATCCGATCTCGATGTTGCGTGCCACTCGCACCACGGCGCACTGGTTCTGCCACCAGTACGCGGTGCTGGCGTAGCGCCACACCGAGAAGTCTTCGTACCACGGGTCCACGTCGGCAAGGTCGTTGAGCAGATTGATCATCGGCTGCCGGACAAGCTTCTCGCGGTCATGCCGCACCTGCTCCCGCGTCTCCCGCGACGGCTCGCCGCCCAGCCGCAGGAGCACGACGTACGCCTGCTCCGGCCATCCGTGGAAGCGCGTTCCCACGCCCGCATGCTAGCCGCGACGCCGGAACAGGTCACTTACGGAGAAGCGCCGGCGGCAGGCGGCTCGTAGGGTCGAGCCATGAGTCGCACAGACATGCGGAAAGGCGGAACCCGATGATCAACGGCATCTCGATCGTGTCGGTCTGGGTGCTCGACCAGGACGCCGCCAAGGAGTTCTACGTCAGCAAGCTGGGCTTCACCTGCACGAACGACATCACGATGGACGGCGGCATGCGCTGGCTGACCGTCCGCCCGCCGGGCAGCGACGGCCAGGAGCTGGTGCTCATGGACCCGGGGAACTCGATGCTCGACGACCAGACGGCGCAACAGGTGCGGGCGCTCGTCGCCAAGGGCGCGCTGTCGCCCGGGGTCATGGCGACCTCGGACTGCGTGGGCGACCACGCGACGCTTGCTGGCCGTGGGGTGCAGTTCACTCAGGAGCCCGCCAAGCGTCCCTACGGCGTCGAGGCGGTACTCCGCGATGACTCGGGCAACTGGTACAGCTTCACTCAGCGGGGCGCCTAAGGCACGAGCTCGCCGCCGGCCGGGAGCTCGGTCACCAGCACGTCAGCCAGCCTCGACCCGGCACCGGGGTCACGCGTCCGGGCGATCTTGTGCCAGCCCCAGCTCTGGAAGGCACGCTGCGCGGCCGTGGCTTCTGGCCAGACAACGAGCGTTGCTCGCTCCTCACGCCGGCCTCGGAGCAGGAGGTCGTGGAGGGTCTGCCCGATGCCCTGCCGGCGCCAGGCTGCCCGGACGAGCAACTCGATCACGCTGAAGGTGCGGCCGGGATACTCGGTGACGATCTCCTCGGGCAGCGGGCTCGTCAGGGCCCGCCACCAAGAGGTGGACGGCCGCAGTGGCATCCCGGCCGCGTAGCCGACGAGATAGCCGCCGCTGCGGGCCTCGGCGAGGACAAACCCGGGCTGGCGGCACTGCACGCGAAACCGGCGGCCGAACTCGCCTGCGTCCGCGGATAGCCCATAGGGCGGGGCCTCGTACACCTCGGCGTGCAGGGCCTGCAGCTCGCCGGCGTGCGTCACCGCGTGCTGGCCACCCAGAAGCTCAAACTCTGTGTCAGCACCGGCCACAACAGCCAGTATCTGGGTAGGCCGCCACCAGGCGCCGTGAGGGAGGCAGGACCACGTGAAGTTCGGGCTGGCCTACAACACCGCCTACTACGGCACCGACCCCGAACTGATGGCCGCGGTAGCGCGGCACGCCGAGGAGTGCGGCTTCGAATCGTTCTACACCTCCGAGCACATCGTCATGTACCCGGGCGCGGCAGCCGGCCCGGTGCAGTTCCCGCCTGATCTGGCGGTCGCTGACCCGCTGGACTGCCTCGCATACATCGCGGCGGCGACCAGCGCACTGCTGCTCGGTACGGCTGTCTTGCTGCTCCCCTACCATCACCCGGTCGTGCTGGCGAAGCGGCTCGCGACGATCGACCTGCTCTCGAATGGCCGGATGAGCCTCTTCTCGGTTGGCCTTGGCGTGCTGCCGGGCGAGGCCGATGCGGTCGGCGTCGACTTCCGGACCCGCGGCCGGCGCGCGGACGAGGCGATCGATGTGCTCCGCTTGCTGTGGGGCGGGGACGCGTCGGGCGTCAGCTACCAGGGCGAGTTCTTTTCCCTCACCGCAGCCTGCAGCTTCCCCAAGCCGCATGACGGGCGGATCCCGCCGATCCACGTAGGCGGATCGAGCCTGGCCGCCGCCCGGCGAGCGGGCCGCCGCGGCGACGGCTACTTCCACGGCGGCCGGCTGACGCAGGCGCAGCGGGAGCAGCAGGTCGCCGTGATGCGGGCGGAGGCAGCTGCAGCCGGGCGGGATCCCGCGGCTCTCGAATACACCCGCTGGGGCCAGATCGACATGACGGCCGACGAAGTCGGGGCGCGGGAAAGCCAGGGTGTCACCCGGCTGGTCGTCGGCCCGGTGTCGACCGAACTGAAGGACATGCGGGAAGAGATATCTGCATTCGCCCGGCGCGTGCGGCTCGGCTGACGGCCGCCCTGGCACGAGCTGGCCGAGGCACCCTCATTCCCGCGTTGTTCCGATAAGTCCAATCCACGCGGCCAGCGGGCTGTCAATCTGAGGTTGTGACCAGAAGAATGCCGTCGGCCGTGTCGTGGCTGCGGAGGCTGCGAGCGCGGCCGGAGTTGGAGCTGGCCGCCGCGCTGATCAAGGCTGACCGCCAGATGGCGGGCGGATGGTGGGCACTGCTCGGGCTGCGCGGGCTGCTGCCGGCCGGGTTCTCGATCGCCACCGGCGTGCTCGTCGCCGCCATCCAGCACAGATTTAGCCTGGCGCTCCCGCTCGTCATCGTCGGCGTCCTGTTCGTCCTGCTGCAGGTCCTCGGTCCGCTGCACACCGCGCTCAGCGCCAACCTCGGCGACCGGACCGCGGCCTGGCTCTACGACGAACTGACCGGCGCCTGCACGGCGGCACCAGGTATCGGCCACCTCGAGGATCCCGATTTCGCCGCCGACCTGCAGATTGCCCGCGACTTCGATCGGGGCATGACGGCCCCGCCGCTCGCCACCTCGATGGACTTCATCGCCGGCGGGCTGGTGGACATGGTCGCTGGCCTTGCCCAGGCGTGCGTGCTCTTCGGGTTCGCCTGGTGGGCGCCGCTCGTACTCGCCGGAGCGTGGCTCTCCACCCACTGGCTGCTGCGCGAGAGCGGCGTCTGGAGGGACCGCAACACTGACGAGGTCCGGCTGGCGGCGCGCGACGCGGACTACGCCTACCGGCTCGCCGTGGATCCGCCCGCGGCCAAGGAACTGCGTATCTTCGGCCTGCCAGACTGGGTGCTCGAGCGCTTCATCACGGCCCGGCGGCGCCTGCACCGGCTGCAATACGAGGCGACGCGGATGCGCGAGCGGTCCGTGCTGGCGAGCCTTGCGCTCGTCCTCGCCGCCAACGCACTGGTGCTGTGGATGCTCGGCGCCGCCGCGCTGGAGCACCGGCTGGCGCTCGGCGGGCTCGTGGCTTACGCGTCAGCCACGATCGGCGCGTCCATGATCGCATTCGGCGGGCTCAACTGGGCGCTCGACGGTGCTGCCGCACCGGTCGCCGCGATTGCCAGGCTGAAGGCTGCGATGCCGAGCGCTGGCACGATCGCGTCGGGCACCCGGCTCCCGGGCGGCATGCCCGCGCGGCACATCAGGCTCCGCGACGTCACCTTTGCCTACCCTGCCGCTCCTGATCGGCCGGTGCTCACCGGTCTCGACCTGGAGATTCCGGCCGGAAGCTCGCTGGCCATCGTTGGCCAGAACGGCGCAGGCAAGACGACGCTGGCCAAGCTGCTGTGCCGGCTCTACGACCCGCAGTCAGGCGCCATCGAAGTCGACGGCGTTGACCTGCGCGATCTCGACCTGACGCGATGGCGCCAGCGTGTGACGGTCGTGTTCCAGGACTTCGTGCGCTTCGAGATGACGCTGCGGGACAACGTGGCCCCCCGCGACGGCTCCGGCGGTGCGTCCGCGACACCTGACGGGGATGCAGCACGGCGGGACGAGCTGATCACGGCAGCGCTCGCGGAAGCTGGTGCGCCAGGGCTTGCCGACCTCGACACCGTGCTCGCCAAGGGGTACTCGGGCGGCACCGAGCTCTCCGGCGGGCAGTGGCAGCGCGTGGCGCTGGCCCGGGCGATGCTGGCTGTCCGGCGCGGCGCCGGCCTGGTCGTGTTGGACGAGCCGACGGCACAGCTCGATGTGCGCGGCGAGGCGGAGATCTTCGAGCGAATCCTGGCGGCCACCCGATCGTGCACGACCATCCTGATCTCGCACCGGTTCTCTACCGTCCGGCACGTCGATGCGATCGCGGTCGTGGAAAACGGCGTGGTGGCTGAGCTGGGCAGTCACGACGAGCTGATGGCGCAGCGTGGTCGTTACTGGACGATGTTCACGCTGCAGGCTCAGCGATTCGCCGCCGGCACGCCGGAAGAAGGCGAGGAAGAGATGACCTTCGATGTCCTCGCCTGACACTGCGCTGCCGACCGGAGAGGTGCCGGACAAGCTCCCGCCCGCGCTGTCGTCGATGTGGCGGCTGTGCCGTCTCGGCTTTCGCTATGAGCCCGCGCTCATGGGTATGTCGCTCGTGCTGGCCCTGGTGGCCGCCTTGCCGGACGCATTGCTGGCTGTCTGGCTCAAGCTGCTCGGCGAGGGCCTGATCGAGGACAAGCCCGGCCTGCTGCGATTTGCGGTCATCGCGCTCGCGGTCTCGGCGGTCGCCACCTGGCTGCTGCAGACGGTCTCCACCAGAATCCAGCGCCGGTTCCGTGACAAGGTCACGATCGCGCTCGAGGCCCATGTCGCCAGGCTGCAGGCCACCGTCGCCACGATCGCGCACCAGGAGCGGCCGGATTACCTTGACCGGCTGTCCGTGCTCCGCGAGCAGATTTTCACGCTCGACCACATGTATATGTCGGTGTTCTCGACCGCCGGCTGGATCCTGCGGCTGGCGGTTACGGTGGCGCTGCTCGCCAGCGTCAACCCGGTGCTGATCCTGCTGGTCGTGTTCGCGGTGCCCACGGTCGCGGCGACGAGCTGGCGGCCGGTCGTGGAGCGGACCGCCCAGGAGCGCGGTTCGCAGGCAGACCGGCTGGCCCGGCACCTGTTCACGCTGTCGACGACTGCATCTCCGGCCAAGGAACTGCGCGTCCTCGGAATCAGCCAGGCTGTCGCCGACCAGCGCCGGGCTTCCTGGGAACGCTGGTACGGGCCGGTCGCCGCGGCGCGCTCCCGGTCGGCGGCGTGGTATGCGGGCGGGTGGGCAATCTTCGGGCTGGCCTACTCGGCTGCGATCGTCCTCGTGGCCACGGGGCCGCACGCGAACCCGTCGGCAGCAATCCTCGTGCTGTCGGCCGGAGCACGGCTGTCCTCCTACGTCGGCGCCACCGTGAGCGAGATCGGATTCCTGCGTGGCATCTGGATGGACGGCTCCCGGCGCCTGGCCTGGCTGGAGGACTACGCCGCCGCCGTCACGCGCAACGCGGACCTGCTCGCGCCCGTCCGCATCGCGCACGGTATCCAGTTCGAGCATGTCACGTTCACCTATCCGGGCTCCGACCGGCCAGCGCTGCAGGACGTCAACCTCTTCCTGCCCGTCGGCTCGGTCATCGCGATCGTCGGCGAGAACGGCGCAGGCAAGACCTCGCTGATCAAGCTGCTGGCGAAGCTCTACGCCCCGACATCGGGCCGCATCCTGATCGACGGTGTCGATCTGGCCCGCATCGAGCCTGCCAGCTGGCGGGCCCGCCTCGCCGGAGCCTTCCAGGACTTCTTCCGGTTCGAGTTCCGCGCCGCGCAGGCGATCGGCGTCGGCGATCTGCCGCGGATGGATGCCGAGCCGGCGATTGTCACCGCCCTGGATCGGGCCGGCGCCAGGGACGTGGCCGAGAAGCTGCCATCAGGCTTGCGGACGCAGCTCGGCCCGACCTGGCCCGAAGGTGTTGACGTGTCGTACGGCCAGTGGCAGAAGCTGGCCCTGGCCCGCGGTTTCATGCGCGACGAGCCGCTGATCACGGCGCTCGATGAGCCGACGGCGGCGCTTGACGCAGAGACCGAGCACCAGCTATTCGAGTCCTACGCCGCCCGCATGTCGGAGCGTCCGTTCGGGAGCATCACCATCCTGGTCTCGCACCGCTTCAGCACCGTGCGGATGGCCGACCTGATCGTCGTGCTCGACGGATCACGCGTCGCCGAGGTAGGCACGCACGACGAGCTCCTCGCCCGCGACGGGCAGTATGGCGACCTGTACCGGATCCAGGCCCGCGCCTACCAGTAACAGCTGGCACGCGGTCAGCCGGCGCCAGGGCGCTACGCGGCGGCCTGGGCCGAGCCGTTGGTTATGCCGTGGTCATGCACGATGAGGACAGGACGCTTCGAGCGGGTGCCAACGTCGCCGGCAACGCTTCCCGTGACCCGGCCGCCGAGCCCGCCGTGGCGATGCGAGCCAAGGACGACCAGGCTGGCTTCGTGCTCCTCAGCGGTGTCCAGGATCGCCTTCCAGGCCGGCGTTCCCTGAACGGTCACCGAGTCCGCGCGGAATCCAGCGGAGTCAGCGAGCGCGGCCCCTCGGGCGGCCGTCTGCTCGGCAGCGTAACGGACGTCGTCAGCGCAGGCCGCGTCGAACTGCGCGCCGTCCTCCGGCATGAACCCGACGCTGAACGTCCGCCAGACGGTCAGTACCAGGGCATCGCGACCCCTGGGAAGCTGTTGACCCGCCTCGGCGATCGCGGCCTTGGCCATCTCGGAGCCGTCGTAAGCAAACAGCACCGGACCGACCCGGTCGCCATGAGCGCGGACGACGCGCCTGCCGGGGTGACCTGTGAGCGCCGCAGCCACCCGGCCGCCGGTGCCGCCGGCCGACATGACGGCCGCCGATGCAGCCGCGAAGGCGGGCCGGGCCTTTCCGCGGAGCGCAGCCAGCAGCGGCGGTGAGTACCAGGCCGGTTCCTGGCCGGCCATCCATGTATGCAGCGCCGGGGCCGCCGGCCGGACCCGGCCGAGTACGTAGAGCAGGACGCCGATGACGGCGCCGCCGACAGCTATGCCAAAGCAGATCCAGAGGACCGTGCCCATCGCCGGCGTCGGCAACCCCGTCAGCGTCGTGCCGAAGTGCAGAAGGATCGGCACGATCATGAACGCAGCCACCGCCCGCAGCAACTCGAGCATCGCGAACACGCGCTGGATCGAAGCCGAGCGCAGCGAGAAGCCAGCTAGGAATAGCGCCGGGGTCACCGACGCCCCGATGCCCACACCGGTGAGACCGGAGCCGACCAGCGTCAGCGTCGAGGTGGGCGGGATAGCGCCGCGGAGCACGAGGATTCCGGCGACCAGGAACACCAGCCCGGTCAGGGCGAAGTAGTGGATCAGGCGCCTGCTGAAGACTGCCCCGAAGGCAAAAGCGGTGACGATGGCGGCCACGAGCTCGGGAATGTAGAGCACCCCGAGATGCAGGGGCGTGTAGTGGGGAGCGAGTACCGTCGCGGTCAGCCCGATGGCCGACGTTGAGGCTGCAGCCGCGCAGACCGCGACCACAACGCCCGTCACCGGGATGGTGCTCGCCAGCATGCGGACCGTGAGCAGCGGGCGGCTGGCGCGGTATTCATAGACCCACAGAACAACGATCAGGAACAGCCCGACCAGCAACGGAACGATGGCAACGGGGCTGGCGAACCCATGGGTCAGCAGCTGCGACGTTCCTGTGAATGCAGCGACCGAGCCGACCGCTGCGAGGCTGATGGCCGCCCAGTCGCGCGGGGCGCTGCGGTCCGCGGGCGGCGCGTCCGTGAAGGTCAGCAGCGACATCACGAGGCCAGCCGCGGCGATCCCGGTCACGATCCAGAAGAGCGGTCGCCAGGCGTGGAACGATGCCTGGGCTCCGCCGATCAGCGGACCGGCCGCGATAGCGCCGAAGATGCACAGATTGAAGATCACTGCCGTCCAGCGGAGCCTCGCAGTCGGGAAGCCGAGGAACAGCGGCGGCGCGGCGGCGATCAGCAGCATGCTGGTGCACAAGCCCTGGAGCACGTGCCCGACGATGAACATCGCCGGACCCGTCGCAGCCGCCGCGAGAGCTGATCCGATCACCAGGGCTGCGGCGTAGGCGATCAGGAGCCGGCGCTGCGGCAGCATCTGCGCCAGCTGTACGGCGAGCACCGTGCCGACGGCATAGCCGGCGTTGGCCAGGCCGGATCCGAGGCTGAGCGTCTGCGGGGTCGTGTGCAGCTGCGTGACGATGATCGGCGCGAGCGGCTGCACGGCGGCCGACAGGCCCAGGTAAGGAATGAGGAAAAAAATCACCATAGCCGCGGCAGGGCCATACCGCCCGGCGAGCGGCCCTGGCTGCAGTGGCTCCGGCCGCCGCGCCGGCGTGCTGGGAGAGGGCGGGCTAACCAGACTCTGATCGTTGGCCATTCGCGGATGCTTCCCGGCTGGCTGCCCGGCCATGCTGCCGGGTCGGCAGCGTGGCCGGAGTTCACCGGTTTGCCGGGGCCGGTACGATCTGGCCCCATGGCCGCCCCGACTGTCCGCATTCAGCCTGAAATCGTGTTCCGGGCCGCCGGGGTGGATCTTGTTCGCGACGACCGGCTGCTGCTCGACCAGGTGAGCGTGACGATCCGGGGCGGTGAGCACTGGGCGCTGCTTGGCCCGAACGGGGCTGGCAAGAGCACCCTGTTGCAGATCATGGCGACGCACGCCTACCCGACACGAGG
>Ga0126373_10000892_pt1 | contig 20387 bp, 22 predicted proteins | sample PanSoiMetPlot_11_FD_92545 | JGI IMG/M metagenome (GOLD analysis project Ga0126373, IMG submission 92545) | Tropical forest soil microbial communities from Panama - MetaG Plot_11 | ecosystem: Environmental > Terrestrial > Soil > Tropical forest > Bulk soil | place: Panama | collected 2016-02-17 | reverse complement strand
GAGTGGATCAACGGGCTGTCCAATCCGGTCAGGGAGTCCTACCATCCAAACCGGAGTGGTCAGTCCGCTTACGCCAATCTGGTGGACGCCGACCTGGTCTGAGCTACCGCACCGCGACGAACTGCGACATGTCCAGAGAGCAGGGCGATACGACGCCGTAATCTTGGGGCATGGGCGATGAGACGACCGCCGAGGATGTTCACGCCGTCGCGATGCGGGCTCGCGACGCTGCCGCCGAGCTGGCCCCGCTGCCGCGCGGCGCCAAGGACGCGGCCCTGTTTGCGATGGCCGATGCGCTTTTCGAAGCAACCGAGGCGGTGCTGTCGGCGAACGCCGACGACGTCGCTGCCGGGAGGGCCGCCGGCACGTCCGACGCGCTCGTGGATCGGCTCACACTGACTCGGGAACGAGTCGCGTCCATGGCCACCGGGTTGCGGGAGATCGCGGCGCTGCCCGATCCGGTTGGCGAGGTGGTGCGTGGCTACACGCAGCCGAACGGGTTGGAAATCCGGCAGATCCGCGTTCCCATCGGCGTGATCGCGATCGTGTACGAGGCACGGCCCAATGTCACCGTCGACGCGGCCGGGCTGACGCTCAAGAGCGGCAACGCCGTGCTGCTGCGCGGGTCAGCGTCCGCGTACCGGTCGAACACCGCACTCGTCGAGGTGCTCGCTGGCGCGGTTGAAAAGGCAGGACTGCCCGGCGACGCCGTGCAGCTCGTGCCGGGTACCGACCGCAGCAGCGTGGGTCACCTGCTCAGCTCCCGGCGCCTCATCGACCTGATCATCCCGCGCGGCGGCGCCGGCTTGATCAACTACGTGGTGGAGAACGCGACGGTGCCGGTGATCGAGACCGGTGTGGGCAACGTCCACGTCTATGTCGACGCCACCGCCGATCTCGATGTGGCCGAGCGCATCGTCCTCAATGCCAAGACGTCACGGCCGAGCGTCTGCAACGCCGCCGAGACGCTGCTCGTGCATCGCGCGGTCTCCGCCGAGTTCGTGCCGCGGGTCATCGCGGCCCTCCGGGCGAGCGGCGTCACCGTGCACGGCGACAACGCGTTCGTTGCGGCGGGCGCGACGCCGGCTGCCGACGACGACTGGGCCACCGAGTACCTGTCGCTCGACTTGGCGGCCCGTGTCGTCGACGACGTCGACGACGCGATCGCCCACATCCGTCGCTGGTCGTCCGGACACACTGAGGCGATCGTTACTCGCGACCTTGACACGGCGCGGCGCTTCGTCGCCCGTGTCGACTCCGCCGCTGTCATGGTCAACGCCTCGACGCGGTTCACCGACGGGGGAGAGTTCGGCTTCGGCGCTGAGATCGGTATCTCCACGCAGAAGATGCACGCCCGGGGGCCGATGGGACTGCCTGAGCTCACCACGACGAAGTGGGTCGTGACCGGCGACGGCCAGGTGCGGTAACGCCCGGCTTAGTAGTAGCGGTGCGGCGCGAAACGGCCACCGCGGAAGCGGGGACCGCCGAAGCGCCGCCCGATGAAGAAGATCCAGAGGAACGGGAACAGGAAGAACGGCGGCACGCGGAGGAACGCCACCCACGCGATGCACGCGAGGACGAGCAGGACAGCGACCGCGGGCCACCAGTTCGTCCGGGGGCGCGGAGGCTGTGGGGGGTTGAGGTCGGGCAGATCGGCGAACAGCGGGGCGAGGTCGGATGCGGTGCGGGCCTGGTAGGCGCGCTGGACGCGCTCGTCGAACTCTTCTGTGGTGAGCCGCCCGGCGGCCAGGTGCTCGCCGAGGTCAGCGGCGGCGCGCTCCCGCTCTGCGGTGCCGATGCGAAGCTCACCCATGGCAACACTGTAATCGTTCTTACGAGGGCCTGCCATTAAGAGTCGAGGTACCGCAGCACAGCAAGCACCCGCCGGTGGTCCTCCTCGGACGGCGGCAGGTCGAGCTTGGTGAGGATGTTGGCGACGTGCTTCTCCACTGCCCGTTCCGTGACGACCAGCCGCCGCGCGATCGCGGCGTTCGAACGGCCCTCCGCCATGAGGCCGAGCACCGCGCGCTCGCGGGGCGTGAGGACGGCGAGGGCATTGCCTCGGCGGCTCGCGCCGAAGAGTTGCGTGACGACCTCCGGGTCGAGCGCGGTGCCGCCTTTTGCCACCCGGGTGAGTGCGTCGAGGAACTCCCCGACGTCGGCCACACGGTCCTTGAGCAGGTACCCGACGCCCGCCGACGACGTGGCGAGCAGCTCAGCGGCATAACGTGTCTCGATCCACTGCGAGAACACCAGCACGCCCACCCCGGGGCGTTCCCGGCGGATCGCGATGGCGGCGCGCAGACCTTCGTCGGTAAAGCTCGGCGGCATCCGGATGTCGACCACGGCGACGTCCGGCACGTGTTCGGCCACGGCGGCACGCAGCGCGTCGCCGTCCCGGACTGCCGCCACCACGTCGTGGCCTCGATCGACGAGCAGTTGGGCGAGCCCGTCACGCAAGATTGCGGCGTCCTCAGCAATGACGATGCGCACGCGTCAGCTCCTCACCGGCAACTCGACCGTGATCGTCGTGGGACCGCCCGGCGGGCTGTCGACGGTCAGCATTCCGTCCATGGTGCGTACCCGCTCGTCCAGCCCGGAAAGGCCGGTGCCGGCACCGATGCGCGCGCCGCCGTGCCCGTCGTCGCTGACCTCGGCGCGAAGCCGTCCGCCGTGCTCATGGACGCGCACAACCGCGTGCTGCGCCCCGCTGTGTCGCACGACGTTAGTGAGCAGCTCGGCGACGCAGAAGTACATGATCGTCTCGATTGCCGGCGACGGGCGCCGCGGCACGCTCGCATGCAGCTCGACCGGAACTGCGCTGCGCGCGGCCAGCGTCGCAAGCGCTGCCTCGAGCCCTTGATCGAGCACCGGCGGATGAATGCCGCGCACCATGTCGCGAAGCTCTGCGATCGCGTCTTTCGCGTTGTCGTGCGCGCTGCCGACTAGTTCGCGCACCCGTTCCGGATCGGACGTCTCACGAGCCTGGCCGAGGCTCATCGCGAGCGCGACCAGCCGGGCCTGCGTCCCGTCATGCAGATCCCGCTCGATGCGGCGCAGAGCTGCGGCGGAGTCCTCGACGGCGCGGGCCCGGCTACGTTCCAGCTCGCGCACCCTCTCGCCTCGTGACGTCGGCCCGAGCAGCCAGCGCATCATCACTCCATCGAGCGCAACTACTGCCCGCACCGGCCACGGCACCAGGAAGATCGCGACCAGGCCGGCCGCCGACACGAGTAACGCGCGTGGCCACGTCTCGATGAAGTAGTCGCCGAACTGGATGCCCGAGTGATGCACGACGCCGCGTGAGTCCACGTTGGTGGGGTCGAACCCCTGCCACCACACGGGGTAGGTGAACGCCAGCGCCGCCCACGACCAGAGCACGACGGCACCGAATGCGCCGCCGATCGCCAGCACGAACTTGACGATCAAATAGGCGAGCGCCCGCCATCCGGGACCGTCGGACAGCGCTGCGCCGAGCCAGCCCAGTAGCCCCGGGTTGCGGCGAAACGGCGGCGGGTTCCCTACCTGGATGCCGACAAGAGAACGGCCCAGTGCGCGGTGCAGGCGCCCGAACCACCTCCCGGCCAGCACCGTCAACCCGATCAGCGGCAGTCCCAGGAAGGTGATTGCGAGGAAGGTTCCGGCCGCGAGGAACGTCACGGTGAAGCAGAACCCGACCAGCGCAAGCGGTGCGCTGATCAGCAGGTAGCCGAAACTCGCCCAAGTCCGCGCTGCGATCGGTCCGCGGAGAAACGCCCGGGCCTGCTCGTTCATGATCTGCTCAGGGTGCCAGCTATACGTGGCGCCGGCGTCGGCGCAGCCAGATGAACGCCCCCAGGAGCACGGCGAGTCCGGGTCCGGCGTGAACCGCGAGTACCCCGGCCAGCGACGGTCCGCCCCAGTCCTGGCGATACGAGGCGGGGTTGCCGTAATCGATCTGGAACAGCTCGGCGACGCCGCGGACCACCGCGTACAAGGCGATAACGCCGGCCACGACCTGCAGTGTGCGCCTCATGCGTTTCAGCTTGCCGCCGTGCACTGGCCGATTCGATGGCGCCAGCACTGGCGTTCACGGTGCGGTTAACCGAACCACGGGGTCCGTAGGATCACGCCATGTCGGCGCGACGAGTCGGGATCATGGGCGGGACGTTCGACCCGATCCACCACGGCCACCTCGTCGCGGCCAGCGAGGCTGCCGACAGCTTCGGCCTCGACGAGGTCATATTCGTCCCGACGGGCGCGCCGTACCAGAAGTCCGAGCGGGAGGTCAGCCCGGCTGAGCACCGTTACCTCATGACCGTGATCGCAACCGCGTCGAATCCCCAGTTCTGGGTGAGCCGCGTCGACATCGACCGGCCCGGTCCGACTTACACCATCGACACGATCCGGGACATCACCGCGTTGCAGCCCGCAGCCGAACTGTACTTCATTACCGGGGCCGATGCGCTGGCGCAGATCCTTTCCTGGCACGAGCACGAGGAGGCGCTTCGGCTGGCCCGGTTCATCGGCGTGACCCGTCCCGGCTACGTGCTCTCCGACGCGCACCTGCCGGTCGACACGGTCACCCTGATAGACGTTCCGGCGATGGCGATCTCCTCCAGTGCGGTGCGCGGACGTGTCCGCGGCGGCAGGCCGATCTGGTACCTCGTGCCGGACGGCGTCGTCCAGTACATCGCGAAGCATCATCTGTACCGCGACGTAGGCTCGCCCACGTGACTGCGTTCTCCCGGAATGCCAGCTCGTGACGGCCACGGACACCGCGCGCGAGCTCGCCCTGGTGGCGGCCAACGCCGCCGCGGACAAGCTCGCCACCGACATCGTCCTTATCGACGTCAGCGAGCGGCTGGTGATCACCGACGTGTTCGTGATCGCAACCGGCAACAACGAACGGCAGGTCGAGGCGATCGTCGACGAGGTGGAGGAGAAGCTGCGGCAGGCGGGCGTGAAGCCACTGCGCCGCGAGGGTCGCCGCGACGGCCGGTGGGTCCTGCTCGACTACGCCGACATCGTGGTGCACGTGCAGCACGCCGAGGAGCGGTTGTACTACGCGCTCGAGCGGCTGTGGAAGGACTGCCCAACGATCGATTTCGCCCCCGACGGCCAACGGTGACCGGCGACCGCTTCGTGGCCAAGCGCCGGGTGCTGTTGCTCCGGCACGGGCGTACGGCGTGGAACGCGCAGCACCGCTTCCAGGGCCAGGCCGACCCACCGCTGGACGAGGCCGGCAAAGCGCAGGCGTTCGAGGTGGCCGCGCTGGTCGCAGCGCTCACCCCGGATCTCGTCATGTCTTCGGACGCCAAGCGAGCTCTGCAGACGGCAGCGCCACTCGCCGAGATCATCGGGCTGCCCGTGGTGCCGGAGCCGCGCTTCCGGGAGCGCTCGCTGGGGCATTGGGAGGGACTCACCCGCGACGAGGTTGCAGAGATGTATCCGGACGAGTACGCCGACTGGGTGGCAGGCCGCGACGTCAGTCGTCGCGGTGGCGAGACTCGCGAGCAGGTGGCTGCCCGGGCGCTCGAGGCATTCACCGAGATCGACGACGACGTTCGGCTCGCGGTGATTGTCACGCACAGTGCAACGGCGATGGCGCTGTGTGCAGCGCTGTTGGGCTTGCCGCCCCGCGACCCGGTTCTCGCCCCGCTTGCCAACTGCCACTGGTCGGAGCTGCGGCACGGCTCCCGGTGGGAGTTACGCGCTCACAATGTCGGTGCGCCCGGCCCTGTCATTCCGCGTCTCGACCTCGAAGAGGATGCTGCCGACGCCGAAGCGTGACGGTCGCGCTGCGAGCGCACTGGCACATCAGTGACATGGCACGGCGGCGGCTTGTAGCCCCGTTTGCACCGACCTAATGTGGCCGTCAGGTGCCCCCGCGTCCGGTGGCGACGGACAACGGACGCGGGGCGAGCACCTTATTTTTTTCCGCCGGATGCGGATCTCCGTCTCCACCGCTCGCTGACGCTCGGGTGGATCCGAATCTCCGCACGCGCCTACGGCGCGCCGGCGTCGCGGCGGCGGACTCTTCGCGCGAGCGCTCATCGCGTTGTGGTTGCAACTTGGCGCGGTTGCCTCTCACCGGCGCCTCGTCTGCCCCGGTGGCCGGTTTTCGGGGCGCACGCATCCTTTATCATGATGGTGTGAGGTATTACCGCCTGCTCCTTATCGGGCCGCGCTGACCAGGTACCACGTCAGCGCGGCTGAGCCTCTGCGATCCTGTCGCGGAGGCTTCGTTTGTCCGGCCACCCCATAGCAGGAGCAGAAAGCAGATGACGAGCGCCGACGAGACCCCTCCGTTCCGGTACGACGCCGAGCTGGCGCACCGGATCGAGACTTCGTGGCAGGATCGCTGGGCTGCCGAGGGCACGTTCTACACGCCCAATCCGGAGGGTGATCTGAGCGCCGGCTTCGACAAGGTTGCCGCCCGCCCGCACGCGTTCGTGCTCGACATGTTCCCGTACCCGTCCGGAGCCGGGCTGCATGTCGGCCACCCGCTGGGCTATATCGGCACCGACGTCTATACCCGCTACCTGCGCATGCGCGGGGAGAACGTCCTGTACACGATGGGCTTCGACGCGTTCGGGCTGCCCGCCGAGCAGTACGCTGTCCAGACCGGCCAGAACCCCCGCATTACGACGTACGCCAATATCGCCGAGTTCCGCCGGCAGCTGCGGCGCCTGGGGATGGGCCATGACACACGGCGCAGCGTTGCCACGACCGACCCCGACTACTACCGCTGGACGCAGTGGATCTTCTGCAAGATCTTCGATTCCTGGTACGACACGGAGCGCGACGCGGCACGGCCGATCGCGGAGCTGATCGCGGAGCTGGACGCCGACGCGCGCCACCCGGGTGCCGCAACGAACCCCTTCGGCAAGCCGTGGTCCGAGCTGACAAAGTTGCAGCGCCGCCAGGTGATCGACAACCACCGGCTGGTCTACCGGGCCGAGGCGGTTGTCAACTGGTGTCCCGGACTGGGTACGGTGCTGGCCGATGAGGAGGTCACGGCCGAGGGGCGCAGTGAACGGGGCAACTTCCCAGTGTTCCGCAAGCCACTGGCTCAGTGGATGATGCGCATCACCGCATACGCCGACCGGCTGGTCCGCGACTTGGACCTGATCGACTGGCCGGACAACGTGCGCACCATGCAGCGCAACTGGATCGGCAAGTCGACAGGTGCACATATCGACTTTGTGACGCCGGCCGGTGACATCGAGGTGTTCACCACCCGACCGGACACGATCTTCGGCGCCACGTACGTAGTGCTCGCGCCGGAACATCCGCTGGTCGACGCGTTGACCGCCGACGTATGGCCGGACGGCACCAAGCCCGCATGGACGGGTGACGGCGCTACGCCCGTCGACGCAGTGGCCGCCTATCGCAAGGCGATCGCGGGACGTTCCGAGCTGGAACGCCAGGCTGGTGCGGCCAAGGAAAAGACCGGCGTGTTCACCGGGTCGTTCGCTACGAACCCGGCGACCGGTGCGCCGATCCCGGTGTTCATTGCCGATTACGTCCTGATGGGCTACGGCACCGGCGCGATCATGGCCGTCCCGGGGCAGGACGAGCGTGACTGGGAGTTCGCCGAGACCTTCGAGCTGCCGATAGTGCGCACCGTGCGGCCGCCCGACGCGTTCGACGGCAACGCGTATCTGGGCGACGGACCGGCGATCAACTCCGGCTTCCTGAACGGCAAAGACGTCGCCGACGCAAAGGCCGCGATTATCGCCTGGCTGGAGGAGTACGGCCATGGGCGCGCGGCGGTCATCTACCGGCTGCGCGACTGGCTGTTCTCCCGCCAGCGGTATTGGGGCGAGCCGTTCCCGATCGTGTACGACGAGCACGGCCTGCCCGTCCGGCTGCCGGATTCGATGCTGCCGTTGGAGCTGCCCGACACGAATGACTTCTCGCCCCGCACCTACGCGCCGGACGACGCCGACTCCGAGCCCGAACCGCCGCTGGGCCGGCTGACTGACTGGGTGAACGTCACCCTGGACCTGGGCGACGGGCCGAAGCAATACCGCCGCGAGACGAACACGATGCCCAACTGGGCCGGCTCGTGCTGGTACGAGCTGCGGTACCTAGACCCCCACAACACCCACGTGCTGGTCGACCCCGAGATCGAGCGGTACTGGATGGGCCCGACCGGCGACCGGCCGGCCGGCGGGGTCGGCCTCTACGTAGGCGGCGTCGAGCACGCTGTCCTGCACCTGCTGTATGCGAGGTTCTGGCACAAGGTGCTCTTCGACCTTGGCTACCTGAGCAGCGCTGAGCCCTACCACCGGTTGATCAACCAGGGTTACCTGCAGCTGCCTGCGTACACGAACGCTCAGGGCAGCTACGTCGAGGCCTCGCAGGTGGAAGAGTACGACGGCGGCTTCTACTATCAGGGCGAACAGGTCAACCGGGAGTTCGGCAAGATCGGCAAGAGCCTGAAGAACGTCATCACGCCGGATGAGTTCATCGCGGGCTACGGCTGTGACACGTTCCGGCTGTTCGAGATGTTCGGCGGCCCGTTAGAGCAGTCGCGGCCTTGGGAAACCAAGGCGATCGTCGGCCCGTACCGGCTGTTGCAGCGGGTGTGGCGCGTGATCGTCGACGAACAGACCGACGACGTCCACGTATCCGACGACACGGTGCCGGAAGACCTGAACCGCGTGCTGCACAAGACGATTCACGCGGTGCGCGACGGATACGAGTCGCTGCGGTTCAACACGTCGATCGCCAGGATCACCGAACTGAACAACGCGATTATCGCCGCGTACCCCTCAGGCGGAGTGCCCCGAACCGTCGCCCAGCCGCTCGTGCTCATGCTGGCGCCGCTGGCCCCGCACATCGCCGAGGAGCTATGGTCGCGCCTGGGCTACACCGGGTCGCTGGCTTGGGAGCCGTTCCCGGAGGCTGACCCGACGCTGCTGGTCGACGACACCGTCGACGTCCCGGTACAGGTGAATGGCAAGGTGCGTGCAGTGATCACGGTGCCGGCCGACTCCGACAACGCCGGATTGGAGTCGGCAGCTCGCGCAGACGCGAAGGTGATCGCCGCACTGGACGGTCGCGAGACGCGGCGGACGGTGATCGTGCCCGGGCGGCTGGTCAACTTCGTCGTTTGATGACGGAGGTCTCGGTCGTAACCGACTCGACGGCATACTTGCCGCCGGGCGTCGCCGACGAGTACGGCGTGAGCATCGTCCCGTTGCGGGTGACCATCGGCAGCCGAACCGGGACGGACGGCATCGACGTATCACCTGCTGATGTCACGCGGGCGCTGCGTGGACGCGTACCGGTCACCACTTCACGACCCTCGCCGGCCGAGTTCGCGGCGGTGTACCGGCGGGTGCTCGACGGAGGCGCCAGCAACATCGTCTCCGTGCACCTGTCGGCCGCGCTGTCCGGGACATGGGAGTCGGCGGTGCTTGCGGCCCAGGATTTCGGGTACGGCGTCGTACGAGTGGTCGACTCCCGCTCGACGGCGATGGCGCTCGGCTTCGCAGTGCTTGCCGCGGCTCGGAAGGCCCGGTCTGGTGCGACGGCGGCGGAAGTGCAGGACGCCGCGGTGTCCACAGTGGACAGCACCCGGACGTTCTTCTACGTCGATACGCTCGAGTACCTGCGCCGTGGCGGGCGTATCGGAGCCGGTGCCGCCCTGCTCGCCACGTCGCTGTCGGTCAAGCCGTTACTGCACGTGCTGGACGGGCAGATCGTCCCGCTGGAGAAGGTACGCACATCCTCGAAGGCGATCGCCCGCCTGGTACAGCTCACTGTCGCAGAGGCGCGCGATTACCCGGTAGACCTGGCGGTACACCACTTGGCCGCGCCGAGGCGCGCCGCCGAAGTGGCCGCGCAGCTGGTCGCCGAGATCCCGCGGGTCGGTGAGTTGCACACGTCCGAGGTCGGCGCGGTGATCGGCGCGCACATCGGCCCTGGTGTGCTCGGCACCGTAGTGGTGCGCCGCCGAGGCGCTTCGGACGGGTGATCTGGCCAAGCTAGGCGGGCGCGTAGCGCTCCTGTGCGGAGCATAGCGACGTATCGGCCTGGTGGACGGTTCGTCATCCACAGGCAGGCTGTTCGTCCACAGTCTCGTGAGACGCAGCCCGCGCCTGGCGGTTGATCCGTAGCGTCGTCGTGTGCGTGAAGGTCGGCGGCCGCAGCGTGGTGAGCGCGCCCGAGTGGCACGAAGGGTGCGCGCGCTGCTCGCCGAGTCGGGCGCGGTCGGCGCGCCGGCGTTCGCGTTGGACCGAGAGGAGGACGCCATGGAGCCCGATGACCGGCTAGTGCCGCGGCGCCCTCCGTCAGCGGCTGAGGAGGGACCCCAGGTCGGGCGAGACACCTCGCCGGGCGTGTCGCCCGGGCAGCATGCCCTGCGCACGCAGGGCCTCGCCGGGTGGCTGGAGCGGCACGGCGTCCGGACCGAGGCGGGTCGACGGTCGGCGCTCGCAATCGGTGTTGCGGCGCTGGCGGCGGTCCTGGCTGGTTGGTGGCTGCTGGCCGGACGACAGCACGCGAGCACGGAGCCGAGTTCGCAGGCGCTTCCGCTTGCCGCCCCGGCGACGTCCGCGAGCTCGCATGCCACCGCACGGGTGGTGGTCGACGTCGTCGGGAGGGTGCGTCGCCCGGGCGTGTATCGGCTGCCTGGCGGATCACGCGTCGGCGACGCGCTGACAGCGGCAGGAGGCGCTCTCCCGGGCGTTGATCTCAGTCAGCTGAACCTGGCCAGCAAACTCGCGGACGGCCAGCAGGTCGCGGTCGGTGTGCCCGGGGCCGCTAGTGCGGTCGGTGTGCCCGGTACCGGGGCGGCATCGGGCGCGGCAGCGGCGCCGATCGATCTCAACATCGCGACGGTCCAACAACTGGACGCGTTGCCCGGCGTTGGGCCGGTACTGGCCCAGCGCATCGTTGACTGGCGCACCCAGCACGGGCGCTTCGAGTCGGTCGATCAATTGCAGGAGGTGAGTGGCATCGGACCGAGCCGCCTCGCCGACTTGCGGCCACTGGTGACGGTGTGATCACGCTGTGGGCAGAACCCTCCGGCATGCGCCCGCGATCGTCGTCGTGCCGGCGTGCCACGATGGGCGCGTGGCGGAAACCGCGCTCGACGACATCGACTTCGATGGAACGATTCCGGGGGTTGTGCTGCTCGTTGGCGACGACGAATTCCTGGCCGCTCGTGCCGTCGACCAGGTCACCGCCGCGGCGCGACGGGCCGACCCCGACATCGACGTGGTCGAGCGAACGGGCGCCGATGTGGGTGCTGCCGAGCTGGCCGAGATGGTCAGTCCGTCACTTTTCGGGGGACGCCGGCTCGTCGTGATCGCTGACGTGCAGGACCTGAGGGTGGCGGTAGTAGAGCAACTGGTGCGCGTGATCCGCAGCGGCGCCGACGACCTGTGTCTGGTGCTACAGCACACCGGCGGCGCCAAGGGCAAGGCGGTGCTCACCGCCGGTCGTGACGTGCAGGCCACCGAGATCTCATGTGCCCGACTCACCAGGCCGGACGAGCGGCTGGCCTTCGTGCGTAACGAGGTACGTCGGTCCAGCGGTTCGATCACGCCCGACGCGACGGCGCTGTTGCTCGACGCGGTCGGCAGCGATCTGCGTGAGCTGTCGACAGCGGCAGGTCAGCTGGTCGGCGATACTGGCGGCCGTATCGATGCCGCGGCGGTGACGGCGTACCACCGCGGCCGCGCCGAGGTGTCCGGCTTCGCGGTAGCCGACCGCGCTGTGCTCGGCGATGTTCCCGGCGCGCTGGAGACGCTGCGCTGGGCGCTGTCGATCGGCGTGCCCCATGTCGTGATCGCCGATGCGCTGGCCGACGGGATACGCACTGTCGCACGGGTGACGGCGGCGGGGCGCGGTAACCCGTACCAGCTCGCGCAACGGCTGGCCATGCCGCCCTGGAAGGTGAAGCGGGCGCTCAGCCAGGCGCGTGGCTGGAGCGATCCAGGGCTCCGGCACGCGCTCGAGGTGGTCGCAGAGCTGAACGCCGACGTGAAGGGTGTTGCGGTCGATCCCGGGTACGCGCTGGAACGTGCGATCGCGCGGCTACGCGACGCGCGAGCCGCGGACACGCGGCGCGGCTAGCTCCGCGGAGCGCGCCGCTGGCCGCCGGGGCTGCAAAGGACCCGACGTGGGGCTTGCCGGGTCCGTGACTCTCGCCGAGTGTGACTAAAGCGCGTTGGCGCGGTGCGCCATTGCGGACTTCTTGTTGGCAGCCTGGTTGGCGTGGATGACGCCGTCGGCGACCGCCTTGTCGAGCTGCCGCGCGGCGTGGCGCATCGCTGCTTGCGCCGTCTCGCGGTCGCCGGCGTCGGCGGCCTCGCGGAAGCGGCGGATTGCCGTCTTGAGCGACGACTTGGCGCTCTTGTTGCGCCGCCGCGCCTTCTCGTTCGTCCGGATCCGCTTGATCTGGGACTTGATGTTCGCCACGAAGGAAGCCTCGAAATTGTCAGGTACGGGTGGGGCCGCCCGCAGGCCTCGCCGACCAGGCGATACCCGTACACCAAGGGCGTGCGGACAGCCCTGTCAGATTACCAAGGACGCCGGAGCGTGCCCAAATCCGGGCGTGCCCGCTCAGCACTCATCGACGGCGACCGAGGTCAACTGCCGCGTACCGTGACGAGTTCGAACTTGGTGTACAGGTAGGTGCGCACTCCGTCCTCGCTGCTCGTCAGTTCGGTGATCGGTACGTCGTCGCCGCTCTCGGCGGACACGGCCAGTGCCACACCGTCGAGGAAGTACACGTTCGAGTCGACCGGGGCGATGTCGGTGAGCTGCACCACGACGTAGCGCCCGGCCAGCGACTTGACGAGCGTTCGCACGTCGGGCGTCGCGTCGTGCAGCGTCGACGGTGACGGGTACACGGCCAGCACCTGCTGCCAGTCGTCGTCGCCGCCCGGCGAAGTGTTGACCAGGTCTCCGGCACGCAAATCGGCGGCAGCCACGCGATACTCGACGATGGCGCGCTGATCGGTCATGCCTGGGCTCGCTTGCGTGCCGCGACGGACGCGAAGCCCCGGACGACGGGCGCTACATCGGTTCTCATGCCGCCATCTTGGCGGACGCGCCGGTCACGAACACAGCCGGGCGGGCAACCGGCCGGGCAGACCGGCGCCACGTGCGACCATGGATCGCGTTCTGACAAGACGATTGAAAGCAGCCCGTGACCCAGACTGCCGCAGGCCGGACCGACCCGGCACGCATTCGCAACTTCTGCATCATCGCGCACATCGACCACGGCAAGTCGACGCTGGCCGACCGGATGTTGCAGCTGACCGGTGTCGTCGACCCGCGGCAGATGCGCGCGCAATACCTCGACCGAATGGACATCGAGCGCGAGCGCGGCATCACGATAAAGGCGCAGAACGTCCGTATGCCCTGGCGGGACTACGTCGTGGACATGATCGACACCCCCGGGCACGTCGATTTCACCTATGAGGTGTCACGCAGCCTCGCCGCGTGCGAGGGCGCCGTGCTGCTCGTCGACGCGGCGCAGGGGATCGAGGCGCAGACGCTCGCCAATCTGTACCTGGCACTCGAGAACGACCTGCACATCATCCCGGTACTCAACAAGATCGACCTACCGGCCGCGCAGCCGGACCTGTACGCACAGGAGATTGCGCACATCATCGGCTGTGATCCGGACGACGTGCTGCGGGTCAGCGCAAAAACTGGTGAGGGCGTCCCCGAGCTGCTCGACGTGATCTGCCGCGATGTGCCGGCACCGACGGGGGATCAGGACGCACCGCCGCGGGCGTTGATCTTCGACTCCGTATACGACATCTACCGCGGCGTCATCACCTATATCCGCGTTGTGGACGGGCACATCTCACCGCGAGAGCGGATCAAGATGATGTCCACGGGCGCCACGCACGAGCTACTCGAAGTCGGCGTGATTTCACCCGAGCCGAAACCGACGAACGGGCTCGGCGTCGGGGAGGTCGGCTACCTGATCACCGGCGTGAAGGACGTGCGGCAGTCACGCGTCGGCGATACCGTCACCGACGCCGGCAAGCCGGCGGCGCAGTCGCTCGGCGGGTATCAGGATCCGAAGCCGATGGTGTACTCCGGGCTCTATCCCTTGGACGGCTCGGACTACCCACTGCTGCGAGATGCTCTCGACAGGTTGCGCCTCAACGACGCCGCCCTCGTGTACGACCCGGAATCGAGTGCTGCGCTGGGCTTCGGATTCCGGTGCGGCTTCCTGGGTCTGCTGCACCTGGAGATCACTCGCGACCGGCTCGAGCGGGAGTTCGACCTCGACCTGATCTCGACGGCACCGAATGTCGTGTACCGGGTGGTGCTCGAGGACGGCACCGAGCATGTCGTCACGAACCCGTCGGATTGGCCAACCGGCAAGAAGATCGCTGAAGTAAACGAGCCGATTGTCAACGCGATGATCATCGCCCCGAGCGAGTACATCGGCGCGATCATGGAGCTGTGCCAGTCGCGCCGCGGAACCCTGAAAGGCATGGACTACCTGTCCGAGACGCGCGTCGAGCTGCGTTACACGCTGCCGCTGGCCGAGATCATCTTCGACTTCTTCGACGCGCTCAAGTCCCGTACCCGGGGGTATGCCAGCCTCGACTACGAGGCGGCAGGGGAGCAGACCGCGGATCTTGTCAAGGTCGACATCCTGTTGCAGGGCGAGACGGTCGATGCGTTCAGCGCCATCGTCCACAAGGACAAGGCCTACGGATACGGCACCGCGATGACGGCCAAGCTGCGCGAGCTGATACCCCGGCAGCAGTTCGAGGTGCCGATTCAGGCGGCAGTCGGTAGCCGGGTGATCGCCCGGGAGAACATCCGCGCGTTGCGCAAAGACGTACTGGCCAAGTGCTACGGCGGCGACATCACCCGCAAGCGCAAGCTGCTCGAGAAGCAGAAGGAAGGCAAGAAGCGGATGAAGGTGGTGGGCCGCGTCGAGGTGCCGCAGGAGGCGTTCATCGCGGCGCTATCCACCGGGGACGCAACCGACAAGCGCTGATTGCTGCATGTCTTCGCCGCACCGTCGTTTGAATACCGTCACGGAGCGTGATCGGGCATGTGCGGTGGTACGCGCCAGTATGGGCCGGTAGTTGCTGGGCGCGCAGCGTTCCCGTAACCTTTGCGCGACCTTCCGGCCCCATGACCCTCATACGGAGAGTCACCGGATAGTCACCGCCGAATCGCCTCAGCGTCGCAGCTCTGATTGGGAGGCAGACAACTCGGCGCTGGTGAACCGGGGACCCACGAGTTCCTTGGGGTGAATCGGCACGGGGACACACCGCGTAGTGGTCGTGGTGGGCTCCCGCGCCGTAGGGCGTCTTCCGGCCCGAACCCGTCAGCTAACTCGGTAGGCGGTACGAGGAAGAACGGAGTTCCGCCTGCCGTGGCGTTGAGCCGGATCCCCAGCCGTGTTCGATCGCTTCTTGCCGGTGCTGCACTAGCCGCCCTGATCGGGGCCGGCGCCGTCGTGCTGCCTCATGTTGCGAGCGCGACGCCGGGGCAGCCAACCATCCCAGAAGTGACCGCCAAACTCGACAAGCTCGCCCACCAGAACGACGTGCTGGACGAGCAGTACAACCAGGCTGCCATCGACGTGAAGGCACGACAGAAGGCCGCCGACGCCGCGCAGCGCGAGGCGCTGAAGGCCGCAGCCGACTTCGACAGGGCACGTGCCCTGCTTCGGCAGACTGTCACCCGCGAGTACGAGGCGCCCTCGTTCAGCACCACCGGCGCGCTGCTCAACAGCAGTGACGGGCAGACCTACCTCGACATGCTGAACATGCTGAGCCTGATCTCAACGCACCGTGCCGAGATCGTGCAGCAGATTGCCGCCCTGCATCAACGCGCTGAGGCCGCGCAGAAGACGGCGTCCAAGCTGCTTGAAGATGCGCAGGCGAAGGCCGCTGCGCTGGACAAGCAGCGCAAGCAGCTCGAGGCCGAGACGACGAAGTTCAAAACCCTGCTTGCGACGCTGACCGCACAGCAACGAGCCGCGCTGGAGAGGCAGAAAGCCGCTGAGGCGGCCGCCGCGCGCGCAGCCATGGCCAAGGCCGCGGCGGCGCAAGCGGCGTCGTCCGCGCCCCAAGCCGCGCCACAAGCCGCACCGGCGCCGGCGGCGGGCTCGTCGAGCCGGGTGCAGCAAGTGGTCAATTACGCCATCGCCCAGGTGGGCAAGGCCTATGTCTTCGCGGGCACCGGTCCTGACGCATTCGACTGCTCCGGGCTCACCATGATGGCGTATGCGCAGGTGGGTGTGAGCCTGCCGCACGAGGCCTCAGCGCAGTACAACTACGGAACGCACGTGAGCTCCAGCGATCTGCAGCCGGGCGACCTGGTGTTCCTGTACTCGCCGATCTCGCACGTCGAGGTCATGGTCGGCCCTGATCTGGCCGTCTCCGCCGCGGACCCGTCGCTGGGCGTGCGGTACGTGCATCCGTCCCAAGACATGCAGGACTACGCCGGCGCGACCCGGATCCTGTGATCGCTCAGGTGAGCGCGGCGTAACCGACGTCGCCGCGACCGCCGACGAGGATGGTGGCCAGCGCGTCGACGTGTCCTTCGATCGGCCGGTAGCTTGCGCGCACCGTCGCCTCCACGCGACGCAGGAACGGCTTGGGAACACGGGTGGCCAAGGTGCAGTGCGGCACCCAGTGCTTCGGGTCGCTGCGGTCGCCGAACGCGCGGGGCCACCCGGCCGCCTGCAGCGCCGTGTCGGCGTCGTGCTGGAGCAATTGCAGCAGCGGGGACGCGGCCGGACCGAGCCAGATCACGCCGGCCCGCCCGAAGCGGCCGACCTCCGTCAAGCGGATCGCGATCGGCCGGTGCAATGCAGCCACCTCGGCGGCTGCGTCGAGCACCCGGGGTAGTTCGCCGCGTTCGAGCCGGGCGGCGGCCAGGCTGAAGTGCGGGCGATGCGGGGGCACGTCCGGCAACGCGACTCCTGCCGCCCGCACCGCCTCACGCGTCTCGAGGACCGCCTTGTCGGTGGCTGCGTCGAACGCGGCGCACACCACGGCGGTGATCATGGCGCGAGCAGCCGCGCGGCGTCGGCGGGTGACCAGTGCGTGATCGCGTCCCGGTAGCGGTCCGGCATCACGAGTCCCGCCAACGCGTCCGGACTGAAGAGCGCGACCTCGCTGTGCTCCGCGGACGCCGCGGGGACCTGGTCGGCGCGGGCCGCACACCCGTAGGCGAGCACGACGACCCGCTTGTGCGGGATGGCGTCGAACACGTAGGCGCCGAGGAGCGGCCCCACGACAGCGGAGAGCGATGTCTCTTCGTGGATCTCGCGGGTCAGGCCGTGCTCGAGCGACTCGTGTCGGTCGAGCCGCCCGCCGGGCAGCTCCCACTGGCCTCGGGAGTTGTGCGCGAGGACGACGCGCTCACCCACCCAGATGACCGCTTTCACCGAGACCGGCCAGCGCATACTCAGATCTCGATCACGATCTTGCCGACGAGATCGCCGGCGGCCATCGCGGCCATCCCGTCGCGGACTGAGGCGAGCGGCAGGATGCGGTCGATGTGGGGGCGCAGCCCGCTGGCGCGCAGGAAGGCGATCAGGTCGGTCAGCTCGGACTTCGTCCCCATCGTCGAGCCCACGACTGACAGCTGGAGAAAGTAGACGCGGGCCAGCTCCGCGGGCGGCTGGGAACCGGATGTCGCGCCGCAGACCACGATGCGCCCGCCTGGCTTGAGCGACCTCACCGAGTGGGCCCAGGTGGCCTCACCGACGGTCTCGAGGACGACGTCGACCCGCTCGGGCAGCCGCGCTCCAGACGCGAACGCCTCGTGCGCGCCGAGGTCGAGTGCCGCCTGCTGCTTCGCCTCGGTACGTGCGGTAGCCCAGACGCGCAGGCCCATGGCGCGGGCCATCATGATCGCTGCGGTGGCGACGCCGCCAGACGCTCCCTGCACGAGCACCGTCTGCCCCGGTCGCAGCCCAGCCCTGACGAACAGCATGCGGTAGGCAGTCAGCCACGCGGTCGGCAGGCAGGCCGCCTCAGCCCAGGACAGCTCGGCAGGCTTGGGCAACACGTTGCGGGCGGGGACGATCACCTGCTCGGCGAACGTGCCCTGGTGTTTCTCGGAGAGCAGGGTGCGCCCCGGGTCGAGCGTTTCGTCGCCGTCCCAGCCGTCGGTCGCGATCACGGCGTGGACGACGACCTCTTCGCCGGAGGTGGTGTCGATGCCGGCCGCGTCGCAGCCGAGAACCATCGGGAACTGCTCGGGACGGATACCCACTCCGCGAAGCGTCCACAGGTCGTGGTGGTTCAGGCTCGCCGCCTTGACCGCGACCGTGGTCCAACCGGCAGGTGGCTTCGGATCGGGGCGCTCGCCGACGATGAGGCCGGCCAGCGGATCGTCCGGGTGAGGGGCCGAAGCATAGGCAGCACGCATGATGCCGAACCCTAGGTGAGCCGCTAGCGGGTCAGGTCCGCCGGTGCGGACGCGAGCGTCGCCTCGATCGCCTGGACGAGGGCGCGGGCCGACTCGGCGGTCAGCTCCACCGCAACTCGCGCGCCCGGCCCTCGCGACGGGTTCGCGAAGTCGATGTTGAGCGTGTGCTCCGCGAGCGCGTGGACGGGGTGGTCGAAATAGACCGTGGCGTCGGTGACCCGGAACCAGCCCGCGGCTCCCTTGCCGCTGCCGGCTACGGTGATCGTTTCAGTGAGGTAGGTGCACATCGCGATTCCTAGGAGAGGTGGCGGTCGAGGAAGTCGGCAATCTTGTCCCAGCCGTCGACAGCCGCCTCGACGCGGTACGAGGGACGGTCGACCGCGAAGAACGCGTGACCGGCGCCGTCGTAGCTGTGGAACTCGAACTGTTTGCCGTGCTGACGCAGCAGGGTGGCAAGTTGCTCGACCTCTGGAGGGGACGGACGCTGGTCGTCCTTGCCGAACAGGCCCAGCAGGGGGCAGCTGAGGTCGGGCAGCTTCGGTACGAGGCTGGTCCTCGCGTCGTCGGGCGAGTCGCGGACGACGTACCCGCCGTAGCAGTCGACGGCGGCGTCGAGCGGCAGGCTGCACGCGGCGAGCACCGCCTGGCGCCCGCCCGAGCAATAGCCGATCACGCCGGCCTTGCCGTTGGATGTGTCGAGACCGCGTAGGTACGCGGCAGCGCCGCCCACGTCACCGACGAGACGGTCGTCGGGCACGCCGCCCTTGGCCCGGGCGGCGGCGGCCGCGTCGTCCGCATCGGCGCCGGGGGCCTCGCGGTGGAACAGGTTGGGGCAGACGGCGTCGCATCCGAGCTCGGCGAAGCGGCGCACGATCTCCTTGGTGGCCCGGTCATATCCCGGTATGTGGTGAATGACGACCATCCCGCCGCGGCGCTGGGGACCTTGCGGGCGGGCAAGGTATGCCTCAATCTCGTCGCCGCCAGCTCCGGCGATAGTGATCGTTTCCGCGGTCAGAGAGCTCATACGTGCATCTAACTAGAGTCTTCAAGATGCCGTCCCGGATGCGCCGGCTGCGGAGGCTGCGCTGGCCGCAGGTTGCGCTTATCGCGCTGCTCGCGCTGGTCCTGATCGGCTACCTGGTGCACGCCGCGGACGCCCACCACCACGGCGGACTGCAGCGGGGCAGTGTCGCCCTTTCGTCATTGCCGGCGCAGGCGTCGCAGACGGTGCGCCTGATCGAGCAGGGCGGCCCCTTCCCGTACCCGCAGGACGGCGAGATCTTCAACAACGCCGAGCACCGGCTGCCCGCCGAACCTCGCGGCTATTACCACGAATTCACGGTGCCCACGCCCGGCTCCCCGGACCGTGGCGCACGGCGCATCATCGCCGGTGGCGCAAACCGGGAGTTCTTCTACACCCCGGACCACTACGAGACGTTCCAGCGCGTGGACACGACGCGATGAGCGCTTGCGCGAAGAGCCCGCCGGCCGCGACGCGGCCCGCGCCGAAGGCGTGGAGTGGCGCGAGGCATCCGCCTCTTGGGGGCGGTGCCGGAGTGACACATCCGGCGGATGAGTCAGCGATGAGCGCTTGCGCGAAGCGCCCGCCGGCCGCGACGCGGCCCGCGCCGAAGGCGTGGAGTGGCGCGAGGCATCCGCCTCTTCGGGGCGGTGCCGGAGTGACACATCCGGCGGATGAGTCAGCGATGAGCGCTTGCGCGGATGATCAGTGATGGACAGGTATGTCGCCCCGGCTGCGACAAAGCGCGCGGCTATCTGCGCTATCTACGCCGCGGTTCAGGCCCCCGAGTGGGCGGCGCCCAACCTGGACGGGCTGATCGACGTGCTGCGGGACCTGTCCTGGCTGCCACCCGGGCCGATCGTGCTGCACTGGCCGGACTCAGGGCGGCTACCGGCCGCAGACGAGCAGGCCATCCGCGCGGCGCTCGACATCGTGGCCGCGGACACCGCCCAGACCGACCGCCCGGTCTCCGTCGCGTACCCCGGAGTCG
>Ga0126373_10000891_pt1 | contig 20388 bp, 17 predicted proteins | sample PanSoiMetPlot_11_FD_92545 | JGI IMG/M metagenome (GOLD analysis project Ga0126373, IMG submission 92545) | Tropical forest soil microbial communities from Panama - MetaG Plot_11 | ecosystem: Environmental > Terrestrial > Soil > Tropical forest > Bulk soil | place: Panama | collected 2016-02-17 | reverse complement strand
GGCTCCCTGACCGTGGCCACCGACAAGCCGGCTTACCCTCCGTGGTTCGAGAACAACAACCCGTCTAACGGCAAGGGCTATGAAAGCGCCGTCGCCTATGCCGTCGCCCACCAACTGGGCTTCAAGCCATCCCAAGTGCACTGGGCGTACGAGCCGTTCAATGCCTCCTACGCACCCGGCCCGAAGAAGTTCGACTTCGACGTCAACGAGATCTCCTACACCCCCCAGCGGGCGAAGGCAGTGACGTTCTCCAACAGCTACTACGACGTCCAGCAGGCACTTGTCGCGCTCAAGGGGACCCCGATCACGACCAAGCACTCATCGGCCGACCTGAAGAACTACGTGTTCGGCGACCAGATCGGCACCACGAGCCTGGCCTTCATCACCGGCCAGATTCAGCCGACCTCGCAGCCCCGCGTGTACAACACGTTGAACGATGTCAAGCAGGCACTGCAGACGCATCAGATCGCCGCCCTGGTGACCGACACGCCGACAGCGCAGTTCATTTCCTCTTCGGAGATCCCGCACTCGGTCATGGTCGCGCAGTTCCCGAGTACCGGAGAGCATTACGGCCTGCTGTTTAGCCAAGGCAACCCTCTGGTCAGTTGTGTTAACAAGGCACTGGCGACGCTGAAGTCGAACGGCACGCTGGCCAACCTGCAGAAGAAGTACCTGCAGATCTACCTCAGCGTGCCAACCATCCAGCCGTAGCCGGGCTGCTCAGGCTCCGTATAGATGACTGAGGACGAGCAAGGCGGTTCAGGAGGGTTCTCCGGAACAGATCCGATGATGCAGAGGATGCCGCCAGGGCAGAGCCTCGCCTCTGGCTGGCAGGTGCCAGGATCCTTTGGAACCTCTGGACGCGGACCGAAGTTGCTATCTGGCGGCGGCCGCCGGGCAACAGCCATCTCGACCGTCAGCACCATCGCCGTCGTTGGCGCGCTGGTGGCGATCTTCCTGCTCGCGCCAGGCAGTAAGGAGGTCAGGCATAACTTCTTCGACCTTCACGACATGTGGCAGTCGTTTGTAGGCAACCCGAACAACGGTTATTACTCCGTCGGCAAGGCGATCTGGCTGAACATCAGGATGTTCTTGGCCGCCGAGGTGCTGATCCTGATACTCGCCCTGGCCATCGCGCTGATCAGGCAGTCTGCCAGCCCGGTGCTGTTCCCTCTGCGCGTGCTCGCCCTGGTCTACGTCGACTTCTTCAGGGGCGTCCCGTTGCTTCTGGTGATCTACGCGATCGGATTTGGCCTTCCGGCCCTGCGCCTCCCCTTCGTGTCTTATCAGTCCATGGCTGCGTACGGGGTGGCCGCCCTGACGCTGTCATATTCCGCGTATGTATCCGAGGTCTACCGGGCTGGCTTGAACTCGGTACCGCGAAGCCAGGTCGCGGCCGCGAGGTCGCTCGGGCTGTCGCAGCCGACCGCGCTGCGATACGTGATCTTGCCACAAGCGATCCGAAATATCGTCCCGCCGTTGCTCAACGATTTCATCAGCCTGCAGAAGGACACAGCGCTCGTGGGGGTCCTGGGGGCGATCGAGGCTAACCAAGCAGCGCAGATCTACTCAAGCACGGTATTCAACTATTCAAGTTTCACAGTCGCGGCGATCCTGTTCCTGATCTTGACCATCCCGCTAGCCAGGTTCACTGACCGACTGATCGATCGGGACCGCCAGCGCAGGCTGGCCGGTGCGGTCCGATGACTGAGGCCGGTCAGGTTGAGGCAACCGAGGCGATCCGGATCGAGGATCTGTGCAAGTCATTCGGTCCCAACCAGGTACTGACGGGCATCAGCCTGTCGGTCCAGAGGCACGAGGTTGTCTGCCTGATCGGGGCATCGGGATCAGGCAAGTCCACGCTGCTTCGCTGCATCAACTTGCTTGAGCCCATTGATTCCGGCCGTATCGCTCTGCTCGGCCAGGATGTGACCGCGCCGGACATCGATCAGAATCTCGTCCGCCGGCAGGTTGGCATCGTCTTCCAGTCCTACAACCTGTTCCCGCATATGACGGTGATGCGGAACATCACCTTGGCCCCGGTGAAGGCCAGGCGCATGCCCAGGCCGACTGCGGAGGAGGAAGCACGGGCACTGCTGTCCCGCTTCGGACTGCTTGACAAGCAAGATGAGTACCCGGACCGGCTGTCAGGTGGGCAGCAGCAGCGGGTCGCGATCGTCCGGGCGCTGGCAATGCAGCCGCAGATCATGCTGCTGGACGAAGTGACCAGTGCACTCGACCCGGAACTTGTCGCCGAAGTGCTCGATGTGATCAGGGAACTCGCGGCAGGTGGCATGACCATGCTCATCGCCACACATGAAATGGGCTTTGCGCGCGATATCGCCAATCGGGTGTGCTTCCTCGAGGAGGGCCAGATCATCGAGGACGCTCCGCCAGACCAGCTTTTTACCAATCCCAGCGATGACCGGACCCGTCGATTCCTTCGAAGCATCGTGGATGCTGGGCGGATGTAGGCGGTGCTGTCTTTCCGGCTAACACCTTGGACTAGTCCCTCGCGAAGCGAGGTACTAGTCCAGTCCAGGGCGCGGCAAATCGCGCCGGGTACGGACAATGAGCAGCTTATGGCGTTATGGTCCTGTGCAGGCTTCTGATCAGGAGCCGATAGGCATGGGAGTGTGAAAGTGCACAAACTGCTCAGCTCATCTTGGCTCCGGCGGCCCTCACGATTGCTTGCTGCAGTCGCCGTGGCCGCGGCAATTGCCGTGCCGGCCTCGTCCGCGTCAGCCGCCCCGGCTACCTGCGGCGGTTCTGGGTCTGTCACGACAGTTAATGGCGGTCTCGCGGACAACGCCACCTATGAAATCCAGTGTCCTGCAGGCAGTTGGAACGGCACGCTCTTCCTCTACAGCCACGGCTATGTCGCGCCGGGCGCATCCAATCCACCGCAGGACGTCGGCGACCCGATCACTGGTGCCTGGCTGCTCGCGCACGGATACGCGCTCGCGGGCTCGTCCTACGCGGCTACAGGATGGTCCATTGAGCAGGCGCTGCCCGACCAGATTTCCACGCTTGACGTCTTCCAGGCCCAGTACGGCAAGCCTGCCCAGACCATCGCCTGGGGGCACTCGCTCGGCGGCATAATCACCGCCGGCTTGATTCAGCGCTACCCAGACCGGTTCACTGCTGCCCTTCCGATGTGCGGCGTCCTGTCTGGCGGGGTTGCGACGTGGAACACCGCACTCGATGCCGCATTTGCCTTCCAGCAGCTCGTGGCGCCGAATACAGGTCTTCAGGTTGTGAATATCACCAACCCGGTGGGCAATCTCATTGCCGCCGAGTCTGCCGCAGCGGCAGCACAGGCAACTCCGGCCGGGCGAGCGCGGATTGCACTCGCGGCTGCGCTCGGCGACACTCCGGGCTGGTTCTCGCCGCTATCGGCTGAGCCCGCCAGCACCGACTATGCCGGCCAGGAGGCGAACCAGTACCTCTGGGACTCGCAGGTGGACTTCCCGTTCATCTTCGATTTCCGGGCCAACCTGGAGCAGGTCGCAGGCGGCAACCCCTCCTGGACAACGGGGGTCAACTTCACCACCCAGCTCAGCAAGTCGGCCGACTACCAGGAGGTAGTGAGCCTGTACCAGGCAGCCGGGCTTAACTTGCAGCAAGACCTGCGCACGCTGAACCAGGCGACACAAATCACGGCCAACCCGCAGTCTGTGGATTACCTGGCGCACAACATTTCGTTCAACGGCGAGATCAACATCCCAGTATTGACCATGCACACAACCGGTGACGGGCTAGTTGTGCCGCAGAATGAGCAGGCCTACGCCCAAGCAGTGCACCGGGCCGGCAACACCAGGCTGCTTCGGCAGGCATTTGTCAGCAGGGCCGGACACTGCGCCTTCACTCCGGCTGAGACGATCGCTGCAGTCCAGGTTCTGCTCGACAGGATCAGCACGGGCCACTGGAATGATGCTGCACTCACTCCGGCTGGCCTTAACACCGCGGCCGCGGCGCTCGGCCCACAGTTCAACGTGTTCGCGGCTCAGGGCGGGAAGTGCCCAGTCGGTTCGCCAGTCAGCGGACTCTGCGCGGTGTCACCGGCCTACGTGAGTTACCAGCCCACAAGTTATCTGCGGCCATTCGATCTGGGCCGCCAGCGCTAGCCGAGAGGTCTGGCTGGGCCGGCTTGGAGTCGGCCCAGCCAGACCCGCTACGGGTCAAGGAGCGGCGCGTGACGAGCGGTAGCTCAGGGCTCACCAGGTGCGGCTATTTTCACCAACAAGATCATCTGCTGTCCCTTTCGGACTTGGATCAGTCGGCTACTATCGGCCCAATGAGGCGCCCGCGGTGACACGCACGGCCTCGCCCGGCATGCGCGGTGGCAGATCTGGTCCTCATCGCGCGCGGTTCTGGATCTTGTTCCTGGCGGCCATCCTCGCCATCCTGGTAGGTCTGGACTTTGCCGCTCGCTCGGTTGCCGAGAACGTTCTGGCCAACAAGATTCAGCAGCAAGGGCTGCAGCACAGGCCGGACGTCACGATCGAAGGTTTTCCGTTCCTGACCCAGCTTGCCAGCCGCAATTTCCAGCAGGTCAACATCAACGCGTCGAATCAGGTCGAAGGCTCCGTCACGATCACGAAGATCAACGGGACAGCGAGAAATATTCACGTCAACTCGTTCGCGTTCTCCAGCGGAACGATCGGCAAGGTCTCTGGTTCGGCGCTGATCAGCTTCGGATCGCTGGCCAACACGCTGGTCCATCAGGTCGGACCGCTCGGCTCGCTTCTGGGTGGAGCCGGCCTCAAACTGGAGCCAGCAGGGCCAACAAAGGTGAGAGCGAGATTGAACTTGCTGGTGACGTCGGGTTCGGCCACTTGGAGTGTCACCCAGCTGAGTGGCAACCGGCTGCGTGTTCAGCTGGTCAGCAGCAACGGACTCCCGACCTCGCTGCTCGGCTCGATCCAGAACATCGTGCTGCAAATCCCCAAGCTGCCGCTGGGCCTGACGATCACTAGCGTGCGGGTCACTCCTGCGGGCGTCGTGGGCAAGGTGAGCAGCCGCAACGTGCCGTTTGGAAGCTGACATGAAGGTCTTTCTGTCCACTGATATGGAAGGCACTGCGGGCGTCGTCGACTGGGACCAGTGCGTCGGCGATGGGCCGCAGGCGCAGGCCGGACGCCAACTGCTCCTCGCGGAGGTGAATGCCGCGATCGAGGGCGCGATCGAAGGCGGCGCAACGCAGATTGTGGTCAATGACTCGCACTCGACTATGCGTAACCTGCCGCCGGACCAGCTAGCGGGCGAGGCTGAGTACATTTCAGGTAGTCATAAGCCGCTGTACATGATGCAAGGCCTGGACAACAGCTTCGACGCTTGCATGTTCATTTCCTACCACGGCTCTGTAGGCGCCCCGGCCGGGCTCTCGCATACCTACAGTCCGCGCGCGGTGACCGAAGTCAAACTGGATGGCGTCGTAACCGGGGAAGCCGGCATCAATGCGCTCGTTGCGGCTCACTACCAAGTGCCAGTGGTGCTGGTAACCGGTGATGATCGCGCCTGCGCCGAGACCGCAGAGTTGATACCAGACGTGCACGTCGCCGTTGTCAAGGGGCATGTGAGCCGGGTCGCCGCACATAGCCTGCACCCAGTTCACGCGCGCAAGATGATCAGGGAACAAGCGAAGGCAGCGGTCGCGGCGGCGGGCGCCGCCAAGCCACCGCCGCTCGAGCCGGGCGTCCTAGACGTCAGCGTCCGGCATACAGACATCGCCGAAGCTGCAAGCTGGGTCCGCGGGGTAGAACAGACCGGAGCGCGCAGCTTGCGCATCCACGGCGCCGATCGGCTTGGCACTTACCGCGCCTTTTGCGCTGCGATTCTGCTGACTAGGACAATCGCTGAGGTTGTCTGATGCCGTGTGGTTGGTGAGCCTATGCTGTTTGTATCTGGCTGAGAACCGACTGCCAATAGGCTTGCGGCAGCCATTTCCTGCCGATACCTGGTGTTAGCCGTAACGCGGCAAGTCGTGCCCAGTGATGGCTTCCGAGACGATTCGTTGGCGCAAGTGAACTCGACCGGCACAGACAGCCAGACGCCCGTCCCAGCGGCAGGCGGGCTGCTAGTTTCGGCCGACTGGCCAGTCAGATTCGGTCCTATCCCGCCGTTAGCCGACGGGTTCAGCACCCGCCCGGAGACAGCTCCTGATCTGCTCGTAGCCCTCGACCGCGCACCAACGGTCGCCATTGCCTCGCGCGCTCGCCGGGCCGGCGCCGGGGCTCAGCAGGATTGGCAGCGTTGTTGCGGAAAGACTCAGCTCGCCGCGTTCTTCGCTGAGTCGCAGTGGCGAACCCACTCGGTTGATCTGCTCATCTGGGTAGACGCGCGGAGCTCGGCGTCGATAATGGCCGGCTACGTCGAACTGGCTCGGACCATCGCAGGAGCGAGTTCGCCTGGCGACGCCGAGACCGTAGCCGCAAGTTTGCTGAGATGGCTGGGTCAAACCGACAAGCGCTGGCTGGTTGTACTTGACGACGTGGCCGACACATCTGTTCTCGACGGCCTAGTGCCTTCTGGCCCAACCGGGCGGGTGATCATTACCGCAGGAAGTACGCAGTCTCTGGTCGGCGTCCAGGACGCGCTTGTACTCGAACTGGGTTCCTTCAGTAGCCGCGAGGCAATGAGTTATCTGGTGGGCAGGATGTCGGGTGATCCCGATCAACGTCGCGGCGCGAGCGAGCTGATTACCGACCTTGAATCTCATCCGCTGGCCTTGGCGCAGGCCACGGCGACGCTCGCTAGCTCATGGATGACCTGCGACGAATACCGCTCGCGGTTCTCCCGCAGATCTACTGCCCTTTCCACTAAGGGAGAGCCACCACCGGCCCCGGCTGTGACATGGACGTTGGCGATCGACCACGCCGACGAGCTAATGCCGGGAGGTTGCGCACAGACCTGCCTCGCGGTCGCGGCGATGCTGGATGGACATGGTATTCCTGCTGAGCTCTTCTCGATGCCTGCAGCTATCTCCTACATCGCCGGTCGCAGCGCATCGCAGAGTGCGGCTGCGCAAAGCACTCGTGCGGGACTGTTCAGCCTCGAGCAAGCAGGCCTGCTCGCCATAGAGCGCGGCAGTGATCCACCGACCGTGCGCATGAGTCACGTCCTTCAGCGCGCCGTCCGAGCCGCCATGCCAGCGGAAATGCTCGAGCTGGCAGCTGCTGCCGCGGGCGCAGCGCTGCTTGAACTCTGGCCGGAGGACGACCGGGGCACCCGGCTGGCGCAGATCTTGCGATCGAATGCCGCATGCCTGCAGCGTGCGGCGGGCGGCCTGCTCTGGCAAGACGGCTGCCATCCCGTGCTCATCCGAGCGGGCCGAAGCCTGGATCATGCGATGTTGTTAAGTCCTGCCACCGACTACTGGGCTGAACTGACTGCCATCGGCGACCAAGTCTTCGGGCCAGGCCATCCCGACTCAATGGCCATCATCGAGCGACTTGCTGACGCCTATGTTGCAGCCGGGCGTCCGGAAGAGGCGGTCGCCTGGCACGAGCGGGTCAGCGCCGAATTGGCGCGCGCGTTCGGCCTCGAACATCCGCGTGCGCTCGAAGCCAGAGTGTCGCTCGGTCATGTGCTTATGAGCGCCGGAATGCGCGACCAGTCCCTCAGCGTGCTCGCCGCGGCACTGTCGGACTCCGAGGGCGCGCACGGCCCGCAGCACCATGAGAGTGTGCATATCCGCGACGAGGTGGCGGCTGGCTACCGAGCCGCGGGCCGTTTTGGTGAGGCTGTCAAGCTGTACAAGCAGATTCTCGCCGGTCGTGACCGCGCGCTTGGAGCCTCGCATCCAGACACGCTCGCGACGAGGCAGAAACTCGCGGAGGTTTACCTCGCTGACCGCCGGATGAAGGAAGCGTTCTCGCAATACAAGCGGGTCGTTGCGGACTGGCAGAAAGCACAAGGCGCAGATCATCCGGAGACGCTGCGCGCTCGCGCCTCGCTCGCTTCGGCGTATCAGCGTGGTGGACGGATGGCCTTGGCAGTGCTGGCATACGAAGAGGTGTATGCAGGCACCGACCGGTCGCTTGGACCCGAGGACTCCCTTACCCTCGCAGCGGCAGTCGACCTGGCCCGCATCTACCACGCGGTGGGAAGGCGTAGCGACGCGGCCAGGCTGCTACATGACACCACTAAGCGCGGCGATAATGCGCTCGCTTCCGGCGATCCGCTTATGCGCTTGGCGCAGGAGACTCTCACGGCTATCGAGGGTGGGTAGGCCGCGGCATCGCGCTCAGGACGTAAGGGTCCTTGCAGAGGCGGGCCGGCCGGCGCGACAGTTGTGCGGAACAAGTCGCGTAGTACGCGCCAGATAGGGCGATGATGTGCGAGGGAAGTCGCTAGAGAGGTTGTGAGATGAACGACCCGCGTGTGCTCGCATTCAGGCCGACAGCCGAGCAGTTCGCCTGGACCTTTGGCGGTGCAGCTCCGGCAGCCCGGATTGCTCCTGGAACAATCCTGGATCTGTGGACTGAGGATTGCTTTGCGGGGCGGGTGCGCAGCAAGGAGGACCTGGTCTCACAGGTATGCGAATTCCCGTTCCTGAATCCGCAGACCGGGCCGTTCTATGTCGAGGGCGCAGAGCCTGGCGACACGCTGGCAGTTCATTTCGTGTCCGTCCGGCCCGCCAGAGATTGGGCTGCGTCGACTACGGTTCCGCTGTTTGGGGCGCTAACCTCGACTCATCTAACCGCCACCCTGCAAGACCCGTTACCCGAAGTGGTGTGGATCTGGGAGCTAGACCAAGCGCGCGGCGTTTGCCGGTTCACGGCTCGCGACAGTGACTTCACAGCAGATCTGCCGATGAATCCAATGCATGGAACTGTCGGCGTCGCTCCGGCGAACTTGGAAGTTCGCTCAGCGCTGGTACCCGACGCGTTCGGCGGCAACATGGACACGCCGGAGATGAGGGCCGGAGTTACCTGCTATCTGGGCGTCAACGTGGAAGGCGGCCTGCTATCGATCGGTGACGGTCATGCGCGCCAGGGTGAGGGCGAGACGTGCGGTGTGGCGGTCGAGTGCGCAATGAACACCGTGCTCGCGGTGGAGTTGCTCAAGGGTGTCGCGACGCCCTGGCCGAGGCTGGAGTCAGACACACACATCATGTCGACCGGATCCGTGCGGCCGCTTGAGGACGCCTTCCGGATCGCGCAAGCCGACATGGTGCAATGGGTCAGCGAACTGTGCGGGCTATCGGCAATGGATTCCTATCAGTTCCTCAGCCAGGCAATCGAGGCGCCGCTGGCCAATGTGGTGGACACCAACTACACGTCGGTTGCAAAGGTGCGCAAAGACTGGCTGACCGGCAGCGGCGATGTTATGCGTGGCGTGCACGCCCACCTGAGGGAGCTCGCGCAGTCCTACCGGGGAAGCTAGCGTTCGTCCGCAACGGGCCGGACTGAGCCAGCGTGCCGTCGGGCAAGTTCGCGGTAGATCTCCGGGTTGGTGTCCACCCACTCTCTTGCGGCGCCGCTGACCTCACGCACGACCTTGGCCGGCGTGCCCACAGCGAGCATGCTGTCAGGCACGGACATGCCGGGTGGCACGGTGCTGCCAGCCGCGACAAGCGCCCGGCTGCCAATGACAGCCCCGTCTAGAACCGTCGCCCCATTGCCGATCAGCGCCTCAAACCCGATCACCGCTCCGTGAACAACGCACAGATGGCCGATGGTCGCGCCAGCACCGACCTCAGTTACTGGATCGCGACCGCCATGGAGCACCGAGCCGTCCTGGACGTTGGCTCCGCGCCGGACGACGATCGGCCCGAAATCGGCCCGCAATACAGCCCCGTACCAGACCGATGCCTCGTCCTCTACACGGACGTCCCCGACAAGTGTCGCCGTGGGGGCGATCCAGGCAGCCGGGCTGATGGTCGGCTCCTTGCCCTCGAACGCGAAAAGCGGCATCGGGCCATGATGCCAGTACTTCTGAGCCGCCGGGTCGGTGCGCGCCGCCTACGCCAGGTGGACGTATTCATAGTCGAACGGCTTGCCATTGATGCCGTGACGCGGCGGCGCGATCCACGCAGCGATCTTGCCGCGCTGGTGCACTGGCTGCATAAGTGACCGCACGAAGGTCTTATCGACGTTCGTCGGCAGCCACTGGCTGACCCGACGCTGCCACTCGTCCGCGCTGATCATTTCGCCGTCAGGGCTGGCTTCAATGCTCGCGAAAACGCCCACCTTCCTGTTGAAAGCGACGTGCGGCAGCTTCAGCCGGTGCGGCAGGCCGGCGTCGGCAAAGATCTTGTTCCACCGGTTCACGCCGCTCTGGCAGTCGGCGATGTACTCCCGCCGGAGGTCGCTGTTGAGGCCGGTAAGCGCGGCGACTTCGGCCTGGCCGATACTCTGCTCGCCACTATCGCCTTCGACCAGGGCGTCGACCAGCATGCCATCGTCGGTCAGCTTGTGATCGTCTTTCCGGCGGTCTTCCATCCAGCGGCCCTTGAGGCCGGCGGTGTAGTAGTTGGCGACGTTCGTGGATGTCTCGCCGCCGAACAGATCAAGAGAAACGCTGTAGTGGAAGTTCAGGTACTTCTGGATCACGTTCAGCGGAATCGCTCCGTGCGGCCCGGCATCGTTAGTGTCGTTCTCGACCATCAACTGCGCGGTCCGCTCCACGACCCGGTCTACACCCGTGGTGCCGACCATCATGTGGTGCGCTTCCTCTTTGAGCATGAACTCGCAGGTACGCGACAACGGGTCGAACGCCGACTCCTTGAGTGTGCCGAGCTGGTACTTGCCGTCACGGTCGGTGAAGTAGGTGAACATAAAGAACGACAGCCAGTCCGGCGTCTCTTCGTTGAACGCGCCGAGGATGCGCGGAGAGTCCAGGCTGCCGGAGTTGCGATGTAGTAGCTCCTCGGCTTCGTCGCGTCCGTCCCGGCCGAAGTGCGCGTGCAGCAGGTAAACCATTGCCCACAGGTGCCTGCCCTCTTCGACGTTCACCTGGAACAAGTTACGCAGATCATAGAGGCTCGGTGCTGTCGCGCCCAGATTGCGCTGCTGCTCGACCGAGGCGGGCTCGGTGTCGCCCTGGATCACGATGAGGCGCCGCAAGTCGGCGCGGTACTCACCGGGGATCTGCTGCCAGGCAGGCTCGCCCTTGTGCTGGCCGAAACCTATCCGCCGGTCTCGGTCTCGCTCGGCGAGGAAGATCCCCCACCGGTAGTCGCGCATCGCGACGTGGTCGAAATGGGCCCAGCCCTCCCGGCCGACGTTGATCGCTGTGCGCAGGTACACATCTTGCGTCGGCAGGGCTGGTCCCATCGACTCCCACCAGTGCAGGAAGTTCGGCTGCCAGGACTCCAGCGCCCGCTGCAGCCGCCTGTCCTCGTGCAGGTCGACGTTGTTGGGGATCTTCTCGGTGTAGTCAGCGCTCGTGGTCATGGCTCACACCCTCGTGAAATCGAAGTCGGCCCGCTGGCCAGTGCCGAACCTGGTTAGCGCGCCCGCCGGGCCTGCGGCGTTAGGACGATTGAAGATCCAGTTCTGCCAGGCCGTGAGACGGCCAAAGATCTTGGTTTCCATTGTCTCCGGTCCGGCGAAGCGGAAGTTAGCCTCCATGCCGGTCAGAGCGTCGGGGCTGAAGCTTGCCCGTTCCTCCAGCGCCATCCTGATCTCTTCGGCCCAGTCGATGTCGTCTGGCGCGAACGTGATGAGGCCGAGTTCTTCAGCTGAGTCCGCCTCGAGCGCCTGGCCAGTGGTCGCTGTTGCAGCTTCCAAGGCGCTGTCGTCGCCGAGGAACCTGGTCTGCAGCCGGGTTAGCCCGTTACCCATGCGCAGCGCACCAAGGTTCATGCCGGCCAGGGTTACGGTCGCGGATGCGGTGTCGGGATCGCTGTCTTCGAACAAGCCGGCCAGCTGGTATGTCCTGTCGGCGGCCAGCGCAAGTTCGAGAAGCGACCCGGTGAAACAGCTTCCGGGCTCGATGAGAGCAATCAGGCTGCGGCTTGTGACGTCCAGGCGCTTCAGCGTCCGCTTCAGGTAGTGGACGATCTCGTTGGCCAGCCAGTCGCTGGCGTTGTCGAGCAGGAGCTGGTCGTAGCGCAGGACCTCCTGTCCGTCTCCGCTGGTGCGCAACAGCCATGTGCCGAGGGCGGGCTCGTTGGTGCGCAGGTCCAGGATCAAATCATCCAATTCGCGCGTAACGGCGAGGGGCCAGAAGCCGGCGCCCTGATCGTGCGCGGTCTCGATGGTCTTTGGTACCGGTGCGCGCGGGCCTTGGACCGTTATCTCCGCCGCCCCTTTCGCTCGGTCTAGGCGGGCGTGCACGTAGGAGTATTCGATCTCCGACCCGGCGCGCTTCTTGCCCAATGGCGTGAGCTGGATGCCGGGCTCTCCGTTTTCTATGGGTGCACGAGTGGACCGCTCCGCCAATGCGGCCGCGCGGTCGGCTACGGCCTGCGCCCATTGCGCCCGCGGCACTGCCTCGTCCACCAGTCGCCAGGCGACGGCTTTCTTGCCGGTAATGCCATCGGACCTTGTGCACACGTAATCGGCAACATCGCGCCGGACGTGCCGCTTGTCGACCAGCCTGGTGAGGCCGCCTGTCCCTGGCAGCACGCCGAGTAGCGGCAACTCTGGCAGCGAGACCGCGGATGACCGATCGTCGATGAGCATGATGTGCTCGCACGCGAGGGCAAGCTCATAGCCCCCGCCGGAGGCGGTGCCGTTAACGGCTGCGATGTAAGCCTGACCAGAGTTGGCGCTGGCGTCTTCCATGCCGTTGCGTGTCTCGTTGGTGAACTTGCAGAAGTTCACCTTCGCCTCGTGCGCGGCAGTGGCAAGCATCCGGATGTTGGCGCCAGCGCAGAAGACCTTGTCCTTGGCGCTTGTGAGGATGACAGTGCGCACTTGCGGATGCTCGAACCGCAGTCGTTGCGTCGCGTCGTAGAGCTCGATGTCGACACCAAGGTCGTAGGAGTTCAGCTTCAGCTCGTACCGGTCGCTGAGCCCGCCGTGCTCGTCTACGTCCATGCACAACGTCGCAACCGGCCCATCGACGCTCAGCCGCCAATGCCGGTAGGACGCAGGCTCGACTCGGAAGTCGACAAGTTGTGCGCGCGAATGCTTGGGATCGGCGGCATCGCCTGCCACTGCCCTCGTCATTCTCAATATGCTACATCGACAAGGTAAAACGTCAATGGGATGTAGCATGTTCTAGGCCGATCTTGCGCCTGGATGAACAGACAGCTAGCTCAGCTGAATCACCTGATCAGGGAGGCGACCAATGCCCGCGCGTCCATCGGCAGCTGCGATCAAGGCGGCCGGGGATGAGTCTGCGCCAGGCCGAGCGCACGGTCGGGCAGAGAGCCTTTCTCGCCGCCATGATCGGGGCGCTAATACCGCGCGCGGCCTGCTGTTCACGGTGCTGGGGGAGTTCGTCCTGCCAGCAGGCGGGGCGGCGTGGACAGCTGCGTTCATCGAGGTACTTGGGCGGCTGGGAATCGAGGAGAAGGCCGCCCGGCAGGCGCTCATGCGCACGGCGGCCGACGGGTGGCTGATCTCCGATCGCGTGGGCCGCCGAACTCGCTGGCTGCTGACTCCAAGCGCCGAGCGATTGCTGACCGAGGGAGCCGAGCGAATCTATGGCTTCACCGCGACACGGCCAGACTGGGAGGGCCGCTGGGTCCTCGTGCTGGCCAGGGCACCCGAGGCGGACAGGTCGGCTCGGCATCTGCTGCGAACCCGGCTCAGCTGGGCGGGCTTTGGCAGCCCGGCTCCAGGTGTCTGGCTCAGCCCCGACACCGGCAGGAAGGCGGAGGCCGAGCGAGCCCTGGCGGATGCGGGTCTGCTAACCGAGTCGCAGATCTTTCTGGCTGAACACTGCGGTGGCGGTGAACTGGCTGCGATGACAAGGCAGGCATGGGACCTGGAAGAGATCGAACGCCGGTATGAGGAGTTCCTGGCCCAGTTCGCAAGCCCGGTAGCTGCAGATTCGCTCACGATGCTCATCGAGCTGGTGCATTCGTGGCGGCGATTTCCGTGGATAGATCCGGTGCTGCCGACCGCGATGCTGCCGGAGGGCTGGAGTGGCTCGCGGGCCGCCGAATTGTTCCGGCTAAGGCATTCCAATTGGGCTGCAGCCGCAGGCGAAAAGTGGCAGAACGCCGGTAGCCTGGCATCCAGTGACGTGCCACAGTAATTGCAGAAATGGGTCGAAGTGGTAGATGAGTTCTCGCATGTAGCCGAGCAGGGGTTGGCAGAGGCAGGCGACGACCTCGCGTGGCTGCGTCCGTCCCCGCTGCTGCTGCGCGCCAGGCGTATCGAAGTCGCGCTGGTCACAGTGCCGCTGGCGATCATTGGTCTGCTGGGTGGATTGGCAAGCTCCTGGCAGGCTGCCGTCGGGGTCGGCGCCGGGGTCGTCGCGCTTGGTGTGCTGTCTGAGCGGTTCCTGAGCCGGCGCGTCGCTGCCTGGGGCTATGCCGAGCGCAAAGAGGATCTGATGGTCCGCCGCGGCGTCTTGGTCAAGCGGCAGTCAGTGATCCCCTACGGGCGGATGCAATTCATTGACGTCACCGCCGGGCCGATCGAACGCAGCCTTGGTCTTGCCACCCTGCGGATGCATACCGCTGCTGCCGCAAGCGATGCGCGCATTCCCGGCCTGGACAAGTCTGTAGCCGGGGTTTTGCGCGACCAACTGGCATCGCTCGGCGAGGCGCAGGCTGCGGGCCTGTGACAAGCGAGTCGCCGGCAAGCTCGCCGGAGCACAGACAGCCGCCTCCAGGGGCGCCGGTGGCACTCAGCGCACAAACCGGCTGGCACCGACTCCACCCGCTTTCGCCAGTCGTCAGCGCCGGCCCGAGGCTGGCTGCACTCGTCGTGGTGCTGCTCGGATTCGCAGTGGCGCAGCAGCGGACCGCGGGCAGCGACCTGATCACCGATGGCGTGGTCATCGTGATCGCGCTGGCGGGCGGGTTCATCCGCTGGCTGGTGACGAGGTGGCAGGTAGCCGATGGAGTACTTCGGGTTGACACGGGCCTGGTGCGCAGGGATTCGCGCCGGTTCCCGTTGTCCCAGGTGCAGGCAATCGATGTTGTCCAGACCGGCATCGCTCGAATACTTGGCCTCGCGGAGCTACGCCTGCGAGTCGCCGGTGGCGATGCGTCCCGCGGCGGGCGCCTAGCCTGCCTGCGCCGCGCTGATGCCGAAGTCCTGCGCGAGCAGTTGCTGGCGCTGGCCAGAACAGCCAGAGCGTCGGCCAGCCGCAGTGAGGTCAGCGGAACAGACGCTGCGGACGCGAATGCGACGGCCTTGTCAGAACGGGCGGCGTCGGCACAATCCGCAGTGGCCTGGCCGCCAACCGCATCGGGATCAATCACTGCAACTGCACCGGCAGCGACACCCGAGCGTGTGCTGTTTCGCGTGCACCCTGGCCGGCTAGCTGGCGGTCTCCTGTTTAGCCATGTTGGCGTGATCGCACTAGTAGCCATCGGTGTGCTCGTGGCCATTAGCGCAATCTGGGGTGAGAAGGCGGCCGTCGCGTCCTTCGTGTCTGTCGGTCTCGGTGCGATTCTCGGAATATGGCGGCAGTTCAACTCCGAGTTCGGCACCTCAGTGACGATTGCGCCAGATGGGCTGCGCCTGAAGTCCGGGCTGATTCAGGTGGCGGCGGAAACTATCAGGCCAGGACGTATACAGGCGGTGCGGCTGGTTGAGCCGCTCGTATGGCGCGCATTCGGCTGGTGTCGGCTTGAGATCGATGTCGCAGGTCCGCGGCAGCGCGAGGAGAACCACGCTGAAGGCCACCGGCTGCGCGGCCTGATCCCCGTCGGTACCCGGGCTGAAGCGGACCATATGCTGAGCGAGTTGCTGACCAACAGGCCAGTGCCATCACTGCCTGCGCCTGCTCCGGCTCGGTGGAAGGCACCCCTCAAGTATCACTTCCTGGCCTGGAACGGCGACGCGCGCTACGTCGTCGCATCAGGTGGCCGCGTGTGCCGGAAGACCACCTGGGTGCCGCTGGAAAAGGTGCAGAGCATCCGCTGGTTGCAAGGCCCAGTGCAACGCGGGTTCGGGCTGGCAACCGTGCACCTGGATGTAGCGGGCAGGCGAGTGACGGCAAGCATCGAGGATCGGGCAACTGCTGAAGCCGATGCGATCCTCGCGCGACTACCCGCCGTGGCACGCGCAGCCCGGCTGCGACACAGATAACACCGACGTATCTTCGATGCTCAGCTTCTTTTCGAACCAGTGATGGGCGTAGGGCTCGTTGTTGAACGCTGGGACTTCTTGGTAGCCGGACTCGCGATACAGGCTTATAGCCTCGGTAAGCGAGTCGTTTGTTTCGAGCCGGACTGTCGTGACGTGCTTGGCGGCGGCGTGCGCCTCCAGCTCGGCGAGCAGCCGTCTGCCGAGCCCGAGACCACGAACTGCGGAGCTGACCCACATGCGTTTGATCTCCGCAGGCTCGGTGCCGTGAAACTTCAGGGCTCCGCATCCGACCGGCTCGCTATGCAGCCTGGCGACGAGCAGCAATCCGGCAGGCAGGACCAGTTCCGCGTCGGCTGCGGAAATGCTCAGTTCGGGATCGAACCCGTCCGGGAACCTGTCCGCCAACTCGCGGAAGTACGCGCTCATGCACACTCGCGCGTCGCTGTGACCGGGCTCGCACACCGAAATTGTCACCGTCGAGGCGAGAAGCAATCGCTCGACCTCGGCCATCGCCGCAACCAGGCGCTGCCGTTGGCGCAGATTGAGCGGCTCGAGGATCGATACCGCGCCATCGTCGGATAGCCGGTCGAGCGTCGCGACCTCTCGACGCCCCTTGCTGGTTAGAGCCGCAGTTCTAACACGGGCGTCAGTTTCGCCACGGTGGACAACGACCAAGCCAGCGGCCTCCAGGGCTCGGAGCAGCCGACTGAGGTAGCCGGAGTCCAGATCGAGCCGTGCACGCAGCTCGCGTACGTCGCACCCGTCCTTGCCAATCTCCCAGAGCAAGCGAGCTTCGCCTAGCGGCCGGTCGCGAGAAAGGAAGCTTTCTTCGAGCGCTCCGATGCGCTGGGTGACTGTGCGGTTGAACTGGCGCACCTGCTGCACCATCTCGGCATCCATTCTCTGACTTTAGTCAGAGAACTTCCGAAGGCTGGACATTGCCTGCAAAGCTTGCGGTTCAGCGGCGTTGGAGGACCGCGAATACGATCACATTGCTCACGTAGTGGCCGGTAGCCGGGTCGAAGTTGCCGCCGCACGTTATGAGCCGCAGCTGAGAATTAGGAACAGCGTTGTACACAGCCGCGGTTGGGAATCGCGCCTTGGCAAATACCCGAACAGCTGTGACCCGGAACACTGCGAGGCTGGAATGTGCGCGCCGCACGAAGATCAGCTCACCAGGCCGCAGTTCGCGTAACCGGAAGAACACCGCTGGTCCACGTCGGGAGTCGACATGACCAGCTATCACGGTCGCCCCGGCGGCGCCAGGGCGTGGGCTGCCGGTGTACCAGCCGGCAACTGCGGGATTGGGCGGCACTTGCATCTTCCCGGCCCGAGTGAGCTTCAGCCCGATCAGTCTTGTCCTGACGCCGATAGCCGGGATCACCAGCGCCGTAGGTCTGGACACATGTACAGCTTTAGCTGGCGGCACGGTGGCCCATGCGCCCCTCGGTATCGCCACGATCGGAGGCGCTCCGGCAGGCGTAGCCGGCCGGCCAGTGTGGCTGGCCCAGGCAAGCCCTGCCGCCGCGCCGCACAGCATGACCACGCCAGTGACTGCGGCGGCGACTGCGACGGGCCGCCGGATCAGTCGCCGTGGCGACACATGCCGACCCGGCGGCCCGCGTCGCCCGTGGCAGTGCCCGCCGCCGTGCGTAACTCCGCCAGGATTGTCAGCGGACATGCAGAGCAGGCCGCCGTCGGCGGCCAACTAGGGCAATTCCGCCGATCGCCATTGCGAGGCCCGCCGCGCCAATAACGACCCACGGCGCCAGTGGCGCGCCCGGTCGCGGCGCTGTACCGCCACGCCCGGTCTGCGGCGCGCCGCTTGGATCTACCTTGCTGCCCGCGGCGTCCAGCAGGTCGTCGACAGTTATCCGGCCTGGCTCGTCGAGAACAACCAAAGTGTGAATCGTGCCCGCGGCAAGATTCAGAGTGGCTGTCGTGCTCTTGCCCGACCCGGTCACTCGTACCCGCAGCGTGCCCGGGCGCACAGCGTGATAGGTCGTCACGCTGGCAAACGTCAGATGCGTGGCCAACCTGGCATGCCTCACCGTCACATTGACGCTGTTGTCCTGCATCGAGGCCTGGATGATTCGTACCAGCGCCTTGCCACGAGGCGTGGTCAGCTGGTCCGGGATGACTTGCAATCGCAGGCCAGCGACCGGTCCCATGCCCGCGACCGTATAAGCGTGGCCGGCAACGATCTTGACCGCAGTCGACAGTACCGGTTTGGACTTCGCCGGCTTGCCGGCCAGCCGCATTGCGACAGTGTATTCACCGGCTGCGACCTGCATGTATGCAGAGACCGTGCCGTAACTAACGTGATGAATTACTGTCTGCGCGGCAGGATCACCAAACGAGTACAGATACACGTCCACGGCTGGTGCGTTAGGTGAGAGGTGGGCGAGCCGGATCCAGCCGACGTGGCTTGCCGCGGAGGCGGACTGAGCCGTTAATGCGACCTGGCCGCCGATCAGGCCTGCGGTGGCTATCGTTGCGGCGGCCACCATGCGCGCAAAGCGCGGCTTCAATGCTGCCTTCATCTGTGGTCCCTTCCAGAGTCAGGAGTCTGCCGATCGACCGCCGCAACAGCGCTGCTCATGACGGCGCTCTTACGTGGAGCAAGCCGGGGATACTCGGCGCAGTGAATTGGATGTGGACGACGGTGATAGGCCCGTCGTGGTTCTCGGAGATGCTTGCGCGCAGCGGTGGGCGCTGCGCGCGCAGAAAGGTGAGGAGCTGGCTTAGGTATCTGGTTGTTGGCGCAATAATGCTGACCTGGCGAAGCTCGCCGGTCGTGCCAGTGCCGGGCCCGGAGTCGCTGAACTCGCGGACCTGGACAGAAAACTTGTGCGTGAGTGCGGCAAGAGTAATCAATAGCCGAGAGTCCACCCGGCCAGATGTGACCTCACTTCTGGCCAGCGCGGCAGCATGAAAGTGTCTGTTTCCGGCAAGCTGTCGACCCGTGACCTTGCGTGCCTGCCGATCAGACTGCAGCGCCGACAGGAATGCAGTGGCACCGCCGACGGCGGTGACCCGGATCTGGATTTCATCCGCACCGGCACCAAAGGTGGCTATTACGAGTGGCGCGTAGACAGATGCCAGCCGCGGGCCAAGTTGGTCTCGCACGGTCGGTGTGGCCACGACTACCGCCGAGCCGAGCGGATCGGCACTTTCAGCGTCGATCACAGACAGATCAGCGGCCGGGAAACCTTGCTGGTGTAGCGCAGCGCACGTCAGCGGGTCGCAGGCGACGATTATGCCGTGATCCACCTGCGCAGCCACCCAGGCAGTTGCCGCTTGCCTAGTTTCCGAGGCGGCCGCAAGTGCCGTTGCGCCAGGTGGCGCAGATGAATGACCGGCGTTCCGCGCAACGCCAGAGGGGCGCGTCGAAGCTTGGGCACTCGAAGAATTGGCGTGCGCCAAGGCAACAGAAGTTGCTGCCCCGGCGAGCGCCATCAGTGCAAGCAGCCCGACGCCCAGCCTGCCGTAGAGTCTCCTGCGCGCACGCAACTTGTAGAGACGGCGCCCCGCCCATAGCCGGAACGTTGTGGCGATTACCTTCGGCCACGACGGTGCCGGCCGTGGACTGTAGTCTCCGGTCACCCCAGCCACCCCCTGACCACGCACACAGGAAACCAGCGCGGGGTCACTGTCTGTGATAGTTCATCACATCAAAACCCGTGGGCTCATCGGAAACAGAGCTTTAATCACTGAAAATCTGACAGATCTAACTACGGAGTGCGCGATGGGCGGCTACCTTCTCTGGTCGGCTAACATGCACGGTGTCTCCCGCCGGTGTAGCTCAGTTGGCAGAGCGGCCGTCTTGTAAACGGCAGGTCAGCGGTTCGATCCCGCTCACCGGCTCCGATCCCACCTGTGGCGTCGCCCTGCGCCTTAGCGTCCTTCGTCTTTGCCGTTACTCATCTTTCGCCTGACCTGGGAGTTCGCAGGGTCTGCGGCCTTGGCGGCGCCAGCTGGCGGCTAGGCCGTGAGCGCCGTTGATAACCAGGTACAGGCCAGCGACGGCAAGGACGACCCTGATGATGAGATCGCTGTGCGCCTTCACCTAGTCCACCCACGTGCCCGCCTTATCCAGATGCCGTTTCGTCCGGTCTGGTTGGCCAGGTGGGCGGCCAGGAATAGCCACACCAGCGCCACATTCACGAACGCCGGCAGGAGGACCCACAGGATTGCTGCGGCGACCCGGTGCTCCGCT
>Ga0126373_10000890_pt1 | contig 20393 bp, 18 predicted proteins | sample PanSoiMetPlot_11_FD_92545 | JGI IMG/M metagenome (GOLD analysis project Ga0126373, IMG submission 92545) | Tropical forest soil microbial communities from Panama - MetaG Plot_11 | ecosystem: Environmental > Terrestrial > Soil > Tropical forest > Bulk soil | place: Panama | collected 2016-02-17 | reverse complement strand
GGGCATGACCTATTCGCAGTTCATGAACGGCTTGCGGCTTGCCGGCGTCACGCTCGACCGCAAGATGCTGGCCGACATCGCCATGCACGAGCCGGCCGCGTTCAGGGCCATCGTTGCCCAAGCGCGCGACGCCCTGCCCAAGGCCTAGGCCTTCGCGCCGAGCCCTGCGTAATATGCCGGACGCGGTCGTCCCGACAGCAAGCGCGGGCCGATCGGCGCCTTCGGCCTGAGGAGCGTGCACGCGGCGATGGAAAGCCTCGATCACATCCGCGACGAGCTGCTGCGCCTGGTGAAGGGCGCGGCGAGCCTCGATGCGCTGGAGCAGGTCCGGGTCGGCGCGCTCGGCCGCAAAGGCCGGCTCACCGGTCTTTTGAAGGAGCTCGGCACGCTCGAGCCCGACGCGCGCAAGGCGCGCGGCGCGGCGCTCAATCAGCTCAAGGACGCGGTCGAGGCGGCGCTCGCCGAGGCGCATGCACGCCTCAACGATCAGGCGCTCGATGCCCGGCTGACGCAGGAACGCGTCGACGTAACGCTGCCCGTCGACGCCGCGACCGCCGGCAGCATTCATCCCGTGAGTCAGACCGTCGACGAGATCGTCGCGATCTTCGGTGCGATGGGCTTCGTCGTCGCCGAAGGTCCCCACATCGAGGACGACTTCCACAATTTCACCGCGCTCAACATTCCGCCCGAGCATCCGGCGCGGCAGGAGCAGGACACCTTTTATCTGGGGGCGACCGCGGCGGACGGCAGCCGCAAGGTGCTGCGCACCCATACCTCGCCGGTGCAGATCCGCACCATGCTGAAGCAGAAGCCGCCGATCCGCATCATTGTGCCCGGCCGCACGTTCCGGTCGGACCACGACGCCACCCATTCGCCGATGTTCCATCAGGTCGAAGGCCTGATCATCGATCGCGCGACGCACATGGGCCATCTCAAGGGCTGCCTGATCGATTTCTGTCGCGCCTATTTCGGCATGGCCGATCTGCCGGTGCGGTTCCGGCCGAGCTATTTTCCGTTCACCGAACCGTCGGCCGAGGTCGACATCGGCTGCTCGCGCGAAGGCGGCGGCCTCAAGATCGGCGCCGGCGCCGATTGGCTCGAGATTCTGGGCTGCGGCATGGTTCATCCCAAGGTGCTGCGCAACTGCAACATCGATCCCGATACGTATCAGGGCTTCGCCTTTGGCATGGGGATCGAGCGCATCGCCATGTTGAAATACGGCATTCCCGATCTGCGCACCTTTTATGACAGCGACCTGCGCTGGCTGCGGCATTACGGATTCGTGCCCTTAGATGTTCCCACCCTCGCCGGCGGCTTGGCGCGATGAAGACGACGCTCGCCTGGCTCAAGACGCACCTCGAGACCAATACGGCGCTCGACGCGATCGTCGGCAAACTGGCGATGCTCGGCCTCGAGGTCGAAAGCGTCGTCGACCGCAGCAAGCCGCTCGCGCCGTTCATCGTCGCGCGGGTGCTCGAAGCGAAGCCGCATCCCGACGCCGACAAGCTGAAGCTCTGCCTGGCCGATACCGGCAAGGGCAAGGTCGAAGTGGTGTGCGGCGCGCCCAATGTGCGCGCCGGAATGCTCGGCGTCTTCGCGCCGCCTGGCGCCGTGATTCCACGCTCGGGCCAGGCGTTGAAGGCGAACAAAATTCGCGGCGTCGTGTCGAACGGCATGTTGTGTTCGGGCTACGAGCTCATGCTGTCGGACGATCATGCCGGCATCATCGAATTGCCCGAGGGCGCGCAGCCGGGCGACAGCTTCGTCAAGGTGGCCGGCCTCGACGATCCGGTGGTTGACGTCAAGGTGACGCCCAATCGCGCCGATTGCCTGAGCGTGCGCGGCTTGGCCCGCGACCTGGCGGCCGCTGGCCTCGGCAAGCTCGCGACGCTCGACATGAAACCGGTGGCCAGTAAATTTCCGTGCCCGATCGCCGTTCATCTCGCCGGTCCGGACGACAAGGCCTGTCCACTGTTCCTCGGCCGCGTCGTACGCGCCCTCAAGAACAAGCCGAGCCCGGCGTGGTTGCAGGAACGGCTGACGTCGATCGGCCTGCGGCCGATCTCGGCGCTGGTCGACATCACCAACTTCCTGACCTTCGACCTGGGCCGGCCATTGCATGTCTTCGATGCCGGCAAACTCAAAGGCGATCTTGCCGTGCGCGGCGCGCGCCAGGGCGAAAGCCTCGCCGCGCTCAACGGCAAGATTTATGCGCTCGATCCCGACATGACGGTGATCGCCGATGCCAACGGCGTGCTCAGCCTCGGCGGCGTGATCGGCGGTGAATCGTCCGGCTGTACCGATACCACGACGGACGTCTTCATCGAAGCCGCCTTGTTCGATCCGGTGCGGACCGCGGCAACCGGCCGCAAGCTCAATCTGCAAAGCGACGCGCGCTATCGCTTCGAACGCGGCCTCGATCCCGAATTCGTCCGGCCCGGACTCGAAATCGCGACGCGGCTGATCCTCGAAATCTGCGGCGGTACGGCGTCCGAAATCGGCGTCGCCGGTGCGGTACCGGCGTGGCGGCGCACCCTCCGGCTGCGGCCCGATCGGGTGCGCAGCCTGGGCGGCGTCGAGACCGCCGCTGCGGAACAGCGCCGTATCTTGCAGGTGCTCGGCTGCACCATGTGCGAAGCTGGCGACCATCTCGATGTCGAACCGCCGTCGTGGCGGGCCGACATCGAAGGCGAGGCCTGCCTGGTCGAGGAAATTCTGCGCATTCACGGCTACGATTCGATTCCGGTGGTCTCGCTGCCGCGTGACGGCGCGGTGCCGCCGCCGGCGTTGACGCCGGCACAACGTCGCGCCGGCATCGTCCGGCGTACGTTGGCGGCGCACGGCCTGGTCGAGGCGGTCAGCTTCTCGTTCCTGGCGCGCAAGGATGCGGCGTTGTTCGGCGGCGGCGGCGCCAACATGACGCTGCTCAATCCGATCAGCGCCGATCTCGACGCGATGCGGCCGTCGATCCTGCCCAACCTGCTTGCCGCCGCGCGGCGTAATGCCGATCGCGGCCTGGCCGACGTCGCACTGTTCGAGCTGGGGCCGCAGTATCGCGACGATACGGAGACGGGCCAGGACCTGGTTGCTACCGGGATTCGCTCCGGCGCGGTGCGACCGAAGACGTGGAATGAATCCGCGCGCGCGGCGAGCGTGTTCGACGCCAAGGAAGATGCGCTCGTGGCCTTGGCCGCCGCCGGCGTGGCGTCCGACGCGGTGCAGCTCGAGGCGTCGGCACCGGATTGGTATCACCCCGGCCGCTCCGGCACCCTGCGCCAGGGACCGAAGGTGCTGGCGACGTTCGGCGAAATCCACCCCGGCGTGCTACGGTCGCTGACGGTCGAGGGGCCCGTTGCCGGCTTCGAGGTGTTTCTCGACGCCGTGCCTGAGCCGCGCGCGAAAGGCACCGCGCGTCCGTTGCTCAAACTGTCGCTGTTCCAGCCGGTGAGCCGCGACTTCGCATTCGTCGTCGACGCCGGGGTGCCGGCGGAAACGCTCCTGCGCGCGGCGCGCGGCGTCGACCGCAAGCTGGTGTCGGAGGTTCGGTTGTTTGACCTCTATCAGGGCAAGGGCCTGCCCGACGGCAAGAAATCTCTGGCGATCAGCGTCACTTTGCAACCGATCGAAGCGACGCTCACCGACGCGGAGATCGAAGGTTTCTCGGCCAAGCTGGTTGCCGCGATCGAAAAAGCCACCGGCGGTGCGTTACGCAAATAGGTTTATGACCGATCTCGCACATATCCGTAACTTCGCGATCATCGCCCACATCGATCACGGCAAGTCGACGCTCGCCGACCGGTTGATCGAGCGTTGCGGCGGTCTCGAGGCGCGCGAGATGCGTTCGCAAGTCCTCGACTCCATGGACATCGAACGCGAGCGCGGCATCACCATCAAGGCGCAGACCGTCCGCCTCAGCTACACGGCGAAGAACGGCCAGGCCTACGAGCTCAACCTGATGGACACGCCCGGCCACGTCGACTTCGCTTACGAGGTCAGCCGGTCGCTGGCGGCGTGCGAAGGCTCTCTCCTGGTGGTCGATGCGAGCCAGGGCGTCGAGGCGCAAACCTTGGCGAATGTCTATCAGGCGATCGACGCCGGGCACGAGATCGTGCCGGTGTTGAACAAGGTCGACTTGCCGGCCGCCGAGCCGCAGCGCGTGCGCCAGCAGATCGAAGAGGTGATCGGCCTCGACGCCTCGGGCGCCGTCGAAATCTCGGCCAAGACCGGACTCAACATCGACGCCGTGCTCGAAGCGCTGGTCGAACGCCTGCCGGCGCCGCAAGGCGATGCGCAAGCCCCGCTCAAGGCGCTGCTGGTCGACAGCTGGTACGATTCTTATCTCGGTGTCGTCACGCTGGTGCGGGTGAAGGACGGCGTGCTCAAGCCCGGTCTCAAGATCCGTTTCATGGCAACCGGCGCCGCCTACACGATCGAGCGCGTCGGCATCTTCACGCCCAAAGGCGTCCAGGTGCCCGAGCTCGGACCCGGCGAGATCGGCTTCATCACCGCCGGCATCAAACAGGTCGCCGACTGCCGGGTCGGCGATACCATCTCCGAAGACCGCCGGCGGGCCGCCGCGCCGCTGCCGGGGTTCAAGCCGCTACAGCCTGTCGTGTTCTGCGGCCTGTTTCCGGTGGATGCCGCCGATTACGACCGGCTCAGGGACAGCCTCGCGAAGCTGCGGCTCAACGATTCGAGTTTCGAGTACGAACCGGAGACGTCGGCGGCGTTGGGTTTCGGGTTTCGCTGCGGCTTCCTCGGCCTGCTGCACCTCGAGATCATCGAGGAACGGCTCGAGCGCGAGTTCGGCCTCGAGCTGATCGCGACCGCGCCGTCGGTGGTCTATCGCGTCCATCTCACCAATGGCGAGATGGTGTCGCTGCACAATCCAGTCGACATGCCCGATCCGGTGCGGGTCGATCACATCGAAGAGCCGTGGATTCAGGCGACCATCCTGGTGCCCGATGCTTATCTTGGCGGCGTTCTGGCGCTGTGCGAGGAACGCCGCGGCGTGCAGCAGAACCTTACCTATGCCGGCAATCGTGCGATGGTGGTCTATCGCCTGCCGCTCAACGAGGTGGTCTTCGATTTTTACGATCGTCTCAAGTCGGTGTCGCGCGGCTATGCCAGCTTCGACTATCAGATCGCGGGCTACGAGGTGGGCGATCTCGTGCTGATGAATATCCTGGTCAACAGCGAGCCGGTCGACGCGCTTGCCATCATCGTCCACCGCAGCCAGGTCGATCGCCGCGGCCGCGCGCTGTGCGAGCGGCTGAAGGATTTGATCCCGCGCCAACTGTTCCAGATTCCCATTCAGGCGGCGATTGGCGGCCGTATCATCGCGCGCGAGACCGTGAAAGCGCTGCGGAAAGACGTGCTCGCCAAATGCTATGGCGGCGACGTGACGCGCAAACGCAAGCTTCTGGAAAAGCAGAAGGAAGGCAAAAAGCGCATGCGCCAGTTCGGCAAGGTCGAGATTCCCCAATCGGCCTTCATCGCCGCACTCAAGATGGGCGACGAATAGCGCCAAGGTCGGCATCGGTGTGATTAACGACACGTTAGAAAGGCGCGAAAGATGCGCCGCGGCGGCCAGGTTGCAGGCTTACCGCGTAAATACCCTATTCACGTCGCAATGTTATGAAAATAGCGCCGGTTTCACGCCCGCCGACCGTTCCGCCGGAACCTTGCCACCTTGCGGCATCATTCGGTTTTGGGTGAAGCCGCCCTGCTGATGACCCGTCGGTTTGGCGCCAGTGCGACGATCAAGGTTTCCATGCCGTCTCGCTGATGGTGGGCAACGGTGACGCCGGCGCGGCCGCGATCTGGGTCGACATCATCTCGCATCCGCTTCGAGCTGCGCGACCATTATTCTGGCCTGCCGCTTGATCTGCCGACCGCCGAACCCTAGGTCGGCAACCGCGTGGCTTGACCACGCCTACCGCCCGGCGGTTGCGTCTACTTCCCTGCTTCATTAGGCTTCGCGCGCTCTTGGGAGGGGTGGCCGAGTGGTTTAAGGCGCACGCTTGGAAAGCGTGTTTACGGGAAACCGTAACGTGGGTTCGAATCCCACTCCCTCCGCCAACCCTTCGTTCGCCGACCTTCGCTACGCTCTGAAAAATCGGTATTTTTTGTACCGATAAACTCGGCATTTTTCTCTGGACACCTCAGCCGCGGCGGGAATCACCCTGAACTGTGTCACCCTCAATGGCACCCCGCGTGACCTGATCAAATGCGTGCGGATTCGCCGCACGTTCAGCAGCGCTCGACAGCGCGTCTTGCAACTGAGACGATAGCTGTTCAAAACAAAATGCGGCCTGCCCAGCAGGCACATCGTGTCGTATCAATTGGGCAGTGAATCGAAAGAGCCCTTCGCGTCCACGGATACCCACGAAGCCCGTTACTTTTGTGCCGATCGGCAAATTGGGATGGCTATCGGCAACCAAAAATCCAATTTTGGACCAGTTGACCGCTGGGTGATGCGCCCCAAGGAAGGTCAGGGTGATTTCGTCGGAAAAGACCCGTGGTTGGGCGCGTCTTTCAATCGGCCAGCGTGCAGCGACCCTTTTACTTTGCGATTGTCCTGAATCCACGTACAGGACCTCCTCGTGGGGGGCGAGCCAATATTTATCCACAGGATTCCTTGCAACAGGTTAACGATTCGTTGCCACCGTGGTCGCTATCGCCGCTAAATCATGTGCTTCGGCCTCCGCCGCTGCCGCATGACTGGCTCGGCGAGAGGTAGCGGTCTTTACCCGCATTCTTCGTCAGCGCAGTTTCCTTCCGTGTGATGGATTGTCTGAAAAGTTAGTCCTCCCAGTGCCGGCGGCGGTTGTGACCCGGGAACATACGCGAAAGGATCCCCGACGGGGGTTACAAGCCAACAGAAACGGGTCACGTGTTCCTTCGTACGGGGGAATACATCGTGATATTTTACCCAACCCCAGACGTACAAAAATTTTCGGCCCGCCTGCACATCCAAGATATCCTGTGGAGTGAGGGCAGGTTGTGGAGGTTGGGGGGCAAGTCCGCCGCTCAGTGTAGCCTTGGGGGGTATCAACCCGGCGCTGCCGTTGCCCTGCTTGAAGTTATAGCCAACAGGAAGTGGAGAGGTCCGGAGCTCGCATCCGGTATAATTTCTAAGGGCCTTTGAAGGGGTCTCTCCACTGTTTTGCCACAGCGGCCGAAAGCGCCAGTTGTAATGACCCGTCGCTCCATCTCGCTCCCAAAATCCGTTTAAGCCCAACGCAAAAATGAAGGCCCGTTTGTTGGCGGTGAAGCTTTCGCGGGTAAGATCCGTCGATCGAAGCGTTGCGGTCCAAAGCGTTCCGGTAAACGCCGCAATGACAAATGTCGCAATGGCAGTAACTGCAGTCCCGTGCTGATCGAGAAAAGTGCCACTACAATCAACATATGCCTTTACACTCCCACTTCCGACACAATGTTCGAACGATGGCACGAAAGTCCATTCGACACCCAAAAAAGCGGCAACAATCACCACAATGCCTGCAACGACCATAATCATTCGCTTGTTCATCCCGCCTACCTTTTTTATCCATGCGGTCCGGCTTCTTATTCGCGGCTACGCCGGCGCCACAGTAGAAACCCGAAGCACAAGTACCAAGACGGCAAGAGCAAAAACCGCAATCCATTGATTTTGAGTGTTGCCCGATATAACGGCGGCGGTCCTACGGATGCGGCTGCACAGGGACAGCCCGAAGAATGCCAATTCATCCAAAATATGTTTTCTAGCCCACCCTTTCAGTATGTCGCAGGATAATGATCCAGGCTACGTCACCAAAAGCAGACCGCATGTCTTTACTGATGAAGGTCGCGTCGGACCCATCCGTAGTGGACGCACATCTTCCCGGTGTATCGGTTGGTCGTGCCATAGTGTGCAACACGAATATTCCTGTGGATAACCCGCTATCTTCGCTTTGTGGCGAGGAACTCCTTACTAGGACTTGATGTTATGAAACTCGCGTGGTTGTCACGCGAAGCGCTAAACGTCGTGTGGACACGAGACACCAAATCGAACCCGCGGGCGGCCGACAGATCAGATGATCCGTTGTCGTGGGTGTTACTGATTTTGGCTGTGGTTCTCGCGCTGATAGTGGTGGTCGAGACCGCAACGTCTGTCAGAGGCGTCATCGCCAGGGACCAGACAAAAGTTACCGACGGTTAGGCCGAAGCACAGGCTAGGGCGGAGCTCCACCGTGTGCGAGGAGTAAGGAGCAATGAAGAGCATTGAGCTCGGCATTGTTGTGAAATAAGTCACCGGGCTCCTGGGCATTTACGTCGTGCTACGCAGCGGTGTCATCCCGGCCGATGCCGACGCCACACCCGCCACAGTTCGCAACCCACGGTGTCGAGGACGATTCGGAAGAAGCCTTATTTTGGAAGATAAATCACGGCATCCGCTGTACCGCCATGCCATCGTGGAAATACACACTAATCGATCGGCAAATCTGAACGGTGGTGCTATTTCTCAATCACATGAACAAACTGGCGCCAGGAGCGGAGGCAGCCTAGCGGGATCTGAAGAACGGAACCGACTAAGAGTTTTCTTTTTGTGCCAAACCAAAAGCGAGTGAATATGCCAGTGGCGAGACGCCGATGGGCATCGCTATGGTGATCTTCTGCGATGAGCAGAAGGCTTGATGCCTCCACAATAGGGGGAATAAACATGTGGAAATTACTTTCCGCAGCCGCTGTTGTCATTGTTACAAGCGCTTTAGTGCCGGGCACGGCGCCATTGAAAGCCCAGCAGCCGCAGCAACTCATCCCTTATATCGGCGAAACCAAAGCAGAATTTGAAGCAAGGGAAGCAGGATTGCCTAAACCGCCAGCTCCTTCAGACGATTCATCTGTCACTATCCGCCCGGACGCTAAGGGTAATTATGTCGTTCAAACCGTGGTCAATAATATTCCGGTAGCAATGGTTGTAGATACAGGAGCCAACGTCGTTGCTCTGACAGAGAAGGATGCTCAAAGTGTTGGTCTTGCCGTCTCACCGGCCGACTACAAAGCAAAAATTTTAACGGCGAATGGATCTGCATGGGGTGCGCCAGTTTTGCTAACTAAGATAGCAGTCGGCGGGATTGAAGTTGATAATGTTCAGGCAATCGTAGTTCCAGAAGATAAGCTTCCGATTAGCTTGCTCGGTATGTCATTTCTGTCGAAGCTTTCGTATGTGAACGAGAGCGGCGGCACGCTGACCATGAAGCACTGAGGGACAGCGAATGTCCGAAATGCCCGAGAACGCGCCATTGCTGCAAAAAATGCACCACACAACTTCGTGAGTTGGGAACGGCCATCGGCCACCCTACGTATATAATAATAGTGGTGCAATCGACGATCGCGTATGTCGTGCGGCTGGCATCACTTTAGGAGTTTGGTGGCTGTGGTGGTGTTTCTAGCACCCCCTCGCCTTTTTTTGACTTCGGCTACGGACTCGATTTCCACCACGGTTTGGAAGGCCACGAAGAGCATGAGTTGCCACGGCGAGGAAGGGTTCCACCAGGCACGGTCCTAGGGAGGAATTACTCATGGTATTCAGAAGGGTTCTGGGAATAACTGGGTACATCGCAATCGCAGTTGCATTGCCGCATTGGGCAGCTGCGGGCGAGGGATTTGGATTCCCGTCGGTGGGAGGCGGGGGATTCGGCTCACACACGATGGTTGCGCCGCCACATAACCTAAACAGGGTGATCGATCGTGCGCACGACCAGTTTTTCTTCCAGCACCAGCTCTTTAAAGGAAGGCCTGCATTATCCGTCACCCCGTTCGTGTTCTTTGATGACGGCTCCTTGGTCGATGAAGTGCCGTACGTTGCCCCACAAACCCTTGTCGTCGAGAGTCCGTCGCCGGTCTCGGTACCCGTACCTCAGGCTTGTCCGCCCGGACCACAAGAGCCGACGTTTACCACCGAGACCACGAACGGGGTCCGCATCATTCGCGGGCACAGTGATCGCTGCTAACGCCGCTGCACAGCCGGTGGTGGCCAATGCTGATGGCCGCTTTACTTACGCATTTATTTTAAACTAGCGACCACCATATGTACCGAGACGCTATAATTGGCCGTGTGCAGGCGCTACAAACTCTCGGTTTCCCTCAGGTAAATCATCTGGTACCGAAACCTGACAAATAGGTTGATCACCCTCCGTACTACGACGAATCATCATCACGCTGATACATGGGACAGAGTCTGTCAGCGTGGCGCGCAGGAAATTGGTCCCTTGGTGTGATCTGATGATCTGGCGTCCGGACTTGTTCACGGTGATGCGCGTGTTCCTGCTCACCCTCACCATCGTCTTCCTTCTAAGCGGCACTGCGATGCTAGTTCTGACGCTACCTCTACGTTTTCCCTGGTATGTTCACACTGACCTCGCTGCGCGCTACGCGGTGTTCTTCCTCGCTGTCGCAGCGGCGTGCGCGTTGGCTATCAAAGCGATCAATAAGAGGCGGTGATGATCGTAAAAAAGCGGATGACCTCACGGCTGGTCTCGCTCGTCTACCTCGGCCAGAGGCTCGTGAAGTTGAACCGACGATCATCACCTCGAACCGAACTCGCTGTGCGCGCTGATCCACAATCGGATGCGATGATCCTCGACCAGAAAAATTACGCGAGACGGTTAGGTGAGTGCCCCCTCTCCAGAAACGAGTCGGCAGGAGTCGTCAGTGCACGAAGATTCGGACCTCGTTGTTTCGAACTTCGCTGCTCGTCGTCGCTGACAATGTCAAACGGTCGGCGGGGAGGCCCATTTTCACCAGCGACCGCATCACATCTTCCGCGTTCTCTTTTGCGGTCTTGGAGGACAGGGCGATCTGATCCGCGGTACCGGCAGTAGGCGAAACTGCCACGAGGTCAAATTTGACCGATGGATCGCGGTCGAGAGCCCGGCTAACCGCAGTATAGAGGGCATCTTCGTATTTCGGATGTGTGGACTTGAAGTTTATTACAACGAATGGCCGAACTCTGTTGGTTAAAGGCTCACGGCTGTTTATCGCTTGATGCGATCGGTTAGTAGATGCAACGCGTGTAGATTCCGATAGCGTGCCGGCTTTAATCGCCCGGGCGAGGACAGTTAAATTCCCAGTTCCATTGTTGACGGTTTCACTCTGCTGAGTGATCTCGTCGGTCACGTTTTTTAGCAACGCGTCGAGCTCGGTATTGGTCGTGTCGAGCTCATTCTTGATCTCGGTCAACTGATGATGATCTTCGTCAACCGCGCCCTCAAGTGAGAAGGCATTATTCGTAGTCTTTGTTAAATACGTTGCAAACGAGATGTCCGCGGCCACTTGGCTGGAAAGCCGACTGAGCTGATCAATATCGCCGATTAAATGGTTGAGCGAACTCTGCGCCTGCGTCCATTGGGCCATGAGATTGGGATTGCCCGGTGTCGTCCCATTTTTCAAGTGAGAAGCAAGTCCGGTCACAGTATCAACGTAAGTCTGTGAGTCACGCTTTACCGATTCTCTAGTAACCGAGAGTTCTTGCTGGCGCTGCGCTACGTTGGATTTGAGGTGGCTAAGATCGCCTCTCAGCCTCTGGACTTGCTCGCCAACGATCGTGCTGGTCGATGCCGTAACCGTCGCGCCACTCCTTGAAGGCTGCGTTGGGAGTGCCCGCGATGACGATTCCGAAGCGGCGCCAATCTGACCCGCGGCTACATTGTTTGGGCTGGGCTGTTCGCCGGACCAGTTGGTCCCGAACAGGTCGTCGGCATAAGTGCAACCGCCAAGCAGCAGCACTAAGCCAAAAATAGCACAATGCCGTACACGAATTGACATGCTGGACCGCCCCCGTTTCCCTGCAATCTATGCAGAGGCAGCAAACGCTTACAAGAGGGTCGAGGCCATAGGGGTCCGTTGGCCGTCATCGGCAAGTTGCAGATAAGCTGCCTTTTTCGGCCATTGTCCTCCGATTGTCGGAGGTTGCCCTGCAGCCGACAAAGGTCTGGCATTATCGCGTGAATTTTGTCCGCGACGTAGCGTCAAAGTCTGTATGGAGTTCAACAATCTCGATACGAATACTATTTGGGAGAGGGGCCCTCGGCGATCCATTCTACTTCCATCGGTAAACGCCCTCTCTTCGCGCCCTCCGGGTGACGGATTTCAAATGAAGTTGGTGTGACATTCTCGACCAGAGGCGCGTCCTGTGCGGAGGAGGTTCCCGCTTTCACAATCCCGACGTTTGGTATGCCGTCAAATGGCTTGGGAAACGTCACTACGACTTGCGATGAGCCTGAGAGCATGACAGTGCCTTTTTGCACCAGCAGCGTCAGAGGGGCTGAACCAGAGTCGGTTGAGCGATCGGCGCCGAATCCGTTGCTTAAGGAGCCTGGCTCCGCCGGCGCACCGGATTGCGATGGGAGAGACGGTCGCGAAGAGACTGCGCCCCCTGGCCAGGGGCTCGAAAGCGCGACGCTCGGCGTCGAGCGATCCGCCTGCAAGACTCGCTCAAACTGCGAGACCGCGAGAGGCCCGCCCAGGACGACAATCGAGAATATAACCGCCAGCGCGAAAAACGCCGTCGACAGTGGCGCCCTCTGGCTATGATGCTCATCGAAGCGAAAATCCAGGGTCTTCGGAGAATAGTGATGCGACCAGTTCGCGTGCTTGACGATTAAATTCCGAACCCACGCTCCGACTAAAAATAGCGATGGCGTCGGGAGCAATGCCGAGATCGCCATTGCCAACCCCTTTTGTGTGCCTGAGTCCAGTTCGAAATTGATGCGTCCCCAACGATCGGCTCCCCAGGCCAGATCGATCAGCCAGAGTGCGCCGATCTGGAAAACCAAGCCATAGACGGTCGCTCGAACCAGGCTCCACTTCCTGCCTCGCAGCACCGCTAGCGTCTCAATCAGGCGGCGCTTAAGCGACTCCCAAATCGTCGCATTCGCATTCAGGTCGCCGGCAGCATTGGTTATATCAAGCGCGACATTATCGTCGGTAATAACGAGGGATTTGGAGAATGCCCGTGGCAAAGGGATTTTGTTTGCTACGCAATAGCCAATGAGTGCTTCGCCTATCTGCGTGATCGGAAATTCGACGGTCGTGGCCGTGTCGTATTCACTTATAGCAACATCGATTTTGACGAGGTCATGATGTGCGTGGCCGCGGATCCGAGTGATCACCCCGGCCGGCAAGCCAGAAGCGGTTCCGGCTAAATGTCGATAGAGAGCCGCATGAAGTTCGGCCTTTGAAAAGGTGATGCGTCGTGCTTCGGTTGGCATCGTGATCCTCCCTCTTGGTCAAGCCGCCGTTTGGCGGCTGCGCCAACACTCGATCGCGACGCGGACGACTTCCGAGGTCATAGAACAGCAGCCTGTAACTCTGCCGTAACGAAACTCTTGCCGTTACCCAGGTCGAAATACACCTACTTGAGTAGCCAATGGATGAACATACGAGGCATCAGTTAATGAACCATAAAAGTCACCATAATGTCGGGATTAATCTTGGCGTCGTAGAGTTACTTCCAGTCATTTTCTATTGCGCATGACCTGAGGTCTCCGATGCCTCGGCAATCTGAGTTCCGAAAGTGGCTCCCTTGATGATCAGGCGACGCGGTGCAAACACTGCAATCTGGCCGACTTGGGAACGCCCCCGCATTGCCTGCGCCCATATGGCTAGACCTCCCTCAGCGGCATCGGTGGCTCGGACATGCTACGCGACGAGTGTTCGCTCAGCGGCCGGTCAGGGCGGTACTCCGTCACCCGATTGATACGAGCGCGCGGCCGCGACGCCTGGACGCAAGAGTGTCCGGTCGAGCGAACCGCTGACTTCCCGCAACTAAATCAGTGGATATCTATAATCGCTGCCGGGCAGTAATGCAGAACCTCTAACGAATCATTTGAACGCCAGCATGCGGCGTATCACCGGCCGGCATTATTTCGCCTTTCCAAATACTCTCTGTAACGCCGGGCGATTGCGATGGGAATGTTGCCATAAATCCTAATCACATCAGCGTGCTCGCCCCTAGTGTCGATCACCCACATAGCGTGAAGTTTGCGGCCGTCCCATTCTCGCGTAGCCCAAATCTGTTCGAGCCGATCAATTTCAGCCAAGCCTAAGCCGATTACGCCAACTGGTGCGGCGTCTTCTGGGTCTTCCTCAAAAATGGCCCAAAGTTCGCGCATCGGATCAATTCCGGACCTTATATCATCTCTAATTTATCTGTGGATCTGACTGCCTCCAATAGCTCGAACGCTGTCGCGTGCTCCAAGCTGAGCGCCGCGCCGCTCGCCGGAGCGCGCCGGCCGATGTTTTGGCACCCACCAGATGATGAAGGGCGCGTGACGGCTGCTCGTGGCGGTGGTCCGTTGTGCAGTAAAATCGGATGAGCGGCATAGACTGCCGAAGGTTGGGATGGACCTCAATTAATGGCGTCGGGCGAATGAACTATCAATGATCGATTATAAGCAGAGATCGGGTTTCTATTTTAGAATCCTGTGCCGATGCGTTCGCCGAGGGTTGTTATTGCGGTGACGACCATTATGGCGATGAGTCCCACGATAAGGCTAACCTCGGTACGAGTCATACCAGATTGATCACGGATGAATTTGGCGAAACTGTGCATTCTAAACTCCGATGATTGTGTTTGTGTGGCTCGACTACAGCCACACGAGGTAGCCGTGCAGGAACACAGCTATTGCTGCGGTGGTGATTCCGAGCGCGAATTCCAGGATGTGTGATTTAACAGCGTGCATTGATCCCTCGTAGGTCATGTTGCAGCTACGCTATCGGATAAATCTTGATTAAACGTTAAGCCAAATTTTCTAAATTCGACCTAGCACGACAGGAGCCGCAACTGACCATTTTGGGGCAGCAAGTAGCCTCGGAACTTCAAAAGATCCGATTCAGAACCAGCCCGCGAATGACTGATCCGTTTTTCAAATGCAGTTAGTTCTCAGAATAAAGGGGCAGTCATGAGTGGCGTGTTGATTCTTGCCGGAAAACTGTAGAACGCCTGAGGCCCAAGTCACCGATCCAGTTGCGCAACGCTGGCGGTGGCGACGGTATCGCTTTCGAGCATATTCCCCTGGCACTCGGCTGAGTGCGGATGGTTCTTTTGGTGATACGTCCGGCATAATCGTCGGATGCCGTGGAGAGACCTTACCGCTCGTCGCCTGTGCTCGAGACCCTGGCTTATGGCACCTGCTGGCGCCACCGTTCAACCACAAACGGAAGGAAATTTCTGTCGCGGAGATCAGTTTCCCACGCAACCGAGAATTTTGCTGAACCGCTCAATGGGCGGTTCTCTTCCGCAAGATCGTCAAAGCATAGACGGACCGGTATCGGAACTCCTTCGCCGATTGCAATCGCCTCCGCGTTACGTAGCGATGGTAAAAAATCAAGTAATCCTATTCCGGACTCGCGGAGCACGCCGCGCACGAAATCTTGGTCAGAATTGTTGCTCAGGCGCAGAGCAAAAACCGTGCTGCACTGTGATAATACGGCAGACGCGATCTCGGACGGTCGCTGACTTACGAGGCAAAGAGAAATTCCATATTTCCGGCCTTCTTTCGCAATGCGGGAGAGTGCACGCCTCGCCGGTTCGAAATCGACTCTACTATCGCGCGGACAACAGCGATGCGCTTCCTCGCATACCAACATAATGGGCACAGATCGGTCGCTCCAAAGTGCGAAATCAAAGGTCAACCGGCACAGTACAGATACAACGACGTTGAGAACTTCGGATGGGATCGATGAAAGATCGACGATTGTAATCGGTTTTCCGGCAACCGGGATCCGGAACAGCTGGGACAGTACCTGCTCCATATTGTCCCGTCCGGACAGTACCGGAAAAAGGAATCCGAACCGTGGATCGGATCGCAACGATTTTAAACGTGCTTTGACACTCAAATACGAGCTCGGGTTCTGGCCTGTCCCCAGGCTCCCAGCCGCTTGATCAAGGATTTGATCAACATCACTCCAACGATAGGGAAATGGTGTATCGACCGTAACAAGGCTCCGATCTTGTTTGGTGCCAACATACAGCCGCTTTGCCGCAAGTATCGTATCTGCGAGTATGTTTGCTTCGATCTGCCGATCGCGGCTGGCACCAAGGGCGATTTCTTCGAACTCCTCAAATGTCAGCAGCCAGTATGGTAACTCAAATGTTTTGGGGGTGAGGATTTCCGCACACTCACCAAACGCACGGGAATACTCGTTGTGCATATCTAGCAAGATGACATGCCCGTTTTTATGTTTCGCCAGGATATTCTTGAGGATGAGTGCGACGGCACATGATTTTCCGGTACCCGTCGTGCCGAGGACAGCAAAGTGCTTCCCGAGAAGCTCGTCGACGATAACGTAAGCGGGTAGAGAGCGATCCTGATGAATAGTGCCGATACGAGTAACGGCACGATCTGGAGCCGCGTAGACGAGCGCGAGATCTTCCTGTGTAGCGGCGAGCACGCGTTCATCGAGTCCAGGAAAAATCGATACTCCACGTCGGAAACGCGGCCGCAACTCATCGCCGCGCCGTGCGATTTCTCCGACTAGTTCAAGTTCCGCAAGTTTAAGCTTTTCCTGAACGCCTGCCTGTGGTGGCAAAGGGATATTCAAGCTTGTAACGATACCGAACACGTTTGTGCCGGCAACACAGACCTTGACAAGCGTTCCAAGCTGTAATGGACGGGCTTGGTCCTTTTGTCCATCGGCCGTAAGGCCCTTGTCCAAGAGCATGACGGCACGCGATCCAGTGATTGCGATAATGCGTCCGATGTCTTTGGAGTTTTCATTGGTTGCGTTTATGCCTTCCATGTTTCGGACCCTCTAACTACCTTACCTTTGGAAGAGGTCACTGCCCTTGCTATCTGCAGTCACGGTGCCGTATGTGGGCTGAGTCATTTGCCACTAGCAGATTCAGTTATTTCTGCGGCAACTGTTGTGCCTTCAACTTGTTAGCATTCCATTAATGGTCTGAGACGACGCGACAAGAGACAGAAGTCACAAAATATAGCCAGCGCCCACAAATCCGACTGCGCGAAAATCTTACGCGGCGCGCAATCGATTAGGGCGCAGTTGGTTGTATCTGTCCAAAAACCACTGCGACGTCTATTAGAGGGTCAGCTAGCTCGGCGAATGATCGCTGCGCCGGAACCCCACCGGATCCCGCAGGGATTGAGAAGGTCTTCGCTGTGCGGACACTGTGCAATTTCGACGAGCGCCTTTGATAACGTCGTATTCGCGCCAAGCTTTGTAAGCAGTGTTCTGCGCATATAGCTATCAGTGAGGCCGCATTTGGGACAATGAACGGTGGTGACCCCTTCCGGTAGATCGGCCACCGTATATGCGCCGCGGATTGCCATGGCCTGTACTTTGCTCCTATGCCTACACCGGTACTAGTTACTGACACACGCTTCAGAGCGATCTGCCTGAAAGCGGGATACCAAACGTGACTGTCTGCCGTAAAAATTTCGCTAAGCGAGCCCCACTATTATCATGGGCCCATAGAACTGGGCGCTAATTAAATACTAAAATACTGTCGAAAATATTCCATTAATGCATCGCAACAATTCCGTGCTGCTCGCGAGCCTATGGCAGACAACCGGTCGTCAGGAAAGCTGTCGAATTCCAAGATCTCGTGCGTCGAGCCTTAACCGATCTCCGCTACGGTCTGGGCTCGATCAATTCCTAAAAGGAGTGCTCCCGCAGCATTCGTCATTTCGAGGGCAACATTATCGCCGGTAATTATGAGCGATTTTGAAAAACCGCGCGGCAAGGGAATCTGATTATTGATACAATAGCTAATAAGAGCTCCGCCAACCTGTCGCGCTGACAGGTTGATAGCGTGAGTCTCGGTGCTACCGTTAAGGCGGATATCAATCGTGACTGTATCATGGATCGTATCCGTGTGGACCTGCACGATAGAGCCCAACGGTAGAGTTGCGCCGGTTCTAGACAGATATTGATCTAGAGCTGCATAGAATTCCGTGCCGGAAAATACTAAGCGTCTAACTTCGGTCGGCATAACAGACCTCCGATTACGTACAAGAAAGATCAGGCAGCTTTCTGCCGGCTGCGCCAACGTTCGACGGCGATTCGAACAAGATCGTCGACAGCGGCTTTGGCAATTGAAGGGCTGGTAAAGACCGCTGTCTCACTTCGCGGCATTTCGTTAGTCGGCAAGACGTCGAATGCAACCCGCACTGGCATGGGCATGCCTTCGCCGATGGCGATGGCCTCGCCGGTGCGCAGCGAGGGTAGAAATTCGAGGAGGCCGAGAGGTGCTTCCGATAGCGCTGCTCGAACCATGTCCTGATCGTTTTGATTGGTCATTCTGAGCGCGAACATGCTGTTGCATTCGGCCAGGACGCTCTCCGCCATGTCCGAGGGCCGCTGGCTGACGATACAGAGCGAAACACCATATTTTCGGCCTTCCTTGGCGATCCGCGTCAGCACCCGCTTGGTTGGCTCAAAGCCCATATTGCTGGTGCGCGGTGCGTAGCGGTGGGCTTCCTCGCAGACTACCAGGACCGGAAACTCCCGCTCGGTCCACATTGCGAAGTCGAAGCTAAGCCGGCACAGGACGGACACGACCACATTCAGCACCTCGGAGGGCACGCCAGCGAGGTTGACGATCGTTACCGGTTTGTCTGCGACCGGCACACGGAAGAGCTCGCACAAGATATCCTTCATGTTGTCGCGGGTGCCGCGGCCAAACATGAAGGCGAACCGCGAATCGTTGTAGAGCGCGTTCAGCCGGTTAAGGAGTCGCGTATAGTTCGTTAGTGACTCCCGGCGCGATAGGTTGCCTTGTGCGTGGTCAACGTACTCGATGACATCCGCCATACGGTAGGGGATGGGCGTGTCGATTGTCAGCACATGCGGCAGCTTTTTGTCGCCGAGAAACCGTTTACGGGCCGACATGATGCCCTCGGCAAGGATCATGGCCTGCGCAGCACGCTCCTCGCCTTCATTGCCGAGAACGATCTCAACCATTTCGTCGAAGTTGAATAGCCAGTGGGGCAAATCGAGGTTGACTGCCGGGTCAAGGGCGTGGGCGGTCTCGCCAAATGCTTGCGAATATTCGTTGTGAGGATCGAGCAGCAGAATACGAGCCCGCTCTGATTCACGGAGGACCGCCTTCAGGATCACCGTGACCGCACAGGATTTGCCAGAGCCTGTTGTCCCGAGCACGGCAAAGTGTTTCCCGAGTAGGTCATTGACGCGCACGTACGCCGGCAGGGAACGGTCCTGAAATACCGAACCAATTCGAGCGGCAGCGACACCGGGACAGGCAAGGACCTGCTGCAAATCCTGTGGTGCGCTGGCATATACGGGCGTACCCAATTTGGGAAATACCGAGACGCCACGCTGGAATTTCTCTTCCTCGGGATTCGATTGCCGCAAAATCTCGCCCACCAGTTCCAACTCCGCAATGCAGAGTTCCTCGCCGTTGCCACTCTCCGACGGCACCGGAATGCTGACACCTCGCACAATACTGAAGATCGTCGAGCCGACTGTATGCGTCTTGACGACAGCACCAGTCTGGATGTCGTAAGACCCAGTAGTGTCGTGCTTCTCAGGCTTGTCCAGCAGGCAAACTATCTGCGCGCCTGAGACAGAGACTATGCGACCAACTCTGGTTTCGGTCTCATTCACTGAATCGACTCCATCACGAGAGTTTTAGCCATCAAATCGGATGGTATTGAACAAGTCGCACGCACCGGGTCACTGTCGTCTGGACAATAGTTTTTAGGTGGCAAGTCGACGATTACGGTCGTTCCGCGGCCGAGCTCGCTTTCAATCTTTAATGCGCCGCCGTGTATTTCGACTAATCGACGTGTAAGGGGGAGACCAAGTCCAACACCCTCGTATTTGCGATTCAACCGACCATCGACCTGAACAAAGGGCTGGAAAACTTTCTCAATGTCGTCTTTGCCAATTCCGATGCCGGTGTCTTCTATACTCAGTTGGAACCAGCCGTTCTCCAATCGCCGCGAGTTGACCGTCACGCTGCCACCGGCGGGTGTAAACTTAACGGCATTCGAAATGAGATTCAGAACGATCTGCTTGAGTTTGCGTTCATCGGCCCATACCAGGAGCGGACTTATTGGTTGCGCGATGGAGACTGTCACACCGCCTTGTTTGGCACGCTCATTTACGATTACGACGCACGTCATAAGTATTGCTGATGCGTCGACCTCTTTGGTTATGAGTTCCAGTTTTCCTGCCTCAATGCGGGCAAGATCGAGAATATCGTTGATGAGTGCAAGAAGGTGTTGTGCGGCACCATTGATGTCTTGAGCGTATTCCTCGATTTTTCCGGGACTCGAGGCTAGCCCGAGGAGCATGAGCTCAGAAAAACCTAGTATGGCGTTCAATGGTGTTCGTAATTCATGGCTCATATTCGCAAGGAATTCAGATTTTGCCCGACTACCCGC
>Ga0126373_10000889_pt1 | contig 20421 bp, 14 predicted proteins | sample PanSoiMetPlot_11_FD_92545 | JGI IMG/M metagenome (GOLD analysis project Ga0126373, IMG submission 92545) | Tropical forest soil microbial communities from Panama - MetaG Plot_11 | ecosystem: Environmental > Terrestrial > Soil > Tropical forest > Bulk soil | place: Panama | collected 2016-02-17 | reverse complement strand
TAACCGAAGCGTGGTCATCATCAACGAGAGCGTCGCGCGGAAACTCTGGCCGGGAAGAGACGCCGTTGGGCGCATAGCCCTGATAGGTGGAGCGGAGACCCAGGTGATCGGTGTGATTGCCGACGTCCGCGAAAGCGGCGCAGAAGACAATGCGGGAGCGCAGGCTTACCTGCCGGCAACGAAGCAGTTTGGGCCGGAAGGCGCAAATCTGGTCTTGCGCTCGAAGCTTCCTCCCGCCGCGCTGGCAAACAGCGTGATGGGTACCCTGCGGCAGATCAATCCGGGGCAACCGGCGACGGAATTCAGGCCCATTCAGACGCTGGTGGATCGCGCGACGTCTCCAAGGCGCTTCTTTGTGCTGCTGGTCGGAACCTTTGCTTCTTTGGGGCTGCTTCTGGCTTCGCTGGGAATCTACGGTGTTATCTCCTATTCCGTTACCAGGCAGACGCAGGAGATCGGTATACGCATGGCTCTTGGTGCGACCGAGGCCCGCGTGCAGCTCGATGTGATCTGGAAGACGCTGCGACTCGCGATGATCGGCGTTGCCGTTGGAATTATCGCTTCGTTCGCGCTGGCGCGACTGATTGCTTCCCTGCTGTTTCGGACCGCTCCGACTGACCCGCTTACATTTGTCGAGATGGTGGTTGTGCTGCTAGCTGTCGCGCTGCTTGCCGGATATCTCCCGGCACGAAGAGCTTCGATGATCGATCCAATGGTTGCGCTGCGCACAAACTGAAATCAGGCCGCCCTCGCTTCTTGGCCAACTCTCGCACGCCGGCGTGGTTTCGCAATAATATAGCGACAGATTGCTTTAGGCGGTGGCCGTTAGCTTACCCGGACCAGTCGATCAGAAAACACTTGGCGACTAGTGTTTACCGGACTCCGTGTCTCCGCGCGGTTGGAAAAACCCGGAAGGCGAATTATTGTGGTTTCTGTTGCTGGAGCTGGAAAAACACGTCAATCTCGGTATCTACTTCCACTGGTTTTCCTTCGAGGAGCGTTGGCTGATAGGTCCATTGGCGAACAGCGTCGAGAGCAGCCTGCACCAGTAATGGGTGTCCGGATATGACCTCCAACTGTTGTACAGTTCCATCCTTGCCAAGGATTGCATGCAGCTTAACCACCCCCTGAATCCCGGTCTGCCTGGCGAGTGCGGGGTAAACTGGCGGCACTTTGTTTATGAGCTTCGCCGCCGCCACGCTTCCTGCTATGCGGGCCCGTCCCACGTCGCCGGCCACCGAAGGAAGCGTCACCGCCAGTTCATCTGTTTGCACATTCAGCGACGAAATCATCTGCAGATGGCAATCCGTCGAAGAGCGTGAACATGCAAGCCTGCCGCGCCGCAAGAGCCTCAACTCTATTGCTTCTGGGAAGGTGTCCGGATACGAAACGCTTTCGAGGTCTTTTGTGAACGGTGTAAGCTCCTCGTCCCCGGTGACATATTTCACGCCCAGCACTTTGGGCCCCGGCGACAACAAAATCCAAAACTCAGCAAATCCCTCCGCCTGGTGTGAATTCTTGACCGCTATCGTCCTTGATTCTTTCAGCAGGCGCTGCCCTTCCTCGATCATTTGGTCGATTTTCGCGTCCGGCCCAGCCAATGCACCGAGCCGTTCCCGCGTTTCGGTTGCCGAGGGGTCGGATGCTAAAGCCATCTGATACATTCGGATGGCGTCCGACTTCTTTCCGAGTTTTTCGTAGATCTGCCCCAAATGATCGCTATCGACGCTGAGCGAGTGGACCATCCACGCGCACCTTACGTATTTTTCCGCTTCCGGCAGGTCATTTTCTTGAAATCGGATCCACCCCCAAGTATCCCAGTAGGACGCAATTCGCGAAGCCTGACTGGCATCCTCTCTGCTCAAATGCTCTAGCGAGGTGTCCTGCATCTGCAACAAAGCGGCGGAAATCGCAGATTGTGCGTACTTCTCTGCTTGCTGCAGGTCCAGCCTGTCTACCGCCATCTCGTATGCAACTGCGTTCCAGCGCGTGGGAATGGGCTGCAGTTGGACGGACTTTTCAAGCGCTTTGGCCGCTTTGTCCGGTTCATTCGTCTTGGCATATGCGCGGCCCAAATTGAAAGGAATGCTCGGATCGTTTGGCGAAATGGCTGCGGCAATCTCCAACTCCCCAATCGCTTTCTCATACCGCTTCATGAGCACGTAGACGCGGCCCAAGTTCGCGTGCGCCCACTGATCCTTGGGATTGATTTCAATTTGTTTCTGATATTGTGAGATTGCCTCATCATATTTCTTTTGGAATGCCAGGGCTTGCCCCAGATTGTTGTAAGCTTTCGAGTCTGCCGGATTAACGGCGATCGCTTTTCGCAGGGCCACCTCTGCTTTTTCGTATTGTCCCAGGGCGTTGTATGTCCAACCCAGATAGTTCCAGGCGTTCCGGTAATTCGGATCGGTGGCCGCGAGCTTTTCGAGTAATTGAGCGGCCGTCGAGTAGTCACGAGCCCTTACTGCCTGGTCTGCCGCCAGAATTAGATTTTGTTCTGAGGCCTCGGGGATGATCTTCACAACCTTCGAAGGCTTCTCAACTTTGGGATCGGTATCCGCCGTCGACTGGCTTGGAGGCTGACCACGCTCTTGCGCAATAAGGGGAGCTACTACCAGGCAAACAATGGCGGCAAATCTCAGGATGTTCTTAGACAACTTGAATGAGGCCAAGGATAGTACCTCTCGTCGCCAACAAAAGGTGATGAGTGGTCAATCACTGACCCTAAGTATAACCATCTTTCCTTAACGGTACACGCGGTTGGAGAAGTCCGCCGTAGGCTCGAGTCCTACTGGCGATTGTCGGCCTCTCGACTGACAGTGCTTGCGGGAAATGTTCGCCGGCTTCCGCTAGAATAAGCATCTAGAGATACAGTCGTAGCGACGTTGACCCATGGCCATGATCTTTCCAGGTTCCCCCTGCGCGCTGTGCCGACAACCCCTGAGCCGCCCGATGTTTGCAACGTCCGGCATGTTTCTCCCATTGAACGATCGTCTTGCGTATTACTGCGACGCTGGTATGCATGGGGACTGCTACGCGGCTTGGGAACACCGGCCGAGGTTTGCCAAGGCACATGTTCGGTCCTGGATTGAAAACGAAACGAAAAATCCTTACTGGGCGCGCGTGCTCGAAAATGAACAGTGTTTTATTGCCATTAATCCTCATCCCCTGGTGGCCCAGGCCCACGTCATGTTGTTTGCCACGGGATCAACGATTGAGGTACGTCTGCAGGAATGGGAAAAATGGATTTGGCAAAAAGGCCCGTCATTAATCCATCACTCGTGTGAGGAAGATGCCTTGAAAGTGGCGCTCCCAGCAATTCGAATGGCATTCCCCGGGTTAAGGCCACTCTTACAGGCTGCAGATTGGAGCAGAAAGGACAAGCTGGCGGAAGAGACTTACTTACGTGAACAATCGAGACTTGAACGTGTCGCAGATTACAACCAAGGGTGTGAGGAATTGAAGAAGGTCTTGGATTCTGACGGACTTGTGTGTCCGCGTTGCCGTGAACGGACGAAAAAGATTCGGTACTACGATAAGTCTCCTGACTCACGATCCTATTTTGTGTGCCAGCTTTGTGCGCGCTCGTTTAGGGCGGAAGACATCGTGAAGCGAATTCATTAGCTCGTCCCTGTGAATCCTGTTGGGGTCGCACACACCCGTGGCCATTCGCGGAGGGCACCCTGGCTGACCACCTGTCGCCGTTCTGACTGGTTCATGCCCTTGAACCGAGACCTTAAGCACCGGCACCGCTCTGCTGATTCTCCCCCGAAGACCAACCCCGCGAAACTTGCTCCGCTTGACAGATCCAATCCTTGCTCGGGAACGTTTCTATCCAGACTGCAGAGCGCTATCTTGGCGTCAACGACCGTCTTGGCATTGAGCCAGACGTTGGCTAACGTGTCAGGATGATGACGTATTCTCTTCCGTGCGGGATGTTTTGTTGAGGAGGCCCAACGGACATGAAACGATTCCTCGGTACGGCGTTTTTTCTTGTTGTCTTGGCTGCGGTTTCAGCTTTGTGGCGCCAGAATGCTCGCGCCGAACATTCTGCCTTGGCGGCGGAGGGAGGGCTGGGCTGGAAAACGGTTGAGCCGGGGATGGAGCTACGGTTTCTGGAGGCGCAAAAAGAAGGAGTGCCGAGCAAGTCGCGCATCGCGGTGCTGCGCATCGATCCTGCGCTGTGGGACTTGGAGGTGTTGGGCACGAGCCGTACCGGTGAGTCGACCGGACACACGGCGCGAGATTGGTGTCAGCGGCATAACTTGACGGCAGCAATTAACGCAGGGATGTTTGGGACAGATCAGAAAACGCACGTCGGGTATCTGCAATATCGCGAGCACGTCAACAACAGCCACCAGAACAACTATCAATCGGTAGCGGCGTTCGATCCGAGAGACTCTGCGGGTGTTTCGCGCTTTCGGATTTTTGACTTGGACGCGCCCGGGGTGACGTTGCAAGGAATCCTGAAAGATTACGCGTCGGTCGTGCAAAACTTGAGGTTGGTGAAAAGGCCTGGCCGGAATCAATGGGACCAGCAAGAAAGAAAGTGGAGTGAGGCGGCCCTGGGAGAAGATCGCAACAAGCGAATTTTGTTTATCTTTTCAAGGGCGGCGTTCTCGATGCACGACTTGAATCAGGAGCTGCTGGCGTCGGACATTGGTTTGGTGGCGGCCCAGCATTTGGAAGGCGGTCCAGAGGCGCAATTGTGCTTGCTCACCCGCGAAACGAAACTGGAGATGTTAGGGAGTTACGAGACTTCTTTCCGGGAGGACGACAACAACGCCGTGGCTTGGCCGGTGCCCAACATTCTGGGCGTGAGGCCGCGGCCGGCGAAGAGCCGTTAACTCGTCGCGGTGGGCCAAGGCCAGATCATAGCCGAGACGACCGAGCCAGCTGGTACAGCAGGGAGCGTCGGTTCGCAGGATCAGCGGGGCGTCAAAGCCGGAAGGCTTTCCCTCGTTGTGGCGCCCCGGGCGCCATGGCCTACTCATACCTTAGCGCGATCATGGGATCAACGCGTGTCGCGCTGCGCGCCGGCAAAAAGCAGGCGAGACAGGCTATCGCGACCAGGAGGAGCGTGGCGGCGGCGAAGGTGACGGGATCGGTTGCGCTGAGGCCGAAAAGAAGACTCTGAATCAGTCGCGTGACCCCAAACGCCGCAACCAGGCCAACGGCTGCCCCGATGAGTGTAAGCTTCAAACCCTGCCCGATGACGTGGACGAGCACGGTCGCGCGATTTGCGCCGAGCGCGACGCGTATGCCGATTTCGCGCGTACGTTGTGCGACGGAGTAGGCAATCACGCCGTAGAGGCCAACCATTGCCAGAGCCAAAGCGAGTGCGCCGAACACGCCTAGCAGCACGCCGGTGATGCGCGCGAAGAACAAGGGCACGGTCATGTAGTCGTTCATGGTCTGCGCATCCAGAATTAGCGCGGCGGGATCGAGCGACTGAATCACTTGCCGCACCCCGGGGATTTGCAAACGCGGCTCTCCAGACGAGTCGACGACCAGTGTCGCCCTGGGATCGAATCCTTGACAGAAGGGATGGTACAGAAAGGGTTCGGACGACTCCCGCAAGCTGCGGTACTTGCCGGTTCTCACCACTCCGACGACGTCGCTCCAGATCGGATTCTGATGCGCATCTTTGTTTGTGGAAATACGCTTGCCGATGACGTCTTCGCCGGGAAAATAGCGACGGACAAATTCTTGATTCACGATAACGACGCTCGGCGACTTTTCGTTGTCGGCCTCCGTGAATTCGCGGCCCTGCAGCAGAGGAATTCCCATGGTCTCGAAATAGTGCGGCCCGACCGACATCGCTCCCGCTCCGAGCCGCTTGGTGGCTTCGGGCGATCTCCCCTCGATTTGAACCCGCTGGCTGATGCTCTCAAAACCGAGCGGTAGGTAATTCGTGACGCTCGCGGACCGCACTCCGGGAAGCGCACGCACACGGTCGACGAGCTGCGAATAAAATGCTCTGTCTTGGGCGTCTGTGTAGCCGAGGATTCGCAGGTCGAAATGAACGACCAGACGGTTCTGCACGGCAAATCCCGGATCAATGGACCGCGCGTTCAGCAAGCTGCGCACGCACAGGCTGGCGCCGATCACCAGCACGAGGCAAACCGCGACCTGCACGACCACCAGCGAATTGCGGAACCGGGATTTTTGCTGACTCCCGATGCTTTCGGCTTTCAGCCGTGCGGCCACGTCAATCTTCGAACAGTACATTGCCGGGGCTAAACCGAAGATGACGCCGGTCAGAATCGAAATCAAAACTGTGAACCAGATCACGCGCCAGTCGAGCGGCAGGTCGAACTTGAGGAACGAGAGCATGGAGGGCTTCAAGAGCAGGATCAATCGCCCGCTCCAGATCGACAGCAGTATTCCCAATCCCCCCGCGATCAGCGAAAGCAAAATGCTTTCGCTGAGCACCATCCGCAGGATGCGGCTCCGCTTCGCGCCGAGTGCGGCGCGAATGGTCATCTCGCGCCATCGACTTGAAGCTCTTGCCAGCAGCAGGTTGGCTGCATTTGCGGATGCAATCAGCAGCACCAGCCCGACAAGAACCATCAGAAGTGCGCTGAAGGTGACTACGTAGGCGCGGCCCCCTGGATCGATGCCTGAATTTGGAAACACCACGACACCCCAGCCTTTTCTGTCCCGGTCTGCATCCTTGCGATCAAGCAGCTGGGCCACGACGCTTAGGTTTGCTTGCGCCTGCGCGCCGTTAACGCCGGGTTTCAGGCGTCCCACGGCCCATATCCAGTAACCGTCGCGATCGCGGAGAAGATCCATGCCGGGCGAGAGCTCTTTCTGCATCGAGATTGGCGCCCATGCATCCGTTTCAAATTCTGGCCGTAGGTCAGCGAAATTCCGGGGAGCAATGCCCACAACTGTGAACGCGTGATTATTCAGGGTCAGCGTTTTGCCCAAGATATCTGGAGCCGCGCCGAGGCGCCCGCGCCAGAATTTGTAGCTCAGAAAGACAAGGGAATTGTTTCCGGGATTGGCGTCTTCATGAGGTAGAAAAGCGCGTCCCATGAGCGGATTCACACCCACCGTGGAAAAATAATTCGCGGTGACCATGCGAACATAAATCAGGCTGCTCTGGCCGTTTTCGGTCCAGCTAGCCCGCTCCGGATCGCTGCTGAAAGCGATCAGGTCGGAGAACACCTGATTGTGGTCTCGATAGAATTGATAATCGGGGTACGAGAACTGCATCACATTGCCATCCGGCAGGCGGTTCCATATCGAAATCAGCCGGTTCGGCTCGGCGACCCCGGAAGGCTTACGGATAAGCAGTTCATTGATGAAGCTGAAAATTGTTGCATTGGCCCCGATGCCGAAAGCGAGCGTCAGCACCACGACGGCGGTGAAGCCCGGAGCCTTGCGCAACATGCGCTGCCCGTACCAGACATCTTGCACAAGCGTTTCAACGAAATGCGCGCCCAAAGCTTCGTGGCATTCTTCCTTGAATTTTTCGTACCCACCAAACTCCAGCCGAGCAAGGCGTTCGGCCTCCGCAGGTGGAACGCCAGAGCGTTGCAAATCGCGAGTGCGATCCTCGATATGCGCGCGCAGCTCTTCCTCCATCTCACTCTCCACCCGCGACCAATGGAACAGCGCCGAAGCGAAGGAACGGAGCGACGCTAGCGTTTTCATATTTCCTCCGGCTGCGCGTTCAGAGCAGAAGCAATTGCCACAACCAGGCGGTGCCAGCCTTCCTTCTCCTGGCGCAAACGTTTCCGCCCGGCCGAGGTCAACTCGTAGAACTTCGTCCGCCGATTGTTCTCCGACAAGTCCCAGTGGGCCTTCAACAATCCCTGGCGCACGAGGCGAAATAGGGCCGGGTAGAGCGCACCCTGTTCGATCAGCAGGGCTCCCTGAGAAATCTGCTCGATGCGTAGCAGAATGCCGTAACCGTAGAGCGGGCCCAGAGAGACGGCTTGCAGAATGAGCAAATCGAGGGTGCCGGGAAGGATCTGAGCCCGTTCCGCCATGAGATTATCCTAAGCTGCTTATGAAACTATCCCTTGTCAGGTGAGGTTGTCAAGGAATAAGGAAGTACCGGGCTAGCGAAGGGCAAAAGGACGATTGACCGTCGATCCGGAAGTTGAGCCACCGGGGAGCCCAGCGGGACAGAAGTCCTGGCAGCTAGGGGTTGGGTCCGCCCGAAGTCGTGGTGTAGTACCCCGATCGAGTCGCGGCTTTGTACCCGGGGCCGGCAGTCACCCTGAGACTGTGGAAGTTTCTAGAACGGTTGTTACCACCAGGAGCATACGCGAGGGTATAGTCGTGCCGCGCTTGCTCAGTCATGCGCGTTAAGGTGAGTTCTATCGTGTAAGTTGAAGATGCGCCGAAAATCCCGCCCCCAGTTTTCAAGGAGTAGTCGGTCAAATTGAAGAATTTTCGTTTCGATTTGCCAGAGCCCGAGACCAGGGCGTAGACGGAGATACTGTCTTGGAGGAGCAAATCGCGTACCGCCTCGTGAGAATGGTGATTCAGCTTTGGTTCGTTTAAGCCGTCGGTAAGGAGCAGAATGATTCTGCGACGGTCACTGGGCCGACGCTGAAGAAGTTGTGCTGAGGAGTAAAGAGCATCATCAAGTGCTTTGCTTGGTCTAGAACCAGCGTAGGTTGGGGCCGAGATTGACGGCGGTCCTGTGGTCGAGACTGGATCGGTAATAAGCGGCGACGGAACGTATGGACGAGAGGGTTGCGCGGCGGACTGGGCAGACCTCAAGGCAGCCATCAGCTTGTTTGAGTCATTCGTGAACTCGTCTCCCGGGTAAAAGAGCATGTCAAAACGGCAGACCATGGCCTCGTCTTGGTCAGCGATGTCGCCGATGATTGAACGCACACTTCTGGCCATCTGCGTTCCTTCTTTCCACTTCAGGTCGTCGTCGACCAGGATTAGGAGCGAAAGGGGGAGACTCTCATCGGAGAAAAAGAGAATCTTTTGCTCGACTTCGTCGTCGAACACATGGAAGTCTTCCTTGAGTAAACCAGAGACAAGTCTGTTGCGGTCGTCTTTCACCGTAACGGCCAGAACGACGAGATTTGACTCAATTCTAATTCTCTGTCGCAATTCCTGCGTTTGCTTCGATTCTTGCGGGAAACAGGTACAACAGACAAGGCTGGCAATCACAAGAGTCAAGATGGTTCTCTTCCAAGCCATATGTTTACCGGGAATTCGACTAGACCGTGAATGAGACGCCACGAAACGTGGCGGGGTTGCGCCTGATTAATGCTACAACGTATTGACGCTGATCACTTGCTACCCTTTCGAGCACGGCCCACGGTCCCCGCAGCGTTTCGTGGTGCTGGCTTCTCCCGCCGCCCGAGGCCCGCTCGGCCGAAACTTCTGGTCTGCCAAACCGGGCGCAATTGTAGCGAGGCTCACTCCCAAAGGTCGTCTTTGACTCCGTAGTACCATCTGGCAGGCTTGCTATGAGTTTGCTAGACTGACGCGGCTTTGCAACACAGCACTCGAAGACGGTTTCTAGTTGAAGCGACAGGCGTTGCCGCAGGCGTTTTTCTCTCTCTGGACTCGAGGTCAGCGCTCGCGGCTCAAAGCGCGCCTCACATTCAATTCCCAGCGGCAGCGCGGGAGCGGATAGCGATTGCCTCGTATCCGTTCCGGGATTTTGTCGCAGGGCACGAAGACAAACCCGGCAGCGGAAAAATGGAGTTGAAAGAGTTCGCCGCGCACGTCAGCGCCAAATTCAACATCAAGAAAATCGAGCCCTGGAGCCGACATTTTCGTTCGCTGGAAACGCCTTACCTGGAAGAACTGCGAGCAGCCGTGGCGGACGCAGGCGGCGCCGTCGTGAACATTGCCGTCGATTCCGAGCACAGTCCATATGCGGCCGACACTATTGAGCGAGAAAAATCCATCGCCTTCAGCAAACAATGGATTGACGCCGCCGTGACGATTGGCTCGCCGAGCGTGCGGACGAACATCCCGGCAGCGAAAGACGCGAAGCCGGATGTGAAGCGAACCGCGGAGACCTTGCTACGCGTCGCAGATTATGGAGCAAGCAAGAACCTTGTGGTGAACCTGGAGAACGACAACCCTGTAAGCGAAGATCCGTTTTTCTTGGTCAAGGTCATCGACAAAGTGAACAATCCCTGGCTGCGCGCGCTCCCTGATTTCGCCAATACCCTGGTGGCCTACGAAGAGACGTACGCTTACAAAGGAATCGAGGCCATGTTCGGCAAGGCCTACAACATTTCGCACGTGAAAGAGATCGAAGGGGGCGACGGCAACGAGAAAATTGCGCACGTCGATCTGCCCAGAGCATTTGGCATCGCCAAGCAGCAGGGCTACAAAGGATACTTCTCCATGGAATGGGACAGTCCCGGGGATCCTTACTCGGGAACTACGGGCCTCATCGAAAAAACACTGAAGAACTTGTCTTAAAAGCTCAGACAGTCTCCAACCTCAGCTGAGGCGCGAAACTCAGTGCTCTGGCATATAGAAATAGTAATCCGCCGAGTACGCGTTCTTTGCCTCCTTGCCGTTCGCGGACGCGTCGCACGTATTCGCATCGGGCGCCACACCGCCCTCCGTATGGATGCGCTGGATGCTCGTCACGCGGCTCAAAACGCCTTCTCCTGTGTGGCTCGTCGCCGTTAGCAGCAACCAGGGAATCGCGCCCGGCTTGGGCGCGTCTTGTTTCGCAGCCACTCTCCCCACCACCTCGCTTCCGTCGATATGCTTCCACGTGGGTCCGGCGAAGTGATGGATGATCTTTTTCCCGGTCGAATCGGTAAGGTCTGCTTCCGGCGCTTTAAACACCCAGGCGAAAGGCGGATTGGTGCCCGCTTGGCACACGTAGATTTGCACACCCGTCGCGTGTCCCACCAGAATCACTTCCTCGCCGGCGGGCGCTTTGAGATTGTCCGGCACGTCCGGCCGCGGTATCCCGCTTCCTTGCGCCGCAAACATAACTCCCATTGCGCTCACCGCCAGAAAAAGTTTGTTCATTTTCTTTACCTCCAGCGTTTACCCAATTCAGCTCACTGCGTCACACAGGGAGAAGCTCCGGAGAATTCGCTTGGCAGCCCGGCGATTGCCTTTCCCTGGCGGTTGGTGAAGCGAATGACGAAAGCGCTTCACTTGTTGCGCCACCAAGAGACACCAGCCGAGACATTCCGGTCTCTGGATGCCCTTGCTTCTGATGAAAGGAAGTTTAGCAAGAGACAATGCCGATTCAACTGGAGCTAAGACTAAGGCCGACAGAGCCGAGGCTAGGAATTTCATCGCTCCCTCCGTGTTTGCATTTTGGCCCGGGTGACGGAGGTGAACGCAATACAGCGTCCAAAGGCCTGTTGCGAAAATACACAGAATTGAAAGGACTTACAGGGTTAGCTCCACGGGACACTGTTTCCGGCTGCAAGGTTTTTGTGACACCGCCACATATATATAAGGACGGCACCTGACCAAAATAAGCACGCGTGCTGATCACCGTGGCCTGGGCGGTTTGTGAGCGTTTCGAGCGGAGCACTTGCCCGGCAAGCGTTGCGCCAAAGGAATCTCTTTCGCATCCCGTTGAATTGACAGGGCGCGGGCGGGCGGCCGCGGGCCTCATGCCGGCGCTTCTGAACAGGCGTACCTGGGGAAGCACGTTCAAGAGAAGGCCTTCGTCCAAGCGGTCAGCGAAATCGGTATTCCTGTTGGATTGGCAATCCGCGCGTTGTTATTTGCTGTCTCAGTGAGGATTAGTCCTGGCTAACGCCGAAGGCTTTACCGATCCCGAGTAGCCTCGACACGCGATCGGGCAGCGTCCTGGGACCAAGCGACAGGCTTAGAATACACAGGTGCTGACTTGGCTCGTAGTCGGGATCGGAGACATCACTACTAGGCGCGTGCTGCCGGCGATTCTCGCCGAGGAGCGGAGCCACCTCGCGGGCATCGTTACTCGCGACCCGGCGAAGGCCGCGCCGTACGGCGTTCCGGCGTTTACGACTCTTGAGGCTGCTCTCAGGGAATCGGAAGCCGCTGCGGTTTACGTCGCGTCACCGGTATTTTTGCACGCTCCGCAGTCCATCGCCGCACTCGCAGCCCATAGGCACGTCCTCTGCGAAAAACCTCTGGCCATGAACCTGGCCGAGGCGGAAAGGATGGTCGCCCAAGCGCGCGAGAGCCGCCGCACCTTGGGCGTAGCCTACTATCGCCGTTCATATCCCAAGATCCACCGCGCCATGGAACTGATCCGCAGCGGCGTGATTGGCCAGCCCGTGCTTGCTTGGGCAACCTGCCACACGGAGTTACCCGCCACAAAGTTGCATCGCTCGTGGCTCGTGGATCCCGCCCAGGCGGGTGGGGGACCGCTTTACGACATCGCCTGCCACCGCATTGACATCCTGAATTTTCTTTTCGGCGAGCCGGTGCGAGTTGCTGGTCAAGTCTCAAACGTTGTCCACGCGCTCGCCGTCGAAGATTCGGCGACGGTAATGATTGAATACAAGAATAAGTTGCGCGCGATCGTGGACGTTCGCTGGCATTCGCGGATCGAGCGCGACGAGTTCCGCATTATTGGGACCGAGGGCGAAATGGTCTTGACGCCGCTGAATGGCCCTGAACTCGTATATCCGGGCGGCCAGGAAAACCTGCCGATCCACGCGAATGTGCATTATCCTTGCGTGAAGAATTTTGTGGATGCCGTACTCGATGGCGCCCCGCTCCTCTCGAGCGGTGGTACGGCTCTGTGGACCGATTGGGCAACGGCCCAGGCGGTAAGGGGCAATCGAGAGACGCGATAGCGGCCATTAGCGAGAAGGGCCGGCAACCAAAATGACCTCGGTTATGCCGTAGGGTCGACTGAACCGATTAATTCCGCGCGCCGGGAATATCGCGTCGTAAGCGGCAACCACACCGCAACGCTGCCTGGTGCTACCCGGACCCCGAACCAGCGGCCTCGGTAATCAAGAACCGTGTTGCATTCTGGAAGGGCGTCAGAATAAAGGGGTAGACACGTTCGCGCACTACTTAGAGGCCAATCGATGAGCAAATCCGTCGTCCTATATAGCCAACGATCAGGGCCAAATCGTTGAGCTAACGCTGGTCATTTGCGCGGCCAATTTTACGAACCGCTTCAACGACGCGCTACATGCCCTTCTGGATTTGGGTGGTTAAAGGGGCCCTGGACGACGCTGCTATTTCAAGCACCGGCTCGACTACTGTGATGTGTGAGCTATTCTGTCGTACATCCAGCCACAACCAAATTCCTTGCCCGATCCTTGCTGACCTTCGGAACAGGATACTGAGAGAAGACACCGTTCTCGCGAGAGCCTTGCAGGGGAAACGAGGCTACGCTCCAATGGAATGACAAGGAGGGTCTATGAGAGACCAAAACATTCGGTTCCTTCTCGTCCCGGGCGTCCTCGCGATTTTCCTGACATGCGCCTTCTCTTCCCTTTCCCTCGCACAAGTTCCGCCAAGAGTCTTCGATTGGGTTCCTTCGCACGACGAAAGCGTTCGGCTCGATCCCGCGAACTACCACACGGGTGAGACGTACCATGTGGGCGTCTACGGCGCGAAAAACCATGTGGACATCAAGGCACAGATTCCGGTCACGATTTTCATGACTCCCGTGGACGCCTGGAACCAGGCGCTCCAGCACCCCGAAACCATTCAGAGCCTGCCGCAATCATGCCCAGCCGAGCACGTGACGGAAACAACGTACGTCTGCGACATGCCGCCAGGCGAGTTGATTATGGTCATTCGCGACGAGCGCAATAACCCGGACGCGGCGGTGTTTGCCGGGCTCGGCGCGGTCCTGAATCGAAACGACAAGGCGCAACGCGCCATCGGCGAAAGCATCGCGAATGTCTTTACCGGTGAGGGTGCCGCGACGCGTCTTTTCAAAGCTCCCAACGACATGCACATCCAGTATTACAACTGGAATTGCGTGCAGAATTGCATCCAACCCGAGTTTCGGTGGACGGACCAGGTGAAAGAAAAATACCAGCTGACGTCATTCTTGAAGGTTTATGGCGGCTTCCAACCGGACCATGATGGCGAGCAAATCAGCATCAAAATCAAGTCGCCGGTGCCGATGGTTGTGGCCATGCTCCCATCGCAGGTCGCCGATCAACTGCATTCGCAGCCGGACGCGCTCGAGTCTGCCCTCCTGAAAGCCTCGTGCCAGCAGCGCGGCGTGCAATCCCTGAAGTTCCAGTGCACCTTTAATCTGGCCGATGGCCCGCAGTCGCTTATCGTTGCGCCCGAGGCTGGCAGCGATGTGCCTCGTAAGAAGAAAGCCGAAATCGAAATGCTGGCCGCGCGTTGCGTCGAGAATTGCCAGGTGCTGCAAACTGCCAAGCAATAAGAACTCTTTGCCTACGGCAAAGTTTTTTGACATGCGATCAAGAGCATCCCGGAAAAGTCCATGAAGATGCTAAGGACCGCACAGCTCCTCCGATCGTTGTTTCTGGTCCTTATTACCATCGTTGCCCAAAGCATCCAGTCCGTGCGACTGGCGCTTTCTTCCCGGGCTGCCTTAAGCACCGAGGTACTGTTTCTCCACAGTTGGCTTTCTATCAAGAGCACCAGGGGCCGTTCGGGCGAGCATCGATCCTTCCCTGTCCTCCTGTCTCGTTTTGAAGTAGCGCTTCGTTCAGCCTTCGCCTCAAAACCTTGAATAGGATCCTTCTTGAACCCCTGCTAGCTCGGCTAGGCACTGGTTTCACGGAGGACGTCGCCAGCTCCCGCAAGGTTCGTCAGCTTCATTTCCGCATACTTTCGCGACAAAACGACTCCTGGCGCACCGGCTTTAAAGGCTGCCAAGACGGCAGCCTTGACGTCCGAGGGCTGCGTCCGTTTCTCGTTCGGCCCCGTGGGGATATCGATATCTATGCCCGGATAGATTGGTATCGTGCCCTGAACATCGGCCATGGCCCGTCGCGTCTCCCGCGCCACGTAGCCGGCCGAGAGACCGGCTGTAGGCAGTTTGTCCAAACTGGGCTCGCCTTCGTCCCCCAGGAGCTTATAGTGCAGCTCAAGGACTTCTTCGGGAGTGCAATCTCGGAAAACTGTGGATTGGACGTTGCTGATGTACTGCGCAAGGCGAGGTCCACCGCAATTGTTGTAGGGGCAGGGTTTGATGAAGTCCGCAAAATGCGCCAACCGGGCGTAATCCTGCTCTGCGCGATAAAACGGACTCATGGTGACCAGATGCATGATGTGCCATCCCACTTGTGCCTTCGGATTAGCTTCCTTAGCGGTGCCGTAAAGGAGCCCGTACATTTCCTCCTGGCTGCGAAACCAGAGACTCTGCCAGGCCAGGATCTCGGGATACTCGAGGAACAGTCGCCATAGGCTCACAAACGTTCCGTCATTCGGCCGGGCACTGCCCAAGTTCGACTCCACCCAACGATCCAGGGCCATGTATCCTGCGCGGGCGCGTTCGACATTGACGCCGGACTCTTTCCCTTTCTGTAAACAATGCGTACAGAAACAGTTGATCGATCTGGACCTGCCGATCCGTCCGAAGTGGATCCCGAGCGTAGTATTGAGCGGTCCCTGACGCTCAGACTCCCACATCATTCCGTCTAAGTCATTGTTGGTCAGCCAGTCCTTGACCATCGAAGTCAGGAACAACTGCGCTTCAGGATTGTTGTGGCATGTGCTGCCGCCGATCCTGCCATAAACATCAACTTCCGCAATCTTTTCGAAATTCGGGATTAGCCGGGGATTGTAGGCTTCCTCAAAAAGGCAATATACCTGCATTCCCTTGGCTTTGGCCCTCGGAGTGACATCCGCCAAAATGTCGAATTCGCCCAGCTCAGGCGCGCGGAAATCTTTGATTACCGAATCGGCATAAAACTGCGGATGAAGTTTCGTGTAGCTGCCTCCGTGAATTTCGTCGTATTCCTGCACACCGTGATCCGGCAGAGGCTGCCCCGGAACCTGCCGGCCTGCCAATCCTCGGCCGTAGGTAAATACGGTGGGCATCAGCACATTCACGGCGCCTTTTTCCTGGAGCGTGTCCAAACACTTGTCGACACCCTCATCCACAAACGAACGCGCCCCAATCTGAATTGCGACGAATTTCTTATTGTTTGATGTGTTTGACGGCTTCGCCTTTTCCGTTGCTTGGTCTTTCCTTGCGGGAACCGGCAATCTCGCGGAAGCGCCTGCGAAGCTCCAGCCACCTGTAAGACCAGTAAGTGGGACGGCGCTGATTCCTTTAAGGAAGGTGCGTCGGGAGTTTTCTGAACTCTTTTCCTCTGAATCGTCCATTTCTCTCCTTTCGGTTAAGCCGTGGGGGCCGCTAAAAGCATGCACTTGTCGCTGCTACTTGAGGTTGTATCACCAAGTACTCGGCTGGATCGGAGGCTCAGGCAGTTTCTTGTTTCGGGTCGCCACACGAGGCGAGCACTCGACTCGCTGCGAATCTCCACCTCAGCGACTCCCGGAATGGCCTCCGGCATTCGCACTGACGAACAGTCGGTAGGGTCCGGCGTTGCCTTCGAAAAATGTGTCGGGACTTCCCACGTGTGCACACACGCCCGCGGGTAGGAGTAGAAGAACCACGAGAAGGAGAGACTTTCTCACTGGATTGAAGCTAACGGCGTACTTCGCACATCCATTTAGCCCACCCGAGTCCTAGACGCGACGATAGAATCGCACAGGCGAGCGCAATGCCCAAGCCTAGAGTCAAGCCAGTTCGCGTCGGCTCATACGCGTAAAACACATTCCGCACCATTCGCGATTCCGGCGGCCAGAAGTAACTGAGTTCTCCGGTGCCGAAGAACCAATTCCGCGACACTGGCGACATCAAGAAAGTTCCAAATGGCCACTGCGCCGCCACCATTGCCGCAAGAAAGACCGCTCCCAGCACGGATGCCTGAAGCCACTTTCGGCGATCGCGAATCCGGCGTCGAACCAAGTCAAGGCAGATGGCCGGCACAACGATGAGAAGAGGAAAAAAGAGGCCGACAAAGTGGGTGACTGGGTTGTAGACAGGTCCCAGCTTCGGCGCCGCCGGAAATGGACGGAAGCTCAACCTTACCGCTACCCATAAGATCGTGTAGACTCCCGCGATGGTCGTCGCCGCCCATCGTTTCTCCGATGCTTGCGCTGCCCCGATGATTACGATGGGTGCCCCAATCGAAACTGCACGATAGAAAATGGCGCTGTGCATGAAGATTCTTAGCGTGTATTCCAAGCTCAAAAACAGCACTCCGGACAGAAACAGTCCTGCAGCGCACAAAAAAAGCCAGTCCAAACGACTCCGAGAAACCCCCTCGGCCCGATTCCTGCAGCTCAGAATCAGCAGCATCCCGCCAAGCTGAACACACATCACGCCCAGTCCGAGCAGCGTGTGCGGCGGACTCAGTATCTTTACGTCGAGCCCATACGCGTTATGCCACCAGTTGTCAAACGGGGCGGACACGAGCATCGCAGCTGCACCCCACATGACCACGAACGAAGCGAAGGGACCACGGAAACCAAGAACGCCAACCGACACTGCTCGCGCTGAATCGTCTTTGCTGAAAGTCGCATGCAGAATCAGAATGGCGCAGCTGATTGCGCCCAAAACCGCGCAGAAATATGTAAGCAAGTGCGCAGGCGTCCAAAACGTATCACGGCCAATCGAACTGTGCCAGGAAACATCCCATAGGCCCCCGACTTGCGCGCTGGCCGAAGCAATCAGAAGCGAATAGACATACCAAGGGACAGCCGTTGATTGCTCTTCAACTCGGCTATAGGGGGGAGCGTGAACCGGCACCGTATCCGGCATAGAGCCTCTTGATTTGCCGAAAGTCTAGCATAGAAGGGTTTGGTTACCGATAATCCGATAACGTCGTTTCAAGCCGGCATCACCACAGTCCACTCATCTTGGCGCGGAAACCACCAGTGCATCGCCAGTCCGTTTATTCCCATTCGCGCTCTCGTACCCTGGGTCTCCCGGGATCCAATCGTTTAGCCAGCCGGATTTTGCGGCCCTGGGCTTGTTATTATGATTATCTTCATATAGCATGTCTTCATATGGATCTCCTGCAAGGCACGCTAGACATGTTGGTACTCCGAACATTGATAATCGCTCCGCTACATGGCTATGGGATTGCCAAGGCGATTCGCAACAATTCGGGGGAAGCGCTCGACATTGAATTCGGCTCACTTTATCCGGCCTTGAAACGGCTTGAGCTAAAGGGCTGGATTGCAGCCAAGTGGGAAATTTCGGAATACAACCGACGCGTGAAGCTCTATCGGTTGACGCCGGCAGGACGCAAACAACTTCGACGAGAACGCTCGGAATGGGCGGACTTCGTGTCCGCGGTCGCACAGATTATGGGTCCGGTCCCGGAGGAGCGTAAGCAATGACCTTCTGGAAAAGACTCAAATACCTGCTGCCCTCCTATCGACGCGCTCAAGAACGGGACATGAGCGAGGAACTGCAATCCCTCGCCGCAATTGCTGAGGCAGGCGAATTGGGAAGCCTGACGAGAGCGGCCGAGGAGGCGCGTGCGGTCTGGGGCTGGACTTGGCTCGATCAGTTGTATCGCGACGTGCAGTATGCATTCCGGAGCATGCGCCGCAATATGGGATTCACGGCAACCGCGGCGCTGTCGCTGGCGCTCGGTATCGGAGCCAATACCGCCATCTTCAGCTTGATGGATGCTCTCATGTTGCGATGGCTGCCGGTGCCTAACCCCCAGGAACTGGTGCAGGTTAAGCTGCGGTCCGGGAGCCGCGCGGAGACCCCGAGCGAGAGTTTCTCGAACGCTATCGTCGCGGCGCTGGCGGAACAGAAGGACATCTTCACCAACGCTGGCGGCTTTAGTGGCGCCGTATTTGATGTGGGCCCGCGCGGGTCGATCATCCCGGTTCCAGGAGCGTGGGTTACCGGGGGCTATTACGAGACGCTCAGCCTGAGCCCGGCATTGGGACGCCTGCTCGAACCCGTCGATGACCGGCCCGGCGCGCCGCTGGTAGCCGTGATCAGTTATGGATATTGGGAGCGCCAGTTTGCGAGCGATCGGGAGGTGATCGGTCTGTCCATCGCGGTAGACAACCATCCTGTAATGATCGTAGGCGTGAGTCCTCGCGGCTTCCAGGGAGCGAATGTGGGGGCCGTGGCCGATATCACGATGGCGACGGCCGCGCTGCCCAACCTGGAGCCAGCGTTTGCCGCATTGCTCGGCCCGGGGAACTTCTGGTTACGGGTTCTCGCAAGGCCGCAGGTAGGCGTTTCCGTTGCCCAGGCTCAGGCACACCTATCCGCCGTGTGGCCCCAAATCGCGGAACACGTGATCAGTAAGGGCTGGCCTGCCGCGCAACGGAGGGAGATGGCGGAATCCGTGTTCGTATTGTCTCCGGGCGGAACCGGTTATACATACCTTCGTGAACGATTCGAGCGGCCGCTTACCATCCTGATGGCCGTGACTGCTCTGGTGCTTCTAATCGCATGCGCTAATGTCGCCAGTCTGTTGCTGGCGCGCGCCACCTCGCGCCAACGGGAGATTTCCGTGCGATTGGCCATCGGAGCGGGCCGCGGCCGGATTATCCGGCAACTTCTAACGGAGAGCACGCTGCTGTCCGTGCTGGGCGCGGCGCTCGGCGTTTGCCTGGCGTGGCTGACGTCGCGCTTTCTGGTCGACACGCTTTCCGGCGCCGGATTCTACAAGGACACGCCGATCGTATTCGATCTGACGCCGAACTGGCACATCCTCGGCTTTGCCAGCGCCGTCGCGATTGCCAACGGCATTCTGTTCGGACTGGCTCCCGCTCTTCAGACCACGGCGATCGGCGGATCGAGGGTCATCAAGGACGACACGCGCGTCACACGCTCGCGCTCCGGCCTTTTGTCGTCGCTGGTCACCGCACAGGTGGCTCTTGCGCTTCTCCTCTTGGTGGGCGCCGGGCTGTTCGTCCGGACACTCCAGAACCTTCTGAGTGTAGATCCGGGCTTCCGGCGCGACGGCGTCCTGGTGGTGAATCTCGACGGGCAGCGAGAGGGCTATCGCGACGCTCGTTTGACCGAATTCTACAGCACTCTTCTCGGACGCGTCCGGCAATTGCCGGGAGTCGTGTCCGCGAGTATTTCTAGCCACACGCCGCTGAGCGGTTCGACGTGGTCAGAAGCGGCGCTTCCCAAAGGGCAGTCCCTCCCTCAGCGGGACAATGCCATCTTTATCGCGGTCGGGCCCCGTTTTTTCGCCACCATGCAAACCCCGGTGATATCGGGCCGCGATTTTGACGAGCGCGACAAAGGGGCGCCCAACGTCGCCATCGTTAGTCAGGCGTTCGCGGCGCGCTACTTTCCCAATCGGAGCCCGGTGGGCCAGTATCTCTCGGCGACGGTTACGAGTCCTCCAAGCGACTTACAGATCGTGGGGGTGGTGAAAGACGTGGCGACGAGCAGCTTGCGCCTGCGTCCATACCCTACCGTTTATGTGTCCT
>Ga0126373_10000888_pt1 | contig 20425 bp, 19 predicted proteins | sample PanSoiMetPlot_11_FD_92545 | JGI IMG/M metagenome (GOLD analysis project Ga0126373, IMG submission 92545) | Tropical forest soil microbial communities from Panama - MetaG Plot_11 | ecosystem: Environmental > Terrestrial > Soil > Tropical forest > Bulk soil | place: Panama | collected 2016-02-17 | reverse complement strand
TTTCCATGGCTAAGCCCCGCGAAACTGCTGTCGCCAAAGAAATTCAGAAATTGCGCGAAGAAATTCGCCGCCACGAATACCTGTACTACGTTCTCGACGACCCCGAAGTCTCCGACGCGGCCTTTGACCGCCTGATGGAGCGGCTGAAAAAGCTGGAGGCGGAGAACCCGTCGCTCGTCACGGCCGATTCGCCGGCGCAGCGTGTGGGCGGCGCCCCGCGAGAGGGGTTTCAAAGTGTCCGGCACTCGGTGCCGATGATCAGCCTCGATAACGCGTTCACGTTCGAGGCGCTCGAAAATTTCGACCGCCGCGTGCGCGACGCGACAGGCCGCGAAAGAATCGAATACGTGACCGAGCACAAATACGACGGCCTCAGCATGTCGTTGCTGTATGAGAAGGGAACTTTAGTCCGCGGAGTAACCCGCGGGGACGGCACGACTGGCGAGGACGTGACGCCTAACGTAAAGACGATCCGGTCGATTCCTTTGAACATGGATCCTGCTCGCTTGAAGAAGGCGGGTTTCCTGGCGACCTTCGAAGTGCGCGGCGAAGCCATCATGACGCGCAAGGCGTTCGAGGAGTTGAACGAGCGTCAGGATGCCGAAGGCGGGAAGCGCTTCGCGAATCCCCGCAACGCCGCGGCCGGCGCAGTTCGCATGCTCGACCCCACAATCACCGCTTCGCGCCGGCTGGATTTCTATGCCTATTACGCGCTCGTGGGCAATCGCGTGCCGCGGAAACGGCACTCGGAAGTGCTGAAAGCGCTCAGCGAATTGCGGTTCAAGACCAGCGAGAACTGGGAGCTGTGCGACGGCATCGGCGAAGTGGAGAAATACGTCAACAGGTGGGAATCGAAGCGCGAAAAGCTGCCTTTTGAAATCGACGGCATCGTGATCAAAGTGGACGAAATCGCCCTGCAAAACGAATTGGGGTTTACCTCGAAAGCGCCGCGCTGGGCCATTGCATACAAATATCCCGCGCATCAGGAAACCACGGTAGTGAAGGAAATCGGGGTCCAGGTGGGACGCACGGGCGTGTTGACGCCCGTTGCGTACATGGAGCCGGTGCAGATTGGCGGCGTCACCGTGACGCGCTCGACGCTGCACAACATGGACGAAATCGAGCGCCTGGGGCTTCAAGCTGGCGACACGGTGCTGGTCGAGCGGGCGGGCGAGGTAATTCCGCACGTCCTGAAAGTGGTGAAGCACGGCGCCGAGGAAAAGCCGTTTCGGATGCCGGAAAAATGCCCGGTGTGTGGCACGCGTGTGCACCGCGCGGAAGGCGAAGTGGCGTACCGCTGCGTGAATATCGCGTGCCCAGCGCGCCGGAGGGAATCTCTGCTGCATTTCGCCGGGCGCCACGAGATGAATATCGACGGCCTGGGCGAAAAAATCGTAGATCAGCTGCTTGATAAGGGCCTGGTGAGGGATGCCGCTGATCTATACAAGCTCGACCTGGAAACGGTCGCCGGGCTGGACCGCTTTGCGGAAAAATCCGCGCAGAATTTGATCGACGAAATCGCGGCCAGCAAAAAGGCGCCACTTTCGCGCCTCATTTACGCGATCGGTATTCCGTTCGTGGGCGAGCGTACCGGCCAGCTTCTGGCCGCGCATTTTGGTTCGATGGAGAAGCTGGCTGCGGCCAGCGCGGACGAACTAACGCAAGTCCACGAAATCGGGCCGAAGATCGCGCAAGGCGTGAGTGAATTCTTTTCGGAGCGCGTAAATCAGAAGTTTGTCGAGCGGCTGCGTGCCGCTGGCGTGAACATGAAAGAAGAACGCGCTGCGCCCGTTTCCACGAAATTCGCAGGCATGACGTTTGTTTTCACGGGCACTCTGGCAAAACGCAGCAGGGAGGAAGCCGAAGCTCTGGTCGCGTCGCATGGTGGCAAATCCGGCTCCAGTGTCAGCAAGAAAACCAGCTACGTCGTCGTCGGCGCCGACGCCGGCACCAAATTCGACAAAGCCAAATCCCTCGGCGTCACTATCCTCGATGAGTCTCAATTCGATAGGCTCCTTGGCTCCCGATCATCGATCGGTTGACCTGACGGCTGGTTCGTGACTGTAATGACTATCGTGACTATCATGATTGACGGAGGCCTTATGCCGAAGCGCGCAACCGCTCGAAAATGGATCATTGCCGAAGCAAAGGCCAAGTTTAGCGAAGTCGTCGACTGTGCACGTTCGCGAGGTCCTCAAACCGTCACGCGAAACGGCGTTCCGGCCGTTGTGATTGTCGCTGCGGAAGAGTGGCAGCGAAAAACCAGGCGTGTCGGTAACATGGCCGAGTTTTTTGCCAACTCGCCCTTACGCGGTTCTGGGTTGCAGATTGAGGGCTCGAAGGACAGTCTCTGATCGGTTGATCTGTGAATTTCCTGCTCGATACCTCAGTCGTCTCGGAGTGGATGAAGCCTGCCCCTGATATCAACGCGCTCGAGTGGCTGGCCGGAGCGGACGAGGACCGAACCTTCCTTAGCGTGGTGACGTTTGCTGAACTACGCGCTGGCGTAGACTGGCTGCCTGAAGGGAGAAAGCGCGAGCGCCTCGATTCTTGGCTCAGAGATGAACTGCCGCTTCGCTTCGAAGGGCGAATCGTTCCCGTCGATTCGAGTATCGCGGATTCATCTGGGCCAGCTTACAGCCCGGCGGTACCTTGCTGGCCGGCCTATCGCCGCGATGGATGCGCTATTAGCCGCGACCGCTGCGGTGCAGGGGTTAGCGTTAGTTACCCGGAAAGTGACGGATTTCGAGGATTTGGGAATTCAGCTGGTGAATCCCTGGAATCCGGGCTAGCTTGGGCTGCTCCGCGGCCGCACGTGTCTACTTGGGTGTGCGCTTTCTGCGTTTACCAAGCTATAATTCTTGCTGGCGGGTGGGCCGGGTGATCGCCGGTTCGCCATTCACAATGGCGGACGGGAGGAAAGTCCGGACTCCGAAACCCTCGGGCCAGAGTCGCAGGGGAAACTCTTCGGCTTTCGTCTCAGGGAAAAGGGCAACGCGCCTGGTAATGCCAGGGGGTCGCGAGCAGCAGTGCGCACATCGTGCGTGCGGCGCGACGCGGCCACGGACAGTGCCACAGAAAATAGACCGCCGGTGATTCGCACCCTGTGGCCGGTTCCTCGGGAAACCGAGAATCGGTCGTCCATGGTCGAGTTCATTTGGCAAGGGTGAAAAGGTGGGGTAAGAGCCCACCGCCCCGGCAGTGATGCCGGGGGCACGGAAAACCCCGCGTGGAGCAAGGCCAAATAGGAGGGGAGGGCCGGCCCGGCCCGTACATGCATGGCTCGCAAGAGCGATGCATCGCGACCCTCGGGTAGGCTGCTCGAGTCCCGAAGCGATTCGGGACCTAGAGGAATGATCGCCACGCTGCGCAGGCCGAAGTGGTGCTGGCGCAAGCCCAGCACAGTGGACGCGTAGCGCACAGAATCCGGCTTACAGGCCCATCCGCCACTAACTTATTTGTTTTCAGTTGATTCTTTCCGTGGCCTGCTTCTGCTGTGCCTGCTGTGTGCCCGTTATCTCCAAGCCTTCGCCAGATTCCATGATCCGCCGCGCGCGTTCGCGCAGCTCTCGAACGAAGGGTGCGTAGTGTTTCTCGATGGTCTCGACCGTGTCACCGAGCAGTTTCGCCACATCGTAAGGACTTGCGCCCCGGGTGAGAAGATCCACCGCAAAGGTGTCGCGGAAGCGATGCGGATGCGCGTCGAGTACGCCGGCGCGGCGCCCGAGAGCCAGCACTCTCTGGTATAGGCGTGGCCTCGTGAGCGGCCGCCGCGTCGCCGGGTTGAGAAGAACGCGATCTTCCGGTTGCGGATTACGGCGCAAGCGCTCAGCTTCGATCGTGAAAAAAAGCTCTTCATGAATCGGAAGGATGACGCGCTTCCGTCGCTTCTGCGTGAGGCGGTTGATTTCCGGACCGGGTTTCGAGCAACAAGTTCGTTTTCGACGGCGTAGCCGAAGACGCGATGAAGGATCGCCACGTCGAGCACGACTCCGCGACCGCCGCGCGATATTTCAACAATCATGGCGCTGCGAGCGCTGCTGCCTGCGGTTGCACGCGATTCCCACACCGCCACCTTTCTCCCCAGCGGAGCTGTGCTGGTAGCGGGCGGCTTTGTGAATGGTTTTGATGGGGACGCCCAACCAAATTTCGAAACGATGTTTCAGGCCGAACTGATAGATGCCGCGACTTTCGCCTCGGCGCCCGCAGCAAGCCTTGAGCAAGCGCGGGCAGAGCACACCGCCACTCTACTAAACAATGGACAGGTTTTAGTTACCGGCGGCAGCCTCGGGTCCCAGGAGCTCTGTTGCCATCCTAAGCCCTTCATAGGCAGTCTCGCGAGCGCCGAACTCTACCGTTGAGGGAGTTTCTACCCTGTCTTCCTTTGAGAATAGGAGATCGATCCTATCGAATCGAGGCTATAATGCACGCAACTCCAGCCGGGGGAGGTGGCCGATGATCCTGCTTCTCGGCTTAGTCTTCTGCGCTATCTTGCCGACTTCGTCTTTACAAGCGACTAAATCCGCTGACAATCAAAGCAATCAAAATTTCTCGATCGCTGGCAACGTGTACTACGGTGACACCGGCAAACCCGCCGAGCACATTACGGTTGAACTGCGAGGTTCAGATGAGACACTGCATGCACCGGAGGCCACTACGGGCACCGGCGGCTTCGAGTTTCGCCGACTCGTACGTGGGAATTACGCTCTAGTCATCGAGACTCAGGCATATGAAACTGTTAACATGCCGATCGACATCTCATTCAATTCAATCCGCGGTCTCGACATCTACTTGAAACCGAAAGGCTCCGGCCCGAACGTGTCAAAGACCGGGATCATCACAAGCCACGAGTTGTCAATGCCTCAGAAGGCCCGCGATCTCGTCCAATCCGGCAGGAAGAAACTCTTCCTGAATAAAGATCCGCGTGGTGCTCTTGAGGATTTTCTGCAGGCCGCCGCCATCGCACCCGACTACTACGAGGCCGACTACCAAATCGCGCTCGCATACCTCGCACTCGGCAATGCCAGCGACGCAGAGAAGAATTTCCGCAAATCCATCGACGTAAGCCACGACAACTATGGCGAAGCAAACATTGGCCTTGGCAAAATTCTTCTCGACAAGGGGGACGTGCCCGCTGCCGAGAAGGCTCTGCTGCGCGGCGTGGAACTCAGTCCAACATCTTCGCGCGGCTTCTACGAGTTGGGCCGCGCGCAACTCACCGAGAAAAAGTTGCAGGAAGCCGAGAAATCCGCCGACAAGTCACGGTCGCTTTCCCCCGATTTCCCGATGGTTTATCGCCTGCTCTCCAATATCCACCTGCAAGAGAAAAACTACGCCGCGCTTGCCGCCGATCTTGATGCGTATATTAAGCTTGATCCCGCTAGCCCCGCCGGTCAACGCGCAAAGCAAATGCGCGAGCAACTCCAAGAGCAGCTAGCCAAACGGAACAACGCTGCGGAAGAACCGGCAAAGCCTTGATAGCAAACGGGGCGGAAGGGCAGTTCGGAGACAAATCCCTTTTGCACACGGTTGTTCCGGTCACTACCGGCATTACGCTTCCGTCGCTTTGCCAGCATCCGATCCTCCCAGTGTTTGGTCGGTTCCAGCGCCCACCGTAGTCGTCCCTGGCTCGCCAAACACGCGAAATCCCAAATCGCCCGAGTTCACGTCAATCGCGGCATGCATGATCATCGACGCCCACAGCGATCCTGTTAGCAAGACAACAATCGCCAGCGACAATCCGACCAAGCCGGTCTTTGGAACCTGCGCAATGCCTTGGTAAATGTGGCCGAATCCGAAAAGCAATGCGCTGAGGAGCACGGCGGCCACAGGACCAACCCAAATCCAGAAATACCAGGTGACAAATCCGCGAAACAGAATCTCCTCGCAGGCGCCCGCCGTGAGCGAGACGATCACAAACATCCGTCGCTCGGAACGCGTATGCGGCACCAGTGGTTCCGCATGGGCAATTTTTCGTCGCACTATGTCCATCAATTGAGGTCGTGCCAGCACCGCGCGACGCTGCAACACGAGCAAACCTATCAGAGCCGCCGCCAGCGCCATTCCTAGCGCCAATCGCCAAGGTATTCCTAATTCCATAAACAGCGAGCCAAAGTCGCGCCCCTTCGCCGACCACAAAACGACGATTCCTAGAGTCAAAGCCCATTCCAGCGCCACAATGCTGACGTAAAGACGCTTGCGAGCTCCGGGCGTGCCCGCGGCAATCGAGCGCACAAATCGCGGATAGATCCAGAGCCAGTCGGCCACCGTCCACGCGAGCAAGGCGATGAGAAGGAGATGATCCAGCAGGGTATGAGATCCGGACATTGGAAGTGATGTGTCGACGGTGAAAAACAAAGCAGAACAATCCCCGTTGGGCTCGGCAATTCTTATTGAATCGTCCGCTAAAACTCCTGGGAGAGTGTAAGCCAACCAAGGGAGTGACACAAAAAGGCTTCGGCAGCGCAACTAACGCGAAGGCACTTTGCAATCGCCAGCCGTTCAATCGTGGGCGGCCCGTTTCCTCGCCACAGCTTCGTCATGCTTCGCTAGGAGTTCGGAGGCCCAGAGGAAAATATCAAACAGCCGCGCCCGCTCGAGATTGTCCAGGCCACGCACAGGCGGCACGAGATTCGCGGCTCGCTCGCAGCACTCCCGCAGAAATCGCACGTCCGCATCGCAATGTGCGGGGTCGGGATTTCCGAATGGCGTCGCGCGACATTCTTCCAGCCTTTCGTAACAATGCGAAATGAAGTGAGTGAGGCACAGAAAATGGTTCTCGACAAAGCAGTTGGCGGTCCGGTCGCACGATTCCCTGAAGCATCGAATCGAGCTTGCCGTCATTCGCTCGGTGCCGCCCCGCTTGCCCGTATCAAGCATGTCGTTGCTCATCACCGTGGCCCTTTGAAGAAGAAACTCGTTGCGCCATGCAGAACTGTGATCGAAGCGCCTATTCGTTTCACGTCGCGAGACTTTCGGAGGGATCGATGTCAGCACGGTGGATGCTCAGCAGGTGCCGGTCGGTTCCACGTGTTGCAGTGGCCGCAACCGCTGCCACCGGCCAGAAAGCCTCGTAAGTTTGCACCCGCGCGCACAGGTCCAGCATCGGAGCAACCAGCCGTCGAAACGCAGTTTCTGTCTCCCACCGCGTCCCGGTCGCTTGCCGTTGTGTCTGCCACAGCGTCACGACGACGACGCGCCGTGGTTCATCGTGCGAGCGCATCAGAAAGGCGCATTCGAATCCGGGTCTTTTCCTCAATACCGGCACCAGCTGTTCGCAGATACTCGCGCGCAATTTCTCGCCTCGGTCGGGGCTGGCGATCAATTCCACTGCTCGCGCATTCAATCTTGGCGCTTCTGCGCCCTGAATCGAACCCATGGTATGTTCTGAGGCTCCTCGGGCCAGCAAATGGGGACGGGAAGGGAAGATATCCGCCTGCAGTTCCCGGGGACGTGCCTGAAGATGCCGACTCATGCTGCTAGGTCTCCTGTTCTGCCCGGTGTGCCTGTCCGGTGACCTGCGTTCCGACTCGATCGCCCCGTGTGCGGCGGGCGCATCCCGGTTTTTGCTGCTCGGGGCCGGGATGCGCCTTGAGGGGGTGGGAAGCGCATGGTGCGGGGACCGAGCGGACTCGGTGGCACCTGCGTTTTCCCGGGGTACGGCAAGTACGTCCACTAGTGCGGAAACCGCCTAGAGCGTTTCATTTCGGGAGCGTCTTTTTTGTAGGTTGTTTCCGTGCCCCCGCTGCCCCCTCCAGCTTCTCGGAACGGGCCTTCCACGAAGCGATTTGCAGCCTAGTCCACAAAACGGAACACCCTATGTTTGCGGAGCGACTCGTGCCGATTTGACAAACGCTTGGATTGCGCCAGCCCCCACGCATCTATATACTTCGGCAACCCCGAGACTGCCTGTGGAACGATTCTCATTTGATGAGGCTTACTTACGAAATCTCCGCGAAGGAGACTTTCGTACCGAGCAGCACTTCTTTAAGTATTTCAACCCCCTGCTCCTCGGCAAAGTCCGGTACCGGGTCCGCACCGCTCACCTCGTGGACGACATTTGTCAGGAGACCTTCGTCCGCGTTTTTAAGAAGCTCCGCTCGGGCGATATCCACAGCGCCCCGAGCATCGGAGCGTTTGTTAACTCCACCTGTGAGAATGTCTTACGGGAGTTTTCCCGGTTCAAATTGCGCGACCGGGCGCCGGACGCCGAACCGCCCGATCCGCCCGATCATGCCGCCGATGTTTTGACGACAATCGTCAATCAAGAAAACCGGCGCATGGTACAGAAGGTGCTGAAGCAATTGCCGCCGAAAGAGCGGCACCTTCTTCGCGTTGTATTTTTTGAAGAGAAGGATCGCGACGAAATCTGCCGCGAATTGGGCGTCGATCGGGATTATTTGCGCGTATTGCTTCATAGAGCGATTGAGGCCTTTCGCGCCGCGTGGGAAAAGCATCACCGGATAGCGACCCTCCGCGGAACAGTTGGGCGAACGGCGGGTGAAACTTCGTGAAACGTTTCGCTGCGGTCGCTCACTACTGGAAGGATGAAGAACATGGATCATTCCGAGGCTCTGCAGCGTAAAGCTGCAGAGCGATACCTTCTCGGTGAACTTACCGGCGTCGAACGCCAGGAATACGAGGAGCACTTTTTTAGCTGTGGCGAATGCGCACAGGAAATCGGCCTCGGCGTCGCTTTCATCGAAAACGCCCGCGACATTTTCGCAGACGAGGCAGCCCCCGCCTCCGTTGAGCCGGCTGTCGCGCCTGCTCCCACGCCGGCCGACGTCGAAAAGCAGCCCAGGCAGAATTGGCTAGCCGGCTGGCTGCGGCCCTCGTTCGCCGCACCAGCGTTTGCCGCTGTGGTTCTTCTAATCGTGATCGCGTACCAGAATGCGGTGCAGATTCCGCATTTAAACGAAGAACTTTCACGCGCAAATCAACCACGCGCTCTCGCCGATGTCCACCTTCTTCCAGACACGGTTCATGGTGCCGCAAGTCCTGTGGAAGTCTCAGCGAAGCAGAAGCAGTCTTTGTCGTTGTCGTTTGATATTCCGCCGGACAGTTCGTTTGCATCTTACCGTTGCGAGATCCAGGACGCGTCAGGAGCGACGGAGTTTTCGTTGCCGGTTACAGCCGAGGAAGCCACGTCCACGATTCACTGGCTCGTTTCTCCTTCACGGCTGCAGCCCGGAAAGCACGTTCTCGTTGTGCGCGGCCTGGCTTCATCGGAAGGCCCCGCCGGACCGATTGTGGGTCGTTACCCCTTTGTTGTGAATTTCTCGAACTAGGCCTCAAAATCCACTCGCGGAAAGGCGACGCCGATGGCTTCGACACCCTGGTTGTATCTGCACAACGCCCACGGGCACGCGCTCAGCGGTCAGGTTACTGCTCCTTTTTCCGACACAATCGAGGCGCAAGCCGCCACGTCTCTGCCTCATACGGGCGGGCATGGCAGCGCCAGCGCCAACAATTTCAGCTACAAAAACATGATTAGCTTTAAGGCTGCCCGCACTCACACCGTGGGCGGCGTCGATAGCAACAAGAATTACACTTCGATGATTTCCGTGTGCGTCGAGGGATTTAACATCCTCGACGTCATTACCGCGGACCGCATCGTGGCTCGCATGGCGACCAGCCACAAGCCCGACGAGCCCGAGGCCAGCATCACCATTGCCGGCACACACTTCGATAACCTGCGCATCGCAGGCTCTGCTGTTGCCGTTTCACTCGACAACCAGATATTGCCCAGGATCGATACCTTTCAAGCGCTGATGAATCAGCTTGCGAAAGACCCGAATTTCAAGAATATTGCCCTCAACCCGTTCGGAACAACAGCGATGCCCGAGCCGGGTTTGCATGGAGCAATTGTTTGGTCCTGCATCCAAAGGCCGCTGCCAACGATTGCAGGCGCCACCGCGACGAACCATTGGTACGACATCCCCGAATTCGGCCGGGTCTACCTTTGCGAGCTTACCTGCGAGTACCGCAAGCGCCGGCTCACGATGCTTCGCATCGAGATGGGTTCGCCCATCACCCGCAACGCAATCGCTCTCGACTTGCAAGGGAACGGAACTCCGATCCCACCGCCTCCGCCTCACTGATCCTTGTTCTCGCGGCAGTTATCGCCCTGTGCGCTGGTACCCCGCAATTAGCGGGGTGCCAGCGCCACAATCCCGACGAAGCGTTCTACGAGCAGGTTCGCAAGAAAATCGTCGATGGCCAGCTCGACGAGGCGCTCCGCGATGCTCACGATGCGTCGCGGAGCCTCAGTTCGAAAGACCCGGCGCTCAGTTGGCGTTTCCGGATACTCAATGCGTACATCCTGACGCTGAGGCAGCAGTGTAAGGAGGCGGTCGCGTTGCTCGACGAACCGTTGCCACCAACTCTCGCCACTTCGGAAGTTGCGGTAAGGCGAAAGATGACGCGAGGATTGGCCAACGAATACGGCTGCAGTCCTCCCGAAGCTGATGCCGACCTCGCCGAAGCGGAGCGGCTGGCTTCCTCCTTTCAGCCGAACCTGCTTGGCGAGGTGTACGTCTCGCGAGGAACTCTCGAAATCCAGGAGCAGAAGTACGCGGAAGCGGAAAAGAGCCTTCGGCGGGCTTTGTCTCTCTCTCGTGACCGCGGTGATCGGCCCTTGGAGTCAACCGCTCTCGCGAATCTTGCTCTGGTCGCCACCAAGGAAGAGCACTACGACGAAGCGATCGAATGGAATCAGTCCGCCCTGATGAAATACCGCGAATTCGGTCCACAGAGTACACTGCCCAAGCTGCTTGGAAATATGGGCTGGAACTACTTCCAGATGGGCGACTACGTGAATGCCCTCGATTTGTACGAGCAGGCCCGCAGCGAGTCCGTGAAGCTTGGCATAACTGGTGACAGCATTATCTGGCTTATCGACATCGGCGATTGTTATTTTCAAACGCACGATCTCGCCGGCGCAGAAGCTAGTTGGCGCGCATCTCTCGACTTAGCGCAAAAACTGGACAAGAAAGATCTCCTCGCGCAATCACTCAACAACCTTTCCCAACTAGACCTGTCTGCTGGTCATCTGGACCAAGCCGCAAGGCACAATTCCCAAGCGTTGTCCATTGAGAAAGCCGCAGACGATGCGCCCGGCATGCTTTACTCGCAGCTCATCGCCGCGCGCATCGAGGCGGCGAGGAAGAATTTTGCCGAAGCCGAGCAGCTCTACGAGTCGGTCATCCAAGGCACGAAGGAGTCATCGGTCCGTTGGGAAGCAGAATCCCGCCTTGCTGAGTTGCTGGCCCAGTCCGGGCGCTCCCGCCAAGCCGAGCAGCTCTTTCGCAAGTCCATCGACACCATTGAGGGTCTGCGGTCTTCCATCACTCACGAAGACTTTCGCCTTTCATTTCTTTCGAGCCCGATTCAGTTCTTCAGCAGCTACATTGACTTTCTTGTTTCGCAAAACCGCCCGAATGATGCACTGCAGGTGGTGGAGCTGAGCCGCTGCCGCACCCTGGCGGAAGGTCTTGGCATTTCGCAAAAATTCTCGCTTCCAATTGAAGGCTTCGAGCCTTCGCAGACCGCTGCGCGTTATCACGCCGTCATTCTTACCTATTGGCTTGGAACTGAGCGGTCCTACCTCTGGGCCATTTCGCCCAAACGTACTGAACTTTTTATACTACCGTCTGCGGCCGAAATCAGGCGCCTCGCCCAGTCCTACCGCAAAACTGTGGCGGTCGATTCAGTCGATGTTCTCGCGACGCAGAACCCGGTAGGACTGAAGCTCTTCGAGATTTTGGTTGCCCCGGCGCAAAAGTTTATCGAGCCGCAATCGCGTGTCATCATCCTGGCGGACGACGCGCTCTACGGCCTGAATTTTGAAACCTTGCTGGTTGGCCGTCCGACGCCTCATCTGTGGATCGAGGATGTGGTTATTGACTATGCGAATTCGTTTGTTGTTCTTTCCGCTTCCACCCGCGCGTCCGCGCCGCCGTCGAGAAAGATACTCATCGAGGGCAATCCGGTCTCGCCAGATCCCGCGCACTATCCCGATCTTCCTCAGGCGCCCGCCGAAATAAAGCGCATCGTCGGCCACTTCGCCCCGGCAGAGCGCGTCGCGATCGAGCGTCAGCAGGCTACCCCTGCGGCCTACTTCGACAGCCGCCCCGAACAGTTCCGCTTCATCCATTTCGACGCACACGGCATCGCCAGCGTGGTTACACCTCTCGATTCGGCCGTAATACTGACGCGCCAGGGCGACTCCTTCAAGCTGTACGCCCGCGACATCGTCGCTCACCCCATCCGCGCCGAAATGGTCACCATCTCCGCCTGCAACGGCAACGACGGCCGCACCTATTCCGGCGAGGGTCTCGTCGGCTTGAATTGGGCCTTCCTGCGAGCCGGCGCGCGGCAGGTAATTTCTGCGCTGTGGGAAGTGGACGACAATTCCACGCTGGAACTGATGGACCATCTGTACGCCAAAGTGACGAAAGGAGCGCCCGCTGACGAGGCGCTCCGTGACGCCAAGCTCGCCCTGCTCCACTCTACGAGCGTTTACCGCAAGCCCTTTTTTTGGGCTCCCTTCGAGCTCTATCGCGGAATCTGAAAAGGCTCAAAAAACGCCCCCTCTCCGGTACAGCTTTCCCCTGATTGTCCTGCTTCGCGATTCTTTCACCAGTGGACTATTGAACACCTCCCGCCCGCGTTTCCGTTGCCCCGTTTCTCCCCCTGCTTTAGCTTCAACTCAAGAGGCGAGGCCCAATGTCAGAAAGCGGGATTCAAATCATGTCGGATATTTTCCGTCCGTACGAGCGGCTTGTTGAAATCACAATCTTGGGTAAGACCTTCCTGGTCCCCGAGAAGAATTCACTTCTCCGCGCGTTTCAGTTCATCAGCCCGGAGACGATTCCGTACGGCCGCTTCTGCTGGAATCAAGAGTGCCAGTATTGCAAGGTAAGCTGCCGGCTTCCCGACGACGATCAGGCCCGCCCGATTTTGAGCTGCAAATTCATTGTTTCCGAAGGCATGGTGATCTCCGACCTCGCCCCCGAACTCGTCGGCTGCTTGCGCACGAAGCTTGGGGCTGCGGCGCGGTCAGCCACCGCTGCTGCGGCGACGCCCTCTGAAGGGAATGAGCCCGAACCAGCCAGTTCTCCCGACACCTCTCGGTAAGTGCTCGCCCCCCCGGACGAGGTCATTAGTTCCGCCATTTGTTGCCGCGCTGGTTTGATTTCCAGTTGGCTAGCTTTGACGTAAGTCTTGCAACTACTCTTGCTTTCTGCATCGTGCCGTGGCATTTTCTCCCGCCTCTGGAGGCACGGGAATGCCGGTTTGTGACGGGTGCGGCTCGCAGGTGGACGAGGCGCACATCCGCCGCCGCATCGAGCGCCTCGAACTCGCCACGCGCTATCGCCCGGTCCACGTGCAGATACTTTTCCTGGAAGCCGCTCCGCCGCCGCGTGCTGAGGACTACTTCTATCGTGCGGCCTCCGACCGCGCGCAGCGCTCGCTCCCCGCGCGCATGTTTTTCGACGAAATGGCCAAATGCGCCGGGTTTCAAGCCGGCGCTGAAGCGACCGAACAAGCGGTTCTCGAGAAATTCCAGCACCACGGCTTGCTTCTTGCTTCGGCGGTCGAATGCCCGCTCGAAGAAGTAACGGAGCCGCAAGCGATCCTGGACCGCCTTGCGCCCACAGTCCTGAAGCGCATTCAAGCGAGCTACAAGCCGAAGCGCATAGCCGCCATCGGCCAGCCCATCGCGGAACTGATCCCGTTCCTGCAACTTTCAGGTTTCGGCGAAAAGATGGTACTCAACGACGGTGGTCCGTTTGTCGATCCATTCCTCGGCGACCCCCAGAATCAAGCGGAATTCGGCACCGCGCTTGGCGATCGCCTGATCCGCGCATTGAACCTGTCGCCTTCTTAAGCGGCGGCGGCCGCCACACTGGCGCACCGAACAACCGCGCTTGTAATTGCCTCCCACGTCGCCCAAACTAGTGCGCTTAACCGCACGAATCGGAGGGAGACGGTCATTGAAATCGTCTTATCACATGACATCCGCCGAATTCCGCGCCGCGGGAAGGCAAATCATCGACTGGCTCGCCGATTACTACGCGCAAATCGAAAAATATCCCGTGCTTTCGCCAGTCGCCGCCGACGAAGTTCGCGCGTCCCTTCCGGCCGCGCAGCCCGAAACCGGCTGCCCGTTCGACGTCTTTTTTCCCGAAATCGCCGAGAAGATTCTGCCGGGCATCACGCACTGGCAATCTCCCAATTTTTTCGCGTATTTCCCAGCGAACGCCGCCGAGCCGTCCGTTCTTGGCGATTTGTTGTCATCGGGCCTGGCCCAACAGGGCATGCTCTGGTCCACTAGCCCCGCGTGCACGGAAGTCGAGACCCATGTGCTCGATTGGCTCGCCCGGATGCTCGCCCTGCCTGAGTCCTTGCTTTCCACTTCAAAAGGCGGCGGCGTCATCCAGGACTCTGCTTCGAGCGCGTCCCTCTGCGCTATTCTCGCTGCGCGCGAGCGGGCCACGAATTTCCGCAGCAACGATTTCGGTGTCCGCGAAGATCTTGTTGCCTACGCTTCTACGCAAGCCCATTCGTCCATTGAAAAAGACATGAAAGTGGCCGGCATCGGCGCCCGCAACTTGCGGCTGATTGATGTCGATGCCAAATTCGCCATGCGCCCGGACGCGCTGGAAAACGCCATTACCGAAGACAAAGCCGCCGGCCGCACGCCGTTCTTTGTCTCCACAACGATCGGCACCACGTCCACGCTTGCCTTCGATCCCCTCGCGGAAATCGGGCCGATTTGCCGGCGCCACAATCTTTTCCTTCATGTGGACGCCGCCATGGCCGGCACTGCCGCGCTCTGTCCGGAGTTCCGCTGGATTCACAAGGGCCTCGAGTTCGCCGATAGCTACGTCTTCGACGCCCACAAGTGGATGTTCACAAATTTCGACTGCAGTTGTTTCTACGTCGCGGACCGGGCCACGCTTATCCGTTCCCTTACTGTGCTGCCCGAATACCTGCGCAATCAAGCCACGGAATCCGGCGCCGTTTTTGACTACCGCGACTGGCACGTTCCGCTCGGCCGTCGCTTTCGCGCGCTCAAACTCTGGTTTGTCATTCAGCATTACGGCGTGGAGGGCCTGCAATTCCACGTGCGCCGCCACGTCGAGCTCGCGCAAAAATTCCGGTCATGGGTTGACGCCGACCCCCGCTTCGAATTGATGGCCCCCGCACCCCTAAATTTGATCTGCTTCCGTCTGAAGGGTGACGATGCCGCAAACGAGCAGTTGATCGAGCGGCTGAATCGCAGCGGCAAGCTCTTCGTGTCGCACGCCCGTCTGATCGGCAAGTTCACCATCCGTTTCTGTGTAGGAAGCACCCACACCGAATTGCAACACGTCGAGGCTGCCTGGCGCCTCATCTCAAGCGAAGCCGCAAATATCATCGGTAAGGCGGGCGCAAGCGCACCGAGTGCCTAGCTTTTACGTTGGGTCGTCGCAGGCCAGCATACGGGGCAACACCGTCGGCACTGTGCTAGAATCGGCACGAAATCGGCAGGAAAGTGGCGCCTTGGAGTGTTTCTCGAATGAAGGCTCGCGGGAAGTTCTTGGTCGGCTCAGCGATAATTGTGGTGACCCTCGCTTTGCTCGCGTATGTCGGATTCACACAGAGCAAGACCTACTACCACACCATCTCTGAGCTTTCGTCGCTGCGGTCGAGCGCCCTGCATCAGCGTATGCGCGTCTCTGGTAACGTGCGTAACGGCACCATCGAGCACGTCTCCAATCGCGTGAATTTCGTCTTAGAAGAGCAGGGAAAGACTCTCAAGGTCACATATATTGGCAGCGATCCGCTGCCCGACACGTTCAAGGACGGTGCGCAGACTCTGGTGGAGGGCCGCCTGACTCCGGACGGTCACTTCGTCGCCGAGCAGGTGCAGGCCAAATGCGCGTCGAAGTATGAAGCTGTGCCGAACCCTCCGCCGGGCACCCAGCCCGGTCAAGCCCCTAGCGCGCCGTCAACGTATCCGAGCAAGAGCTGACTCCGGCGAGGAAACGTGGACATATTTGGATCCTTCGCCCTGGTTCTCGCGCTGGTCGTCGCCGTGTATGCGTTCGTCGCGGGCATCTCCGGCATCGTCACACGCCGCACGTTGCTGACGAAAAGCGCCCAGCACGCGGGAATGGCAGTGTTCGCGCTCGTCACGCTCGCTGTTGCCACAATCGAGTATTTTTTCTTCACCGACAATTTTTCGATGGCCTACATCGCAGAGCACAGCAATCGCGCGCTGCCCGGATTTTACAAATTCGCGGCCCTGTGGGCCGGTCAGGAAGGCTCGCTGCTTTGGTGGAGCTGGCTGCTTTCCACTTACGCCTTCTTTGCTCTGTTCGTGAACCGACGAAAGCATCCCGAGTTGATGCCCTACGTCGGCGTCGTCCTGGCCGGCGTTCAGACGTTCTTCCTCACCCTCAATAATTTCGTCGCGAATCCATTTCAGGTGATCGCCGGCGCGGACGCCACCGGCGCAGTCCACATCGCGACGCTTTCCGAAGGCCACGGCCTGAATCCGCTGCTGCAATACTACGAAATGGTGATTCACCCGCCGATGCTTTACCTCGGCTACACCGGCTTTACCGTTCCGTTTGCGTTTGCGCTCGCGGCGCTGCTCGGCCGCTATCCGGGCGAAAAATGGATTCACATCACGCGCCGCTGGACCATGATCGCCTGGTGCTTCCAGAGCATCGGCATCCTGCTCGGCGCGCACTGGGCCTATGCGGTTCTCGGGTGGGGCGGCTACTGGGGCTGGGACCCCGTCGAGAATGCTTCGCTCCTGCCCTGGATCACCGGCACTGCCTTCCTGCACTCCGTCATGATGCAGGAAAAGCGCGGCATGATGAAGGTGTGGAACGTCTGGCTCGTTTTCACCACGTTCATGCTGTGCATCCTCGGCACATTCCTCACGCGCTCGGGCGTGGTCAGTTCCGTGCACGCGTTCGCGCAGTCGTCCATCGGCAATTGGTTCGTCAGCTTCCTGGCAATCGTTTTGATCGTCTGTTTCTGGGCTTACTGGCGCAACCGCGATTACCTTCGCAGCGACAATCAGCTCGACTCGCTCGTCTCGCGCGAGTCGAGCTTCCTGTTCAATAATCTCGTTCTACTTGCCGCCTGCTTCGCGGTTCTGTGGGGCACGCTCTTCCCGGTTCTCTCCGAGTGGGTTTCCGGCAGCAAAATCAGCGTCGGTCCGCCGTTCTTCAATAAAGTCAACGTCCCCATCGCACTGTTTCTGATGCTGCTCACCGGCGTTGGCCCGCTACTCGCTTGGCGCAAAACATCCACGGACGCGCTGCGCCGCAATTTTCAGTGGCCTGTGATCGGCGCCTTCGTGGCCGGGGCCGTCGCGTTCGCATTTGGCTTTCGAGACCTTTACGCCCTGATCTGCCTGACTCTCTGCGTCTTCGTCACTTTGACCATCGCCTTCGAGTTTTATCGCGGTGCTCGCGTCATTTCGCAGCGCGACGGCGTCAACCTGGTTACAGCCGTCGGCGAACTTACCATGCGCAACACGCGCCGCTACGGCGGCTACGTCGTCCATTTCGCGATGGTTCTGATTTTCATCGGTGTCGCCGGCCAGCCCTTCAACAAGGACGTGCAGAAAGAAATGGAAGTGGGCCAGAGCCTCACGATCGGCCCCTACACTCTGCTCTGCCAGAATTTCGACGTGGTCGAAAACGGCAACTACCAGTCGCAGCGGGCGTCGCTGGAAGTCTTCCGCAACGGCCGCTCCGAAATGATGCTCTATCCCGAGCGCCGCTTCTTCCTCGCCAGCCAAGTGACATCCACAATGGTCGCGCTGCAATCGTCGCCTCTGCGCGATCTGTACGTTGTTTATGCCGGGCGCAGCCCCGAAACAAACAAACCTGTCATCCACGCTTACCTGAATCCTCTGGTGAAATGGATCTGGTTTGGCGGCATCGTTCTAGTCCTCGGCACTGGGCTCGCGATGCTTCCGAATCGCCGCGCCGCTCTCGTTTTGCGTCCTGCCGTTGATTCCACTTGGGACGAGGGCATCTCCGGCTCTGGCGCCGCCCCCATCCGTGCTCTCTCGCACAGGTCAGGTGGCGATGACTAGACCGCGCTCCAATTTTCGAAGGATTCGCGCGAACCGCGCGGCGATAGCAGCAGGCATTCTGCTTCTGCTTTCTGCGGCGGCGCGCGCGCACGCCCAGGACTCGCCCCGCTCGAAGGACCTCAGCCTGAAATTGATGTGCGTTTGCGGCTGCAATCAAATCCTCGGCCAGTGCAATCACATTGGCTGCAGTTATTCTCACGAAATGCTTCGCGAACTCGACGAGCGCGTGGCGCGCAGCGAGCCTGACGATCTCACGCTCCAGGCCTTCGTCCAGGAGTACGGCCCCACGGTTCTCGCTGAGCCGCCCGCGAAAGGGTTCAACCGCGCCGCCTGGTTGATGCCCGTCGTCGTGCCGATGTTCTCTTTGTATCTTGTTTGGGAAGTGGTTCGCCGCTGGCGCCGGCGAGGCGCGATCGCGGCCGCATCCGCGCGCAAAGTTTCGCCCGAACTTCTGGCCCGCGCGCAGCGTGAATCCGGCGCCGAAGCGCCCGGAGATTCGCATGAGTAGCATGGACGTCACCATCGCCGTGGCGTGCATCCTGCTGGCTGCCGCCACGCTGGTTTTCATCTTTGGAGTCCGCGCCGACGCATCCGACGGCGCCCCACATCGCACGCAGCTCGATAAGCTGATGGACCGCCGCGACGCCATCTACGAAAACCTCCGCGACCTTCGCTTCGAATTTCGCGCCGGAAAGCTCTCCGAGTCCGACTTCGAAGAGATCAAGGCGTCGCTCGAAATCGAAGCCGCCCGCGTCCTCGCCGATATGGACCGCCTCACCGGCGGCGCGCCCACGCCGGCGACGCGACAAGCGGCGGCAGAAAAGGCCCGTCACGCATGATCGCCGTAATCAGGCACAGGCTCGCAAGGGTCGCAACATCGCTGGTATTCGCCACCTTGATGGCCACGGCAGCCGACGCCGGCACAGTCACGGGCGTCGTCCGCAACGGCACCAACGGCAAGCCCGCCGCCGGCGTCGATGTCATCCTCATTCAGCTTCAGGGTGGCATGCAGCCCGTCGCCAACACAAAAACCGACTCCGAGGGCCGCTTCCATTTCGACAATCCGTCGCTCGGCACCGGCCCCATACTTCTTCGCGCCGTCTATCGCGGCGTCAACTACCACGAGCCGGTAACGCCCGGCAAAACGAACGTCGATATCCAGGTCTTCGAGCCCACGGACAAGCCGAGCGCTTTTGCCGTCAACGCCCACGCCGTGATCTTGCAGCCCAATGGCGCCGAGCTGCTGGTCGGCGAGGAATTCAACATCCAAAACAAGACTCAGCCACCCATGGCCTTCTACAAAGCCGACGGCTCTTTTGTGTTTAATCTCCCGCAGGGCGCCGATTTCGGCCAAGCCTCGGCCTGGGGTTCGTCCGGCATGCCTGTCGTGCAAGGCACCATCGACAAAGGCAAAGGCGTCGAAGCAATCGCGTACGCATTTCGCCCGGGCGAAAGCGGGGTGCGCCTCTCGTACAAAATGGCATACGGGAATAATCGCGCCACCGTGCAGAACATCTCGCCCTACGCTACGCAGCGCCTGATGGTGGTCGCGCCGCCTAGCGTGCAGGTCATGGGCGAGGGCCTCACGCCGGCGGGCCAGGAGCAGGGCTTCGCCGTCTACACGCGCGACAACGTGGCAGCTAACACCCCGATAACCATTTCGATTTCCGGCGCGGCCAGTTTGCCCGCTGCGCAAAATGGAGACAATCCGCACGCGGGCACGAACGCCGTCAGCGGCCGTTCACCATCCGCCGAGGGCCCGAGTCCCGGTGTTAATTCGCGTCTCGAACAATCCCGGGCCGAAGCGCCCGTCGCCAGCGCTACTGCGATGCCACCCCGGCTCGATGACAACCTAAAGTGGATCCTGCTCGGAGGCTTCGCTCTCGTCTTTGCGCTCGGCGCGGTCTATCTGTGGCGTCGCCCGCAAGTGATCTCCGCCGACGGGACGATCGCTATGGCCGGGCCCCCGGTAGCGGCGGCGCCGCGCGCTGCCCGCTCACACAAATCGCCTGCCCCGGCGCAGGATGCGGGAATGCCTGCGGCCGCCTCCGCAGCTCTCGCTGACGCCGATCGCGAAGTCCGCGGCAGCCTCGACGAACTGAAAGACAGCCTCTTTCGCGTCGAATTGCGTCATCAGGCCGGCACCATTTCGGACGACGAGTACTCCCTCGAGCGCGAGCGCATCCAGAAAGTCCTGCGCGATTTGGTTCGCGGCTGAGCGCATCCTTGGCAGCGTCGATTCTTCCCACCCAGCTCGGCGTGAAGTTTGAGAACGTTCAAAAACGCTTCGGCTCGCTGTTTGCTCTTCGCGGC
>Ga0126373_10000887_pt1 | contig 20428 bp, 21 predicted proteins | sample PanSoiMetPlot_11_FD_92545 | JGI IMG/M metagenome (GOLD analysis project Ga0126373, IMG submission 92545) | Tropical forest soil microbial communities from Panama - MetaG Plot_11 | ecosystem: Environmental > Terrestrial > Soil > Tropical forest > Bulk soil | place: Panama | collected 2016-02-17 | reverse complement strand
TCGTAGGGGCCGGGATATATCGCGGCAGATTCAGGCATATGGCGGTGGAAGCCCGTGTCGAAGACCGCGATTTGTGGAACCTTGCCGAGAAGTCTGACGATGTTATCGACCCCGTCCATCTCCGCACGAATGTGAAGGGGTGCAAAGGGTGCAACGCTCTCAATGGCGGATCGGACCTCGCTCGTAAGCATTGCCGGCTCTGCGAAACAGGGACCGCCGTGAACCACGCGGTGACCGACCACGTCAATCTCCGAGGAAGAGGCAATGGCTTGTGTCTTGCCACTCCATGCGGTCGCCAGCAACTCCCTGACGATCTCTTCGCGACAGAGAACTGAAACCTTTTGTTTCTGGACGATGCCAAGCGCGTTCCGTACTGAGATTGCGGCAGTGCGCCCGCTCCACTCAATTCTGCCCTCCCACAAAGACTGTGGAGAGTTTTCCGGAAGTGTGTCGCCGATCTCGTATAGGCAAGCTTTTTGGCTGCTCGAGCCGGAGTTCAGTACAAGAATTTTCATATCTTCGAGCCCTGTCCACTCTTCGTCGAAGCGACTGATCAGGAAAAGAGCAAGCTCGCTGCCAAACACAGACTTGCGTGAGTCTCGCGAAAAGCGCCGCAGGGCCCATGTGATGACGATTGGCTTTCCTCCGGCCAATCGCAAAGGAGTCGAGACGGCAACCAAGAATCCGTGACATACTCATCAGGCTGCCTGTTTCGGAATCGTCACGCTCTGTTGCAGCGTGAAATCGAGCAAGGTCTCGCTCGGAATCCTAACTTCGTCCCCTTTGGTGATAATTTCTGAGCCAGCTCCGACGCCCGCACCTGCTCCTGCTCCTATAGCCGCCCCTTTACCGCCTCCTGCAATCGCACCAATGATGCTTCCAATCGCCGCACCTCCCACAGTCCTCTTCGCCGTACTCTCTCCTTTTGATTTGCCAGAGACTTCGTACTCTCCGGTGACCAGCGGCACAGTCTGCCCATTGACGATGATGCCCGTCAGTTGGAGTTTAAGTTGCGACCTGCCGGTGAAAGTTCCCGTCTCTTTGGACTCATCCAGCCGGCCATAAACGTCGGCGCCTTTCGGAACCGCCATCTTGCCGCCTATCCACAGAGATTGCTCGAGCGAAGCCTGGAAACGATACCCCACTCGGTTTTTGGTGGAGTCGATCGTATCAATCGTGCGAACAGTAATCCTTGTGCCGGCAGGAATCGTCACCGCGGGCGAAGCCTTTGCGACCTCGTCTTCCTCCATGGCGGAAGGCGCAATCGGCTGTTTCGAGGGAACCGATGGCGGGATGCCCTGTGCTTTGAGGTCGAATCGGAGCGACCGGATATCGGCTACATCGTAACTTTGCACCGACGCGCCTACCTGAAAGGAAATGCTCGTCTGGGTCCCACCCATGAATTTCCCGTTGATCAAACTTCCATTTTTCAATTCCAGCGAATCGGCCCGGACAACGATGGCTGCCACACACATAGAGAGAGTTACTGCGCAAATCTGCTTGGTATTCATCACGAGTTCTCCTGCATATTCCCTGTGTTAAATCGCGTTAGAGTCCGGACACCGCTCTCCAAATTGATCTTCCGTTTGCGGGCGACGGAGTAGTTTTCAGTTTCTCTGCGTTAACCGACTCGGAATGCCTTATTTCCTCCATCCGGGAGGAAAATCTTTCAGCAGTTTTTTCGCTCCCTTGTTGAGCCTCTCCTGGTTCTTCTCCTGCTTTTTGCTGGGTTCAATCGCATGCTGGGCAGCACCTATCCAGACGAGCTTCTTGGTGGCGGGGTCATACATACCGACCACGAAAGTACCGATGTAATTGCTTGAAGTACTCGCCGAGAATGTGCCGAAGCTGTTTCCTCCCGGCCCCCACGGACCCCAACCGCCCCAACCACCCCAGCTGTCTCCGAATCCATTGATTTGCTTCTCCTGATCGATCGCGAGTTGGTAACCAAGAAGCAAATCAGCTTTGCCGACGTCCTGTACCTCGGTAAAGCCCTTGGCCGCCATTTGTGAATCGATGGCCTGCTTGACTTGGGCGTCCAGGATCTGGTCGGGATGGACACCTACGGTGGGTATGCCTTGTACCTGGCTGACCCACGCATAGGTGTGGTATTTCGAAAAATCAGTTCCCGGCATATAGTTGGTTCTCACATCCTGCGCGTTTGCCACAGTGCAGGCGACAAGCGCCGGCAGCAGTACGCGCGCAAACCTTGACACCCGGTTCTGACATCCCTGCGACATCGTAGTTTTCCTTTCAATCATTGCCTTGAATTTCACTGCACGTTTTTATATGCCCCGTCCTCTTCTAAGAGTTCTCCGGGATTGGACAGGGTTTTACCTTCCAGATTTCTGCTGCGTATTTGGCGATGGTGCGGTCGCTCGAGAACTCTCCCGAGGCCGCTACATTCAAAATGGCCTTGTACGCCCACTCCTTGGGATTGGCATAGACTGTGCAGAGCCGCTCGTCTGCCTCGAGGTATGACGTCAAGTCCGCCAGGTGCATGTAGTGGTCGCCATGGGTTAGCAACATGTCCCGCAAGGGCTCAAACACTCCCGGCTCATATCGGCTGAAATAATCCGAGAAGATCAGATCCATTGCCTGGCGGGTGTCGAGCTCGTGCTCATAATGCCAGTGCGGGTTGTACCATCCGCGGCTGCCGATCACCTGCTCGGCCGTCAGACCGAAAAGAAAGAAGTTTTCTTCCCCGGCCTCAGCCGCCATCTCAATCGTGGCGCCGTCACGCGTACCGATGGTCAACGCTCCGTTCATCATGAATTTCATGTTGCTTGTGCCGCTGGCTTCATAGCCTGCCGTCGAAATCTGGTTGGAAGCATCGCTGGCAGGAATAAGGTGTTCGGCGAGTGAGACACAGTAGTCGGGCAGGAATATCACTTTTAAGCGCCCGCGAACTGCGGGGTCGCCGTCGATGGTCGCAGCCAGATTGTTGATGAACTTAATCATCACTTTGGCGAGCCGGTACGCAGGTGCGGCTTTGCCTGCAAAAAGAAACGTGCGTGGGTACATGTCGAGCCCGGGATCTTGCCGAAGCCGGTTGTAGAGCACCACGATCCGGAGTGCATTCAGGAACTGACGCTTGTACTCATGGATACGTTTGACCTGGCAGTCAAAGATCGATTCTGGATTGAGGATCTGCCCAGTCGACCAGCGGAGCCAGTCGCAGAATTCGTCCTTGGTAGTGCGCTTGGCGTTGAGGAAGGCCCCGAGAAGGCCGCTATCTCCCGCCAATTCTTTCAACCTGCTTAACTGAGCGAGGTCCCTGATCCATCCATCTCCAATCGCATCGGTGATCAGTCTGGAAAGCTTGGGATTGCACAATTGCAACCAGCGCCGGGGTGTCACTCCATTGGTCTTATTGTTAAAACGCTCGGGAAAGACCTCCGCCAGGTCCTTGAGCGTCGTCTCGCGCAACAAGTTCGAGTGAATCTCTGCCACTCCGTTCGTGCTGTGGGAGCCGACGACCGCAAGATTGGCCATGCGAACTTTCCTACAGGCGCCATCTTCGACGAGGCTCAGGCGCTCGATCCGATTTGGGTCGCCTGGGAACCGGCCGCGAACGTCGCCCAGAAAACGGCGATTGATTTCGTAGATGATATCGAGTTGTCTGGGCAACATCTCTTCAAACCACTTGACGGGCCACTTTTCGAGCGCTTCGGGCAACAACGTGTGATTCGTATAGGCCAGCGTGTTCTGCGTAATACGCCACGCGTCCTCCCAACTGAGGTGGACCTGGTCGACCAGAATCCGCATGAGTTCCGGAACCGACAGAGCAGGGTGCGTGTCGTTCATCTGAATTGCGACTTTGTCGGGAAACGAACTCCAATCCGAGTTGGAGCGTTGGAATCGGCGTACGGCATCCGCCAGCGAGCAGGCAACAAGGAAATATTCCTGCATTAGGCGCAACGCCTGGCCCATTACTCTTGAATCGTCCGGGCAAAGGACGCGAGTCAGAGTTTCGGCCGAGAGGGTCTGTGTGAAGGCTTCTACGAAATCACCATGAGAGAACTCTTCGAAGTTGAAGTAGTCGGGTGCGACCGCAGACCAGAGGCGAAGAGTGTTGATGGTGGAGCCACCGTACCCTATCACAGGTCGGTCGAATGGGATGCCAATCAGGGTCGATGGACGTCCAGGCACCGGACGCAGGCTGCCGCCGCTGAGTTCGAATGAGCAGCCCAGGCTGACTTCCACCTTCTCGTTCGGATGGGCAATCTCCCAAGGGTCGGAAGAGCGCAACCAATTGTCCGGCATCTCCTGTTGCCACCCATTCTGAATCGTTTGTTTGAAGATGCCGTATTCATACCGCAGTCCGTATCCCATGGCTGGAAGCTGCAAAGTCGCAGCGGACTCAACGAAGCATGCCGCCAAACGTCCAAGGCCGCCGTTGCCCAGGCCTGCATCCGGCTCCTGCTCCAAGATCTCGAGCAAGTTGAGTTTCTTGTCGTCGATGAAGTGATCCGTCAGTGGAGCAAGCAGAAGATTCGTAACATTATTTGCCAGTGAGCGGCCGATGAGGAATTCCATTGAAAGATAGTAGAGCCGCTTGGGGTTTCGTTCTTGGTACGTCTTCTCTGTCAACAGCCATCGCTGAGAAAGAACGTCGCGCACCGAGCGTGCAAGTGCTTCAAAGCGATCGCGGGCTGTCGCCGCTGCCAGATCGACCCCGCTGTCAAACAGCAAATGGCGCTCATAAAGGGCTTCATCGGTTCCAGAGAACTGAACCGGACCACACCCGTATTTGGTGACAAGTTTTTTCGTATCCGGCGCTGTTTGGCGCTTCGCAGCATTGGTGATCATCATCGATTCCTCTCGCGTCCTGCCGGCACTAGAGATCTGGTACAGGCCAACAGAATCGAGTTGTTGATCTGGTATCCGTTCAGATGGCGTGGGCAAAGTGGCTCGCATCGAAAGAGGCTCCGCATGCGTGCGATGGAATATCCCCACATTGTCGCCTCGTGCGTGGAACTTGTTGCGCTAACGCTCAATGCAATAACCTGCTCGCTTCAGTTAGTGCTCCCAAAGCTCCAGTTTGGCGCCCCGCCTCTGCGTTGCAGTTCGCGTTGAAGTTCTTCGATTTCCGCTGCATCAGTAGTAGTGATGGCGGCCTCACGAGCAAGAACCAGGTACAGCATCTCAAGGAGTGTGTCAGTTGGAATGTTCGTCAGTTGTGCCTGCATGGTCAATCCTGAAGCGAATTTGAAGATCGCGATTTGTAGTGGCAATCCGGCTGCCAGAAGTGAGCATTCACAGGTGGATGAAAACACGAAAGATCAACTGGATCGGGACTCTCCAATGCAGCCGTTTTGTGACATGCCAAGGGCACTGACCGAATTCGGGCAGCAATGAACATTGTTTCCGCGGCTTCGCCACATTGGTGGTGCTTTACAGATCGACGGGTGTGTTGATCTATTTCGGCTCCTGGGAGGATGTTTGCTGAATCTGAATAGTGGGAGTCCGGTCGGATTGGGTCATATCCACTGACACTGTCCCAAAGTTGCCGTTAGAGTCGCGCGCTCGAATGGTTATACTGGCCTCTTCACCCGCCGGTCCTGGGACCATCTTGCCGTCGACCAATACAGACAGGCGAAGCCCGGCGTTGGGATCGCCGGGATTGATCTGTTCCAGCTTCTGTTCGGTTTTTTCCTCGCCCGTCGAAGTTGAACGGCTAATGCTGGTCTTGCGCTCAACCAGGTGCAGTTGGCCATCTTGGGGGGTGCCCGGGACATCGATGGAATAGGTTTCCATGCTGCTCCGCTTGTCTCCAGAAGTGTTCTCAAGTTCGTGGCTCACCACGCGAGAGATCTGAGTTAACTTACCCTCTGCGTCGGGCCGGGACACTGTCTCCTCAATACTGCGACCGTTTGCTTCTGGGGTCGCGATGTTTCGCCGTATTTCGCTCACTTGCCACTTTCCGTTAACGTCCGGAAGCCATGTGGTCTTTTCAGTTTCTGCTGAATGGTTGTCACCTGCTTTGCGGACTTCGCGTGTCTTGAAGGCTGGCGCTAGGCCTCCATTGATGCTCGTAAGCATCACCGTCCTCTTTGTTTCTTCCGAATCCGTTCCGATTTTCTTGCTCTCCTCGATTTCGCGTTGTACTGGCTGAAGCTTTCCATTGATGTCCGGGTTGTAGGTCACGCGAGCTATGTTCGAGTCATCGCCCGGAAGGATGTGTTTCTCTTCTTCCGTTACCTGCACTAGGGCTTTCTTTCCATTAACGTCCTGGCTAAACGTACGCGTTACGGTTCGCACCGTAGTAGCGTCCACCTGCAGCTTTTCTATTTCGATGTCCTGATAGGGTTCGAAATGTCCATCGGTGCCGAGGATCTCGACCGATCGCTTGTCCACCGTCCGTTCGCCTTTCTGACTATGGCTTTCGATGATACGTACGGGTAGACGCGTGGGGAGAAGATTGTCGCTCGTTGAGTTGGTCGTGGTGGTCCAGGACGTGTCTGGCTGATCTGTGGTTGTGGCAGCGAACGTCTGCGCAACCGAGCTCCGAGCACAGCAACAAAGCCCGGCAATGATCAGGAGCACCTGTAACAGCCTATGAGTAGCGATGCAGCGAACAACGCATGCAGGTGGTTGATGAGCAAACCTCCGAGATCGCACATGAAGATCCGGCATTGGCATGTTCCTCAGTCGACGAGCCAATGCATTCGCGGCTTGGGAATTCCTTTCGTGCCAGCGGTCAGCACCCCGGCCATGTGCAGGGGATGAAATTTTGCTTCATCCTTCTCAAGGGAGCAAAGGTCACCGGGAGCAACTTGGAAAAGAGAAGTTTTGGTTCCTCCGCGCCGAGTAAAGATCGAAGAGCGCATAGTCGTTCCTCCTGTTTCTGACTCATCCATTACGGAAATTCTTTTTTCCTTCATAATCACCGCGCCACAGAATTACCCTTCATCATGGGTCCTGTTTCACGACAATGTTTGAAGGCAAGGATGCCGCCATCACGGCTTCGTTGAGCAGCGCAGAGTCGATGAGTGATGCAATTTGTTGCCATACGATGGGATCGTTCTCGATTTCGTGATGCGGCCGGTTGAGGTGACGCGCGATCCAGGGATAGTTATCGCAATTAATTTGGCGATCCCGATACGTCATCTGAAGGTCACCGATGATATTTGTGTGTTCCGAATCAGCGGCGCGAATGTGTGACCGCCCATGGATGATGCCTTTTGTCTGATAAAAATTGACTGCGTTCCGAACGTTCTGCGGAATTACCGCGTCCTGGTGGCCTGGTTTATGAACGCTGTCCACCAGTACGGTGAGGTACACTGGAATCTCGAACCGGCTTAAGTCACGCGCCAAGTTCACCGCCTGCGAACCGCCCCAACTGTGACCATAGATAATGATTCTGGTGTCTTCCTTCTCACGCGAAGTGAGCCCTGGATGTCCGTTCTTTCCCAGCAATTGCAACACTCGACGCAAAGCGTGCTTTCCATCGTGGTTTGCGAACACTTCTACGTGCACCTCCGACGGATAGGTTTCCTGTAAATAAGAAGCGAACTGTACCTCGGGGTGCCTCACATCGTCGGGTCGAACGAACCCACCGACAAAGCCGATGATGATTGCCTTTTCGATGGCCCTGTTCTTGATTCTCGGAGTTTCTTGAAAGCAGACCAGGCGGAGAGCAGCTTTGACGCCGGTCTCGGGCAGGGACTGAGCGCAGATCCCAGGCTCAGCAACAGAACCGGGATGGACTTTGCTTTTGTCGCCAGCCATAGACGACTGTCCGAGGCCTACGGGAACCAGCGATGTTGCTGCCACCACCACCCACAACGTTCGGAGCTTCCACGATCCGCGCATAGGAATTTCTCACCTTATGGTTTCGTACTGCTATGAGAATGGCGCTAAGCCTCTCCACGAGGGCATGCACGCTGGCATCCAAACCCGCGTCCTTACAACACGCTTCCCAGTAGTGACCATATGAAACGCTTCTCCTGCCCTTATTGAGGCATTGACCACTGCCGGGCAGCCCGACGTGACACAAATTTGGTCACAGCGGCACAGCTTCATACACTTGGACGGAAATCGGATTGGCGGACAAAATGCGTTACCTCGGGCGTATATCAGGACGATGTCGATCATGTTCAAGATCACGCAAAACACGATTCGCCAATTCACCCTCGCAGAAATCCTTCTCATGGCAGCTATGAACGAAATCAACGCGAAGCAAAGGACCTTTGGACGCCGCGGGCAAGCCGCGGAGATCAACTAGGAGGTGGGCGATGATGCTTGACGACGAACAACATATTGGCGTGCAAAGCTTGCCACTCGAGCTTGTTTGGCGAAATCCACTTGCCCGCGTCAGGGCACATTTGAGGACGAGAGAGAAAAACAATCCCTACTGTCAATGGGCGGAACAAGCCACCAAAATCCGCGCACGGCGTTCCAATTGGAACACCGTCAAGAATTGGGTTGAACGAGTTTCGAAAGAACGGAATCCGCTAGTCGATCTCGAGCAGCAGTGAACTGGAGTTCCCCCCCCGTTAGCACACCCCGCGACATAGGTGCTTCCGGGCGACGTCACCGTAATCCACACGTTCATCCCCGCTGAGCCGCCGTACGACTCAAACGTTTCCTGTGTAATGGCGGTTTCGAGGTGATGGGAATCGATGAATGCTGTGGGCAACGCGTTTTTATTCCACGGGATCTCGGATTAGGGGCGAAGCCGCTTCTTTCGACAGTCATCACGGCTGACAGCGTGTCAGCAGAAAACGGTTTAGGTGAGAGTGCACCAATCTGAGGATATGGAACCGCGCCTATTTATCCGACGCAAAGCCTCTCGGCAGTTGTCGAGATTCACGACCGCCGTGCACATCCACGCAGAGCATAGAGAAGCGAACGCCAGGATTAGCGCAATTCGGTAAGGCTTGCAAAACAATCCCATATGCCAGCGCAACTGTGCTTCCGAGCGCCATCTTACGCTTGCACAGCTATACCAGCATCGCTCTCGATGCCCCGTATTGTTCGGCTACTTATTCGTCAAAGCTGCGAGCTCCACCCTTCAGCCGGTTCTGCACGATCTGCTTCCAGACGAACTTGATGACCCGAGAGTCGTCGTAGCAATACGCGAGATTGTGATTCAGTGTCGAGAAACAGTGACACTGACAGGATTTCTTCATGTCGCGCAATTGGTCGTCATCGAACTTCGGTCTGTCGATACTTCCCCAGTCACACGTTGACGCATACATCGGGAAACATGGGGCTAGCGTCCCATCGGTTCGGATAATCACGTTGTTCTGCCCTGCCCGGCAATTCCATTCGGCAAAGTGCAGATCCCCGGATGCATCTTGCTCTATGCCCGGCATGTACGCGATGTGCTTTGCAGTGCCGTTGGCGGTGCTTCCATCACCGTCCCACCCATACGTTTTCAGATCGGAGGCACTGCCGCCCATTCTCATGAACGCCTTGATCTCTTCGAGCCGTTGCACCGAGTTCACCATCTGGTAGCCGGCTTTATTTTTCTCAATGAGCCAATCGACAAGTTCATCGGTGCGTCGCCAGTCTTCAGGGCGGATGTAGGTCGGATTATCAGACAGGTGTTTGAAATGTTCGTCCTGTTCAAGCATCGGCGTCTCGTTGATGTGGTAGTCGGTCGCGATGCGGTGGGCGTGCGCGTACTCGGTGAGTTGACGAACATCCTCGGTATTGTTGCGGCAGATGTTGATGTTCAGGAAAACCATGTAGCCGTACACGAACTGTTTTCGCATCAACCGCTCCAAGTGCGGCTCGATTGGAAGCAGAGCTTTGGGCAGGCCGGGTTTGACATCCCACGCATCGACCGCGACGTTGAAAACTGACGCGCCGGCGTCGGCCAGGCGATCGGCAACGTCCGGCCTCAATAACCGCGCGTTGGTGCCAATGTAGATCCAGAATCCTTTCTTGGCGGCGTAATGGACGACTTTGTGTGCAAATTGTGGTCGCAGGAGTGGCTCACCTCCCATCAAGGCCAGCACCCGGCACCCCCGATCGTGCAGCCAATCGATCGTCCGTCGTGCGGTGTCCTCAGTCATTCCTTTGACTTTGTTGTTGAAGGCCCAGCAGTACCAGCAATCGAGGTTGCACTTATATTCAAGGAACAGGTAGGCAATGATGGGATGGAACTCCCCCGGCAGCACCCGCGAGCGGATATACGGGAAGAGCCAGCCCTTCATCGAGCGATAGGCCTGAGAGAGCGTCCAGTCCCGCTTTACCGGCGGTGTCCCAGGTCCGGGGTCGGACAACTTCTCCGGAAACCGCGGATAGACGGGTTCTGGAAGGGTCAATCCCTGGTGGAGAGGAAGTTCTGGGCTCTGCGCGGAATTCATCAAAAGGCTGTGGACGTTTACATCAATGCGAAACTTTGGAACTGTGGACATTGCGCTTCCTTCATGGAGACGTGATAGATCCGAAAGACTGCTGACGACGCGTCCTCGAGTGCACATTAGCTGCCAAATTTAAGCCCACTGTAGTGAGCGATTTGACATACTTCAGCTTTAGCAATCTGCTCTTACCCGCACTGCTCGAGTGAGCGCGTGCAATACGATTTCACTCACCGTCCAACTCAGAGTGAACGCGTGGTGACAAGCCTCTGGCATTTGTAATGCATGTAGCATGAACTATGAAACGCCTCGGTGATGGCCCTCTATACCGAAACGGATAACAAGTCACTAAAGTCAGCTCTGCGTTGCTCGTCTGGTGCAGCACTTCAACGTCGCTAGGTGCGACAACTTCTGTCCGGTTCACTAAGTAGCGAAAATTGCCATTGATTGTTTTTACGGTGATGATGTCATTCGGTCGAATCTCTCTTAGCGATCCGAAGAACGTATCGCGGTGAGCCGCAATTCCCATATTTCCGGAGGGCCCGGGAAGAGAAGTACCCTCAATGTGACCTGCTGCAACAGCAAGAATGTCCGGCGTCGCCCCTTCGAGAACGACAACAGAGATGTGGAGCCGAGGGATCTCGAGATGACCGACGATTGCTCCGTTGCCGTCCATCGAGGCGCTATTAGCACGTTGAGAACTCTGGCCTAAGCAGAACAGAGTAAGAGTGAACGCTAAACTCGAAAACACAGCCAGACGTTTCATGGACGCGTCATCCAGTTTCCTCGAAGAAGACGTGATAACTCGAAGATTACGTGCGACGAACTGCGAGAGTGCACATTCGCTGCCAAACGTGAGACACCGGTCAAGGGACTGCCGTGCGTGTGTTTCGCGACTCTGCAGCTGCGTGCGTCTGCCCTTTTACGAGCACTGCCTAGATGCGGGCACGTGAAAACGGTCATTACCACAGGCAGCAATCGACTTGTGGCCGCCGAGGTTTGGTTGGTGGTTTGCATCGTTCTCTGGCAGAAGGAAAAGCAATGAGTACACTCGAAGTGGAAGAGGAGATTCCTATACGGGCCGCGAACATCGAAAAACATAGGCTTTTGCGATACGCGCTGCTGATTACTGCGGCGACTTATGTGATCTTCTCGTCGTACTACATCTGTGAGACGCGCAGCCGTTTGGTGTCGCTCACCGTGGCCCAGAAAGTAGCGATTGCAAACCTGCAGCAACGCCAAGCTGCCACAGAAGCCGACCTGAAGACGTCGAACCAGACCTTGTCACAGCAGCTAGGGATCACCGAAAGAGGGCTGCAAGCGGCATACGCTGGCACGACAGCCGAGCTACGGCAAAATCAAAAAGTCTTCGAGAGACACATGCAGGACCAGCAGACTGCGGCAGCCGATCAGGTGACTTTTGAGGTGGCCGACGTGCGAACCGAGCTGAACGGTGCCAAGAATGAAATCGCCGCTACCCGTACGGACCTTGAGTCGACGAAAGTGAAACTCGACCGAGCGATCGGCGATTTTGACGGGGCAGAGCAGCCTCATTGCCCGCACCCGGGAAGATCTGGAAGAACTCAGGCACCGAGGCGATCGCAATTACTATGAGTTCACCTTGAACAAGGGCGACCGCCCGACCCAGTTCTCAACGGTCGGCCTGCAGTTGAAGAAAGCCGATGCCAAGAAGAGCAAGTTCACGCTGAACGTGGTTGCCGACGATCACGTCATCGAGAAAAAGGACCGTGGAGTGGCCGAGCCTTTACAGTTTTACACAGGGCGCAACCGGCAGCTCTACGAAGTCGTCATTTTTGCGGTCGAAAAGAACAGGGTGACAGGCTACTTGAGTACGCCAAAGCCGGCACGTCTGACGGACATGAGGTAGTCCTTTTTCCTTTAAGCGTATCGGTACCAATAAGCGAGGACTACGTTCCAATCTTATGCGGGGCACGAGGAATGCAATCTTGCTCGTCTTATCGTTTTGGTTAGGGTTGATCTATTTACTCGCTAGATAGTTAGACGCTCGTTGTGGGCGCAATTGCTTCGGCAGAAGTCGCCGCATGACGGACTACAAAGCGAGAACCTTCTCAGTCGCTCTGCTGACTGTTTTGATTCAACGGATGCAGAAGCTTGCGCGGACCTCAGAGATACTTTCACTAAGGACGTTCAGAGTCTTCCACGAACTCAATGTTGAGAGGACGAAATCAAATACCCGCACCCCGAGTGTTGGGGGCTAAATGGGGGATGGTCTCTCTTGTTGCGGACGATGTCGCAGCGCCTACCGTTTCGCCAAGTCTTGATAAGAGATCAACTCTATCCTCTGCTGTGCCAGAATCTCCCGAGCTCGCTGCGAGGTCAATACACGGAGCTCGGCCTCCCGTGACTCTCGGAGTCGCGTCTTTGCCGATTGCAGATCAGAGTCGTTGTACCCGGGATGGCAAACAAACTCCCAGGTTCCCTCCGGAACATTGCTTGCGATCGTCGTGAACAAGGTCTCGTCTAAAGTCCCCGTGACTTCAATCCCTAAGGTTCCGTCGGGCGTTACAAAGCCTTCCTGCTGCACGGCCTGGCGAAATTTTCCCGAGAAGCATGATCGCAAGGCTCTTACCTCTGCCCAGCGGGTCCACAGATTCGGTCGCTTCACAAGCTCGGGCAAGGGAAAGGGCGGTCCGAAGGGGTTTCGTACGGCCCGTATCCCGCACCCGGCAGCGGCCAGCAACAGAGGCCGCAACACCTGCGGAAAAATATGCGTGTGCTTGTGCGTATCGAAGTGTGACAAGCACACTCCCTCCGCCTGCACTTTCTGGACTTGTGCCTTTGCCTCGGCAGCAATCTCAGTGGAATCAAGCCGCCCCACCAAGGCCCGACTGGCAAATGATTTCAAGCTGTCAGGAAATTGCCCGGATTGTGTCAAGGAAGGGATCCTCGCCGCCGGCAGAACCGGGTCACCATCGATCAACACGATGTGACAGCCAATACTGAGGCTCGGAAGCTGTTTTGCGAGTTCGTTGACCTCGCAAAATGCCGGGCCGTTGGCCATCAATGTGGCGGAAGTTACGATTCCGTCCGTATGGGACTTGACGATGGCCTGATTTATGCCCGACGTATATCCGAGATCGTCCGCATTAACGACGAGGCGCCGCACTCAGAGAGTCTAGCAGACGGAACTCCGTGGCTTGATGCGCTGGGGGTTTCGCGGTTCCTTGTATAGCAGAGCCAAGCGATCGATATGCCGAGGAGGAGGCCTCAAGGCAGAAGCAGATCTGGATTATTTCGGAATTCGATTCCGCCGTTATGCATCCTCTTGCGTTGGCGGGAGTTCGACATCACGGTCAGACATACTGCACCGACTGCGGCCCAAAATAGAATCCGCACGCGCCGACAGAGTGCCATCGTTAATCCCGCGGCTCCTGAAATGTGGATCAGTCGTGCGACAATCACGTTTCCACCCTCAAAGGATCCGACATTTCCAGGATTGAGCGTTCCGACGACGTTGATCAGCTTCGTCAGCGCTTCGACAACCAGCGCGACCAGCAGGCTCTTCCTCGCGCCCATGAGGTACAAGAGAACGTAAACCTCCAGGATCGCCGTCGCGTGGCTGGCGAGATTGAGCATTAAGCTTCCCCAAAATATTCCCGACGTTTGGTGATAGAAATCGAAGAGATTGTTTTCTGCGGCTGCGATCACGGATTGCTTGCCATCCACCCAGGTTCTGATCCACCCGAGTCGCGCGATTGCCCTCGCCACCCCGGAAAATACCTGCCAACGCTTTCCGATGGCCAGTCCGCAGAAAGTGAGCACGAGGGCCGATCCGAATGCAAAGAGGAGCACGTAGACGCTCCATTTGTGGGACAACGGCAGCAAGAACACTGCGGCGATCATACCGGTGAAGCTCACCATCGCCGAGGTTCCTATATAGAGCCCACGATCCAGGGTAACTGACGAGATGCTGTTGGCCACGGGAACGTCTGAACCCAGCAACGAGACGCGGGCTGCTTCTCCAAGGACTTGGCCGGGAAGTCCGAGAATCGCAATCGCCTCAGATATCAGCCGAAGGCCGAGTGTACGCGCAAAGGAAATATTCCGAATGTCGCACTGAAATGAGAGCCGCCATGACCAGGTTTTGATGAGATGCGAGATTCCACCAAGCAGGAGCACCAGGCCGAAGCCCCACCACCCAATCGTCTTGATTTTCTGAAGAACCGCCGCAGTGCCGGTCCGATGCAGGAGCCATGCCAGGAGAAGAATCCCCAGCAGTGGAACTAGGTAACGAAGAGCTTTTCTTTGCATTTTCGCCTGCTGCGTGTGCATTGTTCTTCAGTGGGAACATGACCCATACTCGCACTTGCCATCACGAATATTGCATTGGTAATGCTCACCGTTTCTTTTGGCGGCTTGCAATTGTTTGAACTAGTGCTTACCTCTGCTTGTTAATTTTCCCAAAATAAACTCCTGGGCCAGGCTGCCGACGACATGCAGACCGGTGTCAATGCCAAAACTCTGGAATACGTGCCCAGCAGTACGATTTGAGCTGGGGTAAAAAGCCGTCGAAATGGAATACCCAATCAAACTGCCGCCCAACTGGGAGTAATTCGGCTGCCATGCCCCGTTGTCTCCCTTGCAGACAAATGGAGCTACCATCGCATGGCGAGCCCGAGACCACTTGGTTCCGGTACCGTCGTAAAAATAACGCGGATCCTGATGCAGAAGCGATGGCAGAATAGCGTTGCTGATCAAGCTTCCAGTGACAGCATCAGCAAAGCCAGCGCCCAACCGCTTGCCATATCCGTCCGCACCTTGCCCCCATTCGCTGGGGTTGTCGCGGGCCTGTTGGACCCCAGCCCATGCAGCAGCGCGGACGGAGAAAACGGGATTGGTGAGACTCTTGTAAGCGAGGTGGAACTTCATCTTCGCAGTGAGAGGTTCGGGATGCGGCTCGTAGGTCACAAAAAGATTCGGTATAAAGCGGAGAACGCGCTGCTGTTCTTCGGCTTTGAGCTGTTGGGTAGCGACCTCCTTGGACGAATAGCTCACCGTAACTGCCCGCTGCACGGCAATAATTCGCAGTTTGACCTCGGTTAGCGTTCTGTCTTGTCCTGGCTCGAGATTCACCGAGGAACTCCAGTCTGCGAATCCTTCAGCCGACACCGTGATCTGATAGGTAACTTTCGCTGGGGCACGGTCGAATACAAACGCTCCATCGTCCTTTGTTACAACTGTAAGGCGATCGCCTGCAGGCGCTTGGATGGCTACGGTGGCACCGGGAATAGGATCGTCGCTCGTATCGAGCACGGTGCCCCGGATGCATCCTGTTTCTGGTTTGGCCGTTACAAGAGACTGCGCCAACATGGGTACCACAGGGATGATCCCACCCAGGACGATGAGGACCAACACCTGTGCTCGGTTCGGGAGCAGTTTCAAAAGCCTGTTCGGATAAGAGTGTCTAATATTATGCATTGTCGCCCTTCCTAGCTCGCAGAAAGTTGGAAGTTGATGGTGATCCTGGAGTCAACTTCCACCGGTTCTCCGTCAATTACGTACGGCTTATAACGCCATTGCCTCACCGCATCGATAGCAGCCTGCGCTAGTACTGGTAGACCGCTCTCGACCCGCACATCCTTCACCGTGCCATCCTTGTCAATGACGGCCATCAGTACCACGGTCCCTTCAATCCGCGCCCGACCTGCGTCCGGCGGATACTGCGGCGGAACGTCGTGGATCAGGTTCGCCTCGGCTACGCGGGCGGCGATACGCATTCTCTTAACCGGCGCCTCCGCAGGGGGTTTCGCAAGGACTGGTACAGGTGGGGCGCTGTTCACCATTCCGCTCAACACTCCGCCAGGAACTCCTCCTACCATTCCACCGGGAACGCCCCCAACGACTCCGCCTATTGCGCCGACCGGGGGCGGCGGGGGCTGTTGCACCTCATGCTCCGGTGCGGAAATGGCGGTGCTGGTCGGGATGTATGTCGAGGCGAGTTCGGGCGCTTGAAAGCTCGTCGTATTGGCGCCCGCAGCCGGTGGAGGCTGTAGATACAACATCGTGAGCGTTTCTCTCTTGGGGAGTGGATCCGTATGAAGCAGCGGAACGACAATTAGCGCAAGAACAACGGCGGACAGGAAAGTCCATGACGCGATTGCGGCCCAGGGATTGCGCGGGCGCGGTTCGATGAAATAAAAGATTTCACCGACTTCGTTTCGCTGCATCATGGAGCGCGCTTCAATTCGTTTTTCGTCTTTCGCAAGCGATGCTGGACCCCGCGAATCGATTCGCAGCGCTCGTCTCTCAGTGGACTGGTACGCAATCCGATGAACCAAGTCCGAGGGATGGTCGAAAGTTGCCATTACCTTGATTCCTTTCCGGGCAGCATCGTCTCACTGGCTGAATTGCAATGCAGATCAGGTCAGCGCGTCCGCTGCCCGGTTTTGTTTCACGCATCTGGTAAGGCACTTCGTCGGCCAAGTGGAACTGCTTGCAGCGAAGGAAGTTAAACGATCAAAACGACACACCGTTTGCCCACATGAGGGCAGATGCCTACAAACGGTCATCCGAACATCTGGATTTGGATACAGAGAAAAAGCGAGGTTGGCCGAACCGGCGTGAGCATTTAACTGCCACTTTGCGGAATTCCAAAGCGCGTCGTGGTGGGCCCTGAGTTAAGAGCCGCGAGAAGTTGGTTGCACTAGTTCGAATTGTGGCTAGTGAGTGCTTCGGCGTTGGACAAAGAGATATGGGCTAGACGCGACCAATCGTGAGGAGTAAACAGTTGAAAATTGCACGATGCAACCCTTATGTGTGTAAAAACGATTTGCCCAGAACTGCACTGCAATCGCCGTTGAAGCGTTCGTCCGCTAATGTTCACTCGGCGGCTTCTGCAGCGAGGATACGCTGTTCACGATGCCAGCCCGTATGATTGCATAGTTGCCGTACTGAATGCACAGATTCGCCGTACCAAAGATGCGCACCTTCGTCTCGCTCTCGTTTGACTCGGGCAGCCAGAACTCATTCACTTTCTGATAGGTGCGTTTGAAATCAGTCCTCAGCGTCCACCATGAGGGATTGACCGCCGGTTGCCCCTCGACCCGAGTAATGGCAGAGTCTCTGCCGTCTACCCAGACTCTGCCTCGAAAGAGAAATTTGTTTTTCGTCTTTGGCTCCGCTTCGAGCACGTACAATTCGTTTCCGTCGGTTTTTTGGTAGTCCACGACTTTGAAGGTGTAATTCGCCGGAGTAATAGCCGAGCGCTGCTGATTATCGTCCCGCATCGACTCTTGTTCTGCTTCCAGAAGCTTCATGAATACCTTGTTCCGGACAGTTCCGGAGCCATCCTCGGACACGATCGTAAAGGTCTTCTTGTCCGGGGCATGATAATCAGCGCGGACCACCATATCTGCTTTCTTGTGAGACAGGCAGTGACACTCGAGGCGATAGCTGCGCAGACTGGAGTAGCTTTCAAGTGCCTTCGCCCGCACTTCGTTCATTGCAACTACACGTTGCATCACTTCATCAGCGCTCAACGGTGCAGACACGCTGGCCTGCTGTGCAACTGCCGGAAGGGCGACGATCAAAAGAACGAATGCGCGCACAAGCCAACGCCCATCAGATTTCCTGGTGTAAAGCGGAGTCATTTTATAAGTCTCCTGGCGAGATCTGAGAATCCAAACCTGCTTACCTCGGTCGCTGCCGATTCTTGAAGATTGCTGTCAAACCGGGTTCGTGCCCTCCGCAATTCGGCGAGTGCTGCGTCTTGTTGAGCGCTGCTGGGTTCCGGTACAGACGTGTCGAATCGATAAATCGTGCTCGCACAAACTGGTCCGACGTGGACCTCGCTGCGGGAGACGCGGCTTCGTGTTAGGGTGTCGAAGAATCGCTGCGTCTCGAAGAACCGCCGTGATGGTTCAAGAACGATCAGATCTCCATCCCGCGGCACATAGTGCGGATCGTACAGCGCCACAATCTGAATGTCGCCCCGCCCGCAGGTCTGGAAATAATAGGCCATGCTCATCGGTCTGGCGGTCGCCACTCTCGTCGTAACGGGAGCGGACGGACAGACCTGCTGCGCCACCTCACGTGTGTCGAATTCTGACACCTCATCGGGTGCGAAATAGCGCGTGATGTTCCGGGCGCCTCCGCCGATCGAATTCAGGTAGAAGGAGTAGTAGGGCATCCAAGCATGTAATTCAAGAAGTGGCCAGCCAATCACAATGATCGCCACCGCCCGAACAACCAACGGGGAGAGACCTCTACCTTTCACGCCGTTCCATATCTTCTGCACCGCATATCCGCCGGCGAGGAAGAAGAAGGGCAGCATGGGAAGTGAGTAGCGAATCCACTTCGCTCCGCTTACAGAGAGTCCGATGAACTGAAGCATCCCGAGCGACAGAAAAAGGCATGACGCAAGTGTCCGGCGATCTCGCAAGAGCAGTGCACTCCCGAGGATCACGACCGCAAGAATTGGAATTGGTGTCTTCACGAGCATCAGCCAGAGATAGTAGAACCACGGAACTCCGGTAAGCAGGCGCGCGGGAAAGTTCATGTACAGTGTGCCATCAAAATCGTAGCCGCTGTGCCGCACGCCATCGTGATGGAGCCAATGCAGAATTGCGGTCAGGTTACTCGGAAAGAGTATGACCGGGTTTACTAAGATGAAGGTGAAAAACAGGATGAGGAAAAATCGTTTATACCCGAAGCGCGACGTCTCGAGACCGATCCCCCATTTTCTGGCAAGAAACCAGGCAAGTGCATTCAGCCCGAGAAGGTGAAGAATGTACTGTGAGGCCAAAGCCAGGCCAAAGCTGATGGCACTCAGGTCGAACCACCGTCGCGCACTTTGGTCGGCGTCTGTCTGTCGGGCGCGGCTGTAAAAGTAACAGGCCAGCAACGTGAAAAATGTGAGCGGTGTTTCCTCCTTCGTGAGTCGATTTAATGCGATGGGCAGGGGCGCGACCACCCAGAAGAAACTCGCGGCGAAAGATCCGGCAAGCCCCATCATTTGGCAGCACAAGAGAAAAAGGACGGCGGCAGTGGCAGCACCCAACAACACGTTAGGCATACGAAGCCAGCCCTCGGGTTTCAGCGCGGGCCAGCCATGCCTGGCAGCGATCCCGCTCCAATGTTCACCGGCTGTCAGGCTTGCCCAAGCCATCATCTTGGGCAACATCGGATGCTCGCTATTGACCCCGGCAAAATGTCCGTGTCGATACTCTTGAACGGCCGCCCATTTTGCCGATTCGTCCTCAGAGAGGCTGTTGAAGTCAACCCGGTGGACGCGAACAGCGAATGCGAGGACCGTCAGCAGGAGTACAATGGCCGGCTCCCGATAGCACGCAAGGCAACGATATCTGACTTCCTTCAGCACATGTGCTCCGGCTTACGTCGCGACCGCGATTGGATGATTCTGTTCTCGATCAATTGAGCTCTGGCCACGATGTCACTCAACGTGGCATGGATTCCCAGCTCCGACAACGCTTGCTCGATTGCACGCAGAGCGACCCCAGTGTCCAGCCGCTCGCGAGAAGCCGTGCTGTGCGAAGGCCCAACTGAGTTACCTCTTTTCGTGCTCCGAGTACCTCGTCGTGTGCTCATGGATTCACCTCGGACGCGATCCCAGATTTACGATAGGCCAGTCCATCAACCACATTAGATATGGCATAAGGCCTGCGCTCAGACCGATTGAAGTACTGCCAGACCTGCAACTCACCGAGCAGCCCGAGCGCTATCAGATGGAGTCCCACCAATATCAGCAGCGCCGCAAATACCAGCAATAACCCGTGCTGCTGGATTACATCGATTCCGCTAACCAACTTCCAGATCAGAAGCCAGAGTGCGATGGCCGAACCCAGACCCATGTTGATCGCACCCAGTCGACCAAAGAAATGGAGCGGGCGAGACATGTAGCGCAACAGAAATCGGATCGTCATCAAGTCGAAGAACACACGAAAAGTCCGCGAAATGTCGTAATGCGACTCACCGTGCTTGCGATGTTTGTTTTGAATCGGGATCTCGCAGATCGAGGCTCCGTAGAACGAAGCGATGGCCGGAATGAAACGGTGCATTTCGCCATAGAGCGGCAATTGCCGGAGCAGATCGCCGCGGTACCCCTTGAAGGT
>Ga0126373_10000886_pt1 | contig 20429 bp, 19 predicted proteins | sample PanSoiMetPlot_11_FD_92545 | JGI IMG/M metagenome (GOLD analysis project Ga0126373, IMG submission 92545) | Tropical forest soil microbial communities from Panama - MetaG Plot_11 | ecosystem: Environmental > Terrestrial > Soil > Tropical forest > Bulk soil | place: Panama | collected 2016-02-17 | reverse complement strand
TGCGGGTTCCGCTCTGCCGCGCCGGGGCCTCCGGCCATCTCGGTCTCGATGAAGCCGGGGCAGATCGCGTTGGCGCGGATATCCTGCGTCCCGTACTCGACCGCGGCGGCCTTGGTGAACGCGATGACGCCGCCGCCGGTGGCGAGCATCGTCTTGATGCCGTGCTTGGTGCCGTGCCAGACGCCGCGAAGGTCGGCGTCCATGACGCGGTCGTAGTCGTCCCGGGTGACATCGGCTAGCGGCCCGCCGGCAACGATGCCTGCGACGTTGAGGACCGCGTCGACGCGGCCGAAAGCGTCCAGTGCGGCGGCGAACATCGCCTCGACCTGGTCCTCTTGGCTGACATCGCATCGGAAGGGTACGACGGCGTCACCGAGCTCCTGGGCTGTCTGTTTCTCGCGTCCGTTGATGTCGGCGGCGAGCACTTGTGCACCCTCCCGCACGAACACATGCGCCGAGGCCCGGCCCATCCCCGATCCCGCGCCGGTGATGACCGCGACCTTGCCGTTTAGCTCCGCCATGACGACTCTCCCGGGCAATTCTGATGTCGGTCTCGAGCTGTGGAACTGGCGTGACGCGCAGAGAGCCTTTGGCCTGCGCGTGCTGGCACACCGTGACCGCGCAGTGGTGAGGTAGCGCCCGCACACTCGGTGGACTGCCCATACGGCCGCCACGGTAACCACCGCGAGGGCGATCAGCAGCACGGGATGCTGGAGACCAACACACGCCTGCACAGGCCAGCCGCGGCGGAACGGGCTTGACGGCGCACAGATAACCGTTATCTTATAGCTAACCGTTAGCGGAAAGGTAGCCTCGTGCAGCAGGAAGTAGTGCTCGCGCTGCTGGCCAAGGAGCCGTCGCATGGCTACCAGCTGCGCGCCCGGCTCCGTCAGGCGCTCGGCCCGCTGGGCGAGGCCATGAACGACGGCCAGGTCTACGTCACGCTCACCCGGCTCGAGAAGGCGGGCGAGGTCGTCAGCGAGCGAGCGGCCGGCATGCCCGACCGGCCCGACCGGAAGACGTACGCACTCACCGCACACGGCCAGCAGCGGGTCGCGGAGTGGCTCGCGGAGGTCAGCTGGCCGAAGCCGGATCTGGCCGAGTTCCACCTGAAGCTGCTGGCCGCCGCGGCGGCGCGACTAGCGGATCCCCTTGCGATCATCGACGCACAGCGCCGCGAATTGCTGCGCCGGCTGCGCGACGCGCAGCGGGCTGCAATGGCAGAAGCGGACGGGTCAGAGGCGGCGCTCCTGCTGGAAGGTGTAGTGCTCCGGCTGCAGGCCGATCTGCGCTGGCTCGAGGCATGCGAGCGCAGCTGGGGCGGCAGGAAGGCGAGGGCGAAGGCATGACAACCGAAGCGCAGCCGATGGTGCGCGCCCGGGGGCTGCGCAAGGAGTACGGCAGCCAGGCGAGCCTGGTGCGCGCCGTCGACGGAGTCGACCTCGAAGTTTCGCCGGGCGAGACCCTCGCCGTGATGGGACCGAGCGGCTGCGGCAAGTCGACGCTGCTGCACATGCTCGGCGGACTGGACCGCCCGTCCGCTGGCGAGTTGTGGCTGGCTGGCCGGCGCATCGACCACATGAGCGAGCGCGGCATGGCAGGGCTGCGGCGCGACACCGTCGGTTTCGTGTTCCAGGCCTTCCACCTGATGGATGAGCTGACCGCGGCCGAGAACGTGGAGCTGCCCGTGCTGCTGGCCGGCCGGTCGCCACGCGCTGCGCGCCGCCGAGCGATGGAGCTGCTCGATCGGGTCGGCCTGGCTGACCGGGCCAGGCACCTGCCATCACAGCTGTCTGGCGGTCAGCGGCAGCGGGTCGCGATCGCCCGGGCACTCGCCAACCGGCCGCAGGTGGTGCTCGCGGACGAGCCAACCGGCAACCTGGACAGCGAGGCCACTCTCGACATCCTCCGGCTATTCGAGAGCCTGCATGAGGCCGGTCAGACGCTTGTGATCGTCACGCACGACTCGAGGATCGCGGCTACTGCGGACCGGCTGATCTCCATGCGAGACGGCGCGTTCATCGACGAGACAAGGCTGACGGGCGGCACCAGCGGGCGTCTCAGTTCCCTCGTGGACCTGGACGGCTGACATGGGCCGGTTACTGGTCGTGACCCGGCTAGCCGCTCGCGACCTGCTGCGGCGGCGGAAGGCCGCGGTGGCTGTGTTCATCGCAGTGCAGGCCAGGGCGAGTATCCGCCGGCCGGTCTCCGACGTACTAGCAAAGGAGGGCTAAGCCGTGGGGAGGATGCTGCTCATCGGCCGGCTCGCGGGCCGGGATTTGCGGTACCGGCCTGCGCAGGCTGTGCTGCTGCTGCTGGCGATTACCGCGGCCACGACCGTGCTCAGCCTGGCGCTCGCCCTGTACGGCGTCACGCAGCATCCCTATCAGCAGACCAAGGCAGCCACCCGGGGTCCTGACGTGGTCGCGGCATTGGGCGGCGGCGGACCGGTACAGGGGCCGAATGGAGGAGGCCAGCAGGTGGCTTCTTCCAATCTGCTCGCCCAGGCCAATTCGCTGCTGAGCGTTCCGGGAGTCACCAGTCACAGCGGGCCGTATCCCGTTGCTTCCGTGGTCGTCCGGCTGGGCCATGCCGCAGTTCTGGCCGAGGCCGAAGGGCGGAATCAGACTCCCGCGGCGGTTGACCAGCCGAAGCTGACCGTCGGCAGCTGGGTACGGCCGGGCGGCATCGTGCTGGAGCGCACGTTCGCTGAGGTACTGGGGGCCAGCGTCGGCGACCGGGTAACGCTGGATTCCCGGTCGTTCACGGTGGCCGGCATCGCGGTCACCGCGGCTAGCGCGCCATACCCGAACATGTGCTTCCAGCCAGGCGGCGACTGCATCGCCGACATGCCGATGAGCTGCTCGCCGAGTGGGTGCACCGCTTTCGGCGAAAGGCTGTCGAGTGGCAACCTCGGGCTTGCGTGGGTCACTGAGCCGGAAGCCCGCGCGCTGGCTTCCTCAGCTGCGCCGCTGGGGTACTTGGTAGACCTGCGGCTCCGGGACCCGGCTACTGCGCAGGCCTTCGCTGTAGCCCATGGGTCCCCGCAGGTGGGGCCCGGACCCGGCGCAACTCAGCTCGTTGCCTGGCAGAGCATCGCCTACGACGATGGCCTTCTCGTCCAGGATGAGCAACAGGTCCTGACCCCAGGGGCCTGGCTGACAGGCCTACTGGCGCTCGCTAGCGTGGCCGTGCTCGCCGGCGGCCGGATGGCGGACCGCGGCCGGCGGGTCGGGCTGCTCAAGGCGGTCGGCGGAACGCCCGGCATGGTCGCGCTTGTGCTGGTGGCCGAAAACCTGGCTCTTGGTCTGCTGGCCGCGTGCATCGGCCTCGTCGCCGGGTGGCTGGCAGCCCCGCTCATCACCAGCCCTGGCGCCGGGCTGGTCGGGACTCCCGGTGCGCCGTCGATGACTGCGTCGAGCGCTGCTGAGGTGATCGGCGTCGCTGTGGTAGTAGCGCTCGGTGCGACGCTCGTGCCGGCCATCCGCGGCGCCCGCACGAGCACCGTGGGCGCGCTCGTTGATGCTGCCCGGCGGCCGCGCCGGCGGGCCAGGCTCATCGCGATCTCCCGGCGGCTGCCGGTGCCGTTGCTGCTCGGTGTCCGGCTCGTCGCACGAAGGCCACGCCGGGCCCTGCTGAGCGCGGCAAGCGTCGCAGTGACGATGACGGGGATCGTCGCGGTCCTCACCTTTCATGCCACGGCTGATGAACGGCTCGGCGGCGCGTCATCGGGCCTGCCCGATCCAGTCATCACCAGGGATGAACAGATGCTGCTGGTCATCACGGTCGCACTGCTGGCGCTCGCGGTGCTCAACGCCATCACCACCGCCTGGGCGACGGTGCTCGACGCGACGGTTTCGTCGGCGCTGGCCCGCGCGCTGGGTGCGACGCAGCGGCAGCTCAGTGCCGCGATCGCGGCGGCTCAGCTGCTTCCGGCGATACCGGGCGCGATCCTCGGCGTGCCGGTAGGCCTCGGCCTGTTCATCGCGGCGAGCGGCGCCGGCTCGAGGGGCACGACCATCCCGTCGGTCGGCTGGCTGGTCCCGGCCGTACTGGCCACCCTCGTCGCCGTGATGGGTCTGACCGCGATCCCGGCCTGGGCCGGGACCCGCCGATCGGTAATCGACGTCCTGGCACGGGAGGCCTGATGGGCCGCACCACGCTCCCACGGCGGTGCCGCCAGTTTGGTGGCTGGCCGTCATGGCCACCGGAGTCCGTCACGGGCTGAGCCGGTGCAGGTCGCGCGGGAACAGCGTGACCTGCCGCACATTCGTCGCGCCGGTCAGCAGCGCCGTCCACCGCTCCAGCCCGATCGCGAACCCGCCATGCGGCGGCATGCCATGCCGGAACACCTGCAGGTACCCCTCGAACGGCGCGGCGTCCAGGCCGCGCTCCGCGAGCGCTGCGAGATAGTCCTCGTGGCGGTGCAGCCGCTGGCCGCCCGTGACGATCTCGGTGCCGCGGAAGAGCAAATCGAAACCATTGGAGTAACGCGGCCGGCGTGGGTCGGCGTGGGTATAGAACGGCTTGCTCGCCAGCGGATAGCCGGTGACGAACAGCAGGTCGCTGCCGTGCTCGCGGGCGGCCCACTGGCCCAGCCAGCGCTCGTGCGCAGGCGCGAGGTCGGGTTCGCTCGTGACGTCCTCGCCGGTGGCGGCGGAGATCAGCTCCATTGCGTCGCTGAACTGCACGTGCGGGATCTCGGCCGGCACCTGCGGCAGCGTCGCGTCAAGTGTCTGCAGGGCCAAGCCAGCCCGTTCCCGTACTGATTCGACCATTCCGGCGACGGCATCCCGGCAGAACGGCATCACGTCGAAGTGGTCAGCGATGAAACCGAGCTCGGCGTCCAGGCTCGTGTACTGCGCGAGGTGGCGGCCGGTGTCGTGCGGCTCGGCGCGGAAGACCGGCCCGACCTCGAAGACCCGCTCGAACACGCCGACCATGGCCTGCTTGTAGAACTGGGGCGACTGGGCCAGGTAGCCGGGCCGGCCAAAGTAGTCGAGCCGGAACACGTTCGCGCCGCCTTCGGTCGCCGACCCGACGATTTTCGGGGTGAAGATCTCGGTGAAACCGAGCCCGGTCAGCGCGGCCCGGAACCCGGCCGCGCTGGCCGCTGCCACCTCGAAGCCTCCCCGCAGCACGGGGTGCCGCAGCGTTGTCGGTGCATGGTCGAGGATCGTGGGCAGGGCGGCGGTGACGCCAGGCCGGTAGAGGTCGAATGGCGGCGGCTCTACCGGGCCGGACAGCCGTGTCAGCACGGGCTCGGTGAGCTCGGCGCCGCCAGGCGCCTGGCTGCTGGCCACCACCAGGCCTTCGACCTGGAGGACTGACTCCTCGCCGATCGCATCTGCCTCGGACGTCGGCAGGACGACCTGGGCCAGCCCGGCCCGGTCCCTGATGATCAGAAAGGTCACTGACTTCAGTTCCCGGCGGCGGTGCAGCCAGCCGGCGATCGTGACGCGCTCGCCGACGTGCCGCGGCAGCTCGGCGGTGAGGACTCTGGAGATCATCACAGCTCCCTGAGGGACGTTGTGCGATCCCTTGGGAGTGCGGGCGATAAGGGAAGCTCGCGGTGCCACCGCACTTTCGCCGCTTCGCGGGGAAGCGGCCTCGCTGGGCCCGGTGACGGGGGCTGGCCGGCGGGGCATGGGGCGGGCCGCTGGCGGCGGCTGCCGTTCCTCCCCGCACTCAGGAGGGTCTTCGCCACCGGACGCGAGGCCGCCTTCCCAGCTCCCGGCGGCTCTCTGGTGCTCGCGTGATCCGGCGCTACTTGTCTCCGTCAGCGCGTTGGTGCCCAGGATAACCTGGGGCGCGTGTACGTTCCCCCGCATTTCACCGCCACCGACGTCGCCTGGATCGGCGAGTTCGTCGATGCAGCCGCGACCGCCACGCTCGTGACTTTCGACGGCACCAAGCCGGTCGCGACCCTGCTGCCGGTCATCTGGGACCGCCCGGCTGACCTGGCGGAGGCCGGGGACGCGCCATCGGGGTTCGGGCGCCTGCTCGGGCACATCGCGATCGCCAACGATCAGTGGCAGACCGCGGCGCCGGGCGCGGAGGGGCTGGCGATCGTGACCGGCCCGGAGGCCTACGTGTCGCCCGCATGGTATGAGAGCAAGTCCCGGCACGGTCGGGTCGTTCCGACGTGGAACTACGAAGCCGTGCACCTGACCGGTCCCGTCGCCTTCCACCGCGATCCGCAGTGGCTGCGGGGCCTCGTCACCCGGCTGACGCAGCGCCACGAGACCGGGCGCGCGCACCCCTGGGCGGTGTCCGACGCCCCGCCCGACTACCTCGAAGGCCAGCTTCGGGCCATCGTCGGGGTGGAGCTGGCGGTGCGGTCCGTCGAAGGCAAGCGCAAGCTCAGCCAGAACCGGAGCGAGCTCGACCGGGCGGGCGTGGTGGCCGGGCTGAAAGGCGAGCCCGGAGGAGGACCGGCTGCCATCGCCAGCCTGATGGCGGCCCAGCTCGGCGGTGACCCAGCTCCGCGGTGACCCAGCCCGGCGGTGACGGTGGGTATCGGGGATAAGTCGGTCCGTGTTAGTCAGCCTGGGCAGGTGTGACCTGGGCGTGCACGGGGAAAAGTGAAGTCGGCACCCCGTCCCCGATTTAGGCTGCGCGGGCCGGTGTGCGCCGACTGCGGAGCCAGCCATGGGCAATGAGCCTTCCAGCCATCCGGGCAGCGGTCTTGCTGTCCGGCAGCAGCGCATGGGAAACAGGGTGGTCGTGACGCTGACAGGGAGTCTCGACCTCGACGGCGTGGAGGAGCTGGCCGCCTGCGCGGACCGGCTCTGCCGCAGCACGGTCAGGGCTGTCTCGTTCGACGTGACCGGGGTTGCGGCCGCGGACGACGCGGGAGCGAGAACGCTCGCGGCGGCCTGCCGGTGCCTGAGCTCACACGGGGTTGCGGCCGAGGTCCGCGGCGCCGGGGGCCAGTTCCGCCAGGTGCTCGGCCGGCTGGGTCTCGCCCTGCCAGAGGCGCCGGCTCACTCCGCGCAGCGGGCTGCCGCCCGGCCTGCGGGGCCTGCCACGACGCCCGCCGCGACCCGCCCCGCCAGCGCGGCGATCGGCAGCTAGGCCTCGCCCGGCTCCTCGGCCGCGGCGTCGCAGTCCAGCAGGCACGTGTTGGCGGCCTCAGTTCCGGGCGCGTGAGCCGCGGCGATGGCCGCCATGATCGTGCCGAGCTGCGCCGCCTGCTCTTGTGTGACCAGGTCGAACAGGGATCGTCGGACCTGCTCGGCGTGCCCAGGCGCCGCCGCGGCGAGCGCAGCGAACCCGGCGTCGGTGAGCCTGGCGAACTGGCCTCGCCGATCGGTCTCGCAGTCGAGTCGCTCGACCCAGCCGCGCTCCTCGAGCCTGGCCACTGCGTGGGAGAGCCTGCTCTTGCTCGACGTCGAAGCCTCAGCGAGCTGACTCATGCGAAGGGATCTGCCCTCTGCCTCCGACAGCCGTACCAGGATCTCGTAGTAGCCGTGGGGGATCGCCGAGTCCCGCGCGAGCTGGCCCTCGACGGCGGACAGCAGCGTCTGCACGCCGGTCAGGAACGACCGCCATGTGTCCTGCTGCTCGGCCGTCAGCCACCGAGTGCCGGAGTCCGCTGCCACGCTGACCAGTATAGCCGAGGTAGTTGAGCGTTTGACAACCTGTGCGGGCTGTGATAAATCATTGAGTGCTCAACAGTTGTACATTCAACTCGCGCAGGAGTGATGACAGTGACGGCAGTGACCACGGAGACGGGCATTCCCGGCTACGAGGCGGCAACGTGGACTATCGACCCGGTTCACTCGGAGGTGGGCTTTTCGGTCAGGCACATGATGGTGAGCAAAGTCCGGGGCCGGTTCACCAGCTTCAGCGGCCAGATCGTGACGGCCGAGGACCCGACGCAGTCCTTCGTTACGGCCGAGATCGACCTCAGCTCGATCAACACCGGCCAGGAGCAGCGTGACGAGCACATCAAGTCCGCCGACTTCTTCGAGGTCGAGACGTATCCGACCATGACGTACTCCTCGACCGGCATCAAGGTCGAGGATGGCGAGTATGTCCTCGAGGGCGACCTCACCCTCAAGGGCGTGACCAGAAGCGTGCCGCTCAAGCTTGAGCTTCAGGGCTTCGGGCCGGACCCATTCGGCGGCTACCGGGCCGGCTTCAGCGCGACCGGCGAGATCAACCGGCGTGATTTCAACGTCAGCTTCAGCGCCCCCATGGCCAACGGCGGCGTCGTCGTGGCGGACAAGATCCAGTTGCAGCTCGAGATCGAGGCCGTGAAGGCCTGACCTTCCGCGGCACCAGCAGGACTACATGCGGCGGGCGCGCTCCCTACGGGGTAGCGCGCCCGCCGCCGTCGATCCTGGCCTGGCGGACCCCTAGTTCCCGGTCATCGACTGCGCGGCCGCCCACCGGGCGAGGAGATCGGCCTCACCGTCCGGCGGCAGGCCGACCCCAGGGCGGGCGGGCACTGGATCCGAGCCTCGGATATCGGCCACGGTGTGCCGGAGCGGACGCGGCGACAGACCCGTGGCGAACGCCGCCGCAGGGCTCGCCGCACTCACGTTCATGCCCTCAGCCTCGCCTTCGGCCCACAGCGGCAGCGCCATGCCGTCCACTCCCGCCGCCAGCAGGAACGCGCTGTCGAGCCACACCAGCTCGGTATCCGGTGGTGCCACTTCAGCCGCGATCTCGGCCAGCATCTGGCCCATGCCATACGGCGGTGCCGGGTTGACGGCGTGGAATGTTCCCGTGATGGACCGCTCTAGGAGGGTCACGATCCAGCTGCCCTGGTCCCTGGCGTCGATGAGCTGGATCGGGTCGGCCGGATGCCCCGGCGCCAGCACGCGGCCACCGCGCGCGATCCGGTCTACCCAGTAGGGGAAGCGGTAGCTGCGGTCATGCGGGCCGATGACGTACGTCGGCCGGATGATGCACGTGCCTGGCCCGAAAACCTGCGTGCTGAGCTGCTCGCAGGCGACCTTGAGACCGCCGAAATTCTCGTTGGTGACCGTTGTCGCGTCTGGATCGGTGCACTCCAGCAGCGGAGCGCTCTCGGAGTAATTCCACGGCACCGCGGGGCTGTAGGCCGACACGCTGGAGATGAAGACGTACCGCCCGCCACGGCCGTCGAGCGCAGCGGCCAGCGAGCGCACCTGCCGGGGGAAATACGCGCAGACGTCGATCGTGGCGTCCCAGCTGGAGTGCGCGAGCGGCGACAGGTCCTCGTCCCGGTTTCCGTGCAGATGGGTGGCCTCAGGAAACAGGCTGGCGCCAGTCTGACCGCGGTGAAACAGGGTGACATGGTGCCCCGCCTCGATGGCCGCCTCGGCAATGGCCCGCCCCACGAACGCGGTGCCACCGATGATGAGGATGCGCATCAGCGCCTCGGAGCGAGCGCGGCGAGCTGGGCGGAGATCGTGCTGGCCGCGGGGTACGTGAGGCCGACCAGCGTCACGTGCTTCCAGCGCAGCACCGCGCTGGCGTCGACGACGAATACCGAGCGCCGCAGCCCGACGCCGGCCAGCGTGATGCCGTACCGCCGGGCGACGGCTAGGTCCTCGTCCGCAAGCAGCGGAAACTTCAGGCCATACTTGCGGGCGAAGCCCTCGTGGCTGGCGAGGCCCTGCGGGCTGATCGCCCAGACGGTGGCGCCGAACCCGGTGAAGCTCTCCAGGCCCGAGGTGTAGGAGCAGAGCTGCCGGGTGCAGACAGCGGTGTTGTCGCCGGGATAGAACGCGAGCACGAGCGGCTCGCCGCGGTGCTGCGACAGCGTGTACTCGGACCGGCTCACCTCAGAGCCGGTCAGCTGGATGCCAGGAAGCGTGAAGTCGGGCGCAACCTGGCCGATCTCGGGTGTCTGTGCCATGCCGCCAGGCTATGACGCGGGCGGCCGGTGCTGTCATCCGCTTGAGTACCATGCGGCAATGGCGACGGAGCCAGGTGAGGACTACCGGCTGTATCAGGACCTAGCCGCCTGGTGGCCGCTGATCTCGCCGCCGCCGGAGTACGCCGACGATGCTGCGGCCATCGAGCGAGAGTTCACGGCGGCAGACGCGCCTGTGCGCACGCTGCTCGACCTCGGCAGCGGTGGCGGTCACGTCGCCCTGCACGTCAGCTCCGACCGGTCGGTCACGCTCGTCGATCTGTCCGCCGACATGCTGGCCGTTTCCCGCAAGCTCAACCCCGGCTGCGAGCACGTTCAGGGCGACATGCGCACCATCCGGCTCGGCCGGGTCTTCGACGCGGTCCTGGTACACGACGCAGTGGACTACATGACCTGCCAGCCGGACCTGGCGCTCGTGATCGGGACCGCGTTCACGCACTGCCGGCCAGGCGGGATCGCCGTGTTCGCTCCTGATCACACGGCGGAGACGTTCCGGCCAGGCACCGGGTCTGGCGGTGGCCGGGATGACAGCGGCCGTCGGGCCAGCTTCACCGAGCGGACCACCGATCCCGATCCCGGAGACGACTGGATCCTGGCCGAGTATGAATTCACTCTGTGCGACGCGGACGGCACCGTGACGGTCGTCCCTGAGGCGCACCGGCTGGGCTCGTTCCGCCGGGCCACGTGGCTGGCCCTGCTGACTACCGCCGGATTCACTGCCGGGTTGCGGGGGCTGTCTGTCCCTGGCAGGCCGCGGCGAGTGCTGTTCACCGGCCGCCGGCCGCCGGCCGGATAGGCGGACGGCGTATTCGGAGCAGGTAACGCCGCGGATGGGTCAGTGCGGGGAATCTCACATCCGCCCATCCGCCGTCGCGGCATGACCGAACTCAGGCCAGCACACCCACTGAGGGAGGAACAATGCCCACCACGAGAGCACGCCGCCGGAGCACGGCAGTTGCCGCGCTCGGGCTCGCCCTGACCGCCGGGTTGGGAACCCTGGCACCGACCGCCGCACACGCGTCCAGCCACCGCGAGGCCCCGCTCATCGCGGCCGACCCCGCCGTCGACAACACGGATGTCTACGCGTTCGTCAGCCCGGACCGTCCCGGCTACGTCACGTTCATCGCGAACTTCTACCCGTTCGAGGAACCGAACGGCGGGCCGAACTTCTACCCATTCGCCACGGACGCGGTCTACAACATCAACGTCGACAGCAACGGGGACGCCAAGCCGGACGCGGTCTTCCGCTGGACCTTCCACAACATCGACAACCGGGGCGGCGACACTTTCCTGTACAACAACGGCCCCGTCACCTCGCTCAACGACCCGAACCTGCTGTTCCGTCAGACCTACACGCTGCAGTCGTCGTTCGACGGCGCGCCGTTCCGGACCCGCGTGGACAACGCCCCCGTCGCTCCGTCCGACGTCGGGCCGGCGTCCATGCCTGACTACGCGACGCTGCGCGACCAGGCCGTCACCACGCTGCCCGGCGGCTGGAAGATCTTCGCTGGCCAGGCCGACGACCCGTTCTTCCTCGACCTGCGCGTCTTCGACCTGCTGTACGGCGGCCACCTGAATGAGACAGGGCAGGACACGCTGTCGGGTTACAACGTGAACACGATCGCGATCCAGGTGCCATTCAGGGACGTGGCACTGAACGGCGACGCGACCCGCAACCCGGTTATCGGCATCTGGTCCACCGCAGAGCGCCCGAGGGTCCGCATCACGGGAAAGACTGTCACCTCCAGCACAGACCTCGTGCAGGTCTCCCGTCTCGGCAACCCGCTGGTCAACGAGGTCGTCGTGCCGGCCGGCCTGAAGGACGCCTTCAACGCCCTGCCGCCCGACCAGGACGCCTCGATCGCCCCGGTCGTCGCGCGAGTGAAGGATCCCGAGGTGCCGAAGCTCATCCAGAGCATCTACGGCATACCGGCTCCGGCTGCCCCGCGCAACGACCTGGTCGAGATCTTCCTGACCGGCATCACCACCAAGGCCGGCGGCCCGATCAAGGCCGACCTCAACTCTCAGCTCAACAACGCCGACGTCAACCCGAGTGCCTTCCGCCCGTCGGAAATGCTGCGCCTCAACCTGTCGGTGAAGCCGACCGCGAATCCCAACCGGCTGGGCGTGCTCGGTGGTGACCTGCAGGGCTTCCCGAACGGCCGCCGGCTGACCGACGACGTTGTCGACATCGAGCTGCAGGCGCTGGAGGGCGCGGCCCAGACCGGCAAGCTGGTGAGCGCGCTCGCCGCCGGTGACGGCGTCAACGCGAACGACCACCCGTTCGGCACCTCGTTCCCCTACGTCGCCCTGCCTAACGTGGGCGCGGTGAACCACGGCGGAACGACGGGCAACGCCACTGCGTCGTCAGCCGTCAGCCCCGTCCAGCCGGCGCCGACCCCCCCGGCCGCGCACAACGTCAACGCAGCGCCGGTTGCCTACTCCTCCCGCAACACCCTCGACACGGTCATCATCGCGACCGTGGGAGGCGTCGCCGTCGCCCTCGCCGCGCTGCTGATTGTCGGATGGCTGATGCGTCGTCGCCGGCCGGCCGCCGTGACCGCGCCAGGGCAGATTCCGCTGCCACCTGCCGCAGCCAGCGGCCCGGATGGGCCGACGGTCCAGGCCTAACCCACCCGACGCCGGGGGCACGTCCGCGCACGCGCGCCCGTGCCCCCGGCTCGCCCCCCGGAAAGGTCACCACGATGCGACACCGAATTCTGATCGCTGGACTCGCAGCAGTCTTGCTGGCCGCTGTAGGCGGAGTGCTCGGGCTCCACCTGGGCGGCTCACCGAAAACCCGTACCGCCGAGACGTCAGGCACCTCCTCGGCCACCGTGCTGGCCCACGCCGACCCGCTGGCCGCGAGCATCGCCCGCGCTCAGAAGCAGCTCCGCGCCGTTCCCGGCGACTACACCACGTGGGCGTCGCTCGGATCGGAGTACATCGAGCAGGGCCGGGTGAGCGCCGATCCTACGTACTACCCGAAGGCCGAGGGAGCATTGCGCCGCTCACTCGCGCTACTGCCCACGGGGAATGAGCCCGCCCTGGTCGGACTGGGGGCGCTCGCCAACGCCCGCCACGACTTCGCCGGCGCGCGTGACCTGGCCCAGCGCGTGCTACGCGCTGACCCCTACTCGGCCGACGCGTACGGCGTCCTCGCCGACGCGCAGACCCAGCTCGGCTACCCGTCGGAGGCAACCGATGCCATCCAGCGCATGCTCGACCTCCGGCCTGGCCTCGCCGCCTACAGCCGGGCCAGCTACGACCTCGAACTGCAGGGCCGCCTGGCCGACGCGGCCGCCCTCATGCGGCGTGCGCTCGGCGACGCCGTAGACCCGGCGGATATCGCCTTCTGCCGCTATCAGCTCGGTCAGCTCGCCTGGCGGTCCGGACAGCTTGCCAATGCCGCGGCCGAGTATGCAGCCGGTCGTGCCGCCGACCCTGCCTACATTCCCCTGCTCGAAGGCCAGGCCCAGGTCGCCGCGGCCCGCGGGCACACCGCCGCCGCCCTGGCCAGCTACGCCGAACTCACGGCGCGTTACCCGTCGCCGCCGTATCTCCTGGAGTATGCCAATCTGCTCCGCGCTACCGGTCATGCGGCGCGCGCTGACCAGCAGCTCAGTATCGCCACGGCGGCGCTGCGGCTGTTCACCGCGAACGGCGGAACCGACGACCTGAGTGCCGCTCAGGTCGCTCTCGCCCAGGGTGATCCGCAGCAGGCACTGCTCGCGGCCAGGCGCGAATGGTCCCGGCGCCATTTCGCCGACGTGGCCGACGCGCTCGGCTGGGCGCTGCACCAGAGCGGCGACAACTCCCGGGCCATCACCTATGCCCGCGAGGCCGACGCGCTCGGTGCCCGCAACTCCGCGTTCTTGTACCACCTCGGCATGATCGAGCTCTCGCTCGGCCTGAGCAGCGACGCGCGGCGCGACCTCAGCGCAGCCGTGTCCCTGAACCCGCACTTCTCGCCACTCGATGCGCCGCTGGCCACGGCGGCCCTGCACGGGCTCGGTCAGCGGTGAAGAGACTCGTCGTCCTGGGGCTCGCTGCGCTGGGCGCCATCGGCATCGCCCTGGCCCTGCCGGCCCGGCCGGCACTGGCGCAGGCCATGCACCCGCTCGGCAACTTCACGGTGAACCAGGCGATCGCGCTCGACCTGTATCCGCACCGGGTCGCTGTTACCGCGATCGTCGACCTGGCCGAGCTGCCGACGCTGCAAGAGCGCCCGTCGGTGGACACCAACGGCGACGGCAGAGTCACCGCACCGGAGTCGACCGCGTACAACGCGCGCGTCTGCCACGCCATGGCGGCAGGCGTGACGGTTCGCGTCGCGGGCCGCCCGCTCCGCTGGACGGTACGCCCGGCCGGCTTCCAGTACCGTCCTGGCAGTGCGGGCCTGGATACCAGCCGCATCTCGTGCGCGCTCGGCGCTGCTGCAGACCTGACCCAGCCGGCCACCGTGGATGTCGCTAACGCCTATCGGGCTGACCGGATCGGCTGGCGGGAGATCACCGCTGTCGGGCATGGGGTCCGCATCGTGAATCCGCCGGTCCCGTCCCGCTCAATCAGCGACTCGCTGCGGTCGTACCCGACCGACCTGCTCGGCTCGCCGCTCGATCAGCGTACCGCCCGACTGCAGGTCAGGCCGGGGAGTGGGGCGAGCGCAGCGCAGACGATCCACCTCAACCGGGGCGATCCGCTGACCCGCTGGGTCGCGCAAGCCGATCGGAGCCTGGAGCGGCTGGTGGGCGGTCAGCTCACCCCGCTGGTCGGCGTTCTCGCGGTGCTGCTGGCGCTGGTGCTCGGCGCGGCACACGCTGCCCTGCCCGGGCACGGAAAGACGGTGATGGCCGCGTACATTGCCGGGCGCCGTGGCCGCCCGCGCGATGCTTTCGCGGTCGGTGCGACCGTCACGCTCACCCACACCGGCGGCGTGCTCATCCTCGGCCTGCTGCTCACTGCCACGGCGAGCCTCGCGGGCGAGGTCGTGCTCTCGTGGCTGGGGGTGACCAGCGGAGTCCTCATCGCCGCCGTAGGCGCCGCCATGCTCGTCGGCGTCCTCCGCCGCCGTGCCGCGGCTCAGGACCATCACCACGGGCATTCGCACGATCACGGCCACGGCCACCACCACGGGCACTCGCACGACCACGACCACGGCCACGGCCACGGCCATGACGATCACGATCACGGGCATTCGGACGATGCCACGTCAAGCCGGGGGCGACGGCTCAGCCTCGTCGGGATGGGGATCGCCGGCGGTCTGGTGCCGAGCCCCTCCGCTCTCGTCGTGCTGCTGGGTGCGATCGGACTCGGGCGTACCGCCTTCGGCCTGCTGCTGGTGGTCGCCTACGGAGCCGGGATGGCTGCCACGCTGACAGCGGCAGGCCTGGTGCTGGTGCGCATTCGCGATCGCTGGCCCTTGCGTCCGCGGCGGTCGCTGGCCCGGCTCGCGGTGCTGGCGCCCACGGGAACGGCCGCGCTGATTCTCTTCGTCGGCCTCGGCCTGGCGGGCCGCGCCGCGCTCGGACTGGTCTGACCGGTCCGAGTGCGGACGCCGCTGCGAGGCTGGCGTCAGGCCAGCGGGAGCTGGGTGACGAGGGGCTGCGTCGGGGTTGTGGAGCCGCCCGCAGGTTCGCGGCTCACGCCGATTGCCTGCGCGCCGCGCACACCAGAGAGCAGCTCGGTGGCGCCGGTGCTGCCAGCAGCGAGGACTCCGGCACTGCGTGGGGTGCCGTGGCTGATCACCCACAGCTGATACGTGTGGCCCGATCCGGGGGAAGGCAGCCTGGTGAGCACGGCGACCGCCTTATCCAGCGACGGCGACGAGATGACCGTGACGTGCCCGCCCTCGGTCACGGTCGTGCCGTACAGGCGGGCGTCCGGGGCGGCAAGTACGGCCGCGATCTGCTTGTTCTCGGTCGACACCGTCGAGTTACGGGAGAGACCAGAATGACTCGCGACCTGATACCCGACCGCGCCCGCGCCCCCGAGGGCGAGGACCGCGGCGGCCGCCGCGACCAGCCGTTGCCAGCGCACTGCCGGAGTGCGGGGCGCCTCGCGCCCTGCCCGCCGGGCCTGCGGGGTCACCGCCGAGCGGGCGAGCACGGCGGCGCGCAATCCGGGCGGCGGCGCTTCCGCGGTGCCGTCCGAGAGCGCCGCCATCGTTTCGGTGAGCTCGGCGACCTCGGCCGCGCAGGATGGGCACTCGGCCAGGTGGCGGTCGAATCGGGCTCGCTCCAGCTCGTCGACGGCGTCGAGCGCGTACGCGCCCGCGAGCGTGTGAATATCCGTCATCGGAGCGCCACCCCCAGGCAGTCGCGAAGCCGGATCAGACCGTCTCGCATCCTGGTCTTGATGGTGGGGAGAGCGGCGCCGAGGCGCTCGGCGACGTCGCGGTAGGTGAGGCCGCCGTAGTAGGCGAGCAGGATCGACTCCCGCTGGATGCTGGTCAGGGTTTGCAGGCAGCGGCGCACGGCCTGCTGCTCCTGCCGCGCGGTGACCTCCGCGATGACCTCATCGAAGGGGATGCTCGCGGTGCTGGCGCGGCGCTCACGGTCGGCGGCGGCTTGCTCGGCGCGCACACAATCGACAGCGCGGTGATGCGCGATGGCGAGGATCCAGCCGGCCGGCGAGCCCCGCTCGCTGTCGTAGCGAAATGCGGTGCGCCACACCTCGACCATCGCGTCCTGGGTGACCTCCTCGGCGAGCGCCGGATCACGCACGATGCGACGGATCAGGCCATAGACCCGAGGGGCGATCGCGTCGTAGAGGGCAGTGAAGGCACCCTGCTCGCCCGCCGCGACACGGTACAAGAGGTGATCGAGGTCGGGTGGCGCTGGCTGTTGCGGACGCTCCAGCGTCCGTTCCGGCTCCGGTGTCACCGACACCCTCCGCGACAGGTAGACCGCCATACAGGCTGTTCGGAGCCTAAGGCCCTGCGGATGGGTTGGGCAATCGGTGCGGTGAGTTGCGGGAGGTCGTCAGTCTGGACCCGCGAGGGGGAGGTGGACCTGGAAGTGCGTGTCGCCGGGAACGGACTGCATGCGCAGGTCGCCGTGATGCCGGCCGACGACAATCCGCCAGCAGATGTCCAGCCCGAGACCGGTGCCCTGGCCAACCGGCTTGGTCGTGAAGAAGGGCTCGAAGATCCGCTGCTGGATTTCTTCTGGCACTCCCGGCCCGGTGTCGCCGATGTCGACCAGAAGCTGGTCGCGGTCGGGGGCGGTCCGAATGGTGAGCGTGCCGGCGCCATCCATGGCCGATACCGCGTTGTCAATGAGGTTGGTCCAGACCTGATTGAGCTCGCTGGGGAAGCACGGGATGCGCGGGAGGTCGCGGTCGTAGTCGCGGACGACGGTGATCTCATCGCCGAGCTTGCCGCCGAGCATGGCCAGCGTGCTGTCCAGCAACTCGTGGATGTCGACCACCTGATACGGCGCCCGGTCCAGCTGCGAGTACTGCCGAGCGGCACCCACGAGCGCCGAGATGCGGGCAATTGAGTCGGTGATCTCGGTCAGCAGCAGCTCAGTCTCGATGCTGTCAGCCAGCCAGTGCACGCTGCGTTCTAGCGTGACGCTCTCGTCTGCGCCATCTCCGGCTGCCTGACCGGCTGCGGCGGCCAGGTTGTCGAGGCAGCCTGTATCGATGCCGGCCTGCACGAAAGCGGGCGCGAGCTGCCAGCCGTTTGTCACGCTGTGGTCGCCGAGCCAGTCCGTCAGGGCATCCTCAAGATCGGCCGCCTCCAGCGGGCCGGGCGCTGCCCGCCGCGCCCCTGGCCCGGTCGTCTCGTCGAGCAGCTTGACCAGCACTTGCAGCACAACATCGTCGTGCCGCCCGGCGGCGATCGCCGGGAGCTTGTGCCGCAGCTTGATGAGGCGCTCTCGCAGCGATGCGGTAGCGCGGACCGCGGCGGCGGCCGGGTTGTTGAGCTCGTGCGTCAGCCCGGCCGTCAGCGACCCGAGCGCGAGCAGCCGCTCGCGCTGCCCTATTGCCTCCTGCATGTTCCTGGTGCCGAAGAACAGGCCCTCCAGCAGGTGCACCGCCATCGGGAACCAGCTGTTCATCAGCTCGGCGAATCGATCGGCGTCGAGCACGAAGAAACGCGAGCTCTCGGTCGCGCGCATGGACTGCAGGTAGACCTGCTGCACCCGGTCGCCCAGGTAGGCGTTGAACGCCCCGGCATAGGCGCCGGAAGTCGTCGTCCGGCTTACCTCGATCTCGTCGTCGCCGATGCGGCGCGTGAGCGCAACCCCGCCGGACAGCAGCACGTAGAACTTCTCGGCCGGCTCACCCTCACCGTAGACGAGTCCGGTCTCGACGACCTCGACCCGGCCGTGCTCGCAGAGCCACCCCAGCTGGTCGTCGGACAGCTTCTCGAACAGGAACAGGCTGCGGAGCTCGTCCGCGCTGCACGTTGCCGTCGTGGTGCTCACAGCTTCTCCAGGTATCGGTGAACGAGCATGACCGCCATCGCGCCCTCACCCACGGCGGATGCCACCCGCTTGGCTGACTCGGCCCGCACGTCCCCGGCCACGAACACACCGGGCACGCTCGACTCCAGGTGGTAGGGCGTCCGGTCGAGCGGCCACGCGGCCGGTAGCTTCCCCTCGTCCAGCAGGTCAGGGCCGGCCAGCACGAAGCCGTGGTCGTCGCGGACGAGCACGCCGTCGAGCCAGTCGGTCAGTGGCGCTGCGCCGATGAAGACGAACAGATACTGGGCCTCCACTTCCTCGGTGGCACCGGTGTTGGCGTCACGCAGCGTCAGCCGCTCCAGATGGTCGGTGCCGTGCGCCTCGACGACTTCCGTGCACACGCGCACGGTGATCTGCGGGATGTTCTCGACCTGCTCGATGAGGTAGTGCGACATCGACTTGGTCAGCGATGGCGCCCGCACCAGGATGGTCACCTCGGCACCGTGCTTGGCCAGGTACACCGCCGCCTGACCCGCCGAGTTCGCCCCGCCCACGATGTAGACCTGCTGGCCGGCGCAACCGGTTGCCTCGGTCAGTGCGGACCCGTAATAAACACCGCGCCCGGTCAGATCAGCGCAGCCTGGCGCGGTGAGTTGCCGATACGTAACGCCGCTCGCCAGGATCACGGTGTGCGCCGCGATTGCCGAGCCATCGGCGAACCGGACCAGCCGCGCCGACCCCTTGAGCTCGAGTCCCGTCACCTCCCGGGTGGTGAGGATCTCGGCCCCGAACTTGCCGGCCTGCCGCCTGGCCCGTGCCGTGAGCTCGGTGCCGGAGACTCCGTCAGGGAAGCCGAGATAGTTCTCGATGCGGGAGCTCTGGCCTGCCTGGCCGCCGGTGGCCATGCGCTCGACCAGAACCGTGCGCAGGCCTTCCGAAGCCCCGTACAGGGCCGCGCCGAGCCCGGCCGGCCCGCCGCCGATCACGATGAGGTCATAGAACTTAGCCGACGGAGTCGTGACGAGGCCCACTTTGCCCGCCAACTCGGAGTCGGATGGCTCGATGAGCCGGCTGCCGTCCGGGGTGATGACGACCGGCAGCCGCAGGTCGTCGGTTTCAGCTGCCTCGAGCAGCCTGCGGCCTTCTGCCTCATCGCTGCCATACCAGCGGTACGGAACCATGTTGCGGGCGAGGAACTCGCGCACTTCCGACGAGCGGGCCGACCAGCGGTGCCCGATCACCTTGGTCTCCGGGACCGGCCGGTGATCAGCCGACAGCCACGACTCCACCATGCCGTCGACGACCGGATACAGCTTCTCTTCTGGCGGGTCCCAGGGCTTCAGCAGGTAGTGGTCGACGTCGACGACGTTGATCGCTTCGATCGCCGCACCGGTATCCGCGTACGCGGTGAGCAAGGCACGGCGGGCGCTGGGGTAGATGTCCATGGCGCGCTCGAGGAACTCGATCCCGTTCAGCTCCGGCATGCGGTAGTCGGCCAGGATCACCGCGACCAGGTCGCCGCGGAGCTTCATCTGCCGCAGCGCGTCCAGGGCCGCGGCGGCCGACTCGGCTCGCACGATCCGGTGCTGCTCGCCATACCGACGGCGAAGGTCCCGCGCCACCGCGCGGGAAACATCCGGGTCGTCATCGACGGTCATGATGGCCGGCCTGGGCTGTGCCGGTGCAGGCTCCATCTGGCCATCGTAAGGACCCCGGCGCTCGGCCGCCTAACCACCGCCGGCGCCATGCGGCATTGACCCGGACGTTCCCCGTTACCCTCTCAAAAGCCGCTATCCGGGCGGCTGCGCACCGGCCGGCGGCGGCTCGCGTGGGACACTGTCACGGTGCCCGAAGCCGAGGTCGCGCGTGACCTGAGGTCACGCGGAATCAGCGACGTCGACACGACTCCGCGACGGCTGGCCGAGTACTCAAGCGACGCCTCCCTCTACCGGGTGCTCCCGGCGGCCGTAGCCTTCCCGCGCGCGGCGGACGAGATCGCGGTGATCCTCCGGACCTGCCGCGACCACGGGGTGCCGCTGACCATGCGCGGGGCCGGCACGTCGATCGCGGGCAACGCCGTCGGGCCCGGCGTCGTGCTCGATGTGTCCCGTTATCTCACCCGGGTCATCGCCGTCGATCCGGAC
>Ga0126373_10000885_pt1 | contig 20466 bp, 18 predicted proteins | sample PanSoiMetPlot_11_FD_92545 | JGI IMG/M metagenome (GOLD analysis project Ga0126373, IMG submission 92545) | Tropical forest soil microbial communities from Panama - MetaG Plot_11 | ecosystem: Environmental > Terrestrial > Soil > Tropical forest > Bulk soil | place: Panama | collected 2016-02-17 | reverse complement strand
TCCGAACGTGGTGGTCGCTCAGCTCACCGTTGACCCCAACGGGACGTTGGTCGCCGCTACCCACGGACGCGGGATTTGGACGATCTCCGCTCCTTAGATCTGGGCAGCCCGGCCGGCGGTGACAAGCGCATCGCCGGCCGGGTTACGTCTCAGTAACAGCACAATTTGAGAAGACACCAGTCAGACCCACTTCCTACGCTGGCCGCCGACCGATGAGTTCGGCGGCCAGTGCTCGTCGTAATGACGGGGCGTGCGCCGGCACGCTGGAAGGAGTAGGCATGGAGTCGAGAGCACGGTTCGACGCGCACGTCGCCGTGGACGCCGTTGGGCTGGTGAAGACCTACACGTCGCGCAGCGGCAGCGTCGACGCGGTGCGCGGTGTCGACCTGCAGGTGGCATCCGGCGAGCTGTTCGGATTTCTGGGCCCGAACGGCGCCGGCAAGTCCACGACGGTGAAGATGCTGACGACGCTGCTGTCGATCACCGGCGGGTCGGCTCGCGTGGCCGGCGTCGACGTCGCCGCTGACCCGGATGCCGCCCGAGAGCGCATCGGCGTGGCGTTGCAGGAGGCCGGCCTGGACGTGCGCCAGACCGGGCGGGAACTGCTGGTGCTGCAGGCCCGGCTGTTCGGCATGTCGCGGCCGGCCGCAGCGGCCCGCGCGCAGGAACTGCTGGAGCTGGTGGACCTGCTCGACGCGGCGGACCGCCGCATCAAGGGATATTCGGGTGGGATGCGCCGCCGCCTGGACCTGGCCTCCGCGCTCGTCCATCGCCCGGACGTGCTGTTCCTGGACGAGCCGACGACCGGCCTCGACCCGGCCAGCCGGCTGACGGTCTGGGACGAGGTGCGGCGCATCAACCGGTTGGGCACCACGGTGTTCCTCACGACGCAGTATCTGGAGGAAGCAGACCAGCTCTGCGACCGGATCGCGATCATCGACGACGGCCGCATCGTGAGAGAGGGCACGCCGGCTGCGCTCAAGGCGCAATTGCGCGAACAGCTCGGCCTGAACGCCGACCCGACACTCGACGAGGTGTTCCTCGAAGCGACGGGCCGCACCCGTGATCGCATCGAGGGCGAAGTTCAGGCGGTGACGTCATGACGAGTCCGGCAGTCGTACTAGGCGGGCGGGCGATCCGGGAGACCTTGCGCACCCCGGAGGCGATCGCCCCGACGCTGTTCATCCCGTTGTTCTTCCTGGTCGTGAACGTGGGGCAGGCCGGGCGGATCTTTCCCACCGGCCACACGTCGTTCCTGCACGGGCAGGGCTACGCCGCGTTTCAGCTGCCCGCGTCGCTGCTGCTCGCCGCGTCGTTCGGGTCGGCGGCGATGTTCCTGGTCGAGGACATCGAGGGCGGCTACTTCGACAAGCTGCGGGCGACACCCATCCCCCGCACGGCGATCGCGTTCGGCCGGCTGGCCGCCGAAGGCGTCAAGAGCCTGGTGCTGACGGCGGTGCTCACACTGGTCGCAATGGCGTTCGGGGTGCGGCTGGCGAGCGGCGCCTTCGGGTTCGTGCTGCTCCTGCTGCTGACCGCCGGCTGGGCCGTCGTGTTCTCCGGCTTCATGCAGCTGATCGCACTCAAGACGCGAAGCGCCGCTGCCACGCAGAGCGGCGGGCTCGTGTTCTTCCCGCTGCTCTTCCTCACGCCCAACTTCGTGCCCCGGCACATGTTGACGCATCCCATGGAGGTCGCCGCGACGATCAACCCCGTCACGTACATCATGGAGGGGATGCGTTCGCTCATCCTGGTCCACTTCGACTGGGCCGCGATCGGCAAGGGTTTCCTTGTCGTCGCGCTCGCCGGGCTGGTCATGGCGGCGCTCAACGCCCGCGCGATCCGCGCCTACGACTAAGGGGCGAGCGCTGGTGAACCCGGAGCCCAGAATCGCCGACCCGACGGAGGCCCGAGCGGTCGCGGGGTTGCTCGACGCGTTCAATCGCGAGTTCGCCACGCCCACGCCCGGCCCGGACGTCCTCACCGCCCGGCTCGAGACACTGCTCGCGGGCGACGCCGTGGTCGCGTTCGTCTCCGGTGACCCACCGGTGGCCGTTGCGGTCATGACGCTTCGACCCAACGTCTGGTACGACGGGCCGGTCGGGCTGCTCGACGAGCTCTACGTAGTGCCGGCATTGCGCGGACAGGGCATCGGCTCGGCGCTGCTCGCGCTGGTCGAGGCGACCGCCCGGCAGCGCTGCGCCGAGCAGCTCGAGATCAACGTCGACGGCGAGGACACCGACGCCCGTCGGTTCTACGAGCGGCATGGCTACACGAACACCGAGCCGGGCCAGGACGAGCCGATGCTGTACTACTACCGGGATCTGCGCGAGTCAGTGGCCGAGCAGCTGCTTGACCAGGGTTAGCACCTCGCCGGCGCTGTCCGCTTGCAGGCTGCCGTTCTGGATCTCGGGATGACACCCCTCGTTGATTTCCACCTGCACCGCCGGGCCAACTTGGTAGCCGAAGGTCAGTGCATAGGCTTGCGACGACTGTCCCGCGGGACCGCATCGAGCGTGATAGTCGAACGGTGCCGTTCGGAGGCGATTGAGCTGTGCCGTCAGTCGTGCCAGGTCGTCCGGCGTCCCGCTAACGGTGCTCGATCGATCGCCCAGTCGGCACAGCCGGACGGATACAGGATGTTCGGGTACGAACCGATCCTGCTGCCCGAGCCGACCGGCGCTCCAGGGGCACCCATACGTGGTTGCCGGCGGTGAGAGTTTCCAGTGGCCGATCCGAAATGCGGTGTCGGCCTGGGCCCGCAGGTTCCTCCCAATGAACGGTCCGTTCGAGGCACCGTTGCAGTGCTCTCCCGGGATGGCGAGCCACATCGTCCCGCGTGGATAGCTCAGCGCCATCAGGTAATAGTCCCCGTCAGTGACTGCGAAGAACGACGCGCACGGCTGCTTGTCAGGGTGTGCGGGTGGCAACCAGGCGAGGTCGGCCGGGATCGTGGACAGGTTGCCGCGGAGCGTCCGGGTGCCGGTGATCTTTCCGTGGTGGCCGTGCAGGTAGGCGCAGACGACGGCGTGAGTGGGCGTATCCAGCGGGATGAATCCCTTCGCGACGTCGATGCCCTTGGGCGGCTGCGGTATCCAGTAGTCGGTCATGCTCGTGACGCGGGCGGGCATTTCGGCAGGACAGCTGCGTATAGGCGCGACCGGATGCTGGGCGGAAGGCGACGGGTGCTGGACGGAAGCAGACGGGTCATGCGCAAGACCGCCGGGCGCCGCGCGGCGGTTAGTACGGTTGCTGACAAACAGCACGGCCGTGGCCACGATGAGCACGCATACCGCGGCTGCCGCGACCACCAGCCACTGCGCCGCTCGTCTGCGGCGGCGCGTCCAAAATCGGAAGTCCGCGGCGGTGGGAGCCTGCGTGTCGTGGGTGCGCATCGCCTCCCGCGCCCCATCTTCGATATCGCCCATGGCATGCCCTTTCACGACTGTGTGGACTCCGCCATAGAGATGCGTTGGGCGACCGATCTCGTTGTTCGCGGCTACCTCATGCGGAGACGGACGTCTGCAGAAGTTCCGCGGCGCGGCGTACCGCGTCGTTGTCAGCCACCGTGCGGCGTACCCGCAGCACGATGCGCCGCTGCGGGACCGGATCGACGACAGGGACGGCCGCGAGACCTCCCGGCAACGATCGAGTCGCCACCCGGGGGACGACGGTTAGGCCCCCGGCAGCCGCGACGAATGCGATCGCGGACGCGTAGTCCTGCGCCTCGAACTGGAAGTACGGACTGAACCCCTTGCTGGCACAGGCGTCGATTACGATCTGCCGGCACGGGCCGGGCACGACGTCGTTGTCGATCCACGCCTCGTCTCGCAGATCACCGAGCGGCACGGTGCTCTTGCCGGCGAGCGCGTGGCCGGCGGGCAATACGGCGACGTACGGCTCGTTGAGAAGTGGGCGGACGTCGTAACCGTCGAGTGACGTGGAGGCGGAGCCCTCGACGAAGAGTTCGACGTCCGGGACGAACGGCGAGTCCGCGGCGCGTTCGATGAGCCGCAAATCCAGCCGGAGTCCCGGAAACTCCCGGGACAGCGTGGCGGCGACTCGCGGCACCCACGCCGCACCGGCCGAAGCGAAGTAGCTGATCGTGAGCCGGCCGATCCGGCCGGCGCGCAGGTCGGCAGCCACCGATTCCAGCGCCGCGAGCCGTTCGAGCGCGTGTCGCGACTCCTCGGCGAAGAGGCGGCCGGCCGGCGTCGACACGATGCCGCGCCCGTTTCGCTCGACCAGCACCAGGCCGGTTTCGCGTTGCAGGGCCGCGACGTGCTGGCTGACTGCGGAGGGTGTGTATCCGAGGCTGGCCGCCGCGCCGTTGATCGAACCCGCAGCGACCACGGCTCGGAACACCCGGAGCCGATGGGCGTCGAGCATAGCCGGATCGTACAGTTTCGCTGATGAATCAACAATGAGAATTTACTTGTGCTGTTGTATCGCGTCCTGCTGCCATAGCCGCGTGACCCCGATCCGGTATGCCTCTCGATGGACGCTTCCGGCAGCCACCGTGAGCGTGTTGCTCATGTGGGCCTCGTCGTTCCTGGTGATCCGGGCCGTCCGCCACGACTTCGCGCCCGGATCGCTCGCACCCGGACGGCTCACCGTAGGTTCGCTGGCGCTTATGCCGCTCGCTGTCCGCGCGCGTCGCCCGCTGCCGCGTGGCACGACACTCAGGCTGGTCTTGACCTATGGCGTGCTGTGGTTCGCGGCGTACGCCGTAGCGCTCAACGCCGCGGAGCGTCACCTCGACGCGGGCACCGCGGCCCTACTCGTGAACTTCGCACCGATCATCGTCGCGGTCTATGCCGGGCTCTTCCTCGGCGAGGGCTTCCCCCGTCCATTGGTCATCGGGATCGTCGTCGCGTTCAGCGGCGTGGCCCTGATCGCGCTGGGTGGCTCCGGCGCGCGCGGCGACAGCATCGGAGTCGCGCTCGGGCTGCTGAGTGCGCTCCTTTACGGCTCGTCGGTACTGATGCAGAAGACCGTGCTGGGCTCGACCGACCCGATCACGGCCACCTGGGTCGGATGTGTTGCCGGCAACGTCGCGCTGCTCGTTTTCGCGCCCCAGGCCGTGCGGGACGTCGGTCACGCCTCTGCCGGCGCGATCGCCGGGGTGGTCTACCTGGGCGTCTTCCCGACCGCAGCGGCCTTCACCCTGTGGGCCTACGCGCTGACCCGCACGAGTGCGGGACGCCTGACGTCGACGACCCTGACCGTGCCGGCAATCGCGGTGCTCATGTCATGGGCCTTTCTCGCCGAGACACCGACAACCCTCGGTCTGGTCGGTGGAGCACTCTGCCTGACCGGGGTGGCGATCAGCCGTCGCAGGCCGCGACCGCGGCCCGCGCGAGTTGTCGCCGCTCAGGCGAGCGGCGCCCCATAGACGCGCCACTCCCGCTCCACGAGCATCGGCACCAGCGTCTGTTCGATGTTCACACGGAAGTGGTCGCTTTCGCGATGTGCCGCGAACGCAGCGTCATCGTCATAGGTCTCGTAGAGCGCGAAGCGAGCCGGGTCCTCGCTGTCCTGGTGGGCGAGGAACGCTATGCAGCCGGATTCCGCGTTGCTGGCGCGAGCGTGCCGCGCCAGCAATGCACGTACCTCTTCTGCCACCTCAGGGCGCGTGCGGTAGCGCGCGATGACCGTGATCACGTCCCCACGGTATTGCGCGCACCCCGACGCTCAGCGCCACCGCAGGGTGCGCGCGTGTTCTCGAGCCGCCTGTCCGCGTTGCTGCTCCCCGGCATAGAGGACGCCGTAGGCGAAGGCGAGCTGCCCACCGTCGGTCGCAACAGCGAGGTTCTGCACGACGTCGCCGGCAACCGAGCTGTCCTGATACTCGCCGAGAGTGTCTTGGAACTGAGTGGCCCGCTTCACCGCCCGGCGCGCCGGCTTGCCGAGCACCGGGACGGCGAGTTCGGCGGTATAGCGCACCCGCTTGCCGGCCTTGCGGGCCCGGTGCAAGAGGTCGGTGTCCGCCTCGGGCCGGCCGGCTTGCCTCAATCGCTTGGCAAACCGCTGACCGGCCGCGTCGAAGTACCCGCGTACCGCCTTGGACGGACGCGCGGCTGCTTCGGTCATCGGGGGCTGCTGTTGCCAAGCGTCCACAGTGGCCAGCAGGGCGAGGTAGCGCCTGCTGCGCATCTGCCGCAGGAGTACCCGGCGAGCGCTGTCCTGCTCGGCAGCAAGGTATTCATCGAGCTGCGCGGTCATGGGGCCGACATCGACCTGCGCGGGAAGCGTGCTCAGCGTTTGCGCGACGTGCCTGCTGAGCACCTCGCCGTCGCGCAGCGTACCGAGCAGGCCCGCGTACCACGCCAACTCGGCGTCCAGGCTGGCCGCCTCATCGGGCTCGAACAGGTCGGCGAACACCCGAAGCACACTGCGGAAGCGCCGCGTTGCCACCCGGGTCGCGTGTACCGCGTTCTCGCCGCCCCGCAACGCCAGATCACCCGCGAGCAACGCCGTGTGCTGTGCCTGGAGGTAGTTGCGCACCACGTCCCCCAGCCTGCGGGCGCGCTTTTCGCCTGGCGCGTAGAGCGGTGGCTGCGCCCCCAGCACGCGAGCCAGCTTCGGTCGGGTCGGCACGATGATCGCGCCGGTCGCTGCCAGCCGCCACGCAATCCCGGCTACTAGCTGGTCGTCGCCGGTACCCGGCTCGACGTCGACGACACGCCAGCACGTCGGCTGCGCATCGGTTCCCGCCCTGGTGGCCGTCACCAGGTCGTCGTCGATCTCGACGAGCGTGTCACCGTCCGGGCCGACCACGCGCGTGATCGTGCGCGCCGTTACCAGCGTCGCAACGAGTCGCAACTGCGCCCCGCGGGCGACGCCGTACACGAGCTCGCGCAGTTGCGCAGGCACCGCGCGCGCGTTCCCGTCGACGGCGGCGCGTATCTCGGTGCGAGCCGAGCCGTCCGGAATGTTCAGCTGCCAGCCGTTTTCCGCGTCACCTGTGCGTAACCGCAACGTAACCCCATGTCGTAGCAACTGGCGGCCCGCAGTGTCGAAATAGCGGCTCGACAACGAAACGTTGTGTTGTTCCAGTACCGCCCCGGCTGGCAAAACAGCCGTCAAATCGGGCACCGCCCAGTCGACATCAACCTCAAAAGCGTCCTCGTGCGCGCGGTACGGGTTGACCACGACGCACCACCTCACTTCCAAATCAGGCCGTTATTGGCACACGCCAGACGTCAGATGGTAAACGGCGTCTGAACGGGAAGCGAAGTCGGAGTGAACAGCGCACCGAACGACGGGCTCCGCCGCGGATGCACCCCCGGCTGGGCTGAGTGGGTCAGGTGATCTTGGCGGGCGAGGTCCGACATGCGCGTCGTTATCGCAGATCTTCGCACCGGAATTGCTGGCCAGCCCCCGTTCGTCGTTCACCTTCTCGTAACCGTCCGTCCCTCCTTGCTGAGAGACGCTGTGCCGCGTCCATAAGACGTCCCTAAGAACATGCAACGTCCTCTGACAATGGGGGCTAGGTGAGCAGGGATCCTGCAGCGAAGACCGCACGGTTTATCTACATCTCCGATGCGGATAGGGGGTCGGCATGGCACACCCCGAAAGACGACGGCGAGCTGCGCGTGGGCTGGCGTCTCATCGCGGCGAACAACCGCTCGCTGGGCCGTTCCTGGGTCGTCTACGGCACCTTTGAGGCATGTGTCGCGGCGGCTGCGCAGCTGCACAACCGACTCGACGAGGTCACGCAGGCGGTGACGTTCGACGCCAGGCACGCAGCCTGGACGTGGACGGTGCTGCTCGACGGCAAGCCGGTCGCGGTCTCCACTCGCCCGTATCGGCGCCGCGTCGAATGTGCCCGCTCGTTCGACCAGTTCCTGGCTGCCGTCAAGTCCGCGCCTGAGGTCGCCGAAGAACTGCGCTACTACGGCCCGAAGGCCCTGAGCGTGTACGACCACCCTCCGCTGCACCCGGACATCCTGTCCTTGCCGGGCACGGCCGCGCCCAATTCGCCCGCGGCGGACAACGCGGAGCCCATCGCGACATGATCGACACCCAGGAATTCGAGCCGATCGCCCCCGACCAGGGTCCGCAGGTACGTCGGTCACTCAAGGCCAACCCCGGACCGGCGGACCGGTTCTTCCGCGGTGCGGTTCGCGGCGGCGGCGTCGCAGTCCTGGCGATCATGCTGCTGGTCGGCTCGTTTCTCGCGTACCGAGGATGGCAGGCGCTGCACAAGGCCGGCCTGTCTTTCTTCACGACCCAGGACTGGAACCCCGACGCCGGCAGGTTCGGCATCGCTGCAGTCATCGTCGGCACCGTTCTGATCGCGGTGGTCGCGATCGTCGTGGCGATGCCGCTCGCGCTGGGCATGGCTCTCTACATCTCCGAGTACGCGCCGGGGCGGATCAAGAGCTGGATGACCAGCACGGTCGATCTGATGGCCGCCGTCCCTAGCGTTGTCTACGGCCTGTGGGCCGTCACCTTGTTCGAGTGGAAGGCCGACAGCCTGTCCAAGTGGATATCGGACTGGTTCGGCTGGATCCCGATCTTCAAGGTCGACGGCGTCAAGCGGCACGATCCGCTGGCGAGCATGACGAGGTACACGTCTTCGACATTCATCGCCGGGATCGTCGTAGGAATCATGGTGACGCCGATCGCATGCGCGATCATGCGCCAAGCCTTCAGTCAGGCACCGGCCGGTGAGCGGGAGGGCGCGTACGCGCTGGGTGCAACCCGATGGGGCATGATCCGCTCCGTCGTACTGCCGTTCGGCCAGGGCGCGATCATCGGCGGGACGATGCTGGGGCTGGGCAGGGCACTGGGCGAGACGATCGCCGTCGTAATGATCATCTCGCCTGTCTTCCAGATCAGGCTGCACGTCCTGCAGAACGGTACGAGCTCGGTGTCCAGCCTGATCGCATTGCGCTACGGCGAGGCCAGTCCGTTCGGAATCAGCGCCCTGATGGCAGCCGGGCTCGTGTTGTTCGCATTCACGTTGGGCGTGAACTTCGTGGCGGCCTCAATAGTGGCGCGCTCCCGCTCCGGCGCCGTCAGCGAGGTCTGAGATATGACGACTGTCGACACGAGTCCAGCGACAACGTCCACCACGACATCCACGACGGCAGCGCCGCCACGCACGACACTGCCCCCGCGTACCCCGCCGAGCGGCCAGCAGGCCCGCCGTCAGCTCGGCACGCTGCGCACAACCGACCTGCTCGCGTTTTTCGGGGCGCTCGCCGCATCGGCGACCATGACCGGCCTGCTGTGGACGCAGATCGCCCCGTTCACCGGGCTGGTCGGCTACGTCGTCACAACCTGGTGTCTCGGCGTTCTGCTGTATGCGGTGCTCACCTCGTTCGACGAGAATCGCCCGACGGTATGGGCTCGGGTGGCTGCTGTAATCGTGCACTCGCTCGCCGCCCTGGTTGTCGCCGTACTCGCCTTCATCGTCGTATACACGTTCATCAAGGGCTGGAAGGCCGTAGTACATAGCAACTTCTACACCCAGGACATGCGCAGCACCGGGCCGCGCGACCCACTTACCGACGGCGGTGCGCGGCACGCGATCGTCGGAACGCTGATCGAGGTCGGGATCGCCCTGGCAATCACCGTGCCCCTCGGCCTGGTCACGGCCGTTTTCCTACACGAAATCCCGGGTAGGTTCTCGCGGTTCGTGCGCACCGTGGTCGACGCGATGACCGCGTTGCCCGACGTCATCGCGGGCCTGTTCATCTACGCGACCCTGATCCTGATTCTCGGGGTCGAGCAGTCCGGCCTCGCCGCCGCCACCGCGCTGGCCGTGACGGTGCTGCCGATCATCATCCGGGCCTCGGACGTCGTTCTCCGGCTCGTGCCGGGCGGCCTCACCGAGGCCTCGTACGCGCTGGGCAGTCCGCAGTGGCGCACGGTCCGGCGCGTAACCCTGCCAACCGCCCGTGCGGGCCTTGCTACCGCGGTCATTCTGGGCGCTGCGCGGGCTATCGGGGAGACCAGCCCGGTGCTGTTGACCGCCGGAGCAACCGACCACACCAACACCGACCCGGTCCACGGGCCGATGATGTCGCTGCCGCTGATGGCCTACAGCAAGATCGAGACCGGCCAGCCCAACGAGATGGCTCGCGGCTTCGGCGCCGCAGCCGTCTTGTTGGTGGTCGTCCTGGTGCTCTTCGTGATCGGCCGGATCATCGGCGGCCGTGGAGCGGGCCAACTAACCAGCCGTCAGCTGCGCCGGCGCACGGCCGCGTCGCAGCGGGACCGCCGCCGGTACGACGAGCGGCACATCGCAGCGGCGCCCGGGAACGGAACCCATCCCGCCGACACGGGTGGGTGACTAGTGAGGAGACGTCTGCGGATGCAACGCACAGCCCGGCGACTGACCGCGGTAGCGGCCGTCGCCCTGCTCGCCGCCGCGAGCAGCCTAGCCGGGTCACCGCCCGCCGCGGCGTACACACCAATATCCGGCGCCGGATCAACCTGGTCGGCCAATGCGATCAATGCGTGGCGGGCCAACGTGGCGCAGTACGGCATGGTCGTCAACTACGCGGGCGTCGGATCGACGATTGGCCGTAACGAGTTCAAGCAGGGCACGGTCGCGTGGGCCGGCTCCGACATTCCCTACGGCGTCCGCGACGGCAACAACTTCGATCCGCCGCCGACAACGCGCGGCTTCGCGTACATGCCGGACACCGCCGGCGGCACGGTGTTGATGTACAACCTCAAGATCGGGATACGCCGGGTGACGAACCTGCGGCTATCCGGCGACACGATCGCCAAGATCTTCACCGGCGTGATCCAGACGTGGAACGACCCAGCCATCGCCGCGGACAACCCGGGCCTGACCCTACCGGCCCTGCCGGTGGTGCCGGTCTACCGCTCGGACGGATCAGGTTCGACCGCTCAGTTCACCCAGTGGATGGTGGCCCGCGAGAGCAGCTACTGGAACGCGTACTGCGCCAAGGTCGGCCGCAATCCGTGCACCCAGACCTCGGCCTACCCGCCGTCATCGGGCATGGTCGGTCAGCCCGGCGACCTTGGTGTGGCCGGCTACGTGGCGCAGGCGCAGTCGGTCGGCGCGATCGGCTATGTCGAGTACTCCTACGCCATCCAGGCCGGGTTCCCGGTGGCCAAGATGCTCAACTCCGCGGGCTATTACACCGAACCCACGCCCGGGCACGTCGCCGTCGCGCTGCTCAAGGCCCAGATCAACACCAACAAGTCGGACCCGAACACCTATCTGACGCAGAACCTGTCGCAGGTCTACACCAATCCCGACCGGCGCGCCTATCCGTTGTCGAGCTACTCGTACATGATCTTGCCGACGGACAGCAACTTCGGGATTACTCCCGAAAAGGGCGCGACGCTCGGCGACTTCGGCAAATACCTGCTCTGTCAAGGGCAGAACCAGGTCGATGCGCTGGGCTATTCGGCGCTGCCGATCAACCTCGTCCAGGCCGGCTTCGACCAGTTGCGGAAGATCCCTGGCGCCAACGTCCCCAACATCAACATTCAGACATGCAACAACCCCACGTTCTCCACGAACGGCACGAACACGCTGGCGGCGACCGACCCCTACCCGCTGGCCTGCGACAAGAAGGGGCCGAGCCAGTGTGTGGCCGGCACCGGCGGCGCCAAGGGCCAGGGCACGCCGGTCCTCCCGAGCGCTCAGGCCGGCAACCCGACCGGTGGCTCAGGTGGCAGCGGTGGATCGGGGGGCGGCGGTGGTTCTGGTGGATCGGGCGGCAGCGGTGGATCGGCGGGCGGCGGCTCCGGCACCGGGGGCAACGGCAGCTCGACGGCAGGCGGGTCAGGTCTGGGCGGCACGGGCGTCAACGGGCCGGGTGGTGCCTTGTCCAATCCCGCGGCGGCTGCGCAGCAGGCGGGATGTGATCCGGACACCGGCTGTGTCGGGGCGAACAACTCGAATGGCAACAGCACGGTTCCTCCTATTGCCAACCCGACGTCGGCCTCGGCCAGTCTCGGCGACGGCCTGCGAGTGACGCTGATGGCCCTCGCGGCTGCGCTACTGCTCGGACTTGGTCTCGGCCCGCCGCTCATCGCGCACGTCTCCGCACGCCGGCGCCAACGGCAGGCGGGCGGCGCCTCGTGACCGGTGTCGCCCGCCGCCGGGCGCCCATGGCCAGCGCACTGATCGGGGTCGCAGCCCTGATCGCCCTGATGACCGTTGGGCCGGTCCGCAACGCACGGGCTGCCCCAGCCGGTGGTGTGGACCAGATCACCGGCAACGGCGATACCTCGTCCGCTCTGAGCGTGTCGTGGTCGCAGGGACTGCTCGGCGCCGATAACCGGACCGTCGTAACGCCGCGCGATCCGAGCAGCCCGCTGAGCTTCATGTACGACGACTTCAAGAACCTGAAGGTGACCGTCGGCCAGACCGACAGCCTGGTACACCAGGCGGTCAAGGTGACCTGGTCCGGTGGCAAGCCCTCGGGCACGCAGTTCCAGGGCGACTACCTGCAGATGATGCAGTGCTATGGAGACGCCAACACCGGGCCCGATCCGGAGAACTGCCAGTTCGGCAGCCAGGGGCTGCTACCGCAAAACGTCTTCAACAGGTTCATCGGCTCTCGCACTGGCAACCTGTGCGCGCCGGGGGCGACGCCCAGCACGGACCCGGCGCATACGCCCGGCACGCACGACGGCTCCAGCTTTATTCTCGGCTGCGACACACAGGAGCCCGGCACGCACCCGGAGCACGTCGTACCGAGCAACCCCAACAACTACAACATCCCGTTCATCCCGGTGGGAACGACCAACAGGATCTACGGCCCGGCGGCCGACTATTACGACCAGTTCAACACCAATGAGGTGCAGGAGGCCAACACCGGTTCCGACGGCACCGGGCAGTATTTCTTCCAGACGCTGACGTCCACCGAGGCACCGGGCCTCGGTTGCGGTGCCGTGCAGAGCAGTGGATCGGCGCGCGGCTGCTGGCTGGTGATCGTGCCGCGCGGCGAGTACAAGGCCAATGGCTACAAGGTCGACATTAGTACCTCGAACGGTAATCTCAGCTACCTCAACGACTCGCCGCTGGGTGCTTCGAACTGGGCACAGCGCATTCAGATTCACCTGAACTTCGCGCCGATACAGAACAACTGCCCGATCGGGTCCGCGGACGAGCGGCAAATGGTCGGCACCGGACTGATCGCGCAGGCCGTCTTCTCCTGGCAATTGGCCCTCAATGCGGCCGCGAAATGCAAGACGATCTACGGGTACTCGACAACGCCCGAGGCGACCGATACCAATCAGTTGGCGACGAAAGGCGCGATCGGCCTCGCGTTCACTACAATTCCGATCGGAAGTGAAGCGGGACGTCTCAATGGGGGCGGATCGGGTGACCTGGGCCTCCCGCTGCTGTACGCACCGGTGGGCATTTCCGCCATTACCTTCGCCTTCAACATCAATCTGAGCACCGGCTATATCGCCACGCCGGTCAAGCTGACGCCCCGGCTGATGGCGAAAGCGCTCACCCAGTCCTACAAGCAGGACCTGCCCGATTACGACAATAATCATCCCGGTCCGGCCTGGGCGAAGAACAATCCGCTGAGCATCTTGAAAGATCCTGAATTCCAAAAACTGAATCCCAATGTGCAGGGGACGACCGGCTCGGGTAGCCCGCTGGCCCCGCTCCTGACGGAGGACCACTCGGCGGTGAACCAGCAGGTGTGGGCGTGGATCCAGTCCGACAAGGCCGCGCGTGACTGGCTGTCCGGCACGCCCGACGAGAACAAGATGGTGGTCAATCCCAACTACACCAAGCTCAAGCTGAGCAACCCACCGGCGATCGACTCCTATCCGCGCGCTGATCCGACCTGCTTCAACTACGGCAAGTCGAATGCCAGCCCGCCGAAGGACGAGATCAAGTGCTCGCTGGACCTGCTGCCCTACGTCAACAACCTCGACGAGGCAGCCGCCACCGTCCGCGCCTCCAACAACATTGAGGGTGCGGCCTGGGACCCCTTGAAGCTGGCGCCCGACGGATCGTCCGGATGGTGGGGCAACGGCGGCTTGGTGCCGGCCGGGAGCATCTTCCTATGGGGCGTCACCGACTCGGCTAGCCTGGCGAACCACGGCGTGGTTCCCGCCGACCTGTGCGACGCGAGCGGCAACCACTGCGTCGGCCCCGACACCGCGTCGGTCACGTCCGCGCTGGGTACCGCCAAGGCAGACAGCAGCGGACTCCTGCACGTCGACCCGACCCATCCGGGTAGCGGTGGTTATCCGCTGGTTGACGTCACCTATGCAGCAGTGCGGACCGATCAGAGCGCCGCAGCGCTGCAGGCCTACGCCGCCCTGATCAACTACGCGGCTAATCAGGGCCAGACTCCCGGCGTCGACCCGGGGGAACTGCCGCACGGCTACCTGCCTCTGCCGCAGGCCTTGCGCGATAAGGCGAAAGCCGTGGCAGCCACGCTGGTCGGCAGCAACCAGCCGACCACGCCGGGCGGCGGATCGGTTCCGGGCGGATCGGTTCCGGGCGGATCGGTTCCGGGCGGATCGGTTCCGGGCGGCGGAAACGGTTCCACGGGAGGGGGCGCCGGCGGCGGAGCGGGCGGAACCAATCCGACCGCAACCAAGGGTGCATCCTACGGAAATTCGCCGACCGGCGGAACGAGGACAATCACGCCGTCGCCCCTTCCGTCGGGCAGCGTTCCTGCCCAACTCGCTGCGGGAAACACGCCGCGAACCCCGCCGGGAGCGGTCCGCTGGGCACTACTCGTTGTGGCAATCATCGGGCTCGTCGGAGCCTCGATCCGTCCTATTACGAAGCTCGCCCCGAAGGTCGCTCCACGGCTGCAGAAAATTCGGCGATGAGCGTCGCTATGGCGCTACCCAGCGTGATTTCAATAACCGTGAACGAGTCCGCCCGAGCCTATTTACCCGTCGTTAATGTTGGCGTGTGTTCCAGTACCACGATCTGCCACTCAATTCTGGTGTCAGAGATCATTCCCGAGCAGGACGATATGCATGCCTCGTCCAATGTGGGCGCGGCGGCGAACATCTGTGGAAGGGAGTCCTGATGTCAAGAGTCAGATCAATTGGGGGAGGCAAGGATGACCCGAGAATTACGTAGGGGCTGGCGCGTCGCGCTGACCGTCGGGACGGTGGCCGCGCTCGTCGGAGCGGTTGCAGTCGGCCTGGCCGCGCCGGCGTCCGCCGACCCGGTCACGAACTACGTCGCGGTCGGGTCGGACACCACGCAGGACGTCCTGGACCAGTTCGCCAAGGACCGGGGCAACGGCGTAATCGGCTCCTGGGATGCCATCAACCCGGTGACAAAGGCCGCGCACGAGGTCATCGTTCCCAGGGACGGCTGCAGCATGACCCGGCCCAACGGATCCGGCGAGGGCCTGAACGCGCTGCGCAAGTCGATCAACCCGAACACGGTCGCGCCGCAGCTGGCCGCCCCACCGTCGCAGGGCTGTATCGACTTCTCCCGGTCCTCCAGCGGTCCGGGTACGCACGCCAGCGTGACCGGTGCGCTGCAGTACATCCCGTTCGGGCTCGACGCGGTCGGCACGGCGACCGGTCCGGCCGCCGCAGTCGGTCCGCCTGACCCGGCGGTTGCGACCGCGATCACCCAGGCCGACGGGTTCACGTTGGCCCAGATCCAGGACATGTACAAGAACTGCAACGCGCAGGTCGTCAATGGCGTGACCTACGACCCGAACGGGGTCACCGGCACCCCGATCCACCTATACATCCCGCAGCCGGGCTCGGGCACCCGCAACTTCTGGGCTGGCCAGATGGGCATCCCAGACCCCAACAACCCGCCGGCCTGCGTGCACGATCACTCGGTGCTCACCCCGACCGAGCAGATCGAGGAGCACGACGGAACGATCTTCGCGCAGGACGCGAACGCGTTCGGGCCGTTCTCCATCGCGCAGTGGGTCGCGCAGAGTCACGGTCACAACGACCGGCGGCACAACGCAGTGCTGCACATGATCAACGGGGTGGCTCCGCTGACTGCAGGCGGCTCGCTGAACACCGCTTACCCGATCAAGCGCGAGGTCTACAACGTCGTGCTACGCACGTTGATCACCAACGGTGCCGGCGGCCCCGGGACGGACGCGGCCCTGAGCGGCCTGCTCAGCGGCTCCACGTCGCGTCTGTGTGGTGACTTGGTCACCATTGCAGGCTTCGGCTTTGCCCCGTTGAATTCGGCGCCGCTTGGTCACACATGCGGTCAGATCTCCGACGATCTGCGCGCGTTCGACCCCACGACAGACCCGGTCTAAACGGAACACGAAAGGACCATTAATGAAGATCATCGCGAGAACGGCGAGGGTCAGGCGTCTTGCACTGATGCTCGGCCTCGTCGCCGCGACCGTCGGGATCGGGCTGGTCGCCGCGACCCCGGCCAACGCCGCGGTGGGAACCGAGCTCGGGCACGTGTCCCTGAGCCCGGCTACCGGCCCGCTTACGACGACCCCGAACTGGTCGGCGGACACTAACTGCGCTGCCCCGAACAATGTCAGCGCATTTCTCGCCGCGTACACCCTGAGCGGCACCTTCATCACTGCCATCTCGGCGAACATCTTGGGCGCCCCCATTGCGCCGTTCGGCGGCCCGTTGCAGGCCGACTTGCAGACAATCATCAACTTGGGCATTGGTCTGTCGAACAATGCGAGCTACGAAATCGATGTCGAGTGCGTGGACGCTGGCAACGTCAACCATCCACAGCAGTTCACATACCTCACGCTGGGGGCGGTTGGGGGCGCGTATACGCAGACCAACACCCCGCCGTCCAGCGGGACCCCCACCACGACAGGGCTCGTCGTGTCACCCGCCACGGCAGCGCCGGGTGCCCCGGTGACGCTGACCGCTACGGTCACGCCGAGCACCGCGGCCGGCACCGTGCAGTTCCTCGACGGGGCCACCGCGATCGGCAGCCCGGTGGCAGTGTCCGGCGGCACCGCGGCGACGACCGTGTCGACCCTGTCCTGTGGCTCGCACTCAATCACCGCGAAGTTCGTGCCTACTGATCCGAACGCATTCGGCGGATCGACGTCGACAGGACAGCCGGTCACGATCAGCGGCGCGGCCTGTGCGCTGCAGGGCACGGAGACGATCAACGTCGCCATCCCGAGCACGGGCGCGTTCACGTTCACCGTCAGCACCACACCGGTGAGCCTGGGCACCGCGACGGCGAACGGCAGCAACCTCGAGGCCAAGGGCAGCCTCAGCCCGGCGACCGTGAGCGACACCCGTAACACGGTGCCCGGCTGGCACGTCTCCGGTCAGGTCGGCGACTTCAGCGACGGCACCCACACGATCGACGGGAACAGCCTCGGCTGGACGCCGGCCATCACCACCCCGAACGCGGCCAACGATGTCGTCGCCGGCCCGGCCGTCGCACCGGGCAGCAACCCCGGCCTGAAGCAGGGCAGCGGTCTCGCCAGCGCCGCCGCCAGCAAGGGCTCGGGAACTACGGTGTTGGGCGGTGGCCTGGACCTCGTGGTCCCGTCCACTCAGAACGCCGGTAGTTACTCCGCCACGTTGACACTCACCGCTATCGACACGGCGGCCTGAGCAGATCGCGGAAACGACTAGCCGGATGCTGAACCGGCGAGTCGAAGGGGAGGAGGCGTGCGGCTCGCCCGCACGTCTCCTCCCCGCACCTGCATCTTCGACCCCCTTGCCGCACCCGCTCTTCGAATTGGACCCACGATGACCACACCGCCGCCGCGCAGCACTCTGCGCCGCACGCTCTTCACTACGCTTGCCGCGCTGATCATGGCCGCGCCGATGGCCGGCAGAGCTACCGCGACGCCGTCCAGCCCGAGCGCCCCGGGAAGCCATGCACCCACGTCGAGCAAAGCACCCACGTCGAACCCGAAGCCGAAGCCGGCCGAGGTCACCTGGTCCGTACAGCCCTCAACGGTCAAGGGCCCCGACGGGCGCGCCACGTTCACCTGGACGGACGTCAAGCCAAGCACCGTGCTGCATGACTACGTCGGCGTCTCCAACTTCAGCTCAAAACCGGTGACGTTCAAGGTCTACGCCACCGACGCGTTCGTCGACAAGAACGGCGGCCTGAACCTGCTGCCCGCGGCCACCCGGCCGACCGACATCGGTACATGGGTGAACCTGCTGCACGACACCGTCAAGGTGCCCGCGCACTCCCGGGTCAACGAGCCGTTCACCGTGATCGTGCCGGCCAACGCCACCCCCGGCGACCACACCGGCGGCATTCTCGCCTCGATCCTGACGACCGGCCAGGTCAGGGTCGACAGCCGCGTCGCCGTGCCGATCTATTTGCGGGTGAGCGGAAAGTTGAATCCGACGCTCAGCATCGAATCGACGAGCACCAGTTACCACAACACGATCAACCCGTTCGGCGGCGGCGGCACGAACGTCTCCTACACCGTCCACAACACCGGCAACGTGCGGCTGACCGGCACCCAGACAGTCTCCGTGACCGGCCCGTTCGGCGTCACGCTCGCGACGGTTCATCCTGCCCCACTGCTGCAACTGCTACCCGGCAGCTTCGTCCGCGTGACCGCCCACCTGTCCGGCGTGTACCCGGCCGGGCCGCTGACCGCGCACGTCAAGATCATCCCCGTGCCGGTCAACGGCCTTCGGCACACCACGGGGGCACCGTTGGCGGCCGTGAAGCACAGCGTTGGCATGTGGGCACTGCCCTGGCCGCTGCTCGTGCTGCTCATCCTCCTGGCCGGCGGCGGGTACGGCGTCTGGTGGTGGATGCGCCGCCGGCGGATGTTGCACAGTGCCGCACTGGCCGCCGCGGTCGAGAAGGGTCGGCTCGAGGCCACCTCGGAGCTGACCAAGGTCCCGTCGAGCGGGTCCACGCCATCGACCAACGGCCACGACAGCAGCACGGGCGCCGACAAGAGCCCTGGCAAGGGCAAGGGCATTCCGGTGCCAGAGACAAAGCCGCAGACCCACGCCGACCCCGAGTCAGGATGATCATGCAGAGCTCCTTCCGCATGATCCGCCCCGTGCTGGTAACTGCGCCCGTCCTGGCCATACTGGCGGTCGTGGCGATCTTCACCGCCGCTCCACCCGCGCGCGGGGAGGGGGCTGGCCCGAGTGGCGCAGAAACGATCGGCGTCACCATCCCGCCGTCGGGAGGGGTTACGTGCACGCGCGATGGCAAAAAGCTGCCGAACAAGCCCACTGTGCACGGTCATGATCGTCTGCACTGCACGGCAACCGGGTTCAAGCCCGACGAGCAGGTCGAGATCGCCGTGCACTCGCCGGCCACGGTCATCGCCACCGTGCCGGCCGGCTCGCACGGGGTGGTCACGTATGACTACACCGTCCCGAACGACCTGGCGGCCGGCGATCACGCGCTGTCGTTCACCGGCAAGGTCTCGACAACGGTGGCGATCTACCCGTTCGTGGTCGTGGTGGGCCACGGCACGTCCGGGACCGGTGGCGGCGGAGGCTCGCACGGCGGCCTGGCGATGACCGGAAGCGACCTGCTCGCGCTGGTGCTCGTTGCGCTGGGCCTGATCGGCATGGGTGTTGCACTGCATCGCCGGCGCCTGCAGCGGGAGGCCGCATGATCGCCCTCGACAAGCCAGAGACCGCGCCGCCCGGCGGAACGGGTCCTCCGTCGGGCGGCGCGCCACCATCCCAGGGGGAGCCATCGTCGGAGCCGAAGAAGACGGCACCGTCCTGGCTGCAACGGCCCGCCTTCCAGGTCGCGATCACCATGGTGGTGATCGTGTCGTCAGCGCTGCTCGGATTCGCCTTGTACGTCGGCGTGATCTCGTCGCTGCACTACGACCGGGCCCAGCACGTCGCGTACGCCGACTTCCGCAAACAACTTGCCCTCGGGACGGCACCGCTCGGGCAGACCCTCCAGAAAGAGAAGGACACCGACCCGACGAAACTCGTGCCGCTCGGCAGCGCCATCGCCGTGCTATCCATCCCGAAGATCCACCTCCGTGCCGTGGTATTCGAGGGCACCACGTCGTCGGTCATGGAAAGCGGTCCCGGCCACCTGCGCTCGACCCCCTTGCCCGGGCAGCCCGGCGTCAGCGAGATCATGGGCCGCGCCACCGCATACGGCGGTCCGTTCGGCAAGCTGTCGCACCTCGCGCCGGACGATCTGCTTACGGTGACTACCGGACAGGGCGTCAATGCCTTCCGGGTGCTGGACGTGCGCCGTGAGGGCGACCCGAAACCGGCACTGCTCCAGCCCGGCAAAGCACGGCTCGTACTGGCCACTGCCGACGGCGTTCCGCTCATCCCTGCCGGCGTGCTGCGCGTCGACGCCGACCTCATCTCTCAGGTGCGCGAGCCCTCGCCCATGGTGCTGACCGCCTCGGACATATCCGCCTCGGAGCAGGCCATGGGCACCGAACCGTCGGCCTGGGTCCCGCTCGTGCTCTGGGGACAGGGCCTGGTCATCGCCGCGATCCTGCTAGCGTGGGCTCGTACCCGCTGGGGCCGCTGGCAGGTATGGATCGTCGCCGTTCCGGTGATGCTGTTCTTCGGCAT
>Ga0126373_10000884_pt1 | contig 20467 bp, 19 predicted proteins | sample PanSoiMetPlot_11_FD_92545 | JGI IMG/M metagenome (GOLD analysis project Ga0126373, IMG submission 92545) | Tropical forest soil microbial communities from Panama - MetaG Plot_11 | ecosystem: Environmental > Terrestrial > Soil > Tropical forest > Bulk soil | place: Panama | collected 2016-02-17 | reverse complement strand
TGGTCTAGTGTGTTAACTAAGTGGTACAATCACTAGTAACCAAGTAGTAATAGCTATCCCGTTTATAAAAATTGGACCCGCCCCCCCCCAAAACAGCCCCAATTTTCGCCCCCCCCCCCCCCTCACAGCCCGTCCTGCACCCAACTATCGCTCTACGGGGCTGGAAACAGGGTTAGAAGAGTGGAATGCTGCTTCAGAGAATTTTTATGAAAAAGGTTATGGCAGGTGTGTGGTCGGCCCACTGAGCAAATAGAAAAGCCCCCCGGAATGGACCGAGGGGCTGAAAGTCGAATTCTTATAATTGAGCCAGAAGCGAAACCTTCGGATGAACTGCCTGAAGGTCCTCAGTCAAGAGATTGGCGTAGCGTTTGGTCATCTCAAGACTGGAGTGCCCCAAACACTTCTGCAAATGAAACACAGAACCTCCTCTTCGCAGATAGTTCACAGCGAATGAATGTCTGAAGCTGTGCAGCGTTCGAATTGGCGGTTCGAAACCTAATCCCCGGCACAACTGCTTCACGTCTCTCAACGTGTCCCTGCGTCCTAGCTGCACTTCATTTCGGCTGGCAAGCAATAGCATCTCTGGTTTGCGGTTGAAGTCGGACACGTACTTGAACATCGCCCTTCGCAATTCAAAACTGAAGGGGACCTTTCGCTCTTTTCCGCCCTTTCCCATCAGCGCAACCAAAAGATTCTCAAAATCAATGGAGCTGACTCGGAGCGTTAACGCTTCACTGATTCGACAGCCAGTATCGAGCATGAACAGAACCAGCAAATGCAGCCTGCGTTGGCCTTTGGTTTTCGGTCGGTAGTGGATGAGATGCTTCACCTGTTCATTGGTGAACGTCGGCAATTGCAGCTGTGGCTCTTTCAATCGTGAAACCCGTGGATGCTTGCACATCGGTGTGCATTTGCCTTCTGCTCCACTGTTCCAATGCAAATAAGAATTAATCGCACGCAAGCAGCAATTGATGCCGCTTGGCTTCAGCTTGTGCTCACGCATCGCAACAACCATCTGTTTCAATTCTTCAGTTGTTGGATTTTCATTCGGCAACCACTTCAAAGACGATTCGTACCACTCAACTGTGCGTTCACTGACACCAAGCAAGAACTTTTTTTCCTTCGCAAATTGTGTGAATCGTGTGCTCATTTCTCTGTGCATTTCTTCACCTGTGTGGACAGGAGGTCAAATCCTGTTTTGAATTTGAAGAGAAATGAGAGAAGTGGTTTTGTTTTTAGGAGGTTGGTCGGGGCGAGGAGATTTGAACTCCTGACCCCCTGCGCCCAAGGCAGGTGCGCTACCAGGCTGCGCTACGCCCCGACATTTCAACGACTTAGGCCACGTTAGACCCGTATCAAAAGTCTAAGGCAGGTGCGCTATTCCTGCAAGGGGAAGTTGCACTTTGCCATCACACCGAACCGCGTCCGCGCTGCTGGTTCATAAGCGGGTGCCGCCTCCTCGTCGGCGAAGTAGCCGTCCGAACCGGAATGGCTCATGCTACGCGAAGGCCACAAGGCTCGGACAGCCAGCGGAGAGAGTCTAAGGTCCATTGCAACGCGATCTCGGCGTGTCGGCTGACCTCTTGGTCCAGAGGAGCAAAGAAAGGTATAAAGGGCTAGTAGATGTGGGTAATTGGCATTTTATCAACGATCGTGCGCTGTCCGGTTTAGAATCCCCGGCATAGCATCGCTGCCGTCTTGGATTTTCTGTTTCGACATTTCGATCAATTGCGCCGATGATCAATTCGGAGGAAGTCATGAATTCGTTACGCCTGCTCTTGAAGACGGAATCGGAATGGAACCCGAAGGTAATGCTGGGTCGGGTAGCAACGGCGGTTTTTCCTGAGTCCGCCTTGAACGCCTTTAAGAAGCAATATTATGGCTATCTCATTACCCATATGGCGGAAGAGTGGATGGAGAGCGATGCGGTCTTACTGCCCTTGCTGGTGGGGCCAGGCGACTGCGTCGTCGATGTGGGAGCAAATCTCGGGATGTACAGCCGAAAGCTTGCGAAGCTGGTTGGACCAAGTGGCCACGTTTACGCTTTCGAACCCATTCCTCAGACGTATGATTTCCTGTGCCACAATTTGAAAAAGCTGAGATTGCCCCAGATTGAGGCTTTGCCTTATGGCCTGTCGGATAGCCAACGGAACGATGTGATGGTAATCCCCCACTATCGCTGGGGTAGCGAATGCTGGTACGACGCCAGGATCAAAACCGACAAGGCAAAGCCAAACTGGCGCGAAATCAAGATTCAGACTCGGACGCTGGATAGTTTCAGTCTTCCACGCATTTCGTTTATCAAGTGCGACGCGAACTTCCACGAGTTGTTCGTCTTACGTGGGGCAGTGGCGACCCTCGAGGGTTGCCGGCCCGCCCTGCTGATCGAGGTGAATCCGAATCCCGACGACCCGACCACCACGGCCTATCAGACCTTTGCGCTGCTGCGCGATCTAGGCTACGGAGTTTACTGTCAGGTGCAAGGCAAATTAGTTCGTCGAAAAAAAGGCCAGCGAAGTCAGAATTACTTTTTCCTGACGCCGCAACAGGAGGAGAAGGTTCTGACAGGTCTGGATCAGCTTAGCGCTGCGTAAGGGAAGCCCAATTTCATCTCAATGCTGGGCCGCTGGCGAGACGTTGCCGAGGCACTGCCGTTCTCTGATGAATTGGGCGTGCGTCCTCCGAAGCCGGTGAGCAAATTCGGGTGAAACGTATCTAAGTGTTTTGGGATCAGTCAGAGCGTCTCAACCTTGCGCCCCAAAGCAGGTGCACTACCAGGCTGCGCTGCGTGCCGACATCCACAGGGAGGATCGTCCTAAATTTTAGCTGACTCTGACAACCTTTCTGCGCGGGCTCCCTCCGTTTCACTTTTCCCAGGTGCCCCGCCTGACTTCTGGGCGGGCAGAGTATAATTTTCGGTCAAGCATGCAGCCACCGCGTTACGCCTTGGTCGCCTACGTTCGAAGGCCGGTTGGTGAGTTCGTGGAGAACCTCCGCTGCGAACTTCATCCGGACATGCCCCATCTGGCGGCCCACGTCACCATTCTTCCCCCGCGTCCCTTGCGGGGACCTGAGGCCTCTGCGCTCCAGGAACTCGAGGAAGTGTGCGGCCGGATTGAACCCTTCGAGGTGATGCTGGGCGAAGTGGAAACATTTATCCCGGTGACCCCGACGGTCTTCATCCGGGTCGCGCATGCCTCGGCGCGTATGCAGGAACTGCATGACCTGCTCAATCAGAACACCCTCGCCTTTGAGGAGGAGTGGCCCTACATCCCGCATCTCACCATCGCCAAGATGAACACCGAGGAGCAGGCGTGGAAGGCGTTCGAGGTCTCGCGGCGGCGCTGGCTGGACTACAGCGGCAGCCGGCGAATCCCGCTCGAGGAGGTCACCTTCGTCCGCGAGGACCAGCAAAACTGCTGGGTAGACCTGGCGCCAGTGCCGTTGGGGCGTAGGCTGGTATCGCCGCCACGGTAGAGGGCACCTTACCTTCCAAAGTGGGCATTGGGCGCGGCATCTCGGCCCTCAGGCGTATCCCATGGGACATGCCCCTTCGGGGTGTTGGTCTACGTCCCTCCGTGCATTGCTCGCTCCCGCCTCGCGCAGTACATAAAAGAAAGCGAGGCAGACTGTGCGCCCCGGCGGAGCCCTCCCCACTTATGCTCTTCCGCGGCCGTCCTCTGGGAGCCAGCCGGCATGCACATCGGAGTCTATGGAGCGGGTTACCTGGGTACGGTCATCTCCGCTTGCCTTGCTGACTTCGGAACTCCCGTCAGTTGCTGCGATGTGGACAGCTCGCGCATGGTCGAGATGGCGCAGGGCAATGTCCCCTTCTTCGAGAAAAATCTGAAGGAAATTGTTCGCCGGAATGTACGCTGTGGGCGACTCCTGTACTCGACCGACGTCGAGTCTTTCTCCAAGAAAGCCCAGGTCATCTTTCTCGCCGAAGATTCTTCAGAACATTTATCCGACCTTATATTGCGCATCGCGCGGCACGCCGCGCGGCCGGTGATTTTTTCGCTCGTGACCCCAGTGCCCGTGGGAACGGCGACGCGACTGGAGAAGGCGCTCGCCGAAGCGAAGCTCGGCTGCACAATTGTGTCCCAGCCGGTTTTCTTTACGGATGGTTGCGCCGTAGAGGACTTCAACTGGCCCGATCGGATCATTCTCGGCACTTCCTCGAATGATGCGGTCGCCACTCTGAAGCAGATTTTCCACCCGCTGGTGATGCGCGGGGTCCCGGTGGTGGTCACGAATCACGAGACGGCAGAACTGGTCCGGCAGGCGGCCACCGCCTTCGTCGCCACCAAGTTGTCCTTCATCAATGAACTCGCAGGCCTTTGCGAGCGGGTGAACGCCGATGCGGTGAACCTCTCACTGGCGCTTGGCCTCGATAAGAAGATCGCGCCGCGCTGCCTGCAACCCGGTGCCGGCATGGGCGGTTCCTTCGCCGAGTCGGACATGAATGCACTGGCCGATCTCGCGCGGGAGAAAGGTGTCACCCTCAAGGTGCTCGCCGCTGCGCGTGAAGTGAATCAGGCACTCGCCGAGAGCGTCATCGAGAAGATCGCCAGCATTGTGCAGTCGGTGGAAAACAAAGAGGTAGGCATCCTGGGGCTCGCATTTAAGCCGAACACCAACTCGGTGGCGGGGTCTGCATCGATCCACCTGGCGCAGACGCTGCTGGCTCGTGGCGCGCGCGTGCGCGCCTATGATCCGGTCGCGCTTCCTGACGCCAAGTCGCAGCTCAACGGCACCGTGCGCTATTGCGAAACAGCATACGCCGCCGCTGAGGGCGTGGATGCGCTGGTGGTCGGCACTGGCTGGCCCGAATTCCGCAGCCTCGACTTTGCCAAGATCAAACATCTGCTTAAACGACCGGTGATCGTTGACACCAAGAATCTTCTCGATTCGACACGCCTGCGCGCTCTCGGCTTCCAGTATGTTGGCATCGGCCGGGGCGAATCTCTCGAAGACCCAGGCCTTCGCGCTCGTCATGCCGCGTCGTCCCGCTCCTGAGCCTCAACCATCGCGAATGTTATAATCAGGGACTGCAGTTCCCTCCGCGGTGCCTGTAGTTCAGCGGTGGAACGCCGGACTGTGGCTCCGGATGACGTGGGTTCGAATCCCACCAGGCACCCCAACTTCTTGCTTCCCTCGAAAATTCCCGTGCGGCTCAGGCTCCGTGCGCATCAGAATCGTTTCGGTCACGATCGTTGCCCGAGATGCGGTCTATCGATCAACGAGGACGATAGTGGTATTGATCAACCCACGCAGGCGCCGTTGGTTGCTGCCGGTGCTCGGCATAGCCGCAACTTTATTGGTGTTGCTGTGTATCGCGGCCGTCATCGTCGTGGGGCGCATCCAGCCCATTGTGCGCGACAAGGCGATCGCCATGCTGGAGAACCGCTTCCACAGCACGGTTGAGCTGCATGCTCTGGAGGTCTCGGTTACCCATGGCCTTTCGGTGCGCGGGGATGGCCTGGTCCTGCGCTATCACGGCCGCACCGACGTCCCACCCCTGCTCGAGATTCCCGCGTTCAGCGCTTCGATGAGCTGGCGAGGATTATTTGGCCGGCCCTTTCACATCCGCAATGTGCACCTCAAGGGGCTGACCATTCACATACCGCCCAAGCAGTTGCGGATCAAAGACCCGAACCCCGGCAAGAAAACCCGGGACATTCCGGTGCTCGTGGACGAACTGGTCTCCGACGATGCGGAACTCGTCTTAATTCCTTACGACCCCAATAGAAACGCGCATGTTTTCGACATTCATGAGCTGGTGATGCATTCGGTCGGCCTGGGACATTCCGCCACGTTCCACGCCAAGCTGACCAACGCCGCTCCTCCGGGCGAAATCCATGCCGATGGCCAGTTCGGGCCTTGGCAGATCGAAGATCCGGGTCAGACCCCGCTCTCGGCGCAGTACACCTTCCAGAACGCGGATCTGTCCGTGTTTCACGGCATCGCCGGAATCCTCTCGTCAGCGGGCAAATTCGGCGGAGTGCTGGACAACATCGCAGTCGAGGGTCAGACCGACACACCAGACTTCACGGTGATGATCGGCGGGCATCCGGTATATCTCAAAACCGATTTTCAAGCCACGGTGGATGGCACGAACGGCAACACATTGTTGCACCCGGTGATTGCGCAATTCGGCAAGTCGACTCTGATCTGCAATGGCGGGGTTGTGAAAGCCGCCAGCGGCAAGGGGCGTGAGGTTGTTCTCGACGTCGCCACCGACCACGCGCGGCTGGAGGACCTCTTGCGGTTTGCCGTGAAATCGGCTCAGCCCCCGCTGACTGGCGATGTGCAACTGAAGACGAAGTTCAGGTTGCCAACCGGTCCGGGCGACATCGCCGACCGGCTTCAGCTCGATGGCCGGTTCGGCATCGGAGGCGCCGAGTTTGCCAGTCCCGAAATCCGCAGCAAGCTCGAAAGTATGAGCCGCCGTGGCCAGGGCAAGCCGCAGGATGAAGATGCCGGCAGCGCAGTCTCGCAACTGAAAGGAAGCTTCTTACTGCGGGACGGACAGATCACTTTCCGCCGCCTTACGTTCGGGGTCACGGGCGCGTCCGTGGAACTGGCCGGAACCTATGGTCTGCAAAATGAACAACTCGACTTCCACGGCACGCTGCACCTTGAGGCTAAGCTCTCGCAGATCACGACCGGGGTGAAGTCGTTTCTGTTGAAACCCTTCGATCCATTTTTCCGGAAGAATGGCGAGACTGTCTTGCCCATCAAAATCACGGGCACTCGCGAGAGCCCATCATTCGGTCTGGACTTTCACCACAAAGACGAGAAGCGAGAAGAGGAGCGCGGCGATTAGGCGGCCGATTGCCTGGGGCGCAACTCAGGCGGGATCGACGCGATACGACCACAGCGTCCGGGTGCGCTCCTGCAACTGCGAAAACGATTCCGCCGCGACCGGCTTGGACCTGGCGGGCTCCGAATTCGCAGCGAGTAATGCGGCATCGATAAGCTGATGCGTAGGCGCCTTTGTGCACGTCGGATCGGTGGCGCTCGCATCCTGGGTGAGCAGGAACGCCTGGCATCGGCATCCCCCAAAGTCTTCGGCACGGCGCTCGCAGCTACGGCAGGGCTCCGGCATCCAGTCCTCGCCGCGGAACCGCTGAAACGCGCTGGACTCTTCCCACAGCCAGCGCAGGCTGTGTTCCTGGACGTTGTCGAAGCGGAGGCCGGGGATTACGGCAGCCGCGTGGCACGGCATTGCCCTCCCCCCGGGATCGATCAACATCAATTTACGTCCCCAGCCTCCCATGCACGCTTTCGGGTAGCGCGCAAAGTAGTCGGGTACAACCGAATCGATTCGGATTTTCCCGGCAAAGCGTTTCTCGGCCTCAGCTACGACTTCAACAGCTTTTTCGATCTGGGCCCCTGTTGGCATCAGCGCAGCGCGATTCTCGAGCGCCCATCCGTAATACTGGGTGTGCGCGATCTCCATGCGGTCGGGCTCAAGGCTCGCCAGGAAATCGATCATTTCGGCGATGTGGTCGAGGTTCTGCCGGTGCACGACCAGGTTCGCAGTGAAGGCGAGCCGTCGCGTTCGAATTGACTTGGCCAGCGCAATTTTGTATGCGTGCGCCTTGGCTCCCGCAATCCAATTCGCAGCCTCGGCGCGCGCCTCCTGGAAACTGATCTGGATGTGATCGAGCCCGGCATCGACGAGGGCAGACAGCCGATCCTCGGAAAGGCCAAGCCCGGAGGTGATCAGGTTGATATAAAGTCCGGCTTGCCTCGCGGCACGAACCAGGTCGGCAAGGTCTGCGCGAGCCAGGGGCTCCCCGCCCGTCAGGTGCAGATGAAGCACTCCGGCTTGTGCGGCTTCACAAAAGACTCGCTGCCAGTCGCCGGTGGAGAGTTCCGCCCGCGCGGCCGTCATCTGCAAGGGGTTCGAGCAGTACACGCAGTGTAACGGGCAGCGGTGCGTAATTTCGGCGATGAGGGCCAGCGGATGGGAAGACATCAGTAATCAATGATGCGTTTGTCGCGGAGCGATGCCAGGAAATTCGCCACATCTTCGCGGATTTTAATGGGATCAGAAGCGCTGTAGTTGGCCTGCAGCTCTTCGACGATGTCCAGGAACGTGCGCTCGCCATCACAAGCTTCAAGAATTCGCCGACCCGTTCCGGCGACCTTCACCATGCCCTCCGGGTACAGCACAACGCGGTCGTCGTCGGTCCCGCCCCAGCGGCACCCCGACGCGAGTTTGGGCTGGCTCGTATCTAGCGGAAGCGGCATCTACAACCCCTCCATTCGAAATGCGCCCGGCGGCGGCCAGCCGGGCTGAACATAGGCGAAATAGAGAGCATCCAGCTGCGCCCACAAGATGTCGCACTTATCGCGCAAAGCCTGAATGGCGAGTTCCTGTTCAACGCGCGACTTGGCGTGGTCGAAAACGTAATGGATGGCGAACTGTACATCTTCCGGAGCCTGCGTGAGCCGAGCCTGAAAATAGTCCAGGCCCCCTGCCAGCCACGGGTAGTATTGCCGCAGCTTTTCCATGCGCAGTGCAATCAGGTCGCGCGAAAAGAGCTCCGTCAAAGAGGAGGCCACAGCCTCCAGCAACGAGCGCGAGCGCACCAGGTTCAGATACTCGTTCACGGCGTAGCGCGTCGCAGGCAGTACCTCCCCGCCCTGCTCGACTCGGGCCGAGTCGAGCCCGGTTGCCTCCGCCAGTTTCAGCCAGCGCTTGATACCCCCATCGGGAGTTGCATCGCCATCGTGATCCATGACGCGTTTGCGCCACGCGCGCCGGAACTCAAGGTCCTCGCTCCGCGACAAAACGATGGCATCTTTCATCGGGATGCGGCTCTGGTAGTAATACCGGTTCAGCGCCCAGGCCTGTAGTTGCCCGCGCGTCAGCTTGCCCTCATGCATGAGCTGATGAAACGGGTGCTTGTGGTGGTAGCGCTCTTCGCCTACGGCGCGCAACTGGCTGCGGAACTCTTCAAACGAGAGTAGGGATGCATCGCTGCCGGCGTCTAGAGTTCGCACTGCCATCCGTCCTCCGCGACCTCCCAACCGGCGGCGCGCACCTCCCGATGTTCCATTCCGCCTTCGTTCAGCATGGGGTTGGTGTTATTGACGTGCACGAATATTTTACGAGGATGCCGCAAACCCGCGAGCCGCTCCAGGCTGCCTTCGGCTCCGCTCACCGGTAGATGGCCCATCTGACGCGCGGTTTGACCCATGCCCTGCACTCGAATCAATTCGTCGTCGCTCCAGAATGTGCCATCAAAGAACAATACATCCAGGTCGTCGAAGCGCGCGAGCAGCGCGTCATTCACCCGGGGAACCGTGGGAAAGTATCCGAGCTTTTTCTTGTTCGTAGCCATGATAATCAGGCCAACCAGCGCTTCGTCAGCCACCAAGTCCGCCGATCTCTTTGCTCCCACGTAAGCCGGGAACTTCGCGCCGAGGGAAATCGCCTCACACCGCAACCCGGAATCCCCGCCTCGTGCGTCGCGCAGAGCCGTTGGTTCACCCGCGCATAGCCGGCTCCATTCAACCTGTTCCTTGGTGCGGTTCAGCATCCCGAACATTGTGTTGTCCTCGCGCAGAACCCGCATCACAGATTCGGTGGCATACACCCGCATCGGCTGAAGCTCGCGCAGGAGCAACAACCCCAGGACATGATCCAGGTCCGCACTTGCCAACACAACGCCGGCGACCGGCGATTGCCGCAAGCCTGTTTGGGGATGGAGGGAAGCGGTCGCTTCGATCTGCGAGCGAAGATCGGGAGAAGCGCCCAGCAGAAACCAGGAATTTTCGTCGCCGCTGACTGCCAGCTGCGCCTGGGTACGAGCCTTACCGGCAAATCTCCCCGCACGGAATGCGGCGCAGTTTTCACATGCGCAATTCCACTGCGGGAAGCCGCCCCCGGCCGCGGTGCCGAGGGCTATCACCTGCATTCGTTTCGACTAGAGCTGCGCGCTGGCGTACGAGTTGATCTCGCAGTTAAGGCAGATTTCTTCAAAAGCCGGCTTGGTCCATTCCATTGAGCTAACCCCACTAAAGTACTTTCTGTAGCCTCCGCAGTTTACCGGAAACTAGCCACAGTGGGCACATCATACCATCGCCGTGGCGAGTCTTCCATAGGGTCGGAGGGGTCTGTGAACCCAAGCCTTCGCAGGCCCCCGCCCGGGCAGAAAGTGACGGTTTTTGGCAACCCTCGCAGAGCCTCTATTCGAGCGCGAAAATGTTGTGCTTGGCGCAGATCTCCTTCAGAATCTGCGGCCAAACCGTCACGCTGACCTCGCCGAGGTGCGCCTTGCGCAGCAACAACATCAGCGTGCGTGACTGGCCAATGCCGCCACCAATCGACAGCGGGATCCGGTCCTCGAGAATCGCCCGGTGATAGGGCAGGTTCAGGAAATCGAGTTGCTTCGACATCTCCAACTGCTTCTTCAGCGTCTCCGCGGTCACGCGGATGCCCATCGAAGTGAGCTCATGGCGACGCCTGGTGACAGGGTTCCACACCAGGATGTCGCCGTTCAGCCCATGGGTCTCCTTGCCCGTCTCCGCTTCCGTGCCGGTCACCCAGTCGTCGTAGTCGGCGGCGCGCATTTCATGCGGATACCCGTCCTTCAGCGGCCAGCCAATGCCGATGATGAACACCGCCGGATACTTCTGCAGAATCCGCGTCTCGCGCTGCTTGCGCGGCAGGTCAGGGAACGTGTCAAGCAGTTCCTCGGCGTGTAAGAAGACCAATTCCTCGGGCAGATTCGGATATCGCGGGTCCTTGAGCTTCGGAAACATCTCCAGCGCAAACTTCTCCGCCCCGACCAGCACTTTCCAGATCCGGCGGACGGTTTCCTTGAGAAAGACCAAGTTTCGCTGCTCCGTCGTGATCACGCGCTCCCAATCCCATTGGTCGACATACGCTGAATGGTCGTGATCGAGGAAATAATCTTTGCGTACCGCCCGCATGTCGGTACAGATCCCTTCGCCAACTTTGCAGTCAAACTGCTTCAGGGCCGTGCGTTTCCACTTCGTGGCTGCCTGCACGACCTGCGCATCGATGGGGTGCTGATTGCGGTCATTCGAAACATGAAATTGGATTGGGGTGCGCGATCCGTCGCGGTCCAACATATCGTTCACGCCGCTGGCCACGTCTACAATGAGCGGCACTTCTACCATCATCAGGCTCAGTTCTTTGCACAGGTTGTCTTCGATATACCGCTTGACATGAAAGATGGCCTGCTGCGTCTCCCGGCGCGACAGCAGCGGGCGGTAGTCGCGGGGCAGAATCTTGTCGAGTTCTTCGTAATTGCCGATTCCCGGACCGGCAAGATCCGCTTTTTTATCCATTATTAAGGTCGTCATGAATCTTCTCCTCAGCCAGCCGTGGGGCGCCGGCATGGAATGCGCCAGAGATATTGCAGTCCTCGACAAGCGCTCGTTCAGTGCCCGCGGTCACAGGCGCCTGTGCGCCACCAGGTGGGGTAAAGACGGGGCTTGCCCCGTCTCAGACGCGGCGAGCCGCGTCTCTACGAAGGCGGGTCTTTAGGGGTTTGTGTCCGGCTCTTACCATTCGCCGCCTCGGGAGTCTATCTTAGAAACTGGCCACCGCCGGATGAGGAACCCTATGGGAAAAGCCCGAATCGCGTTGTTGATCCTGGCACTGAGCGTCGTTGTGGCGGCCGCCCCGAAGCGACTGCCCGGACTAGCCTTCCAGCAGATCGATACCCGCAAGACCAGCACGCCCTACACCGGTGATCTCGCCATATTCGACTCACCCGGCCGCGATGAACGCCTGCAGATCAACCGGGTCATGGATCTGCTTGAAGTCGCCCCTGGAAAAACCGTCGCCGACATCGGCGCGGGATCCGGGTGGTTTACCGTACGCGCCGCGCGCCGCGTCACCGATACTGGAACCGTCTACGCCGTGGACATCAACCCCGATGCGATTCAATACATCCAGAACCGTGCACAGAAAGAACAACTGCACAACATCAAAACCATCCTCGGTCGCAGCGATAACTCGCTCCTACCCGCAGGGCAGATCGATGCCGTGCTTATGCTGAAGACCTATCACGAGATCGCCAAGCCGGTAACTCTTCTCCGCAACCTGCGCGCTTCGCTCAAGCCGGGCGCGAAGGTCGGCATCATCGACCGCAACGGCAATGGCGAGAATCATGGCGTCAACCGCAACGTGGTTTTGAAAGAAGCCGAGGAGGCCGGCTATCAGGTGGTTGGCAAGTACGATTTTGTGAAAGACGACATGGATTACTTCCTGGTGCTCACACCAAAACCCAACTGACCGCACTCCCCCCAAGCCACGTGGGGGCGGGCGCCCTCCCTCGCCCAGCCAGGCGCCAGCCCGGCAATGATTCCTGCTTCCGTCATGGTAGATTGAGTTGCCGATGAACCACATCGCGGAATGGGCGCTCAACCTCGCCGAACAACGCGGCGCCTCTTATGCCGACGCACGCATCGTCGATGACCGCAGCCGCGCCCTCGCTACCCGCAACGGCAAGCTCGCCCACGCTTCGGACTCCGAATCACTCGGAATTGGCATTCGCGTGATCGCCGATGGCGCCTGGGGCTTCGCCGCATCCGACGACCTCAGCAGAAAGAGAGTCGAAGACACCGCCGCGCAAGCGGTTGCCATCGCCCGCGCCTCCGCCCGCGTGAAGCAAGAAGATGTTCATCTCGCGCCCGAAGAGCCAGTCACCGCGGAATGGACCTCTCCCTGCCAGATCGATCCCTTCACCATCTCCGTCGAGCAGAGCCTCGACCTGCTGCTCAAGATCGATCAGGAGTTGATGTCCGTGGCCGGCATCACACTCGCCGAAACCGGCATGAATTTCCGCCGCGAGGAATCGTGGTTCCTCTCTTCGGAAGGCGCGAACATCCACCAGACCAAGCACTCCAGCGGAGCCGGATATTCCGCGCACTCTTTTGCCAAAAACGAACTGATGAAGCGCTCATATCCGAACTCCTTCGGCGGTCAGTGGCAGAACAAGGGATACGAACTCATCGCGGAATTAAAGCTGCTTGAGAATGCCCGCCGCGTCGCCGAAGAGTCGGTGGCCCTCCACAAGGCCGACCAGTGCCCGGAAGGCATCTTTACGCTCGTGCTCGACAGCTCGCAGCTCGGCCTCCAGATTCACGAATCGGTCGGCCATCCGATCGAACTCGACCGCGTCCTCGGCATGGAAGCCAACTTCGCCGGCACCTCATTCCTGAGCATCGACAAGCTCAATAAGCTCCGCTACGGCAGCGATCTGGTGAACGTAGTCGCCGACGCTCGCCCGGAACACGGCCCTGGCCTCGGCACGTTTGCGTTCGATGACGAAGGCGTACCCGCGCAGTGCACGCCGATCATCACCAACGGCCTGTTCACCGGCTTCCTCACCTCGCGCGAAACCGCGCACACGATCAGCGCTGCGCGCTCCGGCGGTACCACGCGCGCCGAGTTCTGGAATCGCCTGCCGATGATTCGCATGACGAACATCAGCATTCTGCCCGGCGAAAAGCCGCTCACGCTTGAGCAACTCATCTCCGGCACCGACCACGGCATCTTCATGGAGACCAACAAGTCCTGGTCGATCGATGACAAGCGCTACAACTTTCAGTTTGGCTGCGAAATCGGCTGGGAGATCAAGAACGGCAAGCGCGCCCGCATGCTGAAAAATCCGTCGTACTCGGGCATCACCACAGAATTCTGGAATTCGATGGACGCGATCTGTTCGCGCGACCAGTGGATGCTCTGGGGCACGCCCAACTGCGGCAAAGGCCAACCGCAGCAAGTGATCGGCACAGGCCACGGCGCAAGCCCCGCGCGCTTTCGGGGCGTGAAAGTAGGCAGCGCTTACAAAGGAGCGTGAGAGTCATCGCAGGGAATTGACCGCGCCCCCGACTAGCATTCAGCAATCAGCATTCAGCCAGTCGGAGGTACCCAGTGAAAGACTTTCGTGATTTACAAGTTTGGAACAAGGCTCATCAATTGACCCTCGGGTCTTACATGGCGACTCAAACATTTCCCAGGCAAGAGATCTACGGACTGACAAGCCAAATTCGGAGATGTGCTGCGTCTATCGCAGCCAACATGGCCGAAGGATGCGGCAAACGTGGGAACGCGGAGTTTGGCCGCTTCCTGGGAATCGCCATCGGCTCCGCCAGCGAACTGGAATATCACTTCCTGCTCGCTCACGATCTAAACTTTTTGGAGGACCACGCGCACCAGGAGCTTCACCGTGCCACAGTCGAAGTGAAACGAATGCTCGCCGCCCTGATCCGAAAGGTCGAAGCGGACCGAACCACTGCCTAACGGATCCTCGAGGGGCTGAATGCTGACTGCTGAGTGCTGAATGCTTACTCGCGACCACGCCGCCGACCTCTTCGCCCGCATGCGCAAGCACTCGTCCGCGGACGAGGTTGAAGTTCTGTTCTACGGCGGCCGCTCAGCTCTTACCCGCTTCGCCAACAACGTTATTCACCAGAATGTCGCCGAAGAGAATTACGTCGTATCCGTGCGCAGCGTCTTCGCCGGGCGCACCGCCCGCGCCTCCACCAACAAGCTCGACGATGAAAGCCTGAAGCGCGTCGTGCAAGCCTCTGAAAATCTCGCGCGCGTCCAGCAGCCTGACCCTGACCTGCTGCCCATGCCCAGTTCGTGTGGCGCGGGCACTCTTGCCCGCGAAAAGTGTCCCTCGCGCCACTTCGCCGACTCCGCGGCCACCACGCCCGAAGACCGTGCCGAAGGCGTCCGCAAAATCGTCGGAGTCGCCGATAAAAACAAGCTCACCACCGCCGGCATCTTCTCCAGTGCCGAGTCCGTTGAAGGCATCTTCAATTCCCGCGGGCTCAATGACTGGCACACGCAAACGCTCGCTGAGATTTCCATCAGCATGCTCGCCCCCGACTCCTCCGGCTGGCAAAAGGCCAACTCGCCCGACGTCCGCAACCTGGATCCGCGGGCGCTCGCAGAAGCTGCCGCTCGCAAAGCAATCGATACCGCTCATCCGCGCGAAATGCCGCCCGCCAAGTACACGGTGGTCCTCCAGCCCTCCGCGGTTCTCGACATCGTCGGTTTCATGTTCTGGGATTTCGGTGGCCAGGCCATCCTCGACGAGCGCTCGTTCCTCAACAACCGCGTCGGCCAGCCGATCTTCGGTGAGAACATCAACATCTGGGACGATGCCGCCCATCCCCTCCAGGCCAACGTTCCTTTCGACGGCGAGGGCATGTGCCGCCAACGCGTGCCGCTGGTCGAGAAGGGCCGCGTGACCCGCCTGGTTTATGCGCGCGGCACGGCAGAAAAAATGAAGCGCTCTCCCTTCGCCTCTTCTGTCGGCCCCATCGAGCCCACCGGCCATGGCTTCCCCCTTCCCAACGAAATGGGTGAAGCTCCCATGAACATCGTCTTCGGTGAACCTGCGAATCCGCAGACCATCGAGCACATGGTTGCCTCCACCGAACGCGGCCTGCTCATCACCCGGCTCTGGTATATCCGCGATGTCGATCCCTACGAGAAAATTCTTACCGGCATGACCCGCGACGGTACCTTCCTCATCGAGAATGGGAAGCTCGCGGGCGGCGTACGCAACTTCCGCTTCAACGAAAGCCTGCTGCACATGCTCTCGAACGTCGAGGCACAGAGCCGCCCGGTTCGTGCCTGCGGCGAGGAGTCGTTCGATATGGTGGTCCCCGCCATGAAGGTCCGGGACTTCAACTTCACGGAAGTCACGAAATTTTGAAGGCAGCTGTCAGCTCTTTCGGCATTTGGCAGTTGGCACTTGGCGCTTGGCATTGAGCCGCGGCACCGTGTTGCGTGGTTTGAAGCCTGGGATTCGTGCAAGAAATTGCGATGGGACTGCTTCCCCCGGGGTCTCGCGCTGGAATTCCTGACCTCCCTGCCGCTGACCTAGGCGAGCCCAATGCTAACTGCCAATTGCCAAGGGCCGAAAGCTGAGCGCTGCCCGCTGATGGCTTTCCTCCCCAAACTCCCTGCACAACTCCCAAGATTCCCCGTAATTCCTTGTTTCAGAACAGCTTATCCCTGCTAGTTCCATGACTTCGGTAACTTTGCACTGCTGATTCCGGGGTGTAAGCTCGCCACGAATACCAACTTAGGTCCGCTTCGCCGGCGTGCGCAACGGACGCGGAAAGAAGGTTCGCAAGAGCCCGTGTCATCCGAGACCAGCAAGGACGTGAAGACTGCGACCCCGGGCCGCAAGCGCTACACGGACATGCAGAGTGCGGCGCGCTTTCCGGTGAAGTTGCCCATCGCATTGAAGTCGGAGGCTGGGGTTCGCTCCGCGGAAACGCAGAACGTATCGGCCAACGGCGTGTTGTTCGAGGTGGATGCGGATATGCCGGTGGGATCGCCGGTGGATTTCACGATCTCGTTGCCGGCCGAGGTGGTCGGCTCCGATGCGGATGTGCGCGTCGATTGCCGGGGCCGGGTGGTACGCAGTTTTGCAGACGGTGGCCGCCGCGGCGTGGGCGTGGTCATCGATGAGTACCGATTCGAGCGCAGGTAGGGCGCCCAAGGGAAACCATGGCAAGCATTCCGGTCAGCGTTGAAGACAACCTGGACCAGCCCCACGAGGGCGACGGGAACGGCCAATATATCCGAGTCATCCTGGCCGACACGCAAGCAATTTTCCGCGCCGGTCTGCGCAAGATTTTCGCTCTGGAAGACGACATTCGGGTCGTAGGTCAAGCCGAAACCCTGGCACAGACTCTGGCCGCCGCGAAAAAATTCGCCGCCGATGTTCTGATCTTTGAAGCTGCCTTGACTCCGAACCCAGCCGACGCGGTTTCTGACCTGCTGCGTCAGGCGCCCCAGATCAAGCTGGTGGTCGTGTTGCATGATGCCAACGAGGAACTCACCCTGGAGCTATTCCGTCGCGGTGCACATGGGATTGTGTCGCGCGAGGTAGAACCAGAAACATTGGTCGAGTGTCTTCGCAAAGTCAATCACGGGGAACCCTGGCTCGATCGCCAGGGGGTGAACTGGGTCCTCAGCGCATTTCGCACCCAGGGTGGTCGCCCCGCCAACGGGCGCCCGAAAGTTCAACTGACGCCTAAAGAGTCGCTCATTGTCTCCTGCGTGACGCAGGGCATGAAGAACAAGGAAATTGCGCTGCGCGTCGGCACTACCGAGCAAGTTGTGAAGAACTATCTGCGCAAGGTGTACGACAAGCTGGGCGTTGCCGACCGTCTCGAGCTGGCCCTCTACTGCCTGCACAATCGAGTGGTCGATGGTCAGAAGCCGCTTAGCGCTCCGGAAGCGCCAAATCCGGGGGGAAACGGCGCGGCCCCGGCAGCGGTCGCTCCTCCCACCACTCCTGAGTCTGTCTCCTAATTCCTCCAACCCAGCAGCCACAGCATTGCCATGCTATATTCTTGCGTTGCATTGTAGGCGGCGCTGCGAATGAGTACGTTTACGGCGGCTCATTCCGCGTTTTTCTACCGAGGCCCGTCGCACGCTGGCGCAATTTCCTCCGCGAGGCACCGATGAAAGGCGATCCTAAAGTCATAGCTCTCCTCAATGAAGTTTTGAAAGCCGAGCTCACAGCCATCAACCAGTACTTCCTGCATGCCGAGATGATGGAAAACTGGGGCTACCAAGGCCTGGCCAAGATCACCCGCAAGGAATCCATTGAGGAGATGACGCATGCAGAAAAGCTGATGGAGCGCATCCTGCTGCTCGACGGCTCCCCGAACATGAGCGACTACTTCAAGATCAACATCGGGCAGAACGTGAAGGCGCAGCTCAAGAACGACCTTGACCTGGAGTACACCGCCGTGAAGCGCCTGAACAAAGGCGTAGAGACCTGCGTCACCGCCGGCGACAACGGCTCCCGCGAGCTCCTGGAAAAGATTCTTCTCGATGAGGAGCACCACATCGACTGGCTCGAGGGGCAACTGCACGCCATTGAAGAAATGGGCTACGAAAACTACCTTGCCCAATACCTGCACAAAGGCGAAGAGTAGCCCGTGAGAGACAGGGAACCCTCGCCTGTCCAACCCGGGGGCAAGCCTGCCACGTGCTTTGCCTGATGAACTCGTGTTGAGATGCGGCTCGCCGCGTCTCCCTCCTGCGCGGCCACAGTCGCCCCTGCCTTGATCTTGCAGTTCCCGGCCTCGGCCCATAAAATCAAACCAGAAGCGACGCGGGGCCCGAGCCCCGCGTTTCAGTCTGCGGCCGTTCTAAGCGCTGCCGTGGACCAGTCCCTTCGCTTCCGCTAAGCAAACCGCGCCGGAGAGATGGCCGAGTGGCTGAAGGCGCACGCTTGGAAAGCGTGTTTACTCGAAAGGGTAACGTGGGTTCGAATCCCACTCTCTCCGCCATGTTTTCAAATAGACAAGTTGCGTAGAATTTTAAACCCACTCTCAGGGACTCTTTCGTCTTTTGGAATGAGTACATGCACATTTGCACGGCCCAGCTCCGTGCCGCTAAGACTAAGCCCGACTGATTGGGAATCAATCTTTCGATCGGCAACAGGAATTCTGCGGATTCAGGTCCGCTCCCTATTCGCCCGGGAATTCCTGAAATCGATTTACTCACGCCCACTTCGGGTTACCGATCATTGTTCGCTGAACTGCATTGGGGATTGATCACTCGTCGTCAGGGTTCCGGGATCAGGGAGCAGAAAACTGGCATCGCGAGAATAGCAATTGACATTCAGCGCGCATCCACTACCATATGGTTGTGGATCGTTTGGGTACAACCTTTGCGGCTTTGTCTGATCCAACCCGGCGGGCGATGGTTGAGAGGCTGTCCCGCGGGCCTGCCTCTGTGCATGGCTTGACGGAACCGTTTGCCCTCTCGCAGCAGATGATTTCAAAACATATTGCCTACCTGGTGCGGGCACGGATTGTGATTAAGACGAAGCGTGGACGAGAGAGTATTTGCACGCTCAGGCCGGACGCGATCAAGACAGTCAGCGACTGGGCGATCAGCTATCGCCGGTTCTGGGAAGAGAGTTTCGACAAGCTTGAGGTGGTTCTGAATCAAATGAAAAAAAGCGGAGGTCGAGATGACAAAAAACACGGTGACTGACACGGAGCGGATGGTTGTCACCAGAGTTTTTGATGCCCCACGCGAATTGGTTTGGAAGGCGTGGACAGACCCGAAATATGTGATGCAGTGGTGGGGGCCGAAGGGCTTTACTGCGCCCGTTTGCCAGATGGATTTTCGCGTGGGAGGGAAACTTCTCTGCTGCATGAGAGCTCCGGATGGGCAGGAGGGCTGGAATGTTGTTGAATACCATGAGATTGTCCTGCACGAGAAGATCGTTTCCTCCATGTACTTTTCCGACTCGAAGGGAAACAAGGTTGACCCTGCGCAATTAGGAATAGAACATGAGGCCATAGACGGTGCGTACGACGTGACCCTCTTTGAGGATCTCGGAAACGGCCAGACGAAACTCACCCACATTGGAAATGAACCCATGGAGAGCGCGAGAAATAGCGGCCAACTGGAGGGCTGGAACCAGATCCTCGATAAACTCGCTGCAGTTGTTGCGGGGCTGGCGCAGGCGAAATAAGAAGCTGAAGCCTTGATGGTCGTCATGCGCGAGCTACTGAACGTAACTGAGAGGGCGGGAATGAAAAGAATGAAGGCGGTTCGAGGGCCGGTGCGGCGAGGCTTGCTGGCGGCACCGGCGCTGGCCGGGATGGTGATCCTGACGGTGGCTGCGGGAAGCGGGACGAAGCCGGGGAACTCGATCGACTTGGTGCTGCGGGAGGCGGTGGAGCAGAAGAAGGCACCGGGGGTGGTGGCGATGGCGTCGCGGGGAGACCAAGTCATTTACCAAGGGGCGTTCGGGAAGCGCGACAGCACGAAAGATGTTCCGATGACGCTGGACTCGATTTTCCACATCGCTTCGATGACCAAGCCGGTGACGGCGGTGGCGGTGCTGCAACTCATTGAGAGCGGGCGGGTGAAGCTGGACGAGCCCGCGGCGACCTATCTCCCGGAACTGGCGAAGGTGCAGGTGCTCGAGGAATTCGATCCGGCAACGAAAAAGGCGAAGCTGCGGCCACCGAAGACGCCGCCGACGGTGCGCCAATTGCTGACCCACACTTCGGGGTTTGGCTACGACTTTCTCGCTGTGCGGCTGCACCAGTACGTCGAGGCGGGACTGGCTCCCGCCATTACGGGAGATAGCGACGCCTTTCTGAAGGCGCCGCTCATGTTCGATCCGGGAGCGCGCTGGGAATATGGAATCAGCTACGACTGGCTGGGAGAACTGGTGGAACGGGTGAGCGGGGAGACGCTGGAGGAATATTTTCGGCGGCACATCTTCGAGCCGCTGGGGATGACGGATACGTTCTTCAACGTTCCGGCGGAAAAGCAGGTCCGGGTGGCGGCACTTCAACTGCGGCAGGCGGATGGGAGTTTTGTAGAACCGCCGCCGCAGCCGATGAAGCCGGTGAAGTTCTTCAGCGGCGGCGGCGGCCTCTACTCGACGGCGGGGGATTA
>Ga0126373_10000883_pt1 | contig 20470 bp, 18 predicted proteins | sample PanSoiMetPlot_11_FD_92545 | JGI IMG/M metagenome (GOLD analysis project Ga0126373, IMG submission 92545) | Tropical forest soil microbial communities from Panama - MetaG Plot_11 | ecosystem: Environmental > Terrestrial > Soil > Tropical forest > Bulk soil | place: Panama | collected 2016-02-17 | reverse complement strand
CCTGCTGACGCGCAGCCGAGCCCGGTCGAGCAGCACGTCGCCGCGCGTCAGCAGCGGCGCGCCAGCTGGCTGGCGACGGGCTAGCGCCCGCACCCGCGCCACCAGCTCGGCAAACGCGAACGGCTTGGGCAGGTAGTCGTCGGCGCCCAGGTTGAGGCCGTCGACCCGGTCGCCCACCGACGCCGCAGCGGTCAGCATGAGGATGCGCGCCGCCGATGGCGAGCTAACGAGCGTGGCACACACGGCGTCGCCGTGGATGCGCGGCAGATCACGGTCGAGCACCACGACGTCGTAGGCGGTCATCATGGCCTTCTCAATCCCCGTCGAGCCGTCGTAGGCGACATCCGCGGCTATCCCCTGGTCCCGCAGGCCGTCCGCGATGTCGTCGGCCAGCTCCGCCTGATCTTCCACAACGAGCACCCGCATGCAGTCATGGTGCCTCAGCTTCGATCACACCGAGGTCACAAAAGCGGCCGCCCGCGGGTCGGGTGCTCAACCGTCACCAGCCATTTCGCTGATCTGGGTGGGGCCAGCAGGCGACTTGGCGTGACGGCAGTGTGACCGCGTCCTCGCTATTGCTTGCCTCAGGCCGGCGCCTGCCCGGCCAAAAGGAGGCACATCCGCAATGAAAACCGAGAACCACAAGGGAACGACGGTGCCAGGGGCCGGTGCCCGCTCGCCGGTCCGCGGCCGCCGGTGGCCAGTCGCAGGGGCGCTGGCCGCCTCGCTGCTAGCGGGAATCCTGCTCGCCGCCGGCTGCTCGTCGGGCCAGTCTTCGCTGGGCGGCCAGGCCGCGCAGCAGCTCACCCAGAGCCAGAGCGACCAGGACATGGTCAGCTTCGCGCGGTGCATGCGGGACCACGGCGTTCAGATGTCGGATCCCGTGCACCGGCCCGGTCACGCCGGCCTGAGCATCGACATGCCCCCGCAGGACACCGCAACCAGGACCGGGTATGCGGCGTGCAACCATTTCATGGCGCCGATCGTGCAGATGAAGAACGCCGGCGCGGCCGCGCAGGCGGCACCGCACCTCGCTGCCCTTACCCGGTATGCCGAGTGCATGCGAGCCCATGACATCCCCCTGCTCGACCCAAACCAGCTGGGTGAAGTCGACATGGGCAGGCTGCCGGGCATGTTGGACGTCGGCCGCTACTCGCCGCAGTTCCGGTCGGCTGACGCCGCGTGCCGGCACCTGCTGCCGACGGGCGTACATGACGACGGGAGCGGGCCGTGACGCGCCGGAAGCTCGCCGTGCCTGCGGTGCTCGCGGCCACAGCCGCGGCTGGCGCGGTCACCGCCGTAGCGGTCAAGGGCGGAGCCGCGGCCGCCGCCCCGCCGGCGCCAGTGAAGTTCGCAACCGCACAGGTGGTCACGACTGACCTGTCCACCACGATGCTCACCGCGGGCACCCTCGGCTACGCGCCAGCGCGCCCGCTGGTGAACGGGCTCGCTGGTACGTACACCTGGCTGCCAGCCGCCGGCAGCTCGATCGGGCCGGGACAGGTGCTGTACGAGGTCGACAACGTGCCGGTGGTCCTGATGACCGGCAGGCTGCCGGCCTGGCGGTCGTTCGAGCTCGGCATGACGCCAGGACCTGACGTGACCCAGCTGCAGCGCGGACTGATCGCCGAGGGCTACGCCGCGGGCCTGCTGGCCGCGCCGACTGGCAGCTTCGATCAGCTCACGGCCGACGTGGTGGCCCGCTGGCAGGCCGACCACGGCCTTCCGGCGACCAGCCGGATCTCCCTCGGGCAGATCGTGTTCCAGCCGGCTCCGGTACTGGTGGGCGCCATCACGGCCGCCGTCGGCGAGGCCGCGAGATCAGGCCAGCAGCCTTACCAGGTCACGACCGGCCAGCGCATCGTGACCGTGCCGGTCAGCCCGAACCTCCCGCCGGTCGAGGTGGGTGAGCCGGTGTCGATCGTGCTCCCGAGCAACGTGGCGACGCCGGGAAAGGTCCTGGCGGAAACGCCGCTCGCGAGCAGCGCCAACGGCGCGACCGAGCAACTGGTGATCGAGCCCCAACAGCCCGCGGCGACGGGCACCGGCTCTGGCGTGCCAGTCCAGGTGTCGTTGTCGATCCAGGCCGTGCACGGAGTCCTGGCCGTTCCGGTTACGGCGCTGCTGGTACTGCGCGCCGGTCACTACGGCGTGGAGATCGTCACCCCGGTCGGCGCACATCGGGTCGTGCCGGTGACCGCCGGGATCTTCGCCGGCGGCCGAGTGCAGGTCAGCGGGTCAGGCATCAGCGCAGGAGAAAAGGTGGTGGTCGCGCAGTGAACGTGATCGAGCTGACCGGCGTCAGCAAGACACACACCGGTTCTCTCGCCTCGGGGGGCTCCAGGGGGTCGTCCCACGGTGCCAGCCCGGTGACCGCGCTGCACTCGGTCACGCTCGGGGTGTCGGCCGGAGAGTTCGCGGCCATCACCGGGCCGTCAGGATCCGGCAAGTCGACACTGCTCGCGATCGCCGGCACGCTCGAGCGACCATCAGCGGGGACCGTCCGGCTCGCGGGCCAGGAGACGGACAGGCTGCCGGACCGCGAGCTGTGCGCGATTCGCGCGGCAGCCATCGGATTTGTGTTCCAGCAGTTCCACCTGGTGCCGTGGCTCACCGCGGTCGATAACGTGGCCACCGCGCTGCTGTACCGGGGCATGCCAGCCGGCCGCCGGCGCCGTGCCGCGACCGACGCGCTCGCGGACGTGGGCCTGGCTCACCGGGTGGGGCACCGGCCGGCTGAGCTATCAGGCGGCGAGTGCCAGCGGGTGGCGATCGCCCGGGCGATGGTGGGCCAGCCTGCCGCACTCCTCGCCGACGAGCCCACCGGAAGTCTGGACACCGCAGCCGGCCAGGGCGTCCTTGGCATCCTCGCCGACCTGAACAGCCGCGGGACGACTGTCATCGTGGTGACTCACGACCCGCACGTAGCCGCCCTTGCCGGCCGAGTCATCCGGCTGCGCGACGGCCACGTCGTCGCCGACGGCGGTGCGGCATGAGCACGGCCGCCCGACCGCGTAGCAGGATGCGGCCAGCTGATACCTGGCCACTGGCGATGGCCGGGGTCGCGAGCAGGCCCCTTCGGGCGTTGCTCTCGGCAGTCGGTGTGGCCATTGGCATCGCGACGCTGGTATCGGTGCTGGGCATCTCCAGCTCGAGCCGAGCCCAGCTGGTAGCGGAGATCGACGCGCTCGGCACCAACCTGCTCACGGTGACGCCTGGTTCATCATTCAGCGGCCAGACCGTGACGCTGCCCGACACCGCACCCGGCATGATCGCCCGCATCGGACCGGTCATCAGCGCCGCGGCGATCGGCGAGGTGTCCGCGAACGTCTACCGCAACAACTATGTCCCAGCGGTCAACACCGAGGCGATCATCGTCTACTCGGCCGACACGAACCTGCCACGCGCCGTGCAGGCGCAGCTGGCCGACGGCCGGTTCCTGACTGCCGCCACCGACCGGTACCCGGCCGTGGTACTGGGCGCAGACGCCGCAGCGGCGCTCGGGATTGACCGGGCGGACGGCACCGCGCAGGTGTGGCTCGGGCATCACTGGTTCAGCGTGGTGGGGATTCTTCGGCCCGTCGCGCTCGCGCCCGAGCTCGACCGGACGGCGCTCATCGGGTATCCCATTGCCCGGCAGCTATTGCACGCGACCGGCGCCCCCGTGGAGATCTATGTCCGGGCCAATCCCGCCAGCATGGCCGCCGTCCAGGCGGACCTGCCCTATGCCGCCGATCCCGCCGCCCCGCAAAATGTCTCGGTCAGCGACCCGGCCGACGCGCTCATGGCCCGGGCGGACGCCAGCGCCGCCTTCCAGGGCTTGTTTCTCGCCCTCGGTGGCATCGCGCTCCTCATCGGCGGCATCGGCATCGCGAACATCATGGTGATCGGGGTGCTCGAGCGGCAGTCCGAGATCGGCGTCCGGCGAGCTCTCGGGGCTCGGCGGCTGCACATCGCCGTGCAGTTCGTCGCGGAGGCGGTGGTGCTCGCCGGCTTCGGTGGCGCAGCCGGGGCGGTGGCCGGCGGCTTCGCCACGACGGTCTACGCGGCCTCCCGGCACTGGGACGCGGTCGTGCCCTGGCCTGTGCTGCTCGCGGCCATGGGCCTGGGCGTCGTCATCGGCGGGCTCGCGGGCCTGTACCCCGCGCTGCGCGCGGCCAGGCTCGCGCCAGCCGAGGCATTGCGGCTCCGGTGATGGCTACCCGGTGCACGGCTGACTAGGCGCGGTAGCCAGGGGGTACCTCACGGTGGGAAGGGTGGGAGGGTTGGGGACGGACAGCGAGGGGGACTGCCGCCATGAAGGCATTCGTGATGAAAAAGATCGGCCAGACCGGCTTCATGGACAAGCCGATGCCGAAACCCGGCCCGAACGACGCCATCGTGAAGACCACCAAGGCGCTGATCTGCACGTCGGACTCGCACACGGTGCACGGAGGCATCGGGGAGCGGCACAACCTGACCCTCGGGCACGAGGCGGTCGGCGTGGTGCACGAGGTCGGTAGCGAAGTGGAGGTCTTCCATCCCGGCGACCGCGTCGTGGTCGGTGCCATCACTCCGGACTGGGGACACCCGGCGGCGCAGGACGGCTACGCGTCCCAGTCCGGCCAGCCGCTCGGCGGCTGGAAGTTCTCCAACACCAAGGACGGCGTGTTCGCCGAGTACTTCGACGTCAACGACGCCGACGCGAACATGGCGAAGATCCCCGACAGCGTTTCCGACGAGATGGCCGTCTACTGCTGCGACATGCTGTCCACCGGATTCATGGGCGCCGAGCACGGCAACATCCCGATCGGCGGCACCGTCGCGGTCCTCGCCGAGGGCCCGGTCGGCCTGATGGCGACCGCCGGCGCCAAGCTGCGGGGCGCCGGCCAGATCATCGGGGTCGAGTCGGTTCCGCACCGGCAGGAACTAGCCCGCCGGTACGGCGCGGACGAGATCGTTGACTTCACCAAGGAAGACGTCGTCGAGCGGATCATGGCGCTGACCGACGGCGAGGGCGTGGACACCGCGATCGAGGCGCTCGGCGCCGACGTCACGTTCCAGACCTGCGTGAAGGTCACCAAGCCGGGCGGCACGATCTCGATCACGGGGTACTTCGGCGAGGGCGAGTTCGTGCACATCCCGCGCATCGCGTGGGGCGTCGGGATGGCGGACAAGACCATCGCCACCGGACTATGCCCGGGTGGCCGGCTGCGGATGGACCGGCTGCTGCGCGTGCTGGAAGGCCAGCGCGTCGATCCCACGCCGATGACCTCGCACCGGTTCGACTTTGACGAGATGCCCCGGGCTTTCGAGGTCATGGACCACAAGCTCGAGGATGTCGTCAAGCCGCTGATCAGCTTCTGACGCCCGCGGCGGTCCGCACGCGAGACCGTCATAAATGCGGATCAGTCACCGCCGGGCGCATTTCGCCACACCCTGCGGGACTTCCGTGGGGCGCATCGTTCCCGCACAATGGCGGCGTGACCAACCAGCAAATGGCATCGCCATGCCCCCGGTGCGGGAGCATGGACGCAGTGCATTCCATTCAGGAGCTGGCCGCGCTGGCCAGCAGCCAGCTGGGCCAGCAGCCGCCCGGCTCCCAGGCCGCGGGGTGGGCGGCTGAGCCGCAGCAGGGCCCGGTACCGGGCTGGGCCGCCGAGCCGCAGGCAGGCCCGCTGCCCGGCCCCGGCAGTGCCGGCCGCACTGGTGGCCTGCGCAGCGTGCCATTCCGCGGCAGGGACACCCGATACGGCGAGAGCCCGCTCGACGCGCTCGGCGAGGACGTCGCCGGGGCTGCGATCTCGGCTGCCGCGGGCTTCGTCGGCCGCGCCATCGGCAGGCGGGTGGAACGCGCGATGGCCCAGAAGGTCCTGCCGACCCTCGCCGCCAGCCGGGAGACCACGCTCCGCACTCAGATCGAGATTGCCCAGCGGCATCCCGACCTGTGCGCCTGCATGACCGACAACGTGATCTTCCTGGCCGGCGGCAGCCGCGTCCTGCCCATGCCCAATCTGATGACGGTCACGGTAGAACAGGCCGACCAGATGGTCGCTCAGCTGCGCGACACGGTCACCTGAGGCACGGCCTGCCACGCTGCCCAGTCGGCGCTGATCGCACCGGCGGCCTGGAGCAGCAACGGCAGGTGGTGGCCCGTCAGCACGTCGACCGGAGTCTCGGCGGCGTGGGTGTTCACGTTGAGCGAGGCGATGACAGTACCGTCGCCGCCGCGCAGCGGCGCCGCGACGGAGCGGATGCCCACCGCTAGCTGCTGGTCGGTCAGCGCCCAGCCGCGTGCCCGGACCTCGCGCAGCTCGCGTTCCCGCTCGGCCGGGCCCGGCTGCCATGGCGGCGTGATCCCCGACCGGCTGGGCTGGGCGAGCACCTGCTCGACCTCGGCGGGCGGCAGCGCCGCCAGCAATACCTTGCCCAGCGAGGTCTGCATGGCCGGGAAGCGCGTGCCGATCGTGACGGCCAGCCCGACGATCTTCGGCACTGCGACCCTGGCCACGTACACGATGTCGGAGCCGTCGAGCTGCGCGATCGAGACGGACTCGCTGGTGAGCGCCACCAGCCGCTCCATGTGCGGCCTGGCCAGATCCCAGCGGCTGCGCGACAGGACGTAGCTGGTGCCGAGTTCGAGCACTCGCGGTGTCAGCTCGTAGCCACCGCGCCCGGCGACTCGGACGTAGCCGAGGGTTTCCAGCGTCAGCAGGACCCGCCGCGCGGTCGGCCTGGGCAGCCCGGCCGCGGCCGCCACAGCGGCCAGCGTCATGACCGGCTGCCGCGGCTGGAACGCGCGGAGTACGTCGAGACCGCGCGCGATTGCCTCGATGAAGTTCGGGCTGCTATCCCGCCGAGCCATGTGCCTCCCCGATATTCCTCGGCACCCGATATCCCTGAGCGGACAGTGCCTTGACAGCCGAAGCGAAAACCGAAACGCTTCCCATCATCCGGCCACTGTCCGGACAGTAGTCCGCTGAGCGGATAGCGCTCAAGACCACGTGGAGGAACTCACTCATGACTGACGCCACCCTGAGCAATGCTGACCTTACGTCGGGACGGCCGGTGGTATTTCGCGGCGGGACGGTCCTGACGCTCGACGACGCGCATCGTGTGCTCGCACCGGCGGATGTGCTGGTGCAGGGCGAGCAGATCGCGGCGGTTGGCGAGAACCTTTCCGTGCCGGAGGGCACGCTGGAGATCGACGCGTCCGGCGGGATTGTGATGCCGGGCATGGTGGACACCCACCGGCACATGTGGCAGACGGCGATGCGCGCGTACGGGGCGGACTGGACGCTGACCCAGTACTTCGTCTGGAACTACCTTCAGTACGGGAAGCTGTTCCGGCCCGAGGACATCTACGCGGGCAACCTGCTGAGTGCCCTCGAGGCGATCGACGCCGGCGTCACGACGACCGTGGACTGGTCGCATAACAACCACACCGTTGACCACGCCGACGCCGCCGTGGACGCGCTGACCTCCGTGCCGGGCCGGTTCGTGTTTGCGTACGGCAACATCCAGGCCGGGCCCTGGGAATGGTCGGCCACACCCGAGTTCCGGGCGTTCGTGTCGCGCCGGATCACCCAGGGCAACGACATGCTCGGCTTCCAGATGGCCTTCGACGTCACCGGCGACCCCGCGTTCCCGGAGAAGGCCGCCTTCGAGGTCGCCCGCGACCTCGGCGCCCCCGTCACTACCCACGCGGGCGTGTGGGGCGCCACCAACGACGACGGCATCCGGCTCATGTACGAGGGCGGGTTCATGACCCCGCAGACCGTCTACGTGCACGCGACAACCCTCACCCGCGACTCCTACAACCGCATCGCCGCTACCGGCGGTTACGCGTCCGTCTCCACCGAGTCCGAGCAGTCGGCCGGTCAGGGCTACCCGCCCACCTGGCACCTGCGCGAGCACAACATCCCTGTCTCGCTCTCGATGGACACGAGCGTCTGGTGGTCGGCCGACCTGTTCAGCGCCATGCGCGCGACACTGAGCGCCGACCGCTCGCGTGTGCACCTCGAGGCGCATAACAAGGGCGAGACCGTCACGCACCACCATCTGCGCGCCGAGGACGTCGTCCACTTCGCCACCCGCGGCGGCGCCAGGGCCCTCGGCCTCGACAGCAAGATTGGCAGCCTCGAGCCGGGCAAGAAAGCCGACATCGTGCTCATCAAGAACGACCACTCCCCCGTCATGTTCCCCCTGCTGAACCCGTACGGGCACGTCGTGTACCAGGCCGGGCGCGGCGATGTGCACACGGTCGTCGTCAACGGCAAGGTCGTCAAGCACGACCATCGGCTCGCCGATTCCGCGAGCCTCGGTACCGCCCGGCGGCACATCGACCAGACGGTCAGCTATCTCCAGGGCCAACTCGGCCCGGACGCCTGGGCCGAGGGCATGCACCCGGAGATCCCGGCGACGGAGATGTTTGAGAACCCGTACACCTACACCGAATACGGGAAGAGCGGCGCGGAGCAGAGCTAGCCCTGTGGTGAGCTAGCCCGTGGTCAGCGGGCTGGTGCCGCCGGACCCGAAGCGCCCGGCGTCACCAGCCCGCTCTCGTAGGCAACCACGACCAGCTGCGCGCGGTCACGCGCGCCGAGCTTCGCCAGGATGCGGCTCACGTGCGTCTTGGCGGTGAGCGGGCTGACGAACAGCCGGGCCGCGATCTCGTCGTTGGACAGGCCCGCCGCGACGAGCCGCAGCACCTCGCGCTCCCGGTCGGTCAGCCCCTCGAGCTGGCGGGCATCGGCCTTCGGCAGCTCGGGCCGGGTCGCGAGGTCGGTGATCAGCCGCCTAGTCACGCTGGGGGCCAGCAGCGCGTCACCGCGCGCGACCACCCGGACGGCGTGGATGAGATCGCCGGGCTCGGCGTCCTTGACCAAGAAGCCGCTCGCACCCGCGCGGATGGCCTGGTACACGTACTCGTCCGACTCGAAGGTCGTGAGAATGATGACCTTGACGCCCGCGAGGTCGTCGTCGGCGGCGATCCGGCGGGTCGCCTCGAGGCCGTCCATGACCGGCATCCGGATGTCCATGAGGACCACGTCCGCGCGCTCGCGCCGCGCGAGGTCGACGGCCTGCGCTCCATCGGTGGCCTCGGCGACGACTTGCAGGTCGTCCGCGCTGTCCACGAGCACCCGGAAACCCGCCCGGATCAGCGCCTGGTCATCGGCGAGCAGCACGCGGATCATGACCGCGAGCCTGTCTCGATCGAGCCGGTTTCGCCGGTGCTTGTCTCGAAACCCTCCGTGTCCGCAGGCAGCGGCAACACGGCGACCACCTGGTAGCCGCCGGCCAGAGCTGGCCCAGCCTCCAGCGTTCCGCCCACCGCGGTAGCCCGCTCGCGCATCCCGATGATGCCGTGACCGGTCCCCTGGCTGTCGGCGCCCGGCGCGATCCCCCGCCCGGTGTCGGAGACCTCGATCCGCAGCGCGGAGTCGTTATAGCGCAGCAGGACGGTCGCGGTCGCCGGTCCAGCGTGCCGGAAGACGTTGGTCAGCGACTCCTGGATGATCCGGTAGGCGGCCAGGTCGATGCCAGACGGCAGCGGTCGGGCCGCGCCCTCGCGATGCACCGTCGTCGCCAGGCCGGCCTGGTCGGCCCGGCCAACGAGCGTGTCGAGCTGCGCCAGGCCCGGCGCCGGCTCAACTGGGTCCGCCTCGTCGGCCTGCCGCAGGACGGCCAGGATCGCGCGCAGGTCCCGCAGGCCATCACGGCTGGCCAGCCGGATCGCGCGCAGCGCGTCGGCGGTGGCCGCCGGATTGGCGGCGAGCACGTGCTCGGCCACCCCGGCCTGGACGCTGATGGTCGCCATCGAGTGCGCCACGACGTCGTGGAGTTCCCTGGCGATCCGCAGCCGCTCCTCGTCGACCCGGCGCCTCGCTTCCTCATCGACCCTGGCGTGGATGGACGCGACGTAGGCGCGCCGGTTGGCGATCGCGATGCCGCCGAACAGGGCAGCCGCAACCATCGCAACGATCAGGTAGAAACCGCCGCCTGTAGGGTTGAACGGGTTGCTCGCCGCCGTCGCGCCCATCAGCGCGGCGAGCGTCACCGCAGCGAGCACGAGAGCACGCCGGATCGGCACGAGCTGTGCCACGGTGAACAGGGCGATGGCCGGCGCCACCACAACGGCGCCGTTCTCATTTCTGGGGAAGCTGTAGGCCACGGCGAATGCCGTCGAGGCCAGCAGCACCGTCACCGGGTATCTGCGCTTGACGGCGAGAACCAGGCACGCAGCCGCGACGAGCAGCAGGGCAACGGTCGGGGTGTGCGGCATCCCGTGGCCTCTGAACTGCACGATGTCGGCCTGTTGGTGCGGATGGGCCTCCCCGTACGACCCGCTGACCAGCACGGCCGCGATCAGGACAGCGTAGATCGGGTCGCGGGCGGGTGAATCGCGCCAGCGACGCCAGAGTTCGCCGAGCCTGGCTTGCACATGATCAGCGTACGAGGCGGCGCTAGCCCCGGCGTCGTCCCGAGGGAGACCGGCGGCGTACTCCGGCGGGAGTACGCGGCGGCCGGCTGCTGCCGAAGGCGTACGGCCAAGTGCCTGCTCGCGGCAGACGTCGCTGGAGCCGCGAGCCGGAAGGCTGGATGGCGAGCCCGGCGGACCGACCGCCGGAGTCAACGCGGAGGCCCGCAATGAATGCCCTGACCCGCTTCGTTCTGCGCCACAAGCTGGTGGTGACATTGCTCTGGCTCGCGATTGCCGCGGCCGGCGTATTCACCGTCGGCGGCACGACGCACCGGATGACCAACAACTTCTCCATGCCCGGCCAGGCCTTCCGGGTGGACAACCAGATCGCCCGCGAGTACGGCAACGGCGGGTCGCAGACTCCGTACGTGCCGGTGCTGACCGCTCCAGCCGGCGAGCGGGTTACCAGCCCCGCCGTCGCAGCCGCTAGCGGCCGTGCGTTCGACGCGCTGCGCACGCTAGTGCCGGGCGCGCGCATCGCCGACTACGCCACGACACACAACCCGGCGTTCCTCACCCGCGACGGGCGGTCGACGTTCGCGCTGGTCTATACGCCGGACAACACCAGCTTCGGCGCGCCGAACGAAGGGCCTGCCATCCAGCGCTCCCTGGCCGCGGCGGTCCCGCCGGGCTGGCACGCCGGCGTCACGGGTGAGCAGCTGCTCCAGGCCGGCGGCCAGCAATCCAAGGGCACCGGAATCATGGTCGAGGCCATGATCGGGTCGCTCGGCGCGCTGGCAATCCTCGCCTTCGTGTACGCCAGCTTCCTCGCCCTGCTTCCGCTGCTGATCGGCGGCGTCTCGGTCATGTCCACCTTCCTCCTCGTCGGCGGGCTGACTGAGATCACTGGCGTGAGCCAGATCGTCGAGTTCCTCATCGCGCTCATCGGCCTCGGCGTGGCGATCGACTACTCGCTGCTGGTGGTCAGCAGGTGGCGGGAGGAGCGCGCCGCGGGCCGCGACAACCAGGCTGCCGTGCTCCACGCGATGGAGCACGCGGGCCGGGCCGTGGTGTTCTCCGGGCTCACCGTCGCCATCGGGCTCCTCGCCATGATCGTGCTGCCCGTCCCCATGTTGCGCAGTGTCGGCATCGGTGGCGTGCTCGTGCCGCTGGTGTCCGTTGCGGTGGCGGTCACCCTGCTGCCGGTCATCCTGGCGACGGTCGGCCCGCGGCTTGACTGGCCGCGGCTGCGCACCGAGCGGACCGCGAGCCGCGCGTTCTCCGCCTGGGCCCGCGGCGTGTACCGGCACCGCTGGCTGGCCGCGGTTGGCGGGCTCGCGGTGCTGGGCGCGCTGATGGCCCCGGCGCTGTCACTGCACCTCGGTGAGCCGGGCAGCTCGGCGCAAGCCACCTCCGGTCCAGCGCACGAGGCGCTCGTCACCCTGACCGACGGTGGCGTCCCCGCGGGCGTGCTGACCCCGGCCGAGGTGCTCACCACCGGCGCGCCAGGCGTCGCCGGCCATGAAGCCGGGGTCGCCCGCGCCGTGCCAGGGATCTACGCCGCCGTCGCTCCCGCCACGGGCGACTACCACCGGGCAGGCACGGCCATCGTGACGGTCCTGCCCTCGGCGGAGAGTAGCCTGCCAGCCGGCCAGGGCCAGATGGCCGCGCTGGAGTCGGCGCTGATCTCCAAGCCGGGCGTGCTCGGCGTCGGCGGCGACGGCCCGTCGCTGATCGACTTCGACCACGCGGTCTACGGCGAATTCCCGCTCATGCTGGCGCTCATCGGCATCGCCACCTTCCTGCTGCTCACGAGGGCGTTCCGGTCAGTGCTGCTGGCCGCGAAGGCTGTCGTGTTCAACCTGATCTCGCTGGCCGCCGCCTACGGCGTCATGACCTGGATATGGCAGGACGGGCATGGCTCACACGCCCTATGGGGCATCCCGGCCACCGGCGCGATCACCATGTGGGTCCCCCTGATGGTCTTCGCGTTCCTGTTCGGCCTGTCGATGGACTACGAGGTGTTCATCCTGACCCGCGTCAGGGAGGTCTACGACACCACCGGCGACGCTCGCCGGGCGGTCACCGAGGGTCTCGGCCGGACCGGCCGACTGGTCACCAGCGCGGCCGCCATCCTGATGCTGTCGTTCGTGTCCATGTCCACCGCCCCGATGACGGATCTGAAGATCCTGGCCACCGGGCTCGGCGTCGGCATCCTGGTCGATGCTGTCGTCATCAGGTGCCTGCTGGTGCCGGCCATGGTGGCCCTGTTCGGCCGCGCCAACTGGTGGCTGCCGACCAGGCTCGCCAGGGTCCTGCGGGTGCCGCCCGCAGCGCACCCGGGCGGGCAGCCCGAGCCGGCCAGGGAGCTGGCTGGCGTCCGGTAACGGCGAGGGCGTCTGCCCGGGCCTGCGGAGTCAGCCGATTCCGCAGGCCTGGGCGACCGCTATGGCCGCGCCTTCCCGGTTCGAGGCAGCCGGGATACCGGGACGCTCGAAGTAGTTCATGTAGACATCCGCGGCGCCGGCCGGGCTGGTCGCCGCGTTGAGCATCGGGACGTACTGGGCCCACTGCTGGTTGTAGGTGAGCAGCGCGGCGAGCTGTGTCTGCAGGTCAGCGGCCACATCGCCGGTCACGAAGCCGGCCGGCAGCGGAGTCCAGCCGATCAGGCCGCCGCCGCCCGTGCCGACCGATTCCGGTTCTCCTCTCGACTCCTGGAAGATGTTGCCCGCAATGCCGACCGCCGCCATCTTGGTGTAGCCATGCGCGACCAGGAAGTCGACGATCGTGGCGTAGTTGGCCGGCAGCATGCCGGTCCCGCCGGCGCCGCTGCCCGCGCACGGCGGAGGCGGGGGCGCTGCCGGGCTCGCGGTCACGCGGGGCGACGGCGAGGCGGCGGTGGTGGGCTTGACAGGCTTGGCGGGCGACGCCAGCGGGAGCCGGCTGGCGGCTGCAGCGTCGGTCGCGCCGCTGCCCGCTACCAGCGACTGCACCTGGTACGAGGCGAGGCCCCGCCCCAACGGATCCGGCTGCTGCCGATGCAGGTGCGCCGCGGCGAACGTGGCCGCGATGGCAAGAGCCGGGACAACCGCAGAGACCGCCACAGTTCTCCGCCGCGCTCGGGAGAGTCTGGACTTGGCGGCGTGCCGGCCAGTGCGCGTGCGCTTGCGGTGTTTTCGATGGGAGGTCGTCGCCGAACTCACTGCCTAGGCCGGTCCTTGCCCGGCTACGCGGCCTATCGCGCGTGCCTCTCACCGGGCCTGACCTGCAAAATCGTGGCAGGCCGGGGCGCTAGAATCCGGCGAACTTACTTATATAGACCATTCGAGCTATGTGTCGATGAAAACGGTCAGCGAGTCTGAAAACACGTGCCACGCCGACGATATCGTACCCGGCCTGGCTGCCGTGGGCTACCAGGAAACCACCCAAAGTGACTACCCCGCATCACCTCGACACAAAGCAGCCGTCTCGCTACGTTCCGGTACTTGAATGCGGCACGGGGCACGGAGCATGATCGCTGCCGGACCCCAGTGACATTGACAGCGACCACGATTCAGCGGGAGACGGCGTGGATCTTGAGCTCACCGGCAAGCGTGCCGTGATCACCGGCGGCGGCAGCGGCATCGGAAAGGCGACGGCCACGCTGCTGGCCGAGGAGGGCGCGGACGTGGTCATCGCGTCCCGGTCGGCGGACCGGCTGCAGCAGGCGGCCGCCGACATCGCTGCCGCCGCTGGCCGCGCCGTGCACACGGCGGTCGTCGACACCAGCGATGAGGCATCGGTACAGGCGATGGCCGGGCAGACCGCCAGCCTCCTCGGCGGCCCGGTCGAGATCCTCGTGAACTGCGCCGCGATCCCCGCGGGTCAGCGACCTGTCGGCGGGTTCGACACCGTCACCAGCGAGGCGTTCTGGGCCGACGTGAACGTCAAGGTCCTCGGCTATCTACGCTGCGCGCAGGCTCTCGCGCCGGGCATGATCTCGGCCGGCTGGGGACGGATCATCAATGTCAGCGGCCTCGCGGCCCGGAGCACCGGCTCGGTCATCGGCTCCATCAGGAACGTGTCGGTCGCAGCGATGACCAAGAACCTGGCCGACGAACTCGGCCGCCACGGGATCAATGTGACCGTGGTGCACCCCGGCCTCACGAGGACAGAGGCAACCCAGGGCGTCGTGGCCGCCACGGCGAGCCGCGAGGGCATCGACCCCGAGGCGGTCGAGCGCCGGCTGGCCGCCGGCAACGCGATCGGCCGCCTGATCACCGCCAGCGAAGTGGCGGCCGTCATCGCGTTCCTCGCATCGCCGCGCAGCATCGCGATCAACGGCGACGCTGTGGCGTGCGGCGGAGGCACGCCCAGGGTCATCCACTACTAGGCCAGCGGAGGTAGCTGTGGCGAGCCAGAACCCGGCCGACTACGGGCCCGTGCGTCCGGGCGACGAGCTCGACTGGGACCGGCTCGCCAGCTATCTGCAAGGCCACCTCGGCGAGCTCGGCGAGCTCGGGCCGCTGGTGGCAGCCCACCAGTTCCCGAACGGCGCGGCGAACCTGACCTACCTCCTCGAGTTCGCCGAGCGTCGGCTCGTGGTCAGAAGGCCGCCCTTCGGCGAGATCGCCGTCGGCGCGCACGACATGAAACGCGAGTACCGGGCTCTGTCCCGGCTGTGGCGCAGTTATGACCGGGCGCCGCGGGCTTACCTGCTCTGCGAGGACCACGCCGTCGCCGGCGCGGACTTCCTCGTCATCGACTACCGGCCGGGCGTCGTGGTGTGGGGCAGCGTGCCGCCGAGCATGGCCGGCCAGCAGGACGCCGGGCGGCGGATCGGGCTGGCCGTCGTGGACGCCCTCGCCGACCTGCACCGACTGGATCCGGAGGCCGCTGGCGTCGCTGACCTCGGTCGGCCAGAAGGCTTTCTCGACCGTCAGCTCGGCGGCTGGCGGGCCCGCTGGGCAGCCGTCGCGGAGCCGGTGCTGGCCAGCCTGGCCGCCGCGCCCGCCGGCACCGATCTCGTGGCCGAGGTAGGAGCGCGGCTGGCGGCGACCAAGCCACCGACAGTCAGGACGTCGGTGCTGCACAACGACTTCAAGATCGACAACTGCCAGTTCGATCCGGCCAGCCCAGACCGGGTGCAGTCCGTCTTTGACTGGGATATGGCCACCATCGGCGATCCGCTCGTCGACCTCGGCACCATGCTCAACTACTGGCCCGATCCGTCCGACGACCCGGACAGCCCGCCGCCGCATCCGGAAGGACAGCAGCACATGGCCCTGCCCACGCGGGCCGAGGTCACCGAGCGCTACGCCCAGGCGACCGGCGCCGACGTGACGGCCGCCCGCTGGTACGAGGCATTCGGCTGCTGGAAGACCTCGATAGTCGTCGCCCAGCTGCACCATCGCTACGTGCAGGGCAACAGCCACGACCTTCGCCAGGGCCTGAAGGGCGAGCGGATCCTGCCGCTGGCCCGTCGCGCGCAGGTCATCCTCGGCGGCTGACGGCAGGATCTGCCGGGACCCAGCGCTCAGTCTGCTCCTGCCAGGTCGGCGGCTCACCGGGCAGCGGCGTGGGCGAACCTGCCCGCAGCCCGTCGATGATCACGGTCAGGTGCCGCTGCCGCATCGCCGCGGTCCGCTCGGCGTCGCCGACGCGGAGCATGCTGAGCAGCTCGAGCAGGTAGCCGACGTCGAGGAAGGCGACGTCGGCGCGCACGTCGCCGGCCGCCTGAGCCCGCCTGAGCAGCTCGGTCCCGAGGTCCTGCATCTGCTCGCCCAGCTCGAACATCTCCGCCGTCGGCGTGAACCGGCCGGCCAGCCGCGTCGTCAGCCCGTGCGTGTCGGCCGCCACGATCCGCCGCAGGAACTCGGTGTAGGACTCCCACGGCGCGGCATCCAGCTCGAGCGCCCGCCTCGCCTCCGCCAGGTAGATCTCCTGGCCGTTCCGGCACAGCGTGCGCAGCAGATCCTCCTTGCCGGCGTAGCGGTGATAAAGCGCTCCGATGCCGACACCGGCCTTCTCGGCCACCGCCGCGATCGGCGCGTCCGGGTCGGCCAGGAACACCTCCCTCGCCGCGGCGAGGATCGCCTCGTTGTTGCGCGCAGCTTGCGCCTGCCGCCCTCGGAGCCGCGTGGCATTCGTCGTGGTCATGGGCCGACTGTATCACTTGAACAGACTGTTCAGTTCAGCTAAGATTGCTGTTGAACAGAATACTTCGTTCAAATACTCATCCCAACACGGAGGTAGCGAGATGACAGCCACCGACATCACGCCGTTCCGCATCGACGTCGCGCAGGCTGACCTCGATGACCTGGCGAGCCGGCTTGCGCACACCCGGTGGCCGGCCAGCCTGCCCGGCGCCGCATGGTCCCGCGGTGTCCCCGTCGGCTACCTTCGCGGCCTCGCCGACTACTGGCGCGAGGGCTTCGACTGGCGGGCCGCCGAGTCCCGGCTGAACGCTTACCCCCAGTTCACGACCCAGATCGACGGCCAGCGGATCCACTTCCTGCACGTGCAGTCGCCGGTGCCCGATGCCACGCCCCTGTTGCTCGCACACGGCTGGCCTGGCTCGATCATCGAGTTCAGCCATCTCATCGGTCCGCTCACGGATCCTGTCGCGCATGGCGGGACCACGGACCAGGCGTTCCACCTGGTCATCCCGTCCCTGCCCGGCTTCGCCTTCTCCGCGCCGCTCGCTGAGCCTGGCTGGGGTCCGCGGCGGATGGCGCGGGCCTTCGCCGAACTGATGAGGCGGCTTGGCTACGACCGGTACGGCGCGCAGGGCGGCGACTACGGAGCGTTCGTCGCCCCTGACCTCGGCCGGGTCGATCCCGAGCACGTGCTCGGCATCCACGTGAACGCCGCCACCATGGGCTTCGTCCCGTTCGGCGATATTCCAGAGGCAGAGCTGGCTACCTTCTCGCCGGTCGAAAAGGAGCGCGTCGAGCGGATGTCGGCCTTCCTCAGCGAAGGCAACGGCTACTTCCAGATCCAGTCGACCAGACCGCAGACGCTGTCCTACGGGCTCGCAGACTCCCCGGCCGGTCAGCTCGCTTGGATCGTGGAGAAGTTCAAGGAGTGGACAAGCTCCGGGCACGAGCTCCCTGAGGACGCCGTCGCCCGCGACGACATCCTCGCCAACGTGAGCCTCTACTGGTTCACCGGGACCGCGGGGTCTGCGGCGAACCTCTACTACGAGGCCATGCACGGTCAGGACTGGCCGACCCCGTCGGGCGTACCCACCGGTGTCGCTGTTTTCGGCGAGGACATAGCGATCCGCCGGTACGCCGAGCGAGCGAACAACATCGTCCACTGGAGCGATATCGACGCGGGCGGCCACTTCGCCGCGCTCGAGACGCCGGACCTGCTGACCGCTGATATCCGCACGTTCTTCGGCGGGCTGCAGACCGTATCGTGATCTGCGTGACATCGACAGCCAGCGCACTCGCGCAGTGGGCGCACGACCTGGCGCCGTCCGACGAGGACCTCGCGCTGGCCGGCCGGTCACTGCTGGACACGGTGGCTGTGACGCTCGCGGCGCGCGATCACCCGGTTACCGCCCTCGCCGCCCGCCTTGGCGAGGGCGGGCACTGGGCGGCAGCCGGTCACGTGCTCGACTTCGACGACTTGCACATGCCGTCCACGGCGCACGTCAGCGCGGTCTGCGTGCCGACCGCGCTCGCGGCTGGCGGCGGTGCGCGCGCCTACCTCGCGGCCGCCGGGGTGATGGCCCGGCTCGGCACCGCGCTCGGCTGGCCGCACTACTCGGCGGGCTGGCACGCCACCTGCACGGCCGGGGCGCCGGCGAGCGCCGCGGGCGCAGCGGTCGCGATGGGGCTGGACAAGGAGCGGATCGCGGCCGCGATCGCGCTGGCGGTCCCGGCGGCAGGCGGCGTGCAGCGCGCATTCGGCACCGATGCCAAATCGCTGCAGGTCGGGTTCGCGGTCGATGCGGGCTTTCGGGCCGCCGCGCTGGCCGCGGCTGGTGCGAGCGCCGATGAGACGGCTCTCGATGCCTGGCTGCATCTGGTCGGCGCTCAGCCGGGCGGCCTCGACCTCACGGGCCCGGCCGTGCCGGACGGGCTCGCGATCAAGATGTACCCGTGCTGCTACGCGCTGCAGCGGCCGATCAGCGCCATAGCCGAGCTGGCGGGAAAGGCTGCCCTGCAGGCCGGCGACGTGGAGCGGATCGAGCTGCGCACCCCGGCGGCCACGGTTGTGCCGCTCATCCACCACCGCCCAGACACGGGCCTGCAGGGCAAGTTCAGCCTTGAGTACGCGGTGGCCGCGGCCCTGCTCGACGGCCATCCGGGCTTTGCGAGTTTCACCGACGCGGCCGTGCGCCGCGACGCAGCGCGGCGCCTCGGTGGCCTGGTCGAGGCCCGGCTCGATCCCGGTGGTGACTGGCTGCTCGACGGCGAGCTGCAGGTCAAGATCCATACCGGGAACGGGGCCGTCCACCACGCGGCTCTGCACTATCCGCCTGGGTCCCCGGCGTGTCCCCCGTCGCCGGCGCAGCTGGCAGCGAAGCTGGCTGACTGCGTGGCCGGCCTGAACACCGACCCCTCGGCGTGGACCTGGCAGAACGCGGCCGGGGTGCTGCGCGAGTTCCTGCCGCGATGACGCAGATCGCACCGCCGCTCGCCGGCATCACGGTGGTGTCGCTGGAGCAGGCGGTTGCCGCGCCGTTCGCAACCCGGCAGCTCGCCGACCTCGGCGCGCGCGTCATCAAGATAGAGCGACCCGAGGCGGGTGACTTCGCCCGCGACTACGACCGCTCCGTACTCGGCCAGTCGAGCTACTTCGTCTGGCTGAACCGGGGCAAGGAGTCGGTCGAGCTCGACGTCAAGAGCCCACGGGGACAGCACGTGCTGGCGGCGCTGCTCGACCGCGCCGATGTGTTCGTGCAGAACCTCGCGCCCGGCGCGGCAGCCAGGCTCGGCTTGTCGCCCGGCGCGCTTCGCGCCCGGCACCCTCGGCTGATCTGCTGCTCGGTCTCCGGCTACGGACCGGATGGTCCGTATGCAGGCAAGAAAGCCTACGACCTGCTCGTGCAGTGCGAGGCCGGGCTCCTCTCGGTGACCGGCACGCCGGAGACCCCGGCCAAGGCTGGCATCTCCGTCGCCGACATCGCCGCGGGCATGTACGCCTACAGCGGGGTGCTGACCGCGCTGTATGAGCGGGAGAAAACCGGAAGCGGCAGCACGGTCGAGGTCGCCATGCTGGACGCACTCGGCGAGTGGATGACCCAGCCTTATCTCTACAGTGTCTATGGCGGGCAGCCGCCGCTGCGCACCGGCGCTCGGCACGCCTCGATCTCGCCGTACGGCCCGTATCAGACCGGCGACGGTCAGGTTTTCCTCGGCCTGCAGAACGAGCGGGAGTGGGCGGTGCTCTGCCGGGAGATCCTGCATCGGCCCGAGCTGACCACCGACCCGCGATTCGCCACAAACACCGACCGCGTTGCCAACGACGACGAGCTCACGCCTCTCATCCAGACAGCCCTGGCGACCATGTCCGCCGACGAAGTGGCAGGCATGCTCGACGCGGCGGGCATCGCGAACGCCCGGCTGCGCACGCCGGCCGAGTTCGCGGCGCATCCGCAGCTGACGGCCCGCGACCGGTGGCGCGACGTCGAGACCCCGGCCGGCCCGGTGCGCGCGCTGCTGCCGCCCGTCACCCTTCCCGGCCGCGAGCCCGCGATGGGCGCGGTGCCCGCGCTTGGCGCCCACACCAGGTCCGTGCTCTCCGAACTCGGCCTGGAAGACGGGACCTAAGGGATAGGCGCGACCGCCCTTGGTCCCTGCTGATGCCGGACGCCTCCGCAGCATGCTGGGTCAGCCCCGTTCCTGCGTCCAGTCTGGTGGCCGAGATGACCGAACACCTGTACCCCCACAGCGTCGCCGACCTCGAACTCGCTCCCGTCCTGATCTCGATCGAGCGCAATCTCGCCGTCGGGCGGGATGCCACTGATCTTGAGTTCACGCTCGCGCTGGAGCTCAACGACGACGACAGCATCTACCACTCCCCGACCGAGCGGGCTCGCCGCGTCCAGCGCTTCGCGACTCGCGGCGTCAGCCT
>Ga0126373_10000881_pt1 | contig 20496 bp, 11 predicted proteins | sample PanSoiMetPlot_11_FD_92545 | JGI IMG/M metagenome (GOLD analysis project Ga0126373, IMG submission 92545) | Tropical forest soil microbial communities from Panama - MetaG Plot_11 | ecosystem: Environmental > Terrestrial > Soil > Tropical forest > Bulk soil | place: Panama | collected 2016-02-17 | reverse complement strand
GTTTCGTCGTAACGATCGGTTGAACTCGCATCGACCGTAACCGGCGCTTCCAGTTTGAGAACCCGGAAAATTGTGTCGTAACTATAGGAACCCATGTCCCCCAGCGCCCCGCAGCCGAAGTCCGCCCACCCGCGCCACACAAAGGGCAGATACCGACGGTTAAAGGGACGCTCGGGAGCGGGTCCGAGCCATAGATTCCAATCGAGGCCGTCGGGGACAGAATCGGAGTCTTTCGGGCGTTCGACCGCTTGCGGCCAGAACGGACGGCTGGACCAATTGACAACTTCTCGGACCGGACCGATGGCGCCGGACCAGATCCATTCCGAGAGCTGACGCGTCGCCTCCGAGGCCTGATTAGCAACCGCGATCTGCGTGGCCACGCCAGTTTCGCGAGCAATCTCGGCGATCCGGCGCGCTTCATAAATCGTATGGGTTAACGGCTTCTGGCAAAAGACGTGTTTGCCTTTCTTCATCGCGCTGGCCGAGATGACTGCGTGCAAATTGTCGGTGGTGCAGACAACCACAGCGTCAACGTCCTTTTCCTGATCGAGCAATTCACGAAAATCGTTGTAAGCCGAGCAGCCGCTATATTGTCCAGAACGTTGTCCGGTGCCGTAGTAGGCGTTAACGATCTTCTGGCACGGCTCCCGTCCAGCAACGCCGGTTGTGACCGCGAGTGTGTGGCTTAACTGAATGGGCTTGTCTGGACTGAGCCAATCCCAGCCAGAGGTCACACCCAACAGATGGGAAACCGATTTCGAGAACTCATGAGTATCCCATTGCGGATATTGATCTCCAGATTTGGCGACGTCGCAGACGGCGACGCCTTGCACGTCGGGTTCGCGAAGAAAACGAAGCATCACCCGCAGTCCCTGCGCTCCAACTCCAATGAATGCCAGGTTGACCTTGTCGCTCGGAGGTACGTGTCCGGGTCCTCCCAGTACCCGGCGCGGGACGATCGTGAACCCCACGGCGGCAGCTGCGGACTGAGAGACGAACTCGCGACGCGAGACCGGCGTGCGCGAAAGTTTCTGAGGAAGATCCTGATTGTCCATGAACGTTTCTCCTGAGCCATCCCAAACGCCCCACATTGTACGGCGGAGTACTCTGAATTTGGTACGGCGGACTAGGCTGAATTTGTTCGGCGGCGTATGAGCCCGGTCGTTGTCAGCGCTCCGGATTCATAGCACCCCGTATTACTCCCCTAATCCGGGCTCGGTCCCCACTCACAATCGGAGAAACCTTTCGACAAAGTCCATGCGTTGGCGCGCCCTGAGAGACGATTTTAGAACTTTGGCGCTGCCTACCGTCACCGAATTGTGCTTTCCAGGGTTGGTATCATGCGTTTGAGGATCAGCATAATCCGCCGCCGTCGGACCTCGCGGACGATATTAAGAACTTTCGTTCAATATGCCGTTGACTCTTAATCAGTAGGTTCTGGTTCGGCTCCTACCGCGCTCACCAAACCGCTGTTTATGCGGGTTTGCGCATTCAAAGTCCCGATTCCAGCGAATTCTATTCGTAATGCCAGGCCGTCAGCCGCCTTCGACCGAATCGACTTGGCGATCATCGCGGCCCTGCAGAATAATGCACGGCTTTCCAATAAAGAGCTCGCACCAAAGGTCAATCTTGCTCCTTCGTGTTGCCTCGCAAGAGTCCGCAAGCTAGTAGAAACCCACGTTCTCGAAGGATTCCATGCGAACGTAAATCTAGGGTCGTTGAGTTTTTCCCTCAGGCAATCATCGCAGCCCGGCTCAGACGGCACTCCAGAGTAAAGTTCCGCCAGAGCCAGCGCAATAGCCGCACCGATGCCACGGCTGGCTCAGGTTAGAAGGCAACTTTGCTTTCCAGTCTTTCCGTCCCCTGATTACTCAATCACCCGCTGTGCAGGCTGTTTCTGCACCGCAGCACCGGGGTCCAGGAGCGGGAGACAGACAAAGAGATTTCCATCGCATCGGAGCACCTCGGTATTCGAACCTACTCGGCGATAGCCCGAACTGCTTGGCCACCCGTCGTACCGCCGCGCTCTCGCAGGCCAACCCCACGGCCTCCTCGAAGCGCTTGTTAAAGGGGGCTTTGCTCGGCAACTGCGGCACTCTCTCCGTCTTCACCCCGCAATCCGGGCAGCGCACCCGATACAGCCCAACCACTACCGTGGTGCGAAATTCTGACCACGGCAAATCCCGGACCTCCCGCTCGTAGGTGTCATACACATCGCTGAATTTCCGGCCACAGCCCGAACACACCAGTTTCCGATTCCCTCGTTTACGTCGCACCCATAGCTTCAGTGTTTTCGCTAGTTCGTTAATCTCATGGCGATATACCCGATATCCCGGCCACCCCAAAGCCTTGGTCCACTCCGTCTCTCGCATCCTGCCGAGTGTACCCAGAGTTCCAGAAAATCAAAACCCTCAATTATCCTGGGTGGCTTACAGATTCCTGCTCAGAGCTGGATTTCCCCAAGAAAAATTTCTATTGGGGGGATCATTTTTGCCCCTCAGATGGGCATTAGTAGTAGTAGAGAGTATTGCCAAAAAACGCGTTTCTGGCGCGTTCGGGTCGATCCAATTCCTCCGATAATATCGGTTTTCTTTCAAAAAGGGATTGTTCATCAGGCGACGGTTCAAGGGGCGGGCTGTCTGTTGCCAATTTTTGGGCCTAGTTAGACCCTTGTACATTCCGTTACCGGCCCTTTCCTAGGGAAAGTATCATCGGGGAAAGGTGCGGGGAAGGCAGAGCCTCCGCCGCACCGGATAGTCAAGCTTGGCCTCGCCGGTTTCGAGCTCTGAAAGTGTTGGGACCTTGCGATTGCAAGTAATGGGCGCGAGGATGTCGATCTGACTGCGCTAGCGAACGAAATAAACTCCGAGGCAGCAAAGGGGGACGAAGCATTCGAAGCCTTTGGAGTAAAGTTTCCAGCAGACCAGGTAACGCGCTGGGGTATCGCTGTCCTACTTGGCGTCCAGTTATCTGTACATGTACCTCAAGAGATTGTCGGCAGAATTGAGGGTCGGTGATGCGGGATGGAATATACCGTGGATTGCGATGGATCAATCAGGCCTTGCGCGTGCGATGTTGTTCTGTAGTCTCGTGATCTTACCAATCTGGTCTGCTGTCGTCATAGTGGATACTGGGTACATTAGAGACGCCCTTGCCCATTTCAGCGCATATTGTAGTTACATTTCCGAGGAACCACTGAAGGTAGTCGGGCCTCTCTTTAGGCTTGGTGAGCTATGTGTGGCTGTCATTCTAGCCTTCTAATCGTGGGCGCATCGCCCAAAAGCACGTTGAACGGGAGTACATGGCACAAGATCGTCCGATGGCAAGTTGCGAATGAAACCATCAGGCAAGAAACGATCACACCGGCGAGATATTCGAGGGCTGCTGTCGTGCTCGGCGGGAAGCGCGCCCGCGGGATAAAACATTTTGCTCATCCCCCCGAACGGGTGGATTTCTTGTCGTTGGACCGCCATGAGCGGACCCAAGGCCGCTTGCGCGGTGAAGTTCAAAAGGCCAAATGAAAAGATTACTTAACCGCGCCGTAACGTCTTTCTACTAACTGGCACGATCTCGTTAAGTAGGTCGCAATCAGACCTGATAACGCACTCGTGCGTTGCGTAAAAGCATTCTGAGCGTCGCTGCGATCTCCCGGATGGGGCAAGGATTTCAGAGCAATTTGTGAGATCGTTTCGATCAGATTTTTCCCCTTGACTCGTTCCAGTTACTAGCGTACAGTTCGCCGCGAGTTTATCCCCCCCCAACAGCTGTTTGAGTTGGTTTTCTGTCCCAGTTCGAATAATCACTAGAAATCCACAAGTGAGAGACGAGGGCGGAGCTGTCTCTAGATTTGGAGACCCTATGCTTTGCAACGACCTCAATAACGAACAGGCTTTGCCCGCCTTTCAGCTTTCTTGGTATGCAGTGTTTACGCAATGCCACCATGAACGTAGAGTGGCGCGACAACTCGAACAACTGAATCTTGAGTATTTCCTGCCGACTTATCAGAGAGTTAGCCAATGGAAAGACCGAGTCGCGAGACTAGAGCAACCGCTCTTTCCAGCGTATCTCTTTGTCCACATTGCGCGGAAGCAGACAAAGCAAGTACTGCAGACTCGTGGTACGGTCAAACTGGTTGGGTCTGCAGGCGGCCCACTAGCTATTCCCGACGCAGAGATTTCCTGCCTACAATCGGCAGTCCGCAATTATCCCACCGAACCCGCCGAGTATCTAAACATAGGCGAGCGCGTTCGAATCGATGCAGGGCCTTTACGAGGTGTCACGGGTATCTTAGTCAGAAAGAACGGTAAAGCGCGCGTCTCAATTGCGGTGGACACAATCATGCGGTCTTTCATAGTGGAAATCGACGCTTCGCTGCTGACGAAGATAGGCCCCCGGCCCGGTGAAACAAGTATCCAGGCGTTTGTACGCTCTGCGTAGTGCTCTCTTCCCCCAACGGAATGCGTCTGCGGGTTCTCTTTCACGCCTGTATTGTGTTCATGCTTTCCGTCCTTTCCGGCGTTTCCCTCGCGCAAAGCGGTTCGGCGGCGACGCTCGACCTCGACGGGAATTGGTCGGTGAATGATGGAACATCGACACAATCTGTAACAGTCCCAACCACGATTCCATTCACATTTGGTGTTAGCAACTGGACGACAACATTTCCCCTGAATTTGCCACAGCGTCCACTGGTTGCTTACCTCCATTTTGAGGGGATCGCTGGAAACGCAACCGTGCTGCTCAACAACGTCATCGTCGGCACCCTGCTTCCTTTTACTGAAAAACGGCTAGATGTTGTTTCCACCCTTAATTCAAATGGCGTGAATTCCTTGGAAGTAGATATGGACGACCGGCTACTGCCGAATACAGTCCCAGGTGGCGACACTCCGCCGTTTGTCAGCGTGTTCGGAAATATTGGGTATACATTTCCGATTGCTTGGGCGGAGCGACCCGGAATTATCCGTCATGTCTCGCTGACGTATTCAAGTCGCCCCACGATCGAGAATGTCTTCGCGCAACCGGCATTTACGTCAGACCTGTCCCACGCTGATGTTCTTGTACGTATTCGTGTTCTAGGAAGTAATCCAAGGGCCTTAGTTGGGCTAGTTCAACTAACGGGTCCAGGTTCGTACACTGGCTCATGTATTGCGATGGCTAGCGCTCAGATTAGCAACGAGCTCACCTGCAGCATACCTGTTGATTCACCCGCGCTCTGGTCCCCCGCCAAACCGAATCTTTACAACTTGTGGGTCCAATTAGGCGATCGTATCGGGCTTGCGGACAGCTATACCGATAAGGTCGGGCTTCGTAAAATCAGCGTTCTCGGTAACAGACTGTTTTTGAATAATGCGCCACTGTTCCTCCGCGGAATTACTCGCCATGACCTCTATCCGGGGCGCGACTTCGTGGCCGATGACACAACCATTGAAAGCGATTTGTTGTGGATCAAACAGTTGGGCGTGAATTACATTCGCTCTATCCACTATCCTCCGGACGCTCGAATAGCTAAGCGTGCAGATGAAATCGGCCTGTTGCTTAGCGAGGAAATTCCTGCCTGGGCGGCATTTGAAGACCCAACAATTCTCCCTACTGCTGAAGAGATGCTTCAAGGAATGGTGGAGCGCGATTTCAATCGTGCCTCAGTGATTGGGTGGTACGTGGGGTGCGGCAGGCCGGTGAGTGCTTCTGCTTATTTGAACGGAACAACCGCATTTACGATGGGCCTGGACCCAAGCCGCTTGGTTTCCTTCGTCTTCGACAACAATGTCTTCCTCCCTGCGGATATTCAAAGCAACGTGAACATGGCGACCGCCGCCGGAATGAACGTCTACGTACAGAACGCATATTACTTCGCCTCGGTAATGAGTACGGCGATGCCTGCAATGCCCACTAGTATGCCTGTAATAGTCGCCGAGTGGTCGGGATCTGAAGGCTCGGACCGGGGTCCGTTGGGACAGGCGCAACCGGGAACACCAGGAGTCACATCGTTTCCCGATTATCAACTCGGTGGAAATGGAACGCCAACCGTATTCGAAGCCATGACAATGTTGAACAGGGGCTCGATCTGGCTGTCCTACACATGCGGACCATCCGGCACATCCCCTTGCATTTCTGGACTGACCTATTTCAATTGGCAGGATATCGAGTGGCCCGGTATGCCGTACTTCTATCCCGGTCATTTCCCATTTGACCGCAATGGGTTGGTCTACGAGGATCGGGGACCTAAAATCTGGCCGCTGGCTGTTTTTCAGAATATTATGACGGCCCTGCCACAAGAGCAGTGAAGCAACGTCTTAGTTCCTTCGGCACTTGTGCTTTTCCGTCGCAGGTATAGCTAGCTCCTATTAGATACTCTCCCTCCCCAGATCGTGTAGAGAGAACGCAGACACAGTAGGTCCGATTGCTAGGACGAAACATCCGTGAGTTTCTTTTCGTGGCCGCTCCCAAGGCTTTAGCCGGCCTGTGTACGGTTGGAATAAACGTTGTATTGCTGCGCTTTTTTGGACCGGAACAATATGGGACTTACGCGCTCTGCGTGTCCATCGTTTTGTTATCCGATGCAATCTTGGGCAGCGCACTGGACCTTGGAGTTATTCGAGTAGCATCGCTGCACCAGGAGAAAGATCCCCAACGCAGCATCGCGGTGCAGGCCGCGGGTTTTTATCTCAAGGTTATCTGCGTATTCGTAGGCACGATAAGTGTGTCTGTCTTGGCAGGACCATTGGGTCAACTACTGTTTCATCGTAGGGCAGACGGGTATCTTCTCTATTTCGTCTGCGCTGGTGTGCTCGCGCTATTGTCGTTGCGCTCTCTTCAGATAGTGCCGCAGGTCAACTGCAGGTTCTTGGAATATGGCCTGCTAGAGCTGGTTCAAATGGCGCTGAAATATGGCGGCATAGCTCTTTTATTGACCTGGGGAAAAGCCAACGCCGCTTTCGTTCTCGCCCTGCTAGCTGCAGGACCTCTTCTCGCGATCGCGATCTTTACCGCGGCGTGGCGCCGCCGCCTCTTCCCATTTCCTGCAGTTAACTGGCAGGTAGTTCGCGAACTCGTGGGTTTCGTTAAATGGTACTTTTTAACTTTCAGCGTCTCGGCGTTAGTCAACCGGGCAGATATTTTTCTCGTGGCGAGTTGGTCAACTCTTCGAGAAGTGGGGCTATATTCAGCCGCACAAACATTCGCCTTTGTCCCGCAACTGCTGGGAACATATCTCTCCGTCCTGCTAAGCCCGAGAATCATGCCGAGATGGCAGGCCGGCCAGTTTTCCGGATTCTTTCGTGGCTTCCAGCTGGGTATGTTCGCGGTCTGCGCGATCATATACGGGGCCGCTGTTGTGTTGATCAATTCGGCGGGCCAGAGAATTCTGCCACCGTCGTTTATATCTTCTCAGCGGATTATTCTCATTCTTCTGCCCGGTGCTCTGGCTGGCTTACTTACTTTTCCACTGACCCTTACTTTTTTGCTTTTTGTGAAACCACGATTTCTCGTTGCGATGGACTGCATCGCGCTGCCTTTCATGATCCTGCTGTATCGCTACGCCATTCGGGAGCACGGCGCCGTCGGAGCTGCATGGGTGACCTCTGTCAGTTTTGTTTTAAAAGCTCTGATCGCTCAAATCAAAGCCTGGCAACTGGCACGGAGCAGGCGAGACACGACCGGCGTCGAACTACGATTTCCACAAGAGGTGTCTAGCGCAGTGACTGGCTAGACAGAGGAGTTCAATCATGAAGCATGCGGAATTATGTGTGGTGCCGCTGCTGTTATGGGTCGCCGTTGCCATAGCACAATCTGCGAAGCCACTGATCTCCACCGCGGGCGAGGGCGCAACCAGCCACACCGACTTCCGTTTGGGTGCTGGGGACAGCGTCGAAGTACGATTTTTCTATAACCCCGAACTCAACGAAAACGTCCAAATTAGGCCCGATGGCCACCTTTCGCTTCAACTGGTGGGCGATGTCGATTTGGGATCACTGACGATTAGTGAGGCAACCGCTAAGTTGGACGAACTCTATTTGAAGTATCTGAAGACGCCTACCGTCTCTCTGCAGGTGCGCAGCTACGCCTCACAGAAGGTATATGTCACTGGAGAAGTCAATCGGCCCGGCGTTGTGCCAGTTCCCGGAAAAATGAGTGTGCTCGACGCCATTATGGAGGCAGGCGGCACCACCCATACTGGCAATACTTCGTCGGTGATCCTCGTCCGGAAAGGTGAGGAAGGCAAACCCGTGGTGCATAAGATATCGCTCAAGAATATCAACAACGAGCCTTCGCAAGCATCGCTGACCCTCCTGCAACCTTATGACGTGATAATGGTGCCCGAAACGAAGATTGCGCACCTGGACCGATGGGTCGACCAGCACCTGCGCCAACTAGTTCCCGTAGGAATGAACGCAGGCTTCAGTTACTTAGCTGGAACGTCCGTAGTTCCTTGAGGAGGAAACGTGCAACCGCTAACGGAAGACAAGTTCGAGCGCCGCACAGCCAGTTGGGCTGACCTTTGGTCTGTCACCCGAAGGAGATGGAAGGTGCTGCTCTCGGCATTTCTGGCAGCGGTGCTGACTACTTACATCTGCTTGCAGTTAATGACTGATCGCTACGACAGTTCCGCCAGTCTACTGGTCAAGGTTGGCCGTGAAAACTCAGAGGTCCCTTCCACGGTGCAAAGCGCCGGTCTGTTGCCAGCGGGAGTAAAACCCGAGGAGATACGGTCCGAAATCGAAATCCTGAGCTCGCGCGCTCTTACGGAGCGAGTAGTTGATCGTATCGGAGCAGCGGCGTTCCTTACGCAACCCCCGCGGCCAGCAAGTCTTCTTGCATGGCCAAAATACTATGCGAAGCAGACCTCTCGGTGGCTGAAAAAGCAAGGGAATTCAGCTCTCGTTGTGCTCAATCTGAAGAAGAAGCTCACAGGCCGCGACGCGGTAATCGAAACTCTTCACGGCGACCTGCAGGTCGATGCGGAGAAGTCCTCGAACGTCATCTCCGTACATCTGCAGTTCCCGGATCCTCAGTTGGGCCAAAAAGTTCTCCACACCCTCATACAGGAGTACCTGGAGGAGCACACCGCGGTTTATCGGAATCCTGCGGGAATGGATTTCTTCGCGCAAGAATTGCAACAGAACCATCAGCGATTGGCAGAACTCGAAGTCCAGCGGGACGCCATCCGAAAGAAATTCGATCTGAGTTCCGTGCCCGAGCAGCAGGCCCTTCTTTTGAAACAGCGCGATCAAATTCAGAGTCAGATTGACTTGAATCGCGTCGAAGGCTCGATGTTGGCTCGCGAGGAGCATGCCATGCAGGCGAGAGTCCCGCAACTTTCGCCCGAGGTTTCCAAATCAACCGAGCAGGCAGAAAATCCATCTGTGCAATCGATACGCGACAGAATTACAACTCTCCAACTGGAGCACGCAAAGCTGGCAAGCCGCTATCAGCCTGGCGCTGGTCCGTTGTTAAAGAACGAAGAGGAATTAGCAGAACTGGAACAGCAGTTATCCCACGAACCTTCAACGATCCCGGGCCGGACGACTTCAGAGGCCAATCCTATTCGACAAACTTTCACCGGAAACATCGAGCAGAATGAGATTCACTTAGCCGGGCTATCCGCAAAGCAATCGGTGCTGCAGCAATCCGAGCAGAACTTAAATCACGAACTAAACGGCCTTAATTCCGGCGAGGACGCCTTGGAAAACGTGCAGCGCGAAATCAAGGCCGCGGACGACAATTACTTTACTTATTCAAAGCATCTCGAGGAAGCGCGTATCTCCGAGGAGCTGGATCTGCGGCGAGTTGCTAACGTAGCAGTGCTTAGTCAACCTGCGACTAGTTATGAACCTGTATACCCTCGCAGGCTGCTCATCATGAGCCTTTCACTTCCTCTTGGAGTGATGCTGGGGATCGCGCTGGTGCTGTTGCTGGAGTATATGGATGACACCATCCATAGCGAACAGGACTTACTCGATCTGGACTTCGTATATCTAGGAAAGATGCCCTCCCGCAAGGCAAGTTAGCTGATCGGCTGATATACAGGAGCAATTCCTTGTCCTCAACTTCAGCTATGAGAACCTTAGTCGCGACACTGGTGTTCTTTGCGGTGCAAGTGTCGTCACAGACGACCATGGTCTGGACTCCCGCCGGCCCTACCCGCGGAACTATCCTTTCCATGTCGCGCGATCCATTCAATCCGTTTTCCTTTCTCGTAGGAACTTACTTCGGTGGCCTCTACCGCAGCACAGACAACGGCGCCACGTGGAGCGAGCTAGTGACTCCTTTTTCGGGCTTCTCGGTCTTTGCAATCGCATTCGATCCAAAGACAGCAGGCACCATCTACGCGGGGACCTTCAATGGGGGACTTTATAAGACAACTGACGGTGGCAACACTTGGACTACTGCGAATCAAGGTCTTACCGATTTGAACGTTGAATCCTTGGGAATAAGTTCATTTGATTCTTTGCAGTTGCTCGCCGTCACCGCCAGTGGAGTATTCCGGAGCACTGATGGCGGCGGGAGCTGGGCATTATCCAGTACCGGCCTTAACAATATCCAGCCGAGATGCGTCGTCTTCGATCCATTGAACAATGGCGTCGTTTATGTCGGCGTGTTAGGTAAAGGTGTCTACAAAAGCACAGACGGCGGTTCCACTTGGGCCACCTTCAATACTGGAATGGGGAATGTCGGTATTGTGTCGATCAACTTCGACGAGCAGACCGGCTCTGTCTTGTATGCGGCAAGCAGCGATAGTGATGCATTCAAGCTGCTGCCAGGTGCCAGCTCCTGGGTTGACATCATGGGCAACTTGCCAAAAACGCCGATCAGCATGATCTTGCCGAACCCAGCAAACGAGGCGATCCTGTACGCCTCGACGAACGCTGGCATCTATCTCAGTCCGGACAACGGTACCACTTGGTGGTTGGCCGATCCGATTCAGGGCGGCGTGTTGGCTGCCGGCTTGTCAGGCCAGATCATCTTCGCGGGCGGAAATCACGGCGGGCTCTACGCCACCACGAACATGGGAGCCACCTGGTCGGATGTCGAGTTTGGAATTCAGAACGTTTTCATCGGAGCTCTCGCAGCAATTCCAAAGGGCACCGCAACCACGATATATGCCGGAAGCGATGCGGGTGTCTTCTTTAGTCCCGCAGGATCACCGTTCTGGCTCCAGTCTCAAAATTTCTTGCTCGGGATTTTCGAAATTGTCCCAGTCCCAGGGGACCCAAACACGATTTACGTCGGCACGGAGCGCGACGGCGTCTGGAAGAGCACCACTGCCGGGTACACTTACAGCCAAGCATCAACCGGACTTCTCCCTTCACAAGTTTATGGCGTCGCAGAATCCGCCTTGAGCCCGAATGTGCTGTACGCCGCGACTTCGTCGGGTCTGTACGTGAGCCGCAACGCCGGCGCAAACTGGGCCACGGCAACCGCAATGCCCTTGCCGAATGTGCTCAGCGTGGCTGTCGATCCTGTGCGATGGAATGTGGCATTCTTCGGCTCCAGCGCAGGAACGGTATACAAAACCGTCGATGGCGGATACACATTCTTCCCGGCGTCCTCGGGGCTGCCCTCGGAAAACATCATCGCACTCAAGGTTGCTCCCCAGTTCGCCGACAACATCTTCGCCATTACGCAAGCCGGCAATCTCTACGGCAGCGGTGACGGTGGCAACAGTTGGTTTCCCTTGCAAACCGGCCTTACGTCCGGCGCGTTGTCAATCGACATAGATCCCGGTTCCCCGTGGATTATGTACTCAGGCACGGCCGGAGGGGGTGTCTACAAAACCACTTCGGGAGGCATTCAATGGACGGCAGCGAACAACGGCATGGGAGGGCAGTTCGTCTTTTCGGTTGCCATTAATCCTTCGAACACCGCAACTGTTTATGCGGGAACCGTCGGAAGCATTTACAAATCGACCGACGGCGCAAAGACTTGGTCTGCCCTTACGCAATCTTTCCCGGGTCCAGTGATGGGATTGATCTTCGATCCCGCGAGTTCTTCAACGCTCTATGCTTCAGTTCAGAACAACGGTGTATATAGGTCGGCGGATGGCGGAGCAACCTGGGCGAAGGTTTCGTCCGGGCTTCCATCCACCGCAATCATGCCCTTGGCCGCCGACTATACTCGCACGTCATCCTTTTTTGCGGGCACCGATCTCCAGGGCGTCTACCTTACGAACAATTCAGGGGCGCAGTGGACACCGAGCAGCAACGGAATGTCTTTGCTGATTCGCGGACTGGCCATCGATCCTATTTCCACGTCAACTCTTTATGCTGGCGCCTTGATTGGTGGTCTTTTCAAGACCACCGATGGCGGAAACACCTGGACCAGCATGGGCCTCCGCGACAAGCTGATTTTCAAAGTCAAAGTAGACGCGAAAAACCCACAGAACGTATATGCCGGCACAAGCACTGGAGTAAGTCGCAGTAACGACGGCGGCGTTACTTGGATGGACGTTGGTCAAAAAACCAGTACAGTGTTTAGCGTGGCGGTCGACCCCAACCATCGCAATGTCGTCTATATCGGCGGCACCAGCGGAGGCCTGTATAAGAGTTTCGACGCAGGCCAAACTTGGCAAAACAGCAACACAGGACTTCCAACAGCGAACATCCTAGCCTTAGCTGTTGATTCGAACTCGGGTGCGATCTATGCGGCGCCAGAGCGCAATGGAGTTTTCAAGAGCACCGATGGTGGCGTGACCTGGGCGGCCACAAATAATGCTTTGACCGGAAGCTTGCAAGTCACCTCTCTGACGGTTCATTCCACCGGAGCTTTGTTCGCAGCCACGAACGGCGGGGGCGTACTAACCACTTTTGACGGCGGCAATAGCTGGATAACTTTCAACAGTGGGTTCTCAAGCTTAATTGTTTCTTCAATCGCGGTAGACCCCTTTGCGCAAGGCAACTTGTACGCTGGGACGCTTGGGGGTGGCATTTTCAAATCCGTGAATGGACAGGCTTGGCAGGCACTCAATACCGGACTTGGCACCTTGAATGTCCGCAACATCACTCCGAACCCAGCCTCATCCGCCACATGGTTCGCTGCTACAGATTCAGGACTTTACCGTTCCACCACTGGCGGGAGCACATGGCAACTGCTCTCCGGTCTCGGGAGCTTGGGCGTACTCAACGTCATGGTCGATCAGTTCCAAAGCAGCACGCTGTATGCGGTTACTGACGCCAACGGAATTTATAAGAGCCAGGATCAAGGTGCTACATGGTCCGCCGTTAATAGCGGACTCCCCTCGCTTGCCATTCTTGCTCTGGCTGAAGGCGCGACCTCCTCTAACCTCTACGCCGGTACAGCTGCAAACGGATTTGTGGAGAGTGCCTCAGCAGGCGCGAGCTGGAGTGCGGGTGTAAGGCCGCAGGCAGTCGATCCGTTTGTGCTGTCGCTGGCCATCGATCCGATCAACACGTCCAACGTTTACGCGGGAACAGCAGGACAGGGCGTTCTGAAAAGCACAGACAGTGGTACAACGTGGACTCCAGTCGATGCCGGACTTGGCAATCTCTTCGTACTTTCAATGACGGTCGACCCCGTTTCGCCAATAAATGTTTACGCCGGGACGGCTGGAGGCGGAGTCTTCTTTAGCAGCAACGGTGGCCAGACCTGGATTCCACTCACATCCGGGCTATGGAATGGCACGGTTACATCGTTAACAGTTGATCCTCTGAATCACACTCATGTTTACGCCGGCACCGAAGGCGGCGGCGTGTTCCTGTGTATTACGAACGCACAATAGAGAATTTCCTGCAGCGGCCTCTCCACTTGGGCTTCGCTCTCGGGGCCACAGGCGGACTGGTCTGGGTTCTGGCTGCAAGCTACATGAGCGCTGGAACCGCTTTCGTCGCGGTCGGTGGGTTGTTGGTAGCTTCTGCGTTATTTATTTTTCCGTCGGCTGCCTTCTTACTCGTCGCAGCCGTGATCCCCTTGGAGCGAATCGGCCGCCTCACACCGGACTCCAGCATGTACACCGTTTCCGTAATGAGGTTCGTCGGACTTCTAGCGCTCGCGGTTTTTCTGCTTCACGCAGCCCTTAAAAAATGGCGGCTGCAATTCGGGGCGGCTTTCACAATGTACGGCGCATTCTGTGTCTGGGCCATCTGCACAGTAACCTTTTCCAGCGACTCACTAGGCGGCGTGCGCGCCATTAGCGCGATCCTTGGGAACCTCCTGTTTTTCTTCCTGGTGGTGAACATGGCCCGGAGCTGGACGATGATCCGGGCCGCCGTTGTCGTTTGGCTCCTCGCGTGTACTCTCATCGGCGTTTACACAATTTACGAATGGCACAGTGGGAGTTTCCGCATCGCGGAAACGCAACTCGGCGCAACCTCGGAACGCTTCAGTACCGTGTTACGCGACAACTCGGAATGGGAAAGCCTCGGAGTGACTGTCGATCGGGCCCTGGGCACAACGTCGAGTCCAGCTGTGCACGGCATCAACATGATTCTGACGGTGCCGTTCTTTTTTTTCTTTTTCCGTACTCAGCGCAACTGGTATTCAAAAGCGTTGGCGCTCATTGGCTGTGTCGTCGCTGTCTACAACGCTCTTCTCACCAACACGCGAGCCGCGATCCTCGTGGTTATCTTCACGTTAGTCCTTTGTTTTGCCTGGAGAATGATTTTGCTGACGCCGCGGGCTCTCCTCACTCTGGCCGCAGCTGCCGTTGTGATCGTCGCCTTGAGCCCGGAAGCGATGTATCAGCGCGTCCTTAAACTTTCGAACTACACGCTCGCGGGTTCAGGCACGCTCCAGACGCGAATGAAATATTGGGATGCAGGCTTGCAAATCATCGATCGGCATTGGATGACGGGAGTCGGGATGGGGAACCAGTTAGAAGTTCCCGCGCTTGCGAATGTACAAGGCCCCGATGAATCCACCGTACACAATGAATTTCTAGAGACAATGATTGAAACAGGTGTATTCGGGTGGCTGGTGTTTTTTGGGTTTGTCAGCCTTCTGCTGTGGTCCGGTTTTAAGGCCGCATCGGCCTACCGCCTAATATCTCCCAGTTCGCCGCAGCACTGGTTTATGGTCGCCTGCATCATCGCCATGTTTTCGGTCCTCGTCTACGGTGTGCAGGTTGACGTCTTCCATTTCCCGCTTAAAGGATGGTGGCTTGTAGCGGGCCTCACCTGGACTATGTATCAGCTATCCCGACATGAACCAAAGGCTGTTCCCGGACCCGCGCGATGACCACGACAAACCAGCACGATGTTGCGGTAATCATCATCGGTCGTAACGCTCGCGACTATGTCAAGCAGTCTTTGGAATCCCTCCAAGCAGCCGAATGGAGAAATTATTCGTACGAACTTATCTATGTTGATAACGGTTCCACTGATGGAACGGCAGAAATGTTACGGGAGTTTCCGGATGTTCGCACGATCTTCAACGAGCAAAATCTTGGATTTTGCAAGGCTGGAAATCAGGCAGTAGCAATTAGTCGCAGCCGATACTATTTCTTCATCAATGACGACACAATCGTACTTAATGAAGCGGTCGCACGTTTGATTGATCTGCTCGATACAACAGATGACGCAGGCGTCGCGGGGTCTCGCCTCTTCTATGCAGATATGAGCGAACAATGGTCCGGCCGCCGCTTTCCCACTCCTCTGAACGGCATACTTGGTCGCAGATCGCTGCTGACTCGTCTGTTTCCAAACGCACGACCTGTGCGCCGATATTTATTCAAAGATCAAATAAGCGGAGAAGATCCGTTCGTCGTTGATTGGGTATCGGCCGCAGCGATGATGGTGCGCCGCGAAGCGTTTCATAGAGTCGGCGGACTCGCTGAAGACTATTACTACTTTCATGAGGCCGTATTCAGTGCCCGGGCAGCGCGCGCCGGGTGGAAAACCTATCTGCATCCTCAGTCCAAAATCATTCACTATGAAGGCAAAGGCAGTGGGGCCCGTCCGCTCGGCATTCAGCATTGGCACGTAAGAGATTTTCACCGTGGCGCATTCCGTTTTTATTGCGAGCACCACGGCCTGCATCGGTACCATCCCACGCGTTGGGGAGTTGCAGCCATTATGTGGACTCGGGCTACGCTTCTCTTGGCCGGGCACAGCATTGCATCGCTGAAACGTTCCGTGGTTCGTTGAGTAGTGCTTAATGGCTTCGCCCGTCACAAATTACAACCCTGAGCAGATTCAGGAATCAGAGATCAGTAAACTGATTCGCTGCCCCTTGTGCCGCGGGATGCTAGACCGAAGTAACACGGCATTGAGGTGTTCCAGCTGCGCGCGCGAATTTCCGTTCCGTCGCGGGTTCCCCGATTTGATTGTCGACGAGCGTTTCAATGATCCGACAACCGCGCAAAAAATTCAGTACGAAGAACGCTCCAATGCCGATCTCACGCGAAACTATCTTATCCCGTTATTCAGGCAGCTCTGGCCCGATCACAGGGCTCGCTTGCTCTCTTTTGGTTGTGGTACCGGCATCGACGTCGATCTTCTTACGCGTGAGGGCTTCGAATGCCTCGGGATTGACTGTGGGAACCGCACGCAAGTATGGGAAGGCCGAGAGCAGAGATCGCACTTGATCTTAGCGAATGGGAAACATCTGCCGTTTCCGGAACAAAGTTTTGATGGCGCGTTCTGCGGCTGTGTATTTCCTCACGTGGGCGTCGTTGGAGACTCATCTCAAGTTACGACACAATACAATGCCGAACGCTCCCGCCTCGCTGGCGAAATCGGACGAGTGCTGAAGTCGAACGGCAAGGTAATCGTTAGCAGTCCGAATCGCCTGTTTCCGCTTGATCTCTTCCACGGCCGGGAAGAGGGCAGCATGCGGCCAAAGTGGAACTGGCCAGGCCGTCCGTTTTTGTTGTCAGCTGCGGACTACGCCCGCTTATTTCGTTCCAGCGGATTCACCCAAGTTACTCCGCTCCCCGTAAGAAACTATTGGGGCTTTATACGTAGCAGACACTCGTTTCGCGGATGGATGCTGGGAGCGCCCGTCCGTGGCCTGTTCTGGATCGTTTCGCAGGTGCGCCCTTTGCGCACGTCACCACTCAACCCTTGGCTCGTGCTGCTCCTTGCGAGACCTAACTGATGCAGGCCCGACATCGAAACCCGGCATGTGCCCTGATCTCGGGTGGAATCTTAATCACAATCCTTTTTCACAACACACTCTTGCGCGCGCAAATTCAAACGATCGGTAACGTCACGGGGACCCAAGTCCTTAGCGACGAGGTGGACTTCACGTTGAGTCAGGGAGTAGCTCGCGTGCAGATGCTTGATGCCGGGCTGGTGCGTGTGCGCGTAAACCCTTCGGGTTCATTTTCAACTCGAAGCACAGGATCGGTGAGTCCAACCTTGCTTGTGCCACCTGGATCGTCAATCACAGATACTGCCCCAGCTACCTATATCGTGGCTCCCCTGGCGACCGTAGTCATCTTGAAAAGTCCATTTCGCGTCGTCGTCTTTCGTCCCGACGGCTCTCTCGTCAGTGCCGACCTCCCCCAAGGTATTGAATGGAGCACAACTTCGGGTGTCATTTTGAACTACAAATTTGCGCCCCTGGACGAGCATTATTTCGGATTGGGAGAGCGCGGAGGGCCAATCGATCGCCGAGGACGCGTCATCAACATGGTGAATGTTGATTGGGCCGGCTACGGAGAACTAACCGATCCGCTTTATATCAGTATCCCTTTTTTCTACGGGCTGCGGCAGGGACTGGCCTGGGGGCTGTTCTTCGACAATGCGGCGGAGCCGTGGTTCGATATGGATTCTAAGAACTCTGGAGTTTTGACATTCGGTGGCTCCAGTGGAGAACTGGATTATTACGTCATGACCGGGCCGGAACCGTGGCGAGTGGCAAATTCCTTCACTCGCCTGACCGGTTATAAGCCGATCCCTCCGAAATGGACGATGGGATATCACCAGTCGCGATACGGCTACAACTCAGAGACAGAGTTTCTACAGATCGCTGCGACTCTCCGCCAGATGAATATCCCTTGCGATGCGCTCTATTTCGACATCGATTACATGAATCAGCGCCAAATGTTTACATGGGATCCAGTAAATTTTCCTTCTCCTCAGGTAATGAACAGTTGGCTGGATTCTCTCGGTTTCCACCGGGTCAACATCATAGAGCCTATCGTTTTGACCACAGATCCGCTTTGGTCAACGCTGAGTAACTCTTCCTGGCTGCTGACGACATCCGGGGCACCGCTAATTACTTCGATCTGGTACGGTAACGTCAGCTGGATTGACTTCACTCGGAGTGACGTCCAAACCTGGTATGTAAATGCTCTGCAAACGTTCTTGGCAAATGGAATTTCCGCCACATGGAATGACCTCAATGAGCCGGCGGAAAGTTTCATGCCGCAAGCAATCTATAACTTCAACGGAAACCCGCAGACCGACCAGCAGGCCCGAGATACTTACGCCCTACGAGAAGCCGCATTGACGCGTCAGGCTCAGCTCGAACTACGGCCGAATCAGCGTCCATGGTCAATCTCGAGATCGGGATTTGCTGGCATCCAGCGATACTCCGCTAATTGGAGCGGAGATACCAACAGTACTTTCGACAGTTTGCGGGTCAGTATCGAGATGAGTGCAAGCATGGGAATTAGCGGACAGGATCAATTCGGACACGACATTGGAGGTTTTCTCGGATCACCGTCTGCCGAACTATTTCTTCGTTGGCTAGAGTTCGCGCAGTTTACTCCCTTATTCCGTAACCATGCGATGAATACAAGCCTGCCCCGCGAGCCTTGGACGTTTGGCGCGCCTTATACCGAGATGATTACCGGCATCATCCAGAACCGATATCGGATGCTGCCCTACTTGTACACTCTAGAAGCTAACGCCTCACTTGGAGGAACGCCGGTACTCACGCCACTATTCTTCTTCTACCCGTCTGATACCAATACCTACGCGCAAAACCAGGAATTTATGTTAGGTCCCTCGTTGCTCGTGGCTCCCGTATACACCGAAGGAGCCACGACCCGATCCGTCTATTTGCCCGCTGGAAACAACTGGCTCGATGTTTACACCGACCAGCTCTATTCCGGTGGGCAGTCGATAGTAGCTCAAGCGCCTCTCAACAGAATTCCGGTATTCGTGCGCGAAGGTTCAATACTACCGGGCGGTCCCGTGCTGCAATATGTGAATCAGCCGGTGGCACAGTTTGTAAGCGTAGATCTGTTTCCCGGACCTAACTCCTCGTTCGACCTTTATGAAGATGACGGCACGTCATTGGATTACCAGGGCGGCGTCTACTTGAAAACCCAGATTACCGCCAGTCGCACCGCTAACACTTCGAATGCAACCATCACCCGGATTGGAGGAAGCTGGCTTCCTCCTGATCGTGCCTGGGATCTGACCTTTCATGCTGTACCTTCAGCTCCTGCGGAAGTAACGGTAAACGGCACCGCTATCGCTCAGGTCGCATCTAGCGCCGATCTGAACAATGCATTTCTAGGCTGGTACTACGACTCCGGTTCCCAGCACTTGCTCGTACAAGTCCACGATTCACCACTGCCGTTACAGATTTCATTAATTCAATAGCTCAATGTCATTGCTGACTTCCGTTGCCGGTATTGCGAGCGACGAGAGCGCACGCACTTGGTACCGAGACCGCAGGGTCCTGGTGGTTGGTGCAGACGGCTTTCTGGGGTTCAACTGCGTGCGAGCTCTGGCGCAGTTAGGCAGCAAAATCTCCGTTACCACTCGCAGCGCAAGCTCCAGGGTTCGAAGTCTTTCGGAAAGAATCTTCGAAGGAGATATCAGCAACCCGCTTTTGGCTCGGCGTGCGGTTGATAACCAGGATCTTGTGATTGATTTAGCTGGCTCGATTGGTGCGGTTCCGAGTAATCAGTATCCCGTAGCAAGTCTGGAACAGGATTGCCGTTTGCACCTTACTCTACTCGAAGCCTTCGCTGAGGCACGCCCGTCTCCTATCGTTCTGTTCGCCAGTTCAAGACTTGTATACGGCCGTCCAATGTACTTGCCGGTGAATGAACGACATCCGCTTCGTCCGCAAAGTATGTACGCGGTGCACAAGATTGCCGTTGAAAACTACCTGCAAGTAATGGGACAGAGTTCAGCATTGCGCTCCTGCATTTTTCGTATTTCCAATCCTTATGGACCTTATCAGTCAGAGCGCAGCAGGGGATACGGAATCTTGAACCGCTTTCTGCGCTCGGCTGCCCGTGGAGATGAGATTGTGGTTTATGGCGACGGCAAACAGATCCGCGACTACATTTATGTAGAAGACGTCGTCGGTGCATTTCTCCTCGCCGCAACAGAAGAAAAGTGCTTTGGCGAAATCTTCAACCTTGGTGGAGAAACCGTCATCTCGCTGGCTGACGCAGCTCGGGAGATTGCCACCTTAGGCGGGAGTACTCCAATCTCCTTCAAGCCCTGGCCAGAAGAAGCTCAGGCTGTTGAAACCGGCGATTACCATACGGACTCTACTCGGCTGCATGAATTCCTCAAGCTTCCGCCGGCGACACCCTGGACAGCGGGCTTGTCCGAAAGTCTGCAGTTCTACCGC
>Ga0126373_10000879_pt1 | contig 20534 bp, 23 predicted proteins | sample PanSoiMetPlot_11_FD_92545 | JGI IMG/M metagenome (GOLD analysis project Ga0126373, IMG submission 92545) | Tropical forest soil microbial communities from Panama - MetaG Plot_11 | ecosystem: Environmental > Terrestrial > Soil > Tropical forest > Bulk soil | place: Panama | collected 2016-02-17 | reverse complement strand
TCCGACGACCCGTCGGCCCTCGTCGTACGCCACGAGGTCGACGGCGACGTCTACGCGACCGTGTTCGGACAGTTGATCACTGCCACGCGTGGCGCGCTGCACGTCGCATCGTCGGCCACGCCCTGGATCGACGGCACCTGGCGCGAACAGTCCTGGTCCGAAGATTGATCATCTCCGGCAAATCCGCGAGATTTCGCGGGTTTCCACAGAGATCATCTGGGCCGAAACGCGCCGAGGTCGGCGAGTTCTCCGACCGTAGGCGCAATTGCGAACGGCCGCGTGGCCAGGTCGCCCACTGCATCGACCGGCCGGCCGGCCCGGGCCGCGGTCGCGAGTTGCAGAGCCGGGCCGCAGATTCGCCCCTGGCACCACCCCATGCCGCACCGGACCTGCCCCTTGATCGCCCGCACGTCGGCGATCCCGTCGGCGATCACGTCAGTCACCTGCTGCCACGTCACGTCCTCGCATCGGCAGACCACCGTGGCGGGCTCCAGCCCGTCCAGCCAGCCGGCGGGGATCGGGTACGCCCGGTCGAACGCGGCGGCCGAGCGGGCAGCACGACGACGGACGGTGACCACACGGCGTGGCGGCTCCGCACCGGCAGCGACCGCTCCCGCGATCGTGCCTTCGGCAGCGGCCTTCACGGCACCGCCGATGCCGGTGATCTCCCCGGCCGCCAACACGCCCGGGACGCTGGTCCGCTGCGCGGCGTCGACTGCCACAGTGCTGATCGGGCGCACCGGATGCGCGACCTCGCGGCACCCCAGGCCGCGCGCGATTTCGACCGCTGGGACGAAGCCCCAACCGACGCAGGCCGCGTCGACCGCGATCTCGCGGCGACCGGAGCCGTCCGAGCGCGCGACGACGACCGACTCGACGCGATCCTCGCCGTGCGCCGCGACGACGACACGCCCGCTGAGCACCGGGATGCGGGCGCGTGCCACAGCACCCAGATAGCGGGCGGCCTGCGCCGCGAGTGCGGGGTGCCCGGCCAGACCGGCAGCGACTGCCGCGCCCGCTCGCACCGGCGCTGCCTCGACAAGTGCCACGATCCGCACCCCGGCACTCGCCAGTCCAGAGGCGACCGGCCACAGAAACGGCCCGGTGCCAGCGACCACTACGCGGGCCCCGATGCGCACGCCGTGCGCCTTGAGCAGTGCCTGGGCCGCGCCCGGCGTGACGACGCCGGGAAGATCCCAACCAGGGAAGGGCAGCGACAGCTCACTCGCCCCGGTAGCAAGCAGCAGGGCCGGGGCGTCGATCACTCGAACGCCTGCGGGACCCCGCACGATCAGCAGCGCTCCCTCACCGTCTCGCGCGTCAGCGCGGATCACGCTGGTCGACACCTCGACAACCACGCGCTCATGGCGGCCCAGAGCGCGCACCGGCTCCGGGTTCGTACCGCGCCATATCTGCCCGCCCAGTAAAGGGGAATTGTCGATCAGTGTCACCGCCAGGCCACGGTCCGCGGCGGCCAGCGCCGCAGACACTCCTGCGGGTCCGCCACCCACGACGACGAGGTCAGCCACTGGTTACCACGTCGCCGTCGGTGACAGTTGTTATGCATGCGCGTACCAGCGGGCCGTCGTTGACGTGCACCACGCAGTCGTAGCACTGCCCGATGCCGCAATAGATGCCGCGCGGCCGGCCCAGGACGCGGCTGCTGCGCAGCTGCCGAACTCCCGCCGCCCACAGGGCCGCACCGATGGAACTGCCCTCCGATGCGGTGATCGACTGGCCCTCGAAGCGGAACGTCACGCCGCTCATGGCCCCAGCTGGAACCCTGCCGGGAAGGGGTCGTCGGGGTCGAGGAGGTAGGTGGCTAGTCCGGTGATCCAGGCGCGGCCGGTGATGGTGGGTATGAACGCCGGGTAGGGGCCGACGGTGGTTTGTTCGACGAGGCGGCCGGTGAACCGTGAGCCGATCAGTGAGGCGTGCACGAAGTCGGTGTCCAGGGCGAGTTCGCCGCGGGTGGCCAGTGCCGCCATGCGCGCGGAGGTGCCGGTGCCGCAGGGCGACCGGTCGATCCAGCCCGGGTGAATGGCCACCGCCGCGCGGGCCACCCCGTCCTCGGTCGGTGCGGTGAGCACCACGTGGCGGCATTCGTCGACTTCCGGCTGCTCGGGGTGCGCGAAGTGCAGTTGCTCGTTGACCGCGCGGATGATCCGCAACCCCACCTCGACGAGCTGACCGTAGCGGTCCGGGTGTACGTCCACGCCGACCGCGGCGGCGGGCACGATCGCGTAGAAGTTGCCGCCCCAGGCCACATCCATGCGCACCACCCCGACACCGGCCACCTCCACCGTCGCATCACGCAGATGCAGGTAGGAGGCCACATTCCGGATCGTCACGGAGCGGGCGTGCCCGTCGCGCACGTTCACCGACGCGGTCACCAGCCCTGCCGGGGTCTCGATGCGGATCTGGGTGACCGGTTCCTTGACCGGCACCATCCCGGTCTCCACCAACACCGTCGCGGTGCCGATCGTGCCGTGCCCGCACATCGGCAAACACCCCGACACCTCGATGAACACCACCCCCACATCGGCATCCGGCCGCGTCGGAGGCTGCAAGATCGCCCCCGACATCGACGCGTGCCCCCGCGGCTCACACATCAACAACGTGCGCAGATCATCGCGCTCACTCATCAGATACCGGCGCCGATCAGCCATCGTCTGCCCCGGCAACACCACCGGCGAGGTAATCACCCGCGCCGGCATCCCCTCCGTATGACTGTCCACCGCGGTGAACGCCTGCCGCGCCCTCACCGCAGCATCGCCTCACGCACCGTCTTGCGGACACTCGCCTCGTCGGCATCGCCGAGAGGCAGCCGCGGCAACCGCACCGGGCCGGCATAGCGGCCCGCCTCGTCCTGCGCGATCTTGATTGCCTGCACGAACACCGGGTCCGCGTCCCACCGCAGTGCTGGCAGCATCGCTCGATACAACGGCACCGCCTCCTCCCACTGCCCCGCTCGGCACAGCTCGAACAACCGCACCGACGCGGCCGGCAGCGCGTTGACGAACCCCGCGATCCAGCCGGTCGCGCCCATGAGCATTCCCTCGGCGAGCAGATCGTCGCAGCCGACCAGCACCTCCAGCGAGGGCGCCACCTCCATGATCTGCGCGATGCGGCGCACGTCCTGGGAGAACTCCTTCACCGCCACGACGCCCTCGATCTCGGCCAGGCGGGCCAGTAGCGGCGGCGTCAAGTCCACCCTGGTGGAGAACGGGTTGTTATAGGCGATCACCGGCATCCCCACCTCGGCGACCGCGGCGAAGTGTGCCACCACCTCGTCGTCGGTGGGCGCATGCGAAGTGGGCGGTAGGCACATCACCGCATCCGCACCCGCGGTCCGGGCCTGCTCCGCCCAGCGCATCGCCTCGGGGGCCGACTTGCCCGACACTCCCGGGACGACGAGCGCCCGTCCCCGTGCCGCCAAGATCGCCGTGGTCACCACCTGTTCGCGCTCGGCGTCGCTCAGGGTCTCGTACTCACCGAGCGAGCCGTTGGGCACCAGCCCTTGGACTCCCTCGTCGATCAGCCACGTGCAATGCTCGGCGAACAGTCCGGCATGCAGCTGCCCGTCCGGCGTGAACGGGGTGGTGGTCGCCGCGAGCACGCCCGGGAACCGCAGTGTGTCAGCCATTGGCCCAGTCTCCCCTATGAGTGTCAGCGAATCGATGGACGCACTTCGGGACGCCCTGGGTCGAACGGGGCCGGCTCGACCGGCGGCGGATCGCCGACGATCAGCGCCCGGAGCAGGTCCGCGGTGCCGGGCGCGAGGCCGACGCCGGCGCCCTCGTGGCCGGTGGCGTGCCAGAGTCCCGGAACGTCGGGGTCGGCGCCGATAATCGGCAGGTGGTCCGGGGACGCGGGGCGGAAGCCGAGATATGCACGGATGGCCCGCACGTGGCGCAGGAACGGGAACAGCACAGTGGCCCGCTTCGCGATCATGCCGATCGCGTCGACGTTCAGCCGCTGGTCCCAGCCCACCATTTCCCGACTCGAACCCAGCAGAATCGGGCCGCTCTTCGTGCCTTCGACGACGGCAGCCGACAGCAACGCAGCATCATCGCTTTCCACGGTGTCGACGTAGCTGGCTTCGTACACTTTGTGTCGGACGAGCGGTGGCAGCGGCTCCGTGACGACGATGTGCCCGCGACGCGGCCGCACGTCCACCCGGCTGCCGAGCGCGCGGGCGAGCGCGCCGCTCCATGCGCCGGCGGCGAGGACGACGTGCCGGGTCGATATCGCGCCGCGGCTGGTGTGCAGTCGCGCGACGTGCCCGCCGCGATCACGCGACGCGCCGAGCACCTCCGCGCCACGCACCACTGTGGCGCCGGCCCGTGCCGCGTCCGTCAACAGCGCCCGCACTCCGCGCATCGGTTGCAGCTGGCAGTCCTGTGAGTAGCGGACGCCGCCGCACAGCCCGGAAGCGAGCATCGGCTCTACATCGGTCAGTTCCTCCCCGGACAGCGTTTCCGCGCTGACGCCGTGGCGTCGTTGTCCCGGAAGCAGACGCGAGAGCGCGGCAAACGACTCGTCGCTGACGGCCACCACTAGGCCGCCCTTCGCCTCGAACTCGAGGGGCACCTCCGAGTGCTCCGAGAAGCGCTGCCAGAGCGTCAGGCTGTGCAGCGCGAACTCGAGTTCCGGTCCGGGGAGCTTGTCGGACACGAGCAGGTTGCCCTCGCCCGAGGAGCTGGCACCGGCGGCGGGCCCGAGCCGGTCGAGTACGCACACCCCTAAGCCGGCCCGGGCCAACTCGGCGGCGCAGGCCGCACCCACTACTCCCGCGCCCACGACGGCGACGTCAGCGCCCGGCGGCAGCTCGTCCACGATCCAGCGATCGTCGTTCCGCGATTCCACTGGCGCCATCGCGATCACGTGCCGCATGCTATGGGCCGCCTGGCGTTCAGGCGAGCCCAAGCGAAGCGAGTGGTGGCGACGGGGTTCTGCGCAAGCCGGATATGACGAGGAGGTAGCCGGGTGGATCGCGACGCAGTCGACCGCTGGTTACAGGCGTACGTGGACGCGTGGAAGACCTACGACCCGGACCAGATCGCGGCGTTATTCGCGCCGGACGTGACGTACCGCTATCACCCCTATGACGCTCCCATCGAGGGCCGCGATGCGGTGGTCAGCTCCTGGTTGGGTGACGGCGATGCCGAAGGTGCCTCGACGCGTGACGAGCCGGGCACGTATGACGCCGACTACCGTGCCGTCGCCGTCGATGATCACGTGGCGGTCGCTGTCGGCAGCACGCACTACAGTGAGCCGACCGGCCCACGAGTATTCGACAATTGCTTCGTCATCCGCTTCGATCCTGAGGGCCGGTGCCGCGACTTCACGGAGTGGTACATCGAGCGGCCCAGGGTCTAGCGCACGAACTGACCGTCAGTGGTGGCCGAGGACCGGGTGCGGCCGGTATGGCGCTTCGAGGCGCGCGCTCTCCTCCTCACTCAACCTGAGCCCCACGGCGGCGATCGCATCGTCGAGGTGCGTGAGCTTCGTCGCTCCTACGATCGGCGCGGTGACACTGGGCCGCCCGAGCAGCCAGGCCAGCGCGACCTGAGCCGGAGGTACGCCGCGCTCGGCGGCCACCGCACGCACCACGTCGACGACGTCGAAGTCGCCCTCGTTGTACATCTCGTCGGCGAGCGGGTCGTGCTGCGACCGCACGGTCCGGGACGGGGCACCGCGTTCGCGTGATCCGGCCAGCAGGCCGCGGGCCAGCGGGCTGTAGGGCATGACCCCGATGCCTTGATCAAGGCAGAGCGGGATCATCTCCCGCTCCTCTTCGCGGTACACGAGGTTGTAGTGGTTCTGCATCGACACGAACCGCGTCGGCGCGAGGTGCTGCGCCTTTGCGAACTGCCAGGCGAACATGCTGGACGCCCCGATGTAGCGGGCCTTGCCCGCTCGCACGACGTCGTCCAACGCGTGCATGGTCTCCTCGATCGGCGTCTCGTAATCCCAGCGGTGGATCTGATACAGGTCGACGTAATCCGTGCCGAGCCGGCGCAGCGATGCGTCGACGGCGGCAAGGATGTGTTTGCGCGACAGCCCACCCTCGTTGGGACCTGGGCCCATGGGATAAAAGACCTTCGTCGCGAGCACGTATTCGTCGCGGTGGCCGAAAAGGCGCGCGAGCAGCCTGCCGGTGACCTCTTCACTCACGCCCTGGTCGTACATGTCGGCGGTGTCGAAGAACGTCACCCCGGACTCGACGGCGCTGCGCACGATCGGCTCGGCTTCGTCCTCGTCGAGGTGCCAGTCGCGCGCGGCACGGTTTCCGTAGCTCATCATGCCCAGGCACACCCGCGACACCGAAAGCCCGCAGCGGCCCAGCCGGACATATTCCATGACCCGATACTTCACTCCGGAGGGGGCAGCTCGGAAGGGCAATACAACGGTGAGCCGTACCGCTCACCTTGAATACTCAGGTTGCGGCAGCCGCTCGCTTGCGCAGCCGAGGCAGGATCTCGGCGCCGTACAGGTCGAGGAAACGCGCCTGATCGGGCCCCGGGGCGTGGAAGACGAGGTGGGTGAACCCGAGGTCGACGTAGCGCCAGATCGCGGCGACGTGCTCGTCCGGATCGGAGGACACGATGAACCGGCTGGCGGCCCGGTCGATCGGCAGCGCATCAGCACGCTGCTGCATCTCGATCGGGTCCTCGACGCCGGTTTTCTCCTCCGGCGACAACGCAAGTGCCCCCCAGTACTGGCAGTCCGTCAGCGCGCGGCCACGGTCCGGGTCGAAGGACACCTTCACCTCGATCTGAAGGTCGAGATCGGACAGCTGCCGGCCGCTTCGCTGCGCGCCTTCCTCCAGGGCGGGCAGCAACGTCTCGGTGTACAGCTCCGGCCGCTTACCGCTCGTCGTGATGTAGCCGTCGCCTTCGCGTCCGGCAAGACGCGTCGCCGCGGGTCCCGACCCCGCGATGTACAGCGGGACTGGACGTTCCGGCCGATCGTAGACGGTGGCGTTCCGGGTGCGGTAGTAGGTGCCGTTGTAGGTAACGCGCTCGTCGCGCCACAGCATGCGGATGATCGTCACGGCTTCCCGGAGCCGGGCGAAACGCTCCTTCGCGTCCGGCCAGTCGATGCCGAGCGGCACCTCGTTCAGCGACTCACCGGAGCCGACGCCGAGCACCACGCGATCTGGGAACAGGAGACCGAGGGTGCCGAATGCCTGGGCGATCAGGGCGGGGTGATAGCGAAACGTCGGAGTCAGCACGCTCGTGCCGAGGACGATCCGGTTCGTGCGCGCGCCAAGAGCGCCCAGCCAGGACAGCGCGAACGGTGCGTGCCCGCCGTCGTGCCGCCACGGTTGCAGGTGATCGCTGACGAATACCGAGTCGAATCCGACCGCTTCTGCGAGCACCGAGAAGTCGAGTAGCTCGGACGGGCCGAACTGCTCGGCGGACGCCTTGTATCCGAACCTGATCATGCCGCTCCCATCGGACCGCCGGGGGAATCCTTACCGGGAACATTCTCGCGCGTGCCAGTGCGCGCAGCGAGTTAGTTAGCTCTGGATCAGAGCTAATATGGCAGACGTGACCCGCCCGAACCGCTCGGCCCGCGACGACGACGCCGGCCTGGCCGACGCACTGTTCGCGGCGATCGGCGTACTGCGCCGCCAGGCGCGGCGTGAGGCCGGCCGCCCCTGGCAACTCGAGTCGTTGACCGGCTCCCAACGTGAGCTCGCCCGGCTGGTGCGCCACCAGCCGGGGATATCGGTGGCACAGGCCGCCGCCGAACTAGGTCTGGCGGCAAACAGCGTCTCCACGCTGGTGCGCCAGCTGTCCGACGCAGGCATGATCCGCCGTGCACCGGATCCCGGCGACCGGCGCGTCGCCAGGCTCACCCTGACCCGGACCGCGCAGCGCCGCCTCGAGACGTGGCAGGACCGTCGCACCGCGCTGGCAGCCACCGCGCTCGGTCAGCTCAGCGCTGACGAGCGCGTCACCCTGGCCCGCGCGCTGCCGGTTCTCCACAAGGTCAGCGAATCACTGCGCGCGAGCCGACGATGAGCGCTCAGGGCGGGTCGAGTCAGTGCGCGGAGGCGGCAGTCGAGCTTTCGGGCGTGACCTACCGATTCGGCGCGCATCGGGCCGTCGACGATCTGGACCTCACCGTGGAGCGCGGTGAGATATTCGGGCTGCTCGGCCCGAACGGCGCGGGCAAGACGACCACCATCCGGCTGCTCAACACGCTGCTTCCCTTGCAAGAAGGCACGATCCACGTCTTCGGGCTGGACGTGCGCCGGCAGGCGATGATGATCCGCAGGCTGCTCGGCTACGTCCCGCAGCAACTCTCCATCGAGGGCGCCCTGACCGGCCGCGAGAACGTCGCGTGGTTCGCCCGCTTGTACGACGTCCCGCGGCGAGAGCGCGCGGCTCGGGTCGCCGAGGTGCTGGAGACGGTCGACCTCGCCGAGCACGGCATGACCGTGGTGCTCACCACGCACTACATGGAGGAGGCGGACGCGCTGTGCGACCGCGTCGCGCTCATGCATCGCGGCAAGCTGCGCGCCGTCGGCACGCCGGGCGAGACTTACCGGAGTGCGCCGCGCCGGCTCGTCTCGCGTACACGCGCGTGCACGCCATCCCGACCGGAGACGTTCCGTACCTTGACTTCCTCGCGCCCGGCATCATCGCCCAGTCGGCGCTGTTCGTCGCCATCTTCTACGGCATCCAGATCATCTGGGAACGTGACGCGGGTGTGCTCACCAAGCTGCTGGTCACGCCGACTCCGCGCAGCGCCCTTGTCAGTGGCAAGGCATTCGCCGCAGGGCTGCGCGCGCTCGTCCAGGCGTTGGCCGTCTTGATCGTCGCCGCGCTGCTCGGCGTCGGGCTCACCGCCAACCCGCTCTAGCTGGCCGGCGTGGCAGTGATCGTCGTGCTGGGAGCGGCGTTCTTCGCCTGTCTGTCAGTCACCATCGCGGGCCTGGTGCACAAGCGCGAGCGGCTGATGGGCATCGGGCAGGCGATCACCATGCCGTTGTTCTTCGCCTCCAATGCGCTATATCCGGTCGACGTCATGCCGACCTGGCTACGCGTCGTCAGCTACGGCAACCCGCTGACCTACGAGGTCGCCGCACTGCGTGGCCTCCTGATCGGGCAGCACACCAACCTGTGGCTGGACTTCGGTGTCCTTACCGGAGCTGCGATCGCCGGCATCTGTGCCGCCGCAGCGCTCCTCGGCCGTCTCGCCCGCTGACGGTCGACCGGCGCAGCGCCGTTCGGATCTCGCTGTTCGCCGGACGGATACCGGTCGTAGCGTTTGGAGGCTTGCGTCCGGTTCACGGACTCCGCGGCGCACTTCTTATCAATTGGGGTGCCGACGCTCTTGTGCCCGCCTTGTCAATGAGTATGGTGAGTTCTGGCTACGGAAAGATGCGGTTGATGTGCGGGGCGTCGCCGCCACCGTTCTCAGGGCCTTAGTCGTGATCATGACAGAACGCGGGTCTGTACGTCGAAATGCGCGTCCGGTGACAACGGGGGCGAAGGGTCCCCACGGAACGGAGGCGCCTGGAACTCACTTGTCCTCGAGGTCCGGAGCGCCTACCAAGCCGAGTCTCGCGTTCCGTCTCTCGGATTACAGGCGCGCCAACGGCGGCGTCGCCTAGATAGGAGAGGGGCAGATGGCGGAATCGGAGAACCGTCGAAGCGACGAAGGGCGCTCTGGCGCCGATCGCTCTGGACCACCGGCGAGAAGTCGCAGCCTATTGGTCGCGGTCCTTTTAAGCATCGCGGGTTTTACGCTTTTGCTCATCGGAATGACGACGGCCAACGCGAGCCTTAGCAGTCGCGCTGTCGCGCAACCCACGGATAACGTTACGCTGTGCCACCGCACCGCGTCCCATTCGAATCCATACGTCGTAATCACGGTCGACCCTGCCAGCGCATATAACGGGCACTACCTGGAGCACACTGGACCGATCTTCCCCGCGACGGGATCTGACGGAAAGTGGGGCGACATTATTCCGCCGTTCATGTTCCAGGGGCAGACGTATTCCCGGAACTGGGACGCGGAAGGGATGGCGATCTTCGAGAACGGCTGCAAGATTCCCGCGCCAACGACCTCTCCGGTTACCACACCCTCCACCCCTGAGAGCACACCGACGACACCGGTAACAACACCCACCACACCGACGACCCCGGTGACCACACCGACGACCCCGGTGACCACACCGACGACCCCGGTGACGACGCCGACCACGCCCACTACCCCGGTGACGACACCGAGCACCCCCAAGACCACACCGACTACCCCGGCTACCACGGTGACAACCAGTCCCCCGGCCCCTTCGAGCTCCGCCGGCACCACGCCGCCGGTTACTGCCGGCAGCAGTACCTCGCCATTTGTGCCAGGGCCTGGCGCCACCGGCGATACGCCGCCCAGTAGCGGCTTCCCACTGAAGCAGGTCCTAATCGGCTCCGGCCTGGGCCTGCTTGCCATCGCCTCGATCTTGTTCCTCCGGCCGCTGCGACAGCGTGGTGCACACACGTAATCTGGAAATTGCCGCGGTCTTGGCCGCCGTCGCTCTCGTAGCGACGGCGGTCGTTTCCCAGCACAGTGGCGTAACGCTCAGTCGGCAAGATTATCGGCCGGGACGCCTGCGACCGGGTCGATTCCGTCGGCGGGCCAATTGCAGAATGCGCAGCCGCCGCAACCGAGCACACCGCCATCGAATGCCAGCAGCCCACTGCCGTTCCCGCATTCCGACGACACTGATTCATTTGTCTTGCTGATTCGGACGAAGGAAGGTGACCTAACCGCCAATGTCGCGCCGATCAGCGTCGGTAGCAATGAAGTAGTCGACCCGCCGCACAGCACTGCGCAGGAGTGGAACACTGCTGTATGGGTGCGGCAATCCGCTTACCCATCGGCATCTAGTGCGGGCACGAGCTACGTGTACGGGCACGCCTGCCATTACCACGTCTGCCCGTTTACCAACCTTAAGGAGGCGCGCGTCGGCGAAGACGTTGTCGTTAGGACTCCGTCGCGCGCCCTGACGTACCGGATCGACCGCATCGGCCTGTCCCCGAAGTCCGCGGTCTCACTTCCACGATGGGCGTCCGACAGTACCGTCGCAAACCAGCTTGTATTGGTGACCTGCGCGTTCGAGCAGGGGGATACGAGCACGAACAATCTCGTGGTGGACGCGCATCTCATTACGGCGGCGGCTCGCTGATCTCGCGAAAGTCACTGCCGTCCTTGCCGTCAGAGTGCCCGTTCCAGCGCAGCCGTGGTCGCGATCAACCTGGGCGGCGGACAGCCGGGCGGTGATGCGGTGCCGGTGAACGCGCGGTGGTGGCGGTGCTGTCCGCTTCGCTGATATAGCTGGCCGCCGACGGCATGACACCAAGGCGTGAAAGCAAGGCACCGGCTGCGCCCAGCAGCGAGAACGCGGGACCCAGCCCAGACGTGCAGGCGCTGATCGGCTACTGCGGTCCGATGATGTCTGACTCGACGCTGGCCGAGCGGCTCGCCGGCATCGACATCCCGGTCCACGTGCTGTGGGGCGCGAGCGACCGCATCGTCGACCCTGAATACGGCCGGGTGTTCGCGGCCGCGATCCCGGTGTCGACATTTACGCTGTTGTCGCGCACCGGTCACCTGCCCCAGGTCGAGACGCCCGTGGAACTGCTGGGCGCGATGCTCGACCTCGAGCACCGGTGGCGTCCTCACCAGTACGCCACGCGTGTAGAGCATGATCGGTCTTCCCCTTCCGGCCCCGCAGATGCATCCTCGGTACATGACCGAGGTATCGGCGTTCCCCGACCGTGGGGAGGTCGTCTTCGACGTGCGGGATGACGGTCGATTCCTCAGATATCGCTGGCATCCAGAACGCGACGTCGGCGTCGTGAGCCTATGGCGAGGCGACCGTTGTTCCGGCACCTTCCAGATCGCGCGAGAGGACCTCCCCAAGCTGATCCAAGCGCTGGTCGAATCGGCGGCGGCCGCGACCACCGCATCCGCGCAGCTGGACTTGCCTGCGACGGGCTGACGACGGCAATTCCCGACTATCCATCAGCCGTAATAGCTTGCTGCGCAGGTGGCCAGGGCATGACGGGCTTCGCGATTTCCCACTCATGCCCGAACGGATCGAGTATTCGACCCACTCGCCAGCCATGCTCGAGATCGACGGCAGACTTCTCCGCGGCTCCGGCCTCGACCGCCTGCGCGTAAACGGCGTCCGGGTCATCCACAACGAGAAGCACTCGCCCGGTAGCTGCGCCGATCGCGCGGGGCACAATGCGCTCAGAACTCTCGCCTACGGCGGCGATCCAGAATGCTGCCTCGCCGATCGCCAACTGTGCGACGATCTCTTCGCCATCGCCCACCATGTGGAGCACGCGGGCGCCGAAAGCTCGCTGATAGAACGCGATTGCGGACGTCCCTTGGTCGACCCAGAGCTCGGGCTGTATCGACGTCATGACATCCGAGTCTTCACCCTTGAGCAAGCCGAGCCTCGTCCGCGTTCTGCGGGAGCGGCGGTGCCGGACCAAGGCGTGCCCTTATCCAGCCGGGTAGTCGCGGGCCGAATTCCATCACGCGGGTGACGCCCAACTCTTCGAGGAACATGCGGTCGTGGCTGGCCACGAGCAGGGCTCCACGATAGCCAGATAGTGCCGATAGGAGGGCATCGTAGGAGGCGAAGTCGAGGTTGTTTGTGGGTTCGTCGAGCAACAGCAGCTGAGCTGCCGGGTCTGCGAGCAGCACCGTAGCTAGCACGGCACGGAATCGTTCTCCACCCGACAGTCCGTCCGCGAGCCGGTCGGCCGCACTGCCCCGGAACAGGAATCGAGCCAGCTGCGCCCGGACCCTGTTGGGGGGTACCCCGGGCGCGCGTACCGAGACGGTGTCGTAAACGCTGAGCTGGTCGTCGAGCACGTCAAGGCGCTGCGGCAGCAGCCGTGTCTGCACGCGCACGTCGACCGTGCCCGACGCCGGCGTGATCAAGCCGGCGATCGTGTGCAACATCGTGGTCTTGCCGGATCCGTTAGGGCCCACCACCGCAATCCGCTCCGGGCCGACGATGTCGAGGCTCACCTTTGTACCGGTGCGCAGCACCAGGTCGTGAGTGTTGAGGACCACCCGGGCGCTCGGCACCTCGGTGGCGGGCAGGTCGACCTGAATGCTGCGGTCCTCGTGCAATCGCGATTGCGCGTCGTCGAACCGGACCCGGGCGGCGTCTAGCCGATCTTCGTGGGTTCGGCGGTAGGCGGCCGCCGATTCCTGGGCGGAGCGCTTGCGGAGCTTCATCACTGCGCGCGGCTCCCGCTTGTCGGCGTACATCTTGGCCGCGTAGCGCTTGCGCCGGGCGAGAATGCGCTCTGCGTCGACCCGGTCAGCCTGCTGCCGGCGTAGGTCGGCGCGCGCGGTGGTCACCGCTTGCTTCGCGGCCTCCTGCTCCGCGGCTAGCTGCTCGGTGTAGGCGCGGTATCCGCCGCCGTACCACCGCACCTCGCCGCCCCGCAGGTCGCCGATCCGGTCGAAGCGTTCGAGCAATTCGCGGTCGTGGCTCACCGCGAGCAGTGTGTGCGGCCAGGTGGCAACCAGGTCGTGGAGCCGCGCCTTCGCGTCGGCATCCAGGCTGTTGGTTGGCTCGTCCAGCAGCAGCAGGTCCGGCTCCTGGATCAGTAGCCGCGCCAACCCGAGCTTCGTGACCTCGCCGCCGGACAGCTCCCCCATCCGCCGGCTCAGGACGTCGGGCGGGAGCCCCAGCCGGGACAACGCAGCGAGCGCCCGGTGCTCGCCGTCCCAGTCGTCACCGATGACATCGAAATACGCCGGGTCAACGGCACCACCAGCGACCGCACGGATCGCCTCCAGGACCGGGGCGATGCCCACGAACTCGGCGACCCGCAGGTCGGCATCGAACATCAGGTCTTGCGGCAGGTAGCCGACCCGGCCGGAGACCACGATGTGACCGCTCTCCGGAGCCAGTTCGCCGCCGATGAGCCGAAGCAGCGTCGACTTACCGGCGCCGTTGATACCGACGAGTCCGCAGCGACCGGCCGGGACCAGCAGGTCCAACTCGGAGAAGACCGGGGTGCCGTCAGACCAGGCGAAGCTGACGGACGACAAGCTGATGACGGGATTAGACATGCGTGAAGCTCCCAAGCGGCTCGAAGGTCGGGTGACGGACGACCTCAGAGCTTCACGGCTAACCTCTCGCTCGGGAACCCGGCGCAGCCGACCGTAGACACGTCGCGGGGCTCGTGCAACTCATTACCCGCGATCCAGGGACATGCGACGGACGAGGCAACCGACGTTCCGGCGCCAGCGTCCCTTGCACTGCCGGAGAATCGGAGCACGGTTGACGACAGACACCGTAGGCCGTGGTTGCAGCCGAGAAATCTGGTCGCAGCGTGCCGCGAAAAGTGGCCGAGCGGCGTTTAGTCCTCGGGGGCATGGGAGGAGACCGGCGCCGGATGGACTTCGACGAGTACCTGTCCACGCATGGCGATGAGCTGCTCCGGCACGCCGTGATCGTCACCGCGGACCCCCATGTGGCCCAGGACGTCACCCAGGCGGTGCTCGAACGCGCGTGGCGACGGTGGTCGACGGTCGAGCAGTTTGAGCACCCGGACGCGTATCTGCGCCGGATGATCGTCAACGAGTTCGTATCGGCGCGCCGCCGGCTGCGACGCTTGGAGTTTCGCGCACGAGTTGTCGACAGCCGCGTGACGTCTGACCTGTCCGGTGCGAGCGCCGATCGGGTTGCGCTGGTCGCGGGCATTCGTCGCCTGGTGCCCAAGCAGCGGGCGGCACTGGCCCTGCGCTACTGGCAGGGCCTCAGCTACGCCGAGATCGGCACCGAACTCGGATGCAGTGAGGCCACTGCCCGCAGTTACGTCGCACGAGCGGTGCGTCGGCTGCGGATCGACTTACAGGAGCCGCCGCCGGGCACGGCAACCCCGATACCCAACACCATCAAGGAACACCGATGAGCACGCTGCCGGATCTGATGGATGCATATCGCGATCTCGCCGACCATGCGCCGGCGGTCGCCGATCTTCACCTGGCCATGCCGCCCACACAACCGGCCCGGCGCGGCACCACAATGCGCGCCCTGCTGGCCACCCTTATCGCTGTCATTGCCGTGGCGGCGTTGGTTGTCTACCTGCGTTCGCACGTGTCCGGCAAGTCCGCACCGCCAGCCGAGGTGTCCCAACCGCGCTGGCCGGACAGCTACAGCTTCGGCCCCGATTCGCTACCCGGCTACACCCTGTCCCGGACCGACACGCAGATCCACCCCGGCACCCCGGCTGCCTCGACCACCTACACCTACACCAACGCCAAGCGCACCACGAACCTGCAGGCCACCCTCACGTTGCTGCCCGCGTCGAAGCTGGGCAGATACCGCGAAGGAACGCCGGTGATGGTCAACGGCAGACACGGCTACTACCAGGCCGGGTCCACCTCGCCCCCGTCGTACCTGCCGCCGCCCACGTCCGCACGAGGCGTCCCGGCGCCGACAGGTTCCCCCTCGCCGCCGCCGCTGGTGCCGCCCCTCTCGAGCGCGATTGCGTGGCCGATCAGCAAGGACAGCTGGGCTGTACTCACGGTCGGCGTGACCTCGTTCAGCTACGTCGATGGCAAGCTACAAAACCCTGGAGCCATCCCGACCCAGGCCGCCACGATCGGCCTGGCCGAATCGGTACGCCTCCGCGAATCACCCACCGTCGCACCGGTGAAGATCGGATACCTCCCGGCGAACCTCGAACTGTCGTCCGTGCAGCAGATCATGGAGAAGGGGGTGACCACCTTCGACGACCGATTCGGAAACAGCTACCGAGACCTCATGTTCGTCGACCGCTCCGCGGGTCGGGCCCAGATCTTCACCCTCGACGTCGGCGTGCTCGTCGCTCCGCAGAAGCCGCTCGATCTCAAGAACCTTCCTGATGCCCGCACCGTGTCCTCGGGGACCTGGTCGCCAACGCCGTATGACCCGGCCAAGCAATGGACGCAGATGACGATCGCCGGACAGCGGGCGTTCGTCGCTGCGCACGACGTGATCGTCGACTGGGGCGGAGTCGAGGTGCATGTCACGAACCAAGACATGAATTTTGCCGTCAAACCGGTCCTCAGCCAGCAGGAGCTGATCCGGATCGCGGCCTCGCTCACCGTGCCGCCGTCCGGGACGATCGGCTACGGCTACCCCCTCAGTAAGGCTGTACCCGCAGCCAACCTGCACTAATCGCAGCGAGCGCCGTCCTCGCTGCTGCGGAACGAGTCAGCCGGTCGGGTAGCTGGCTCCGGTGCAGTTGGTCATGATCGAGAACAGCGTGTTGCTGGCGGTGACGTACAAGATGTTGCCCTTCGGCCCGCCGAACGTGAGGTTGGCGCAGATCTCCGGCAGCCGCAGTTTGCCGAGCAGGGCGCCGTCGGCCGAGTCGAAGCAATGCAGCCCGTCGTGCGCGGCGGCCCAGATCCGGTTCTGGTGGTCGATCCGGATGCCGTCGAAACTGCCGGCGTCGCACTCGGCCAGCACTTGGCCACCGCTGAGCCCGTTTGCGTCGACGTCAAAGCGGCGGATGTGCTTGCGCCGCGTGTCGACGATATAAAGCTGCCGCTCGTCGGCCGAGAACGCCAGCCCGTTCGGACGCTCGAAGTCGTCGGCGACCCGGACGACGGTCCCGTCCGGGTCAACGCGGTAGACGTGGCAGCCGTCGGTCTCGCTCGCCGCGCGGGCGCCCTCGTAGTCGCTGTCGATGCCATAGCTCGGGTCGGTGAACCACACCGTGCCGTCGGCCCGCACGACGACATCGTTGGGGCTGTTCAGGCGCCGGCCGTCCCAGCGGTCGGCCACGACGCTAACCGTGCCGTCGAACTCCGTCCGGGTGACCGCGCGGGTGCCGTGCTCGCAGGAGATCACCCGGCCCTGCCGATCGATTGTGCGGCCGTTGGCGTAGCCGGCGGGTTGCCGCCACACACCGACCGCGCCGGTGGTCTCGTCAAGGCGCAGCACGCGGTCGTTGGGGATGTCGCTGAACAGCAGGCTGCGCCACGTGCGCGAGTACGCGGGTCCCTCCAGCCAGCGGCCCTCGTCGTAGATCACTGCGACGTACTCGTCGCCGGAGACTCTGTGGAATCGCTCGTCGATCTGCTCGAATACCGCTCGGATCCGCTGCGGAACCACTGGTCGTTCCCTTCTATCACCGGGCCGAGGGGCGGGTCGGGGTGATCAGTCTCGCTCCGCTAGGGGACAGGGGCCTGGTTGGCGCGGGCGGCGGTGATGATGATCTCGATGACGGTATCCAGCGGTATGACAGTGGAGTCGATTACCAGGTGGTACAGGGACGCGTCCGTCGGGTCACACCGGTACAGGCGGCGGACGTACGCCGTGCGCGCCTTGTCAGCCGCGCGGAGCCGGTCTCGTGCCTGTTCCGCGCTGATTCCCTCGATCTCGGCCCCTTGTATGACGCGGCGCTCGGCTGGGCCGTCGAGCCGGACGTGAAAGCCGCGGTCCCTGCCGAGCACGACCGCCGCTGCCCGCCCCAAGATCACGCCGCCGCTGCCGGCGGCCAGCAGGCGGTGGATCCCGGCCTCACCGTGGCCGCGCAGGTGTTCGTCCTGGTGGTGGGTGGACGGCGGCGATTGGGTCGGCCCCGCAGGCATCGCCTGCGTGAAATGGGCCAGCAGCCGGTGCACCGGGGTGACCTTGACCTCCTCCTCCGACAGCTGCTCATCGCACGGCCCGGGTTCGGCGACATGGCCCTCGGAGGTGGTGACCCGCTGCAGGAACGGCAGACCGAGCCGGTCGGCCAGGGCTGGCGCAACGACGCTGCCGCCGGCGCCGTAGGCCGCCGACACAGTGACCAGGCGCACGGCCGGCCGGGACCGCGCGGCAGAGCGGCCGGTCGAGACGGTGGAGGGGTCGGGTGAGGTAGGGCCGGTCGGGCTAGGCTCCTGCGACTGCTCGGGCGTCACGGGCGCTCATCTCCTCCTTTGGTTGCGCGGCGAGCGAGGCGGCCTCGACAGCGGCCGGCGTAAGGACGCCGGAGGGCAGCACCAGCGCGCAGATGACCGCGGAGCCGGCCAAGATCGCGGCCGAGACCCAGAACGCGACGACGTAGCTATGCACCGCGGCCTGGGCCAGAACCAGCGGGCCGGGTCCGTGGGCCAGCACGTAGCTGCTCAGCGCGCTGGCGGCGAGGGTGTTCAGCAGCGCGGTGCCGATCGAGCCGCCGACCTGCTGGTTGGTGTTGACCATGGCCGAGGCGACGCCGGCGTCCGCTGCGCCGGTGTCGTACGTCGCGGCGTTCAGCGCACAGCCGAACACCAGGCCCAGGCCGGCTCCGACCAGGAGCAGGGAAGGCAGGATCCAGGCCACGTAGCTCGTGCGCAGTCCCAGTTGCGCGGCCAGGAGGCTGAGGCCGCCCGCGGCGAGCAGCATGCCGGCACTGATCAGGGGCCGGGGTCCGACCCGCGGCATCAACACTCCGCTTGAGATCGTGGACGCCGCAACGATCGCCGCGATCATCGGCAGGAAGGCCAGGCCGGACTTGACCGGCGAGTAGTTCAGGGTCAGCTGCAGGTAGTAGGTCAGGAACAGGAAGATCCCGAACACGCCGATGGCCGACAGCCCGATGGCCAGGAGCGCGCCGCCCCGGAAGCGATTCAGCACGATCCGCAACGGCAGCAGCGGATGGGCGGCCCGCTGCTCGACCAGCACGAACATGACCAGCAGGACGACTCCGGCCGCGAGCAGCACCAGCGTCGTCGGCGCACGCCAGCCCTGGGTCTCGGCCTCAGATAGCCCATAGACCACCGACACCAGCCCGCCGACCACCAGGACCGTTCCCGGCCAGTCGATGCGCACGTCCGGGTCACGAGGCTGCGGGGCCAGCAGCCGTACTGCGCCGGCGACGGCGATGACGGCCAGGATGACGTTGACGTACAGGCACCATCGCCAGGAGAGGTATTCGGTCAGCAACCCGCCCAGCAGCAACCCAACCGCCCCGCCCGCCCCGGCGATGGCGCCGTAGACGCCGAACGCCTTGCCACGCTCGCCCGGGTCGGTGAACGTCACCGTAAGCGTCGACAGCGCGGCTGGGGCCAGCATCGCTCCGAACGCCCCCTGCGCGCCACGGCCGATCACCAGCACCGCGAATCCGCTCGCGGCGCCGCCCACCGCCGACGCCGCGGCGAAACCGATCAGGCCGATGATCAGCATCCGCCTCCGGCCGACCAGATCCGACAGCCGACCTCCGAGCAGCAACAGCCCGCCAAAGGCCAGCGAGTACGCCGTCACCACCCACTGGCGGTCGGCATTGGAGAACCCCAGGTCACGCTGCGCCGAGGGCAGCGCAATGTTCACGATCGTGGCGTCCAGCACCACCATCAATTGCGCCAGCCCGACCACGCCGAGAATCCACCAGCGTTGGGCCGGCCCGGCAGCCAGCGAGGACTGCGCTTTCTCGTCCAACGACGCCGTGACCGGCCGACTTTCGTCCGACATCGCGTTCTGGGCCATGGGCCGCCTCCTGATTCGGCGGGCTGCCGGTGCTCGGGTTGGGAAGCCGACCTACTGGCGATGAGGACGACGTGGATGCGGTCGGGCAGTTCCTAGTGGATCCCGAGGATCCTGCCGACCTGGCTGTACCTCCCGTCGGCGGCCTGCGCGGGGCGTCTCCCAGCGGCAGACTGTGAGTGTAAGTCCGATAGTGGGCGGGTTCCAGCGCGGATCGCCTCGATCTTTCGGGGACCCCATCTCGGCCGTCAAGGCACGTCAGAGAGCCATAAATGCGCTGGCTCGGTTGTGCGGGAGCCGTCATGATCGGCGTGCGGCATCGCACGATCCAGCGTCTCGCGTCCCAGGAGGCCGGCCCATGCAGGTCGAGGCAATAAATATCGGGCCGAGCGATGCGATCGCGCCGGTCGAGTCGGTGACCGCGGTCGCCGGTGTCGGTCTGCAGGGCGACCGCCACTTCTACCACGACGGGGCCGCGCCCGGTCAGGCGCTGACGCTGATCGAAGCCGAGGCGCTTGAGGACGTCGCGCTCAGCGGCGCGCAGTCCCGGCGTCAGGTTGTGGCCCGGGGTGTGCGCCTCAACGAGTTGGTCGGCAAGCGATTTCGGGTCGGCGACGTCGAGTGTCTGGGCGTCGAACTCTGCGAACCCTGCCTGCACCTGCAACAGCTCACCCGGCCCGGCATCATCAAAGACCTGATCCACCGCGCTGGAATCAACGCCGACATCCTCACCGACGGCGTAATTCGTGTCGGCGACGAAATCGTTCTTGCCAGCTGAACCGCCGCCTGCGGCCGCAGGCCGAGGCATGGCCGTCTCCCGACGTCAGTTGACCGCGTTGGGTGCGACGCGATCGACGACCTGCTTGGCCGCGCGGAGGCCTGCGGCGATCAGGTCATGGCCGCGCTGGCCGAGCACCACGCCGATAACGTCGACCTCGCGGCCGGTGATTTCACGTCGCGATCGGAACATGAAACAGCCCCCCGCGGCGTCGTCGGAGCCGGTCTTCATGCCCACGAACCCGTCCGTGCCGAGCAGCGC
>Ga0126373_10000878_pt1 | contig 20548 bp, 21 predicted proteins | sample PanSoiMetPlot_11_FD_92545 | JGI IMG/M metagenome (GOLD analysis project Ga0126373, IMG submission 92545) | Tropical forest soil microbial communities from Panama - MetaG Plot_11 | ecosystem: Environmental > Terrestrial > Soil > Tropical forest > Bulk soil | place: Panama | collected 2016-02-17 | reverse complement strand
GCTGAACCCCAAAGTCGGCTGGTTGTACAACTCAAACAATTGGCCGTGGTCGGCAGCTGGACCGGACAGCCCGAAGAAGGAGGATTTTCCTTCGTACGTTGAGACCGGCGGAGAAACAGCACGGGGGCTGCATGCGATAAGAGTTTTGCAAGATAAGAAGGATTTTACGGTGGACTCGTTGATTGCAGCAGCATACGACAGTTACCTGACGTGGTTTGAGAAACCTGTTCCTTGCTTGGTAAAGGCTTGGGACGATGCCGCCGCCGACCATCCGCTGAAGACAAAGTTGGCCGAGCAAATCGAAGCTCTGCGCAAATGGGATTTGCGGTGGGGAGTGAATTCAGTGCCGACGTCGCTCGCGGTATTCTGGGGCGACGTTCTGCAGCATCGATTCGGCCCGGAGGCGAGAAATGCGGGCATCTACCTCAGCGACTACATCTGCGCAAAGGTTCCCCCAGAGGCCCTGCTGCAATCTCTAGCCGAAGCTTCGGACAAATTGCGTGCGGATTTAGGCACGTGGAAAACGCCTTGGGGGGACATCAATCGCTTCCAGCGCTTGACCGGCGATATTGTTCAACCCTTTACCGACGCGGGGCCGAGCATTCCGGTGGGATTCACGTCCTCGTTCTGGGGCTCGCTGGCGGCCTTCGGAGCGCACGCGTATCCGGGGACAAAGAAATGGTACGGCACTTTGGGGAACAGTTTTGTGGCGGTCGTCGAGTTTGGTCCCAAGATTCATGCCAGGGCGATAACGGCCGGAGGCGAGAGCGGCCATCCGGCATCGCCACACTTTAATGACGAGGCGGTACGGTACAGCACCGGCGATTTGCGCGGAGTCTATTTTTATCGCGAGCAGCTAAAGGGGCACACAGAGCGGGAGTACCATCCGGGGAGTTAAAGCTGGCCCTGTTTCGCAGGCACACTCAAGTCTAGAGCAAATTTCGAGAACTTCCCTTTCAAGCTGTGACGAGCTGCTGGAAGCGCTTTGCGAGTTTGCCGTGCTCTTCGCGAATTTCCTGAGGCAGGCGGGCGCCGAACTTCATGAGGAACTGTTTTGAATCCTCCATCTCGCTTTCCCAATCGCCGGGATTCACGCTAAGCAGCTCGGTCACCGCTTCGTCAGAGATCTTCAGGCCGTCGAGCGTAAGGCCTCCCTTAGCGGGAACATAGCCGATCGGCGTTTCCTGCGCGACACCGCGGCCTTCGACGCGCTCGAGAATCCACTTCAGCACGCGCACGTTTTCGCCGTAGCCAGGCCACAAGAATTTTCCGTCCGCGCCTTTGCGGAACCAGTTGACGTGGAAGATTCTTGGAGGCCGAGGGATTTTCTTTCCCATTTGCAGCCAATGACCGAAATAATCCGCCATGTTGTAGCCGCAGAAAGGCAGCATGGCCATGGGATCGCGGCGCGTGATCCCGACATCGCCGGTGGCCGCGGCGGTGGTTTCTGAAGCCATCGTCGCGCCAACAAATACGCCGTGCTGCCAGCCAAAGGATTCGTAGACCAGCGGCGCAACGCGGGCGCGCCGGCCGCCGAAGATAAAGGCGGAAATGGGCACACCTTCAGGCGCTTCCCATTTCGGCGAGATGCTGGGCGACTGCCTTGCAGGCACGGTGTAGCGCGCATTCGGGTGCGCGGCCGGACCTTTCGATGGTTCCCAAGTCTCTCCTTTCCAGGTGGTGAGACCGGCTGGCGGTTCGTTTCCGATGCCTTCCCACCAGGGCTCACGATTCGCGGTCATGGCCACGTTGGTAAACAAAGTGTTTTTGCGCAGGGCGCCCATAACGTTGGGATTGGTGAGCATGCCGGTGCCGGGCGCAACGCCGAAGAATCCGGCTTCCGGATTAATCGCGTGTAGATAGCCGTCGTCGGCGATTTGCATCCAGGCAATGTCGTCGCCTACGGTCCAAACGCGGTAGCCCTGGCTTTCCAGCGCGGAAACCATCATGGCCAGATTGGTTTTGCCGCAGGCGCTGGGGAACGCCGCTCCCATATAAGTGACTTTTCCGCCGGGGGATTCGAGGCCGAGGATGAGCATGTGCTCGGCCATCCAGCCCTGTTCGCGCGCCATGACGCTGGCAATGCGTAGCGCAAAGCACTTTTTACCGAGCAGCGCATTGCCTCCGTAGCCTGAGCCGATGCTCCAAATCAGCTTTTCCTCGGGGAAATGCACGATGTAGCGGCGCATGGGATCGAGATCGCCCAGTGAGTGCAGCCCCGGAACAAATTCATTCGAAGGACCGAGGCGGTCCAGAGCGACCTGGCCCATCCGGGACATGATACGCATGCTGGCGACAACGTAGGGACTATCGGTCGCTTCCACGCCAACTTTGCTGAGTGGCGAATCGACAGGCCCCATGATGTAGGGAACCACGTACATGGTGCGGCCGCGCATCGCGCCATCGAAGAGCGCGCCTACTTTGTGCTTTGCGGCGTCCGGATCCATCCAGTTGTTGGTCGGCCCGGCGTCGTCTTTGTCCGGCGAGCAGATAAAGGTCAGGTGCTCGGTGCGCGCGACATCGTTTACAGAACTGCGGTGCAAATGGCAGTTTGGATAGGTTTTTTCGTTGAGCTGGACGGTGTCGCCACCCTGCAACAGCTGGTCGATCATCCGGCGATATTCCGCCTCGGATCCATCGCAGTAGACGACGCGATCTGGTTTGGCTAGCCGCGCCGCGCCCTCAACCCAGTTTTCCAGCGGAGTTGCCAATTACTCTCCCTGCTTGCGCCGAATGGCCGCAGACTTTTCAGTCCGCGACTCATGAAGTGCCTTGCGACACCCTTACCGCTCAAAGTAAAGTCCCTCGCAGTGCGAGGTCCTGGAGCAAACGGAGCCGGCCATGCCAACAGGCCTTAATAAGGCGGGAACTGACGGCCCGGGTTGGCAGGGCGCGATGATTCTACCCGAGGACAGTCTATGTTACGGGTCGGCTTGGTTGCAACTCAGCGTAATGTTGAATACCGTCAAAAGAACAGTAACTGGGCGCTTGAGGCGCAATTTCGCGGGCTCGATGGCATAGATTTCTTGGAATAGATTAGACCTTTGACCAAACAGAGCTTGTTTCAAAGAGACGAATTTAAAGGGCTGCGCTTGGTGTTGGTGAACACCCGGAATCCGTTGAACATTGGCGCGGCGGCGCGCGCGATGAGCAACTTTGGGTTTATGCATTTGCGCGTCACGAACCCTTTCGACTTGGCGTTTCGTGAAGCACGTTCCGCCGTGGGAGCCGCACCTTTGCTGGCGCAAGCCGAAGAATTCAAATCGCTGGAGGAAGCCGTTGCGGATTGTTTACTGGTGGTTGGCACGACGGCGCTGAGCCGGCGCGACCCTCAACACAAAGTGCGCGGCTTGCACCAGGGAGCTCAGTTGATCCGGAAGGCCCTCGCCACGGGCCGTGTGGCGTTGCTTTTTGGTTCCGAGAAGCGCGGCCTTTCGAACGAAGACCTCAGCCACTGCCACTGGCTGTTGCGCATTCCCACTCGCGAAGAGCATCGCTCGATGAACCTTGGGCAGGCCGTCGCCGTCTGCCTGTATGAGCTTGCCCGCGATCAGAAGTCTTCGTTCGCTCCAGATAAACCGGCGTCAGCTGCAGCGGGTGATCTCGAACGCCTCACTTCCCTCTTGCTGGAGGCGTTACAGGCAAGCGGCTACGTGAAAAACACCGAAGGCCGCGCGAAATCGCGTTCGGCTGCGCCAGCCCAGGAAAAGATTCGCCGGCTTATTCGGCGAATGAATCTTTCCGGTGGCGACGCAGAGCTTCTTCTCGGCATGCTGCGGCAGATTCTTTGGCAGTTGCGATCCGAGTGAGAACAACTCAAACCTTAGAGGACACCAGGTTAACGGCGGCCTGCCCCGGGCAGTCAAGTCTGTAGTACGAGGAGAGAGGAGCTAGCCGGGGGCCTTTCAGCTTCCTGTCAGACCCTGGCTGGCACGTTCCATTCACCATTTCCACAACTTTTTTGAGAGTTTCCAAGCACCGCAACCGAGACAATGTTATTCTGATACTTGTCCATTCACTGAGGGGCCTCGGGGTTACCAGCGCCTTCAATTTTGCAGTTCATCGGAGAATACATGGAATTGAGCTTGACGCAGCAAGCGCCACAGGCGCATCCGTGGGACCGTCCGTTTTGGAAGCCGGTTCACGGCAAGGAAGGCGTTTTTACCTACCTGATCCTCATTCACGTTCTTACTGTCATCGGACTGATTCTCTTCCCACTCCCCAGCCTCAAGGTCCTTGGCTTGACCGTGTTGTTCACCGCGTTCGGCGGACTTGGCACGACGGTTTGTTATCACCGCATGCTGGCGCACAAGACGCTCAAGACGCATCCGGTCGTCGAGCAATTTTTGATCTTTTGGGCGGTCTTCAATGGGTCCGGACACCCGGCGAGCTGGGTTGCCTATCACCGGTTGCATCATGCGGTCACCGATTTGCCGGAAGATATTTCGAGCCCCAAGCAGGGCGGCTTCTGGTGGGCGCACTTGCGCTGGCTGTATCAGACCGAACCAGCGGACAAGAAGCGCTGGGCTCCAGAAATGACAGGCGGAATTTACAAAATCTGGGGCTGGGCGGAAACCCCAGTGATCGTGCTCTCGATCTTCATCGGACTGATTCTTGGATTTGGCTGGATGGGCTTTTTCTGGATGGGGGCGATGCGCCTAGTCTACTCACTCCATCTCCAGTGCCTGGTCAACAGCCTGACACACCTCGGCGAGCAAAAAGAAGGCGGGGATTCCAGCATCAACGTCTGGTGGCTTGGTCCATTTCAATTGACGGCCTGGGGCGAGAATTGGCACAAGAATCATCACACGCATGCCGGCTCGGCGCGTTTGGGGCTGCGCTGGTATCAGACCGACATTGGCTGGTATTTCATCTGCCTATTGGAAGCCGTGGGCCTGGCGCATTCCGTAAAGCGGCCTCGCGTTTCGTAAGAACCATCCGGGTGAAAATCTTGGGACCTCGTAAGCAAATTTGGACTGCTTTTGCTTTGGCGTTTCTGTGGGCAGGCAGAGTCGTTGCCCAGACGGCTCCCGAACAGGGCTGTAAAAGTGACGATTCCGCGAAAATCGTGCGAATTGATGATCGCAACGAAAGAATATTTGTGATAGCTCACTTGGACCAAATCAATACGGGCGCCAAAGCGCGAAAGTTGCTGCTACCACTTCAAGCGTCATTGAAACAGTGCCGGCCAGATTGGGGAAAGACGTGGTCTGTAAGCGTTTTCTCGGACGCAAAACATGCCGGATACAAGTCCGATGAAAGCATGGCGGCGCTCGTCGCAAATGGAAGCTGGGCCAAGGCCTATCTGGGCGAGTACGAACGGCAAACCCAAAGATTGATACTGAACCCGGCGGAGCATGAGAGGATCAAGTTTCTGAGGGTTCCCCTGCCTTGATTCACGGCGTTTGAACCGACCATGTACGCACAGAAATTCAACGTAAATGTGGTTATTCAAGGCGAAGAAAAACCTTGTCCCCTCGAATGGCTGGACCAATTCTGCATGCGTAACTTCACAAATTCTGCGGATTTCGACGATACTCTGCCGGTTACTGATGGAAAGATTGAGGCGAGTTTTCGCCTTACCCAGGAGCGCTTTGCTGAAGGGCTCGCGGCATGGCTGACGCAGCGGGGAAAGGGCCATGGTCAGCCGGTGGTGGTGAAGGTCATCCCTGCGCAGGAAAACGAGACCTAGAACAGTTGAGATATTTCATTTCACAAAGGCAACCGGAGGGGAGCTTATTTCGAGCGAGCCGGAAGAGCGTCGGTGCCGGGAGCAGCGTCGCTCTTTTCACCGCGCAACGCGGCGCGAATCTGCGGCAAGGCGTGAAGGGCGGCAATTTCGCCGGCGGCCACCATGTCGGGCGTTTTGGTGAAATCGTCCCAGACAAACTGCTTTACATCCGGCTCGATGATGACGTCCGCTTGCGTGCGCCAGGCAAGGTCGGCATGGCGCTGCATGATGTTGAACGAGCGGCTAAGGATGTCAGTAAGTGTGCGAGGCTCCTCTAGATTTCCCGACTCCAAATAGACAGCGATGACCAGATCCGCGCCAAGCAGGAGTACGCCCTCGATGGGCACGGGCGCGGTCAGAAACCCATCCACGAGCGTGCGGTTCTCATATTGAATCGGCACAAACAATCCCGGATAGGCGCAGGAAGCTCGAAGGGGCGTAGCAAGGGGCCCCGTTGAATAGTAAACGCTCACCCCGTCAATGATGTCTGTGGCCGCGATGGACAGCGGAGTCTGCAATTCTTCGAAGGTCTTGCAGGGCGTAAACCGCGACAGGAATTTTTCCATGCGCTGATTGGTGGCGAGCCCAAGCCAGGAAGGCGTCCAGCGGCCGAAATCCGCGAATGTGGTAATGGAACCAATTCGCTCCATCTCCTCGAGCGAAGCGCCGCCGCAGTAGGCCGCGCCAATCAGGGAACCCACGCTCGTACCCGCGACGCAGTCAATGGGAATGCCGGCTTCGCGAAGTACGCGAATTACCCCAATGTGCGCGATGCCGCGAGCAAAACCGCCAGCGAGAGCCAAGCCAACACGGGGACGCCCCGCCGGCTGCTGTTCGCTACCGTAGGCAAACGCACGAATCTTGTCTTTCGCGGTTTTGAACCAGGCTAGGGGTCCCGAGGCTTTTTCTTCATCCGCCATTTATCTATCTTAGCGCCATAACTTTGACGCAAGCGTGCGTTTGACCGTTGCTTGCCGGTTTTGTAACCTCGTTCCGAGAATACTTGGCAGGAAAAAGGCGGGTTATGGAACGGCGCATCGAAAAGGCAGTCGTGCTGGGTGCAGGAACAATGGGTTCGCGGATCGCGGCGCACTTCGCGAACGCGGGCTTGCCGTGCGTTTTGCTGGATATTGTTCCGCCGAATTTGCCCGCGGATGCACCGCCCGCGGAACGCAATAAGATTGTGAGAGCCGGGTTGGAAGCGGCGAAGAAATCAAGGCCGGCAGCGTTTTTTACGGCTTCGTTTGCGGACAAAATCGCTATAGGAAATTTTGACGACGATCTGGCGCGATGCGCCGAAGCGGACTGGATTATTGAGGTCGTTGCGGAAAACCTGGAAATCAAGCGGAAATTGCTGGCGCGTGTCGCGCAGTTCCGCAAGCCCGGCGCAATCGTCACGACCAACACGTCCGGGTTGCCCGTTCACCTGATCACCGAAGGAATGAGCGAGGAATTCCAGCAACACTGGGCGGGCACGCATTTTTTCAATCCGCCGCGCTATTTGAAACTTGTCGAAGTGATTCCCGGGCCGACAACTTCGAGCGATGTGGTTGCGGCTCTCAACAACTTTTGCGACCGCCGACTCGGCAAAGGCGTGGTGCTAGCGAAAGACACACCAAATTTCATCGCCAACCGAATCGGGACATATTCCATGCTGAACGCGCTGCGACTGATGGAGACGCTCAGCATGACGGTCGAAGAAGTGGATGGGTGTACAGGGCCCGCTGTGGGCTGGCCGAAATCGGCGACGTTTCGCACGGCAGACATCGTAGGGCTCGATGTGCTCGTTCACGTAGTGAAAAACGTTTACGACACCGCGCCAGACGACGAGTCGCGAGAGCAGTACAAAGTGCCGGTGGTGGTCGAAGAGATGGTCAAGCGCGGCTGGTTGGGCGACAAGACCGGACAAGGCTTCTATAAGAAAGTTCGCGGGGAGGGCGAGAAGGAAATTCTTGCACTGGATGTCAAGACGATGGAGTACCGGCCGCGACAGAAGTCGAAGTTCGGTTCGCTCGAAATGGGCAAGGCCATCGAAGAAACGCGCGAGCGATTGCGGGCTTTGGTCGGGCCGCTGCTCGAGGGACAAAAGGGCGACAAGGCACAGCAGTTCATTTGGGGCGGGCTTTCTGAGATGTGTTTGTACGCCTCGCGGCGCGTTCCGGAAATTTCCGATAGCGTTGTGGACGTGGACCGCGCGATGCGCTGGGGATTCGGGTGGGAACTTGGGCCGTTCGAAATGATGGATGCTATTGGAGTAAGAGCATTCGCGTCGCAAGTGCAGAAAGAAGGGCGAGCGGTCGCGCCTGTCATCGAGAAGCTGCTCGCGAGCGGCCGCAAGGGATTCTACGAATCGGAAAAAGGCTCGGCGACCGTCTTTGATATTTGCGCCGGAGAGACAAAGAAAGTCGAAGAGCCCAAGGGCGTCATTATCCTGAAATCATTGAAGGAAGCCGGACGCGAAATCGAGAAGAATTCCGGCGCAAGCCTGATCGACCTTGGCGACGGCGTGGTTTGCTGTGAATTTCACGCAAAGATGAATGCGATCGGCGCGGACTTGATCGCGATGATCCATAAAGGGTTGAAGCGGCTGGAAACCGACTTTGACGCCATGGTGATCGCGAATCAGGCCGTGAATTTCTCTGTGGGCGCGAATCTGATGCTCGTTCTTGTCGCTGCGCAAGAACAGGAATGGGACGAGTTGCACATGGCGGTGAAACAATTTCAAAACGTCAATCTGGCAATCAAATATGCACCGAAGCCGGTGGTTGCCGCGCCGCAAGGCATGGCGCTTGGAGGCGGCTGCGAAGTGAGCCTGCACGGGGCTAGGATTCAGGCGGCTGCGGAGGCATATATCGGCTTGGTGGAAACGGGTGTGGGATTGATCCCTGGAGGCGGCGGTACGAAGGAGATGCTAATTCGCGCAAACGAACACGCGGCGGGCGGAGAGGACTTGGATTTGTTTCATGCGATCAAGCCGATCTTCGAAATAATTGCAATGGCCAAAGTTGGCACGAGTGCGGAAGAGTGCCGTGACTTGGGATACTTGCGCCGCGAAGACGGCGTTTCGATGAACCGGGACCGGCTGGTTGCCGATGCCAAAGAGGCCGCGCTGGCGTTGGCGCGCAGCGGCTACAAGCGGCCGGCGGCGAATTACCAAGAAGGGGCACAGACCACGCAGATCAAAGTGCTGGGCGAGCAATTCCTCGCCGGCGCGAAGCTCGCCATTCACATGATGGTCCGAGGGGGCTACGCTTCGGAATACGATGCCCACGTCGGACGCAAGCTCGCGAACATTCTTGCGGGTGGAGCATTGACGACGCCGCAAACGGTCAGCGAACAGTATGTCCTTGACCTCGAGCGCGAAGCATTCGTGTCTCTGTGCGGCGAGAAAAAGACCCAGGAGCGCATCGCTCACACGCTGAAGACCGGCAAGCCGCTGCGAAATTAGATGGCTAGACAGCGCGAAGGCGCTCCCCCACCGAAACGCAATCTCGTGTGAATAAAAAAAAAGCTAACCCGCAACGGGAACTGAGAAGTGTTCGTGGAGAATGTGCATCTTGCCTTGCGCGTCTCGCTGAAAGACGTGCGTAGCCCGGATCAAGTCGAGTTTCTCTTCCGCTCGCTTCCCGCCCCCGACATCGCGGCCAGAAGCTTGAAACGAAAAAGTGTAACTTGCTACCGCAGCGTCGTTGCCGATCAGCACTACATCGATCGGGCCAAGTTTCAACTCCATCCGCGTGTTCGCACTGAAGTACTCACGCGAGCGCCGCATCGCGCCGAGCCGGCCAGGCTCAGACCGTCCCATGGCAATTTGGAAGACCGTGCTTCCCGCTGCATAGTAAGAGTGTAATTGCTCTTCCGATTTCGCCAGAAACGTGGACCAGAAGAATTCGACCGCTTTGCGTATCTCTTCGTTTGTGACTTTTTCCAAGGTATCCTCGTCGGCAGCACACCGCACCTGGCACTCCCAGCTTGAGCGTATTGTAAGCACGGAAGGGACAAGGCTGAACCTGATGTGATGGGAACGTTACCGCTCCTTGCCGTCCCTGGGGCAAAATCCGAAGCCCTGCCAAGCGCATACATCCATATAAAAGCGCATTGATAATACGACTCCATCCATCCTATTATATGCACTGAGGACATACTGTGCAGAAGCTGCTTCCGCCGCGCGAGGCGGCGAACATTCTAGGCATCAGCTATCCCACGCTGAAGCAGTGGATTTACCACGGAAAACTAAAATCCGTGAAGACGCCCGGCGGACATCACCGCGTCCCCGAGAGTGAAATCGACCGCCTGATTCCCAAAAAGTTTGAGCGCGGCGATCTCGGCGCTCGGCGTTTGCATTTCCGGAAGATAAGCGGGCGCAATCAGTTGATTGGACGCGTGGTCGCGCTCAAATTCAGCGGGCTGCTGGCCCAAGTAACGCTGGCCATCGGTGAACAGCACATCACTTCGATTATCACTGCGGATGCCGCGAAAGAACTAAGACTGAAACCGGGCGACCGCGCGGCGGCACTCATTAAATCCACTGAAGTGATGATTCTGCGCGTGTGACCCGCGGGCGTGACTCGTGAATCGTGGAAAACCAAAACTGTCCGCTTGTTTTGTATTCTGCGCGATCCTGCCGCAACTGTCAGTCGTTTCAAGGGATCTGCTCGCGCAAGAAACACAAGCGGTGCGCGTTGCCGCTGCGGCGGATCTGAAGTTTGCCATGGAGGAATTGTCCAAAGAGTTTGAAAGGAAGACCGGGACGAGGGTGGAAATGACTATCGGCGCAAGCGGTAATTTCTTCGGGCAAATTCAGAGCGGGGCCCCTTTCGACTTGTTCTTTTCGGCCGACATGGAATATCCGAAGAAATTGGAAGCGGCGGGCTTCGCCGAGTCAGGAACCCCGTTTGAATACGCGTTGGGTCAGATTCTCATTTGGACACCAGCCGGCTCACTGGTGAACGTCGCCCAGGACAGATGGAACGCTTTGTTGGACGCTCGCGTCCAGAAAATCGCTATTGCGAATCCGGCGCTCGCACCCTATGGACGAGCGGCAGTTTCGGCCCTGCAAAAGGCGGGAATCTATCAGCAGGTTAAGACAAAACTGGTCTACGGCGAAAATATTTCGCAGGCTGCCCAATTCGTGCAGTCCGGCAACGCGCAGGCTGGAATCATCGCGCATTCCCTGGCACTTTCTCCTGGAATGAAAGAAGGAAAGATGTGGGTGATTCCAACCGATATGCATCCGCCCATCGAGCAGGGCGCCATTGTTCTAAAGAATTCGAAGAACAAAGCTGCAGCGCTTGAGTTTTTGAATTTTGTAAAGAGTTCGGCGGGCAAAGCAATCCTGGAAAAACACGGATTTGCAATTCCGGCGAGCAAGTAGCAGAAATCCATCTGAAAACGTCGCACAAGAATCTGCCGCTAAGAAACATGGAGCAGAAATGAGTTCGTTGAGTTTGTCATTGGAACTGGCCGGATGTGTCGCGGCGATATTGTTATTGATCGGAGCGCCCGTGGCTTACTGGCTGGCCTTTTCGAATTGGCGCGGAAAATTCCTGCTGGAGTCCGCTGTCGCATTGCCGCTGGTTCTGCCGCCCACGGTTCTTGGTTTCTACGCTTTGCTCGCGATGGGCCCGCGCGGCCCGCTGGGCAAATTATGGATCGCACTGTTCGGTCATGGACTGGCTTTCACGTTTACAGGACTTGTGCTCGCCTCCGCCGTCTACAGCTTCCCTTTTGCCGTGCAGCCGCTGATAGCTTCGTTTGAAGCAGTCGACCGCAAGCTTCTCAACGCCTCCGCCATTTTAGGCGCGGGGAAATGGCGGACGTTTCGGCGCGTCATTCTGCCGCTGTCTTTGCCAGGAGTGGTCACAGCTCTCGTCCTGAGCTTCGCGCACACGCTGGGAGAATTTGGCGTCGTGCTGATGGTCGGCGGGAATCTTGAGGGCGTGACGCGCACCGTGTCCATTGATATTTATGACCGCGTGCAGTCGCTTGAATACGGAAAAGCCAACCGCCTGGCGCTGCTTCTCCTGGCAATTGCGTTTGCCGTGCTTTGCATCGTCTACGCGGTCAATCGACGCGTGTGGACGCCTGCGTGGACTCGATGGACCGCGAAGTGAGTTCTTCAAAACTCGTCGCGAGGATTCGCAAGGAGCAACGCAACGCGCCATCTTTTATTCTTGACGTTTCCCTCGAAGCGCCGCCCGGCATCACCATCCTCTTCGGCCCTTCGGGCGCGGGAAAATCCACTCTCCTGGATTGCCTCGCGGGCCTGATACGCCCGGATGCCGGTAAGATCGCAATTGGTGAGAGCGTATTGTTCGACGCGGAGAGACGCATCGACGTTCGGCCACAAATGCGTCACATCGCTTATGTATTTCAATCCCTAGCGCTGTTTCCGCATCTGACCGTCGAACAAAATGTTGCGTATGGACTGGCAAACATCCCTGAGGAGGACCGTCGCGCGCGCGTCGGAGACACTCTTCAGGCCTTCCGCATCGGCGATCTGCAAAACCAAAGACCCTCACAAATCTCAGGTGGAGAAAAACAGCGGACTGCGATGGCCAGGTCCCTCGTCACCAATCCGCGACTCCTGTTGCTGGACGAGCCGCTGACCGGCTTGGACGCGGAACTGAAAGCTGCAATCGTCGAGGACTTGCGGGCCTGGAATGTCGCAAAGCGCATCCCGATTCTGTACGTTACCCACAGCCGTGAAGAAGTCGATGCTTTGGGCGAGCGAGTAATCGCCATGGACAACGGCCGCGTTGTGAGCCATGGCGCGCCGATGGACGTGCTGGATGCGCCGCGGCGCAAGCGCATTGCGCAGGCCGCTGGATTTGAGAATCTGCTGAGCGCTGCGGTCCTCGACCTTCGCGAACCGGATGGCGTGATGCGCGTCCGGCTCGGCGAAGGTGATTGCGAAATCGAAGTCCCGCTGGCTCATGCGTCGGTGGGTGACCGCGTGCAAATCGCTATCCGTGCTGGCGACATCTTGCTGGCATCGCAGCGTCCTCACGGATTGAGCGCGCGCAATATATTAGAAGGCAAAATCCAATCGCTGGAGCAGCGTGGAACGATCTTCATTGCTCGCGTGGACTGCGGTGTGACGTTCGTCGCTCACCTCACCCCGGGGGCGGTGCGTGCACTCGAACTAACAACGGAAAAGCAAGTCTGGCTGGTTTTGAAGACGCACTCCTGTCATTTAGTTGACTGAGGATCGTTTCACTAACGCGGGCCACCAACGCGGGCTGAAGTCAGATCAGGTCAGGACTTCGGTTTCGCCCCTGTCGAAGCTACCTTGTCCGACTCGGCACCGGAGAACTTGACTTCGTCGGCCTCCAGGGCTCCGCCTTTCGGAGTGGCATGGATCACCACCGCATCGCCAACCGCAAGGTCCGCCAGTTTGGCAGGCTTGTCAGCATTCGTATCAGCGGGCTCACCTGGTTTTGCAGCAATGTGCTCAATGTAGATCGTGGAAGCCGCCAACTTCACTTCCACGGATTTGCCGTCGCGCGTTTTTACTTGCAAAGAATCGGGTCCGACTTTTTCAACCCTTCCCTTGACGTGCACTTTGTTTCCGTGAGCCAAGGTCGGCCCGGCCGCGAACGCGAGAGCTAGCGCCACTGCGATCCATTTCAGTTTCATATTTATCTCCATTATCGCCCAAGCGGTTGCTGTTGCCGCCTCATTTCTTCTTATGAATCTGTGATTCCGGCCGAGCCTTAGGCGTTGCTTCATTCAAAAACTGATCCTCTTCTTGTTCCTCGGCACGATCCTCCGGCCCCTTCGGATTATAGCGCTCCATTTCCATATGCTCGGCCACCGTCAAATGCGGCAGGTGGCGGATGAAATGGACCAGCTTCCAACTGTCCTGTCCGCCGCCGTGATTTCCGCCCGAGTGGTTATGTTCCATATTACTGGAAAAAGCCGGCATCCCCGTGAATCGGACGCCATTTTCGATGATCCAAAACAATTCTCCATCGCTTAATTCCTGCGTTGCCGGTTTGCGCAGGTCCGGGGGCTTGGGGTAAAGCCCGCCTCCGATCGGTGTGTCCCCGCTGCCATCGTTCGCATGACAAATTGCGCAGTGATCCGCAAAATGCAAACGCGCCTCTAGCTGTATTTCCGGTGAGTCAAGCACGGGGTTTTGCGCCAAGCGGGCGTTCCTAGGAATCGCCAGATAACGCGCATTGCGTGCGACAAACGCTTCCAGTTTTGTTGGCGTGGCCTTCGCGCTCAGACCGTCGTGCAGAACGGAGGCGGAAATCGCAACCGCGATGCCGATAAGCACGAGGCTGACGAGAATCAGAAGTGTGCCGCGTCTCATGGAAGCCAGAATCCGTTAGCCGGAGCGTTGTTTATGCAACTAGGGCCCATCCATGGTCAAACCGCAATCGACTTATTGCCCTTCGACAGCTTGGCCCGCTGCGCCGCTCCAAAATACATACCGTTCCCGATGCTCTTGCGGCTGCGCCTTAATCTGTTCTCCAAAGTGCATCATCGGGGGATCCGTCCCCTCGTAAACCGGCCACCTCGCCAAACCTGCTCCATTGGGGTCGCCGGTTTTCGTGAAGTTCGCCCAATAGGAAGCCATGGCATCCGAAATCTTGAAGTCTGCCGGCTCCCAAGGATTCGGCTGCGATTTCAGAGCTCCAAAGACGTACTCAATCTCGCAAGCATGTCGCGCACCAAGTTCCTTCGGAGAAACTCCGTTTACCTTCCTGCCCGGCGAAACCGGTGGGGTCCGGTCGAACACATAGCCATAGACCGTCGCGTGCCCGGTTTTATTCTGCTGCTCGAGCCATTCCCAGGTGATGTAGACGATGAACAAATCGCTCGCCAGGTCGATGGCCGATTTCCGCGCTTCTTCGTCGTTGTTGGCCGAATAGAGCTTCAAAACCTCTGCTGCCCTGTCGTTGAACCGCGCACGCAGTTGTTCTGGAAAGGTTTGCGCCGTTGGCTTTTCTTTCGCGTAGACCACTGCCCAGCTTGCTTCTTGAGCGTTCCAGCCAGCGAGCAGCGGCGCATGGCCCTGCTTGCCTTCGGCAAAAATCGTCGCGACATCCTTCGGCAGCACATAACCGTCAACGCTTGGCCAGAATCTCGCCGAAGAATCTTTCTGCGCCGCGGCCAACAGCTGTTCCGCAGTCTTCTCGCGCAACGCCGCCAGGTTCTTCGCCCCAATCGATTCCGCAAATTTTGTTCCGGTTTTTTCTGTTTCGCTCAGCGCCTGCATTGCCGAGCCAGCCGGTGGACGTCCGAAGAATGCGCCGCTCTCTCCGATAGCTCCGCGAATTAATCCACTGGACAGTGGCGACGCCATCAAGGCGCTGACCGAGAGCGACCCAGCCGATTCGCCCGCGATGGTGACTTTGTCGGGATCGCCGCCAAACGCCGCGATATTTTTCTTTACCCAGCGCAGTCCGGCGATCTGGTCCATCAACCCATAATTCCCGGAAGCGTGCTCGCGCGATTCCTTGGTCAGCTCCGGATGAGAGAGAAATCCGAAAACGCCAAGCCGGTAATTGACGCTGACGACGATGATGCCTTTCTTCGCAAAGTTCTCGCCGTCGTAGCGGGGCTCGGAACTTGATCCTGCTTGGAATCCCCCGCCGTAGAACCACACCATCACCGCAAGACCGTCCTTCGGCGACTTCGCCGGCGTCCAAACATTCAGGTACAAACAATCCTCACTCATAGGCTTGTCCGCCTGGTCGCGGAAAATCATGTCAGCGTAAATCGGAGCCTGCTTGCAGCGCGGGCCGAATTCGGCGGCTTTGCGAACTCGTTTCCACGGCTCTACCGGCTGCGGTGCTTTCCATCGCAAGACTCCCACGGGCGGCGCGGCGAACGGAATTCCGCGGAAGACGCGAACGCCCTGCGATGCTGTGGCTACGCCCTCAACCATCCCGCTCTCCGTCTTCACCCGATCGTCCGCGAAAGAGCTCGTCGTGTACAGGGTTAACAGCATCCCAGCCAACGCGGCGAATTGCGCCGCTTTTTTCTTTCCCCTCATACCGGCCTCCCGGTGCAGGCGGCCATGATAGCGTGACTTCTCCCATTTTCCTGCGTGTATCTTGCGACTCACCATCCACATAGACCTGGCAATCCTGAGTTTCACACAGTGACACAGGGTCCGCGCCATTTCGATTGTCGGCCCGGCTCTGATAGGATGGCCTAAGAATTCGCAGAAAAGGGAACGAGGCGAGCAAGCGCCACAGGCTAACTGCAATGGAAGAGCACGCGGCAAAAACTATAAAAAGCGAATCGGCGCCGGTGGAAACACTCGAACAGGTACTGCTACCCTGCGCGCCCGCGGCGCGGGATTCGCTTGAAGCGGTTCTGCGCGGTGAGGAACTTTGCTTCGAGCAGGGTTTGCGCCTTGCGAGCTCGCAAGGTGTTGATCTGCAAGCCCTGATACAGGTCGCCGATCATCTGCGTCGCAAAGCCGTGGGTGAGACCATCACTTACGTTGTCAACCGCAACATTAATTTCACCAACGTTTGCTTCGTTGGCTGCAGCTTTTGCGGATTTGGGCGCGGACCGCAAGCCGCCGATGCTTACGCGCTTTCCTGCGAGGAAGTGGTGCGCCGCGCGCAGGAAGCCTGGGATTGCGGTGCGACCGAAGTTTGCATTCAAGGTGGACTGCCCCGCGACCTGGACGGTTTTTTCTACCGCGATCTCTTGCGCGCCATCAAACGCGCTATTCCCCAAGTACATGTCCATGCTTTTTCACCAATGGAGATCGATTACGGCGTGCTGAAAACGGGAATGCCGTTGTGTGATTATCTTCAAATGATGAAGGACGAAGGTCTGGGCAGCATCCCAGGCACGGCAGCGGAGATTCTCGACGACCGCATACGTCAGCAGCTCAGCCCCAATAAATTGCCGGTCGCCCGCTGGGTGGAAATCATCGGCACGGCACACGAACTCGGCTTTCCCACCACTTCTACCATGATGTATGGGCACGTCGAAGAGCCCGCCGACTGGGTACGCCACATTCTCTTGGTTCGTTCGATCCAAAAACGCACTCGCGGCTTTACCGAATTCGTGCCGCTAGGATTCATTCATCAGAACACGCGCCTCTACAAGCAAGGCGGTGCGCGGCCCGGAGCCATGCACGATGAACATCTCCGCGTTCACGCGCTTTCCCGCGTGCTGCTCAATGGTGCCATCCCCAACATCCAAGTCTCCTGGGTGAAGCTTGGCATCGAAACTTCCCTTGCCTGCTTGGAGGCGGGCGCCAACGATTTTGGCGGGACGCTGATGGAAGAAAATATCTCCAAAGCCGCCGGAGCTACGTTTGGCGAGTACGTTTCTCCGGAGGAATTCCGCGGCCGCATCCGAGAGATCGGTCGGGTCCCCGCCGAGCGCTCCACGATCTACAAGATTCGCCGCAAGTTCGAACGGCCTGAGGATGATCCTCCTTCTATCCCTGCGCCGCTGCGTCTTGCTCGGGCCGAGACCCACACTCCGTATACGGAGGGCGCCTACTAGGCTAATTTATGCGCGCTCTTCTTTTGCCCGTCAAAGACCTCAGAGACGCAAAAAAGCGCCTCGCGGATGTGTTCGCACCCGAAGAAAGATTTGGGCTTGCTCAGGCCATGCTCGCGGATACGATTCGAGCAGTACAAGGCGTTCGTTGTGCTGAGAAGATTTTCGTCGTCACCAATTACCAGCCCGTTTTAGATGTTGCAAAGAAAAACGGCTGGGCGATTCTCCGCGAAGACCGCCAGATCTCGGAAAGCCACGCCGTAGACTTTGCTTCGCGCGTTTGCGAGGAACGCGGCGTCACGGGATTGCTGCGAGTGCCCCTGGATGTGCCGCTCTTGCAATCTAGCAATATCGATGAACTCCTGACGACAGAATGTGGCGCCCCCGGGCTTGTCATCGTGCCTTCACGCGACGGTACGGGGACCAATGCAATCCTTCGGACGCCGCCGACCCTGTTCCCTTCGCATTTTGGCGAAGGAAGCTTCGCAAAGCATGTTTCGGAAGCGCAACGTGCAAGCGCTAAAGTCACCATTCGCCGCAATCCTCGCCTCGAAATGGATGTCGACGACGAGTCCGACCTTCGCGCTCTTTTGGAGCATGACTTAACCGGTACAGAAACCGGCCGCTGGTTACGTGAAACGGGTTTGGATGTAAAGTTTCAAAGCGCCAGGAAGGAAACCGGCGTAGTTGCCGGAAATCACCTCTAGGAGCGCGATGAAGAAGAAAGTCTATCCCAGCCTTGACGAAATTGTGGCCGACGTCCCCGATGGCGCGCGCATCATGTTTGGCGGATTCGGCGGCGCAGGTTTTCCGAACAATTTGATCCAGGCGCTGGTGCGCAAGGGCATCAAAAACATTACCGCCATAAGCAACAATTGTGGCACGCGCGACGGCGAGCTCGGCCTGATGTTCAAGAATAATCAAATCAGACACGTCATTGCGTCTTTCCCGGGCCCGCATGCAAACCACTTTCAGGAGCGCTTTGCCGCCAAGGAAGTCACGCTCGAACTTGTTCCCCAGGGCATCCTATGCGAACGCATGCGCGCCGCCGCTGCGGGCTTGCAAGGTTTCTACACTACGGTCGGCGTCGGGACCGAAGTCGCCGAAGGTAAAGAAGAGCGCACCCTCGAAGGCAAGCGGTGCATTTTGGAAACGCCCATTCACGCGGACTACGCGTTCATCAAAGCGCAGAAAGCCGATGAACTCGGCAATCTAACCTATCGGCTTGCGGCTCGCAATTTCAATCCCATCATGGCCATGGCAGCAAGAACTACGATCGCCGAAGTGGAAGAACTCGTTCCCGTTGGCACAATCGAGCCCGAGCACGTGATGACTCCCGCGATTTTTGTGCATCGCATCGTGCAAGCGAAAGGGCTTCACTATGCCGGCTGAGAGCACTCACGAAAAAATGCTATTGGACAAGCCCCGCCTGACGCGCGAACAAATCGCACAGCGCGCCGCGCTTGAGTTGCCCGACGGCGCTTACGTCAATCTCGGCTGGGGCATCCCCAATCTCATCGCTAATTATCTCCCGAGGGAAATCACCGTTTACTTTCACAGCGAAAATGGAATCCTCGGCATGGGCCGCCGAGCCAAGACCGGCGAAGAAGATTACGACCTTGTGGATGCGATGAAAGTGCCGGTAACTCTGATTCGCGGCGCATCATTCTTTCACCAGGCCGACGCGCACCTGATGACCCGCGGCGGCCATCTCGACGTTGCCGTGCTCGGTGGCTTTCAAGTTTCCGAAAAAGGCGACCTCGCCAACTGGAAAATTCCCGGTGCGAAAGGCTCCGGCGGCATCGGCGGCGCGATGGACATTTCCGCTGGCGCAAAAAAGCTAATCGTGTGCATGGAGCATGTCACCAAGGACGGCGCGCCGAAAATCGTTGAGAAGTGCACGTATCCTCTAACCGGGCTCGCATGCGTGGACACCGTCGTCACGGATCTCGCCGTCATCGACGTTACGCCTGAAGGGCTTGTGCTGCGTGAGGTCGCTCCCGGCTGGACGCGGGAAGAAGTACAGAAGTTAACGGGCACCCCATTGAATGCCAAAGGCCCTGTACCCGAAATTGGTTTGAGTTGAGCTTCGTTTAGTCGCTTGGGAGGAGAAATGAGCGAATTGATTCCAGAAAAATACGCCGACCTGTTTGAAAAACAGGCTTTCGGAAATCTTGGCACGCTGATGAAAGACGGCAGCCCGCAAGTCACGCCCGTCTGGGTGGATTTCGATGGCAAGCATGTTCGCGTCAATTCCGCCAGAGGCCGCGTCAAGGACAACAACATGCGCCGCGACCCGCGCGTAGCCATCGCACTACAAGATCCCGCGAATCCCTACCGCTATCTCGAGGTGCGCGGCCGCGTCGTGGAGATCACCGAAAAGGGCGCCGACGACCACATCAACAAGCTCTCGCAGAAATACCTTGGCAATCCCGTTTATCCTTTCCGCCAGCCCGGCGAAGTCCGCGTCATCTACAAAATCGAGCCCGAAAAAGTCAGCTCCATGGGCTGAGAAATTCGGAAACTGGAAAATGGAGGAATGTGTTCCATCTTCACGTTTCCAATTTCTATTTTCACAGCCGCGCGGCGACGCGGGCGGCGATACGTCCCTCGGGCGTGCGGAAAACAAAAGCCAAGCTATCCATTAGAGAAACACCAGCACTAGGAACCACAAATTCAAACGACCATTCGTAGCGCGCCGGCAACTCCGCGGCAAGCGAAGTCGCATACGGCTGGATGCGATCAATGTGCGACGCGATTTCCTTTGCGTCCTTCACCGGTTTTAGATCCACGCCGTGCTTCCAATACAAGGAAAGACGCAGATCATCGATCATTTTCTGCGTCATATATTTCTGCGTTCCAACCTGTTGCATTCCTGGGGAACAGAGCTGGTCGTGGATGGTGAACGCGACTGTGACCGAGTCGGGGAACTTCGTGACCGTTTCCGTGCCGTGCCGGAATTGCGTGCCGTTCTCTGTATCAATGCGCTTGAGGCCGTCGAAAAACTCGCCGCTGTTCATGATGCCGTAAATGCGGAAGCAAACCCCGAGGGGAAGCGAGCCATCCGTCTCGAAAAGAACTCCGCCATCATAATTCCAAACCGTCTGGTCATGCCCCTCATGCTTTCCGCGTCTGGTTGCCTGAGCGGAAACGCAGGGAGCCAGAAAAAGAAAAACCAACGGCACAAGCAAGACCGGCTTGGAGCAAACGGACGGCATTCGAAATAGTTCTCACTACTAATCTAGCCCTTTCGAGGGTGCGGCGAGAAGAAACTTGAAGTCCTGGAACGTGTGCATGGCTTTGCCACTTCCGGCCGCTTTCACTTCGCCT
>Ga0126373_10000877_pt1 | contig 20551 bp, 19 predicted proteins | sample PanSoiMetPlot_11_FD_92545 | JGI IMG/M metagenome (GOLD analysis project Ga0126373, IMG submission 92545) | Tropical forest soil microbial communities from Panama - MetaG Plot_11 | ecosystem: Environmental > Terrestrial > Soil > Tropical forest > Bulk soil | place: Panama | collected 2016-02-17 | reverse complement strand
GGCCGCCGAAGCCGCAGCATTTGCCGCCGACGCCGCGATGAAAATCCTCGGCGCCTACGGCTATTCCACCGAGTTTCCAGTGGAGCGTTATTACCGCGATGCCAAGTCCTACCAGATCGTCGAAGGCTCTTCGAACATTCAGAAAATGATCATTGCGCAGGATGCCCTGGGTTACAGGAAAGCGAACCGTTAGCGCGTTGCGGATTTATGCAGACGGGCAGATAAACAGTTGCGGCTTTTCACCGGAAGGATCTGGTTCAACCCGAACGCGGATGCCGTACACTTCTTCAATAGTTTTCTCGGTCAGCACTTCTTTCGCCGTGCCGTCTCGATAGATTTTCGCATCGCGCAGCATCACAAGGCGCGGGAAAAACAGCGCCGCGAGATTTAGGTCGTGCAAGGCCGCAACGATAGTCAATCCCTGCTCACGATTGAGTTGCCGCATCAGTTCGAGGATTTGGACCTGATGTTTGAGATCGAGGAATGCGGAGGGTTCGTCAAGCAAAAGAATCTGCGGTTCCTGCGCCAGAGCGCGGGCAATGATCACTCGTTGTTTCTCTCCGCCGCTCAGCTCATGGAGATAGCGGTCGGAGAGAAATAAACAGTCGGTAAACTGCATGCTCGCGCGCGCTACCTCGAGATCTCGTTTTCCCTCCAGGGCGAGGGGGCTGTGAAAGCTCGCCCTTCCCATCAGGACAATCTCGGCTGCGGTGTAAGGAAAATGGATTTGGTTTTCTTGCGCCACTACGGCAAAGATCCGGCTCAATTCTCTCTTGCTGTAGGTTTCGATAGCTCTGCCATTTAGTTTGACCTCGCCCCGCCCTGACAAAACCGCCGAGAAAATCTTCAACAAAGTTGTTTTACCCGAACCGTTGGGACCTAAGATACCGACCATCTCGCCGCTTTCGATGGAGAGGGAGACACCGTCGAGCACGGGTTTTTCTTTGTAGGCAAAGACGAGGTTTTCGGTTCGAATAGCGTGTTTCATATGGGCAGCTTTCTTCCTTCGCGGTAGAGGAGAAAAAGAAAGAAGGGGCCACCAAAGAATGCCGTGATAATTCCTACCGGCAGTTCCGCGGGCGCCAAGAGGATGCGGGCGACGGTGTCTGCCCAGCACAAGAAAATCCCGCCAGCGAGAAAAGACGCCGGCAGCAAGAGCCGATGGTCACTGCCGACGATTAGGCGCATGACATGGGGAATCATCAGCCCGACGAAGCCGATCATACCGCTCACGGACACCATGGCGCCGATCATCAGTGAAGAAGCGACGAAGATCTGACGCTGGAGCGCCCCGGTCTCCACGCCGAGCTGCGTGGCTGCCTCTTCGCCCAAAGTGATGAGATTGAGGGATACGCCCTTCGTCCACAGCCAGAGAAAACCGAATACGATGTAGGCCCAGATGAAGGCGACGGTCAGATACGTGCGCGTGGAAAGGCTTCCCATGAGCCAGAAAAGCAGCCCTTGCGCCTGGTAGAAGTCGAGGATTGAATTGAGAAACATGATCACCGCGGCAACAAGAGAATTGAAAATGACTCCGGACAGTAACAAATGATAAGGATGGAGGCGGCCGCGAAACAGGGAGAACCGATAAATAAAGATCATGCTTAACAACGCGCCGAGAAATGCCGCGAAGGGAACCCAGGAGATTTCCCCAAGAAGCCCGCCGGCGATGGGCAGCAGCCAGTAGGGAAAAAAGATCAGTCCCAAGATTCCACCCAAAGAAGCGCCACCCGAAACCCCGAGCATCTGGGGGCACGCGAGCGGATTGCGCAGCAACGCTTGAAGCACAACACCACAAGCGGCCATGCCGCCACCGATGGCGACTCCCAGGAGAACGCGAGGGAGCCGCGCGCGAAAAAGAATTTCCGCATCTGGATTGGCGGTGAACATGTTTTCCAAAGCCTCCGAGAGATTGAGGCGGACCGGTCCGAGGAGAGTGCTGCCGACGATGGATAGCGCTAGCAAACCCAGTAGCGTCCCATTTACCCAAAGCATCTTTTTACGGTCGAGAACTTTCACACTCACTTCCATTCTTGAGTCCGCGTCGCGATTCCGCAAAGCACTCCGGATGAATGAACCGGGCAATTTCCTCCAGACCTTCTCCGACTCGGGGACCGGGCCGGAGAATTTTGTCGGAGGGATAAGCATAGACGCGCCCCTCTTTAACAGCGGGAATAGACTTGAGATCTCCCCAATGCTTGGCGGGCGCCGCGCGTTCCGATCCCATGCCGGCCTCAATGATGACCTGCGGCGCCTTGGCCACAACGAACTCGTCAGGCAGATTGAGCCATGGTTGTGTGGCATTGCCGGCAATGTTTTCACCGCCGGCCAAGGTAATGAGATCGTCGATGAAATTCTTGCCGCCGACTGCAACCAGAGGCCGCAGACCAACAACCAAAAGGGCGGAGCGGCGCGGCGCCGGTGCCACTCTTTTTTTCACTTGATTAAGTTGTCGTTCGATCTTAACGACCAGTCGTTCCCCTACTTTTGGGTTGCCCATCAAGCGGGCAACTGATTTAATCCCGGTCAAGATATCGGTGAGGCTGGCCACGGAGATCAAATTCACCCTAAGACCGAGGCGCTCCATTTCCCTTACCTTCGTCGGATCGGTTGCGGTGTTGACTCCGATCACCAGATCCGGCTTTTTTTCCACAATCACTTCAAGACTGGGGTTCATAAAGCCACCGATTTTGGGCAGCTGTTTGGCTTCTGGGGGATAATCGCAATAGCTCGTTACGCCAACCAGACGATCGCCAAAGCCCAGAGCAAACAGGGTTTCGGTCACGCTGGGTGCGAGAGAAACAACTCGCTGCGGACCAGAAGTAGACGCTTCTCGCGCCGAGGCCTTATGGCAGCACAGCGCCAACAGGCTTACAGCAAACAAATAGACAATGATGATCCGCCGCCGGTGATTCATGGCGCTCATAGAGCTAACAAGACCATTACCGAGGTCTCGCTCAATTCTCCAACGGCGCCGAAAATATCTCCGGTAACACCACCCAGGCGACGATGAAAATAGTTTTTGCTTGCCATAGTGAAGAATGTGATCCAGACCATCAAGACAACGCCGTTGCCGTGTAAGATCGCCGCTGCCAGGAGCAAAGTCAGGAAGGTGGCGACGAGAAAATGGCCAGTCTTTAGATGAACTATCAAATTCGAACCCAATCCCGTTTTCGCTGCTTTGGAGCGATAGCCCAATAACACCATCGCCCAGCGGCCCAGGATGGGTGCTGCCAGCAGCGCTCGCCAACGGTCTACGGTCATGCTCTCGAGGGCATGAATTTTAAGAAGCAGGACCAAAACGATTGCGATGAGGCCGAAGGCGCCGACGTGGCTGTCATCCATCACGCTAAGAACGCGGTCGCGGTCGCCGCCAGCGCCTAAACCGTCGACCGTATCGCCAAGACCGTCGAGGTGGAGCCCGCGTGTCATAAAGGCCAACAGGGTGACCAGGATTACGCTCAAGAGGCCGGCGCCTGTAAAAAGCTCGAGCGCGAAATTCACCAGCACCAAGATCAACCCTAATATGAGACCGATTGCAGGAAAGAAAATCGCGGATCGTCCCAACTCGTCGCTTGAATACTCTGTCTGGAAGGGGCAGGGAAAGAACGTCAAGAATCGAAGGGCCGCGAAGAAAGAGCTCACGAAAGTTTTTTCTCTACGCCAGCAGATTCGAAAGTCGCCATTTCACCGAGGAGTTTCGCAGCAGCTTCGGCCAAACCCATGAGGATACAAGCGCCGGTGCCTTCGCCCAGTCGCATCTGCAAATCCAAAACAGGCGACAACTTCAGCTCATCGAGCATTTGTTGGTGGCCTATTTCGGTGGAAAGATGTGAGGCGAAAAGGACATCCTGAATACGAGGACAAAGACGCTGCGCGATGAGCGCTGCGGCGCCGGATATGAAACCGTCCAAAACCATCGGAATATGGAATGAGGCTGCCCCGAGAATCACCCCCGCCATGGCGCCGATTTCCAGCCCTCCTACTTTCGTAAGAACATCGAGGGGATCTTTCGCGTTTGGCCGATTCAATTCAAGACCGCGCTCGATGGCCGCAACTTTTCTTTCCCAACTCATGTCGTCGATTCCTGTGCCTCTGCCGACAGCCTCGCGGGGAGCAGCCCCCGTCAAGGCGCAAAGAATGGCGGCCGCGCTGCTAGTGTTGCCGATCCCCATCTCCCCCGCTGCGAGTAAAAAAAGCTCCCGCGGGGTTGCTTCTTTTACGAGACGAATCCCGGTTTCGATGGATTGTATGGCGTCGGGTCGGGTCATGGCGGGGCCGCGCGAGAAATTATTAGTTCCACGCCGAACTTTGCAGTTGCACAGTCCTTGCATCATAGAAAATTCGTAATCTACACCCACGTCGATCACTTCGACGTCGACGCCATAATGCCGCGCCAGTACGTTGATGGCGGCGCCGCCGCGCAGAAAGTTATACGTCATCTGAGCGGTGACATCTTTCGGATACGCACTGACACCCTCTTCGGTAATCCCGTGGTCCGCAGCGAAAACAAACAAGAGCTTTCGCCCGAGCTGCGGTGGAACTTTTCCCTGAATCACGGAGACACGCCTGGCCAACTCTTCGAGTTTGCCCAGACTCCCTTGCGGTTTCGTTAGAGAATCGAGCCGCTTCTGGACTTCGGACTCCAAGGAACGATCCAAAGGCCGAATTCTTTCGATTGTCTCCTCTAGGAGCATGCCGCTCCCTTTTTCACGATTATCGGGAGGCCCGCAACCATCAGGATCACTTCATCTGCCGCTTGAGCTACGGTTTGATTCGTCCAACCCGCAAGGTCGCGAAACTTGCGCGCTAAGGCATTATCCGGAACGATGCCTGAGCCGACTTCGTTGGTGACGAAAATAAGATTAAAATCCAATTCCGCGAGCTTCTCCATTAACTCATGAACTTTTTGCGTGGCATATTTCTGATCATAACGAATGAGAAGATTACTGATCCACAGCGTCAAGCAGTCCACCAGCGCGCAATCTGTGTTGCCGCGCTGCCTCAGTAAGGCTTCAGTCAATCCCAGCGGCTCCTCGATGGTACGCCACAGAGAGCCGCGCCGCTTTTGATGCTCGGCGATTCTTTGTGCCATTTCCTCATCTTTGGCTTCGGCCGTTGCGACGTAGATACGACGTCGGCCCATTTCCGGCGCGCGCTGCTCGGCGTACTGGCTTTTTCCCGATCGCGCGCCGCCGCTGATGAGAATGATTTGCCTGGTCATAGAATTGGTCCTGCGGTCCACTCTTCCAGCGCATTGATAAGCCGGCGATTATCTTTTCTTCTCCGTATAGCAATGCGGAAATAGTCGAGACCTAGTCCCGGAAAGGAATCGCAAGAGCGGATCAGCATCTTCTTGGGCAAAAGAAAAGAGCGAAGGGCCACGGCGCTGGCATTGCTAGCAATCCGAACGAGCAGGAAGTTGGTGTTCGAGGAATAAGGGTGGAAGCTTTTTAACTCGATTAAAGCCTGGGTCAAGAAGTTTCTTTCCCGATGGAGCCAGCGCTCGGTTTTCAAAATAAAGTTTGTATCGCCCAAGCATGCCAGCGCGACTTGCTGGGCGGGGCCGTTGACGGACCAGGGCTCCAGATAAGCGGCGAACTGCGCGACTCTTTGAGAATGAGCCAGGAGATAGCCGAGACGAAGTCCTGGTAAAGAGTAGTATTTGGTGAGCGAGCGTAAGACGATCAGATAAGGATTCTCTTTGATCAGTTGTTTGACGGATTCACCTTCGACAAAATCGACGAAGGCTTCGTCAACCACTAGAAACCTCTTTCTTACGAGGGCGACGCGGGCAATCTTCTCGATTTCCTCTTGCGGGATCAGTTGTCCGGTTATACTGTTCGGTGTCGTTAGGAAGGCCACGTCATCATCCTTACACCAAGCGGCCATAAATTGTTCGGTGGAAAAGCGGAAATCACCGCCACGGTTCGCCAGAGACAGGAAATGGACTCTTCCGCCTGCCAATTTCAGCGCGTTGGCATGCTCGGAAAAAGCGGGCACCACAACTAGCGCTTTGCGGGGCTGCAGAGCCATGCAGACGAGATAGATCAGCTGGGTCGAACCGTTGCCAAGGAGCACTTCGTTTGCTTTTATCTCATGCCGCTTCGCCAAAGCCTCTCTAAGTTCTTCTCCATAAGGATCGGGATAGCGTGCTATCTCGACGTAGCTTTTTTTGAAGGCTTTGCGCGCCGAAGCCGGCGGCCCCAAGGGGTTGATGCTGGCGCTGAAGTCAATAATATCGGAAGGGTCAATGCCAGTTTTCTTAGCCCAGGCATAGACAGCCCCTCCATGCTCTCGATCGAGTTGGAATTCTACGGGAGTGCCATCGAAATCAGTGCGAAAGTCATGAGCGAGAGAGTGGCTGTGACCAGGCATAGGACTCGCGCCTCCTTTAACATTCCAATATTAACCGGAGCGAGATCATCGCCAAGATAGGGCTTTTGAACTTCAATGCCGAAATAAATACTCGGTCCGCCGAGCCGGATAGCTAACGCGCCGGCCAAGGCGGATTCTGGATAGCCGGCATTGGGGCTTAGGTGATTGCCATGATCGCGCCGGAGAATTCTAAGGGCCAGGCTACCGTCAAGCCTTACCAGAAAAGTTGCGATGACCATGATAAAAGCCGTAAGACGCGCCGGTATAAAATTGACCACGTCATCCAACCGGGCGGCGAACTTTCCAAAGTAGAGATAACGTTCGGAGCGATAGCCAATCATGGAATCCAGTGTGTTAACAGCTTTATAGACCATGGCCATCGGAACCCCTCCCAAAAAAAGATAGAAGAGCGGAGCGACGATGCCATCGTTGGTATTTTCCGCCAAAGATTCCAAACTTGCGCGCAGAATTTTGTCCTCATTCAAAGTGGCGGTCTCACGGCCGACGATATGAGCCAAATTCTCGCGCGCTTTAACAAGATTGTCTGATCGTAGCGGGGTTTCAATCTGGCGTATGGCGTCAAGCAGTCCTCGCGTGGCCAAGGTCGTGGAGGCTAGTCCAGCAGTAAGAAGAAAACCTATCATGGGTGGGAGAAGTGCTACAGAATACAGCACCATCCAAGTAGCCCCGACCACGATAGTGAGCAATACCAAAGAGAGGGCCATTCCGGCGAAAAAGTCTCGCCCGGCGGCACCGCTCCAGAGAAATCGTTCGCCCCGGGAGATGAATTTCCCCATTAGAACCACCGGGTGGGGCAGCCAACGTGGATCGCCGACGGCAAGGTCCAAAAGAAAGGCGCTGACCAGGAGCGTTGCTGAGGAATTTAAGAAAAATTGCCAATCCATGAGATATTCTCAATTCACCAATTCAGCGGTAGTGAGGGCTGGACGCAATAAGGTCTCCGTCCTGCTCCAATCATTATCCTGCCGTTGGCTTAGTAGTTCCTTCTTCACCTTTCCAGATTTCGTCAAAGATCACATCCCGGAGAGGCAAGCGATCAAGCCATCCGGCTGTTTCTAGTTCCGGTTTGAGTTCGAAACGCTCTGGGTAACCCACGCAGAGGTAGCCAACCAGCGCGATGTGATCTGGGATGCGCAAGATCTCCTTCAAGCGCTCGACCGAGAGAATGCTTACCCATCCCACTCCCAATCCTTCCGCTCTTGCGGCCAGCCAGAGATTCTGAATAGCGCAGCAAGTTGAATAAACATCCGTCGCGGGGACGAGGCTGCGGCCGAGAACCGCTGGTCCGTGGCGCGTCGAGTCGCAGGTTACACAGATATTGAGCGGCGCTTCTTCGATTCCTTCTAGCTTGAGACTGAGGTAAAGCTTCTTCCTTTCATCGGAAAACTGCTCCGCCTCCTGACTTCGCGCCAGGAGAAACGCTTCCTTGATCAGTCTTTTCGTTTGAGGATCTCGGATTACAATAAAATTCCACGGCTGCATAAAGCCCACGGAGGGCGCGTGATGCGCGGCCAGCAAAATCTTCTTGATCACTTCGGATGGAACCGACGAGGAAAGAAAGCGCCGCACATCTCTGCGAGCGAAGATAGCTTTGTAAACGGCCTCCTTCTCAATCGGAGTAAAACATGCCTCCGACGATGGATTTTCATTGGACATCGGAATTGCCTCCAAGTTTAACTCCGGCAGCGGATGCCTTTGCCAATCCCTTTGCAATAGCCGTGTAGGCCGCCAAGCCGATCAGTTCGCCCAACTTGGTGTGCTTGCCGCAATAACGTTCCACGCTGCTGCCTATAGAAGCAAGAGCAATGCAGTCGGTGCCGGTTCCGGTGGCGGGCAGACTCGATTGGGTGCTCCTGATGCCGCTCTCATAAAGTGCTCGCACACGTCCCTCGGTGGCGATCTGCACCGCTTCCACCATCGCTTCTTCTCTCAGACTTGGCTGGACCAAGAAGATCATATTGATCGTGTGAGGCGAAATCACTTGGCTGTCCTGAAACGAGGCGGCATCGCCTACGGATAGAGCGTTGCCATAGCCGGCAGTAGCAAAACAGGCGACTTCCCGTGCACCGTCAGAGAACGAAACCTCGATCAGCTCAGACATCGTCACGCCAGTGGCCATCACTACCGCTTTGCCCTGAAGCTCTAAGCGCTGCATCTCACGGCTGAGCCAACCTTCCGGGTTCCCACCAAAACCGGCGTCATCGCTGTTCACATGATGATTAACAAGATGGCTCGCGTAGCAGAATCCGCCGTTCAGTACGGCCCAACTCAGTATGGGTACCGGCCGGGGAAAACTGATAATCAAGGCATCTTGCTCTCGATGCAGCGTCACTTGTTCCAGCAGGTTAAAGGGCATGGCTACTCAGTTAAACTAATGATTGCTCCGAAAGCGTAAAGCTGCGGCATGCGGCGACGAAACCGCGGGCAAACTCAGGGTTCGAGCCAAAATGTAAGTGCACATAACTCCCGAGACAGTTCTTATAATGATAGCCCTCGCGAATCCTTGTTTTGTTGGGTCCTTCCATGAGGTAGGCGGTTTGAATCTTCCTTCCAGGGAGAAAGCCGTGTAGCTCCGAATAGTGAAATTCGTGACCTCTGATTTTTTCTTCCGGCGCCATAAATGTTTTCTTTGCGGCCAAGACTTCGCGATAGCCCAAGGCCTTCAATTGCGGCAACATCTTGGTCGTAAACGGATAAGCTCCGACCATCGGATACTTCCGCCGCGCGCAATCGATTAATGTCTGTGACAGGTACATCAGGCCGCCGCACTCGGTGTATACGGGACCTCCCGCTTCGATGAAATGCCTTATGGCGGTGCGCATTGACTGGTTCCGCGAAAGCTCCCTTGCGAAGAGTTCGGGGTACCCGCCGCCCATGTAAATTCCTTTGATCCTCGAGGGCAGAGAGCGATCGTGGATCGGACTAAATCGCTCGATCTTTGCTCCCGCGCAGGTTAGGAGATCCAGGTTATCAGGATAATAAAAACAAAACGCCCGGTCGCTGGCGACCGCAATAGGAACTTTGTCGCCTGCCAGTTCTCTCGTCGTGGCCCCAGCCCACGCCGCAACCTTGGTTCGCGTGCTCACGAGTAAGCGATCCAAGTCGACATGATCTTGGATAAGCCGTCCTAGTCGGTTGCCGAAACGTTTGTCGAGAAAACCTTCCTGGGCGACGGCCAAGCCAAGGTGCCGCTCGGGAATTTTGAGATCGTTGCGAGTCGGTATTCCTCCGAAGCATTCGAGCATCGGCAACGATGCTATTGCGTCTCTCAGGTAATTGAGATGACCGACTCCCGCTACCCGGTTAAAGATGACGCCGATCAAGTTGGTTCTGCGGTCGAAGAGCCGGTAACCGAGAATCATGGCCGCGGCGCTGCGAGCCATCGCGGAGGCGTCTACTACCAGAATCACGGGCAGCCCCAGCAGCTTTGCCATCTCCGCCGTGCTGCCGTCCTCTGTGACGCCGCTTCGACCGTCGTAGAGTCCCATCATCCCCTCGATGACGGCAACATCTTTCTCGCGCAGGTTTTTTTGAAAGGACTGGCGGTTGTAGTCTTTGGATAACATCCAGCCATCGAGGTTGTACGACGGCACGCCGCAAACTTTCGCGTGCAAGCCGGGGTCGATAAAATCCGGGCCGATTTTGAATGGCTGGACTTTCAAACCGCGTTGCCGCAGTGCTGCCATGATCCCTAGAGAGATCGTGGTTTTCCCGACACCGCTATGGGTACCAGCAACGACGAATGCAAACAAAGATCGCATGGTGAAAATTCCCTCGGGTTCAACCTTATTGCCGTTCGGGCGGAGTGACGATCCAACTCTTGATTAGATTCAGATCCAGTGATTTTCGGAGATGATCCGCCAGGCGGTCGATGCGCTCTTCGCGTGCGGCGCCGAGATTGGCCCAAGTTTCGGCGGGAGCGAGATCCACGGCGCCGCGTAGGGCCGCGAGAAATGAATGGCGAAAGTCATCGTTGTCAAAAAAACCGTGCACGTAGGTGCCAAAGACGCGACCTGATGCGCTCACGGCGCCGTCGGGAACAGAGCCAGGATTTCCCAGACGCACGATTTCTGCAAGAGGCCGAGATCCCGGTTCATAAAACGTTTCACCTACATGTATCTCGTAGCCTTCGAAACCAGTTTCAGGAAAGTGGCCGAGGCCGAAAACCTGGGATTGCAACCAGCCTCGCACCCGTCGCACAGTCTTATTCGCGCGCAGTAAGGTTCGTACCGGCAAGAACCCGAGTCCCTTTCTGCCGCACGATTCGCCGTGATTTTCGACCCCCTCGGGATCTTCGATACAACTGCCGAGCATCTGAAAGCCGCCGCAGATGCCGATAAGAGGAACGCCCTTTTCATGAAGCTGCCCAAGCCGCTCGACAAATCCCCAACGATCAAGCCACTCCAGGTCGTCAAGTGTTTGCTTGCTACCGGGCAAGATGAGCAGATCCGCTGCGGCCATTTTCTCCGGGTGTTCGAGAAACGCCAGGGATACTGACGGCTCGAGGCTTAGGGCGTCGAAGTCGGTGAAATTCGCCATGTGCGGTAGAGCAATGACGCCAATCCGAATCCGCCGCGACGGTCCGCTTTCCAGATTTTTCCAACGGCGCATTGCGGAGGATCGCTCCTCTAAGGCAACACCGTCTTCTTCATCGAGACCCAGATTGGGGAGGTAAGAGACAATTCCAACGCAGGGCAAACCGAGTCGGCGCTCCATGGTTGATACGCCGGGGCGCAACAGTGATTCGTCGCCACGGAATTTATTGATAACAAACCCGCGGATTCGCAAGCGATCCGGTGGTTCCAGTAGTTCCAACGTGCCTAATAGCGAAGCAAAAACACCGCCGCGGTCGATATCGCCTACGAGCAGGCAAGCGGCGTCAGCGGCATGGGCCATGCGCATATTGACGATGTCATGCTCGCGCAGATTGATTTCCGCCGGCGAGCCCGCGCCTTCGAGCAAGATGATGTCGTAATCGCCAGTCAGTCGGCTGTAGGCCTCGAGCACCGCAGGGAATAGCTGTTCCACCCGTCGGGTGTGGTAATCCAAAGCCGAGACTTGTCCCCATATCTTTCCCAGAAGGATTACCTGCGCACCGGTGTCAGTGGAAGGTTTAAGCAGGATGGGATTCATCTCGACGCGAGGAATCACTCGGCAGGCTTCGGCTTGCAGAGCCTGCGCCCTGCCGATCTCGCCACCATCCGGAGTGGCTGCGGAGTTAAGCGACATGTTTTGAGCTTTGAAAGGGGCCACCCGATAACCTTCCTCCGCCAACACGCGTCCCAAACCAGCGGTGAGAATCGACTTTCCCACGTGGGACGCCGTTCCGAGGATCATCAAAGCATTCTTTCGGGCTATCATGACGCCTCGCTTTTCATGCTTTTAGTTGCGCTCACGGCGCTGCGATATAAAGCCAGTTAATCAGATCACCGCTTTTTACCAGATATCGTTCAGCCGGAACGTTAGAGCGATAACCGTTAACCTCGAACTGCCAACCGCGGTCGGTGGCGAACTCATTTTGGATTCCCGCTATCTCTTCGACAAAATCGTCCATGCCAAACTTGCACGAAGTAGCGATAGGAACAACAATTCTCAAAACATCCAACACCGTGCTCCCTTCAACGGCCGCAACGTTCTGTTCAATCGGAGATCGGCTTTCCGATCCAAAATTGATGGATATTGTCACTGTCAGCATCCTATGTTGCGGCATCCCTTTAGCCTAGGGGAATAGATTTTCAAAGGTATATGAATTCCAAGCTAGCTCGCCGGTTCGCATCAGTCAGCGTCTAACCGGTTTCAGGTCCCAAGATTGAGCCGAAAGCCCAGCAAAAAATTTAGCGGAGGCGCACGAAAGCCATCTGCTTGCTCGTATTTCTTATTAAATAAATTTTGAATTTTGCCAATAAAACTTATTTCTTTGGCAAACGAGAATCGCCAGGGAAGAGTGTATGATGAGGCGAGATTAACAATCACATAGCCCGGGGCAACGATATTGCCGAATGGGGAAGCGGCGCGGAAATCATCTCGGCGTCCGACGATGTTAGCAATGAGGTTGATATTCAAAGCATCCTGCAGATAATTCAGGATCACGTTTCCCTGATTGTGGGGACGCCGCGGCAGGGTTCCATCTTCTGTGGTCCAGTTCAGATAGGTGTAATTGGCGCTTAACGTCAGAGGTGAGAAGATCTTTATTCCCAAAGTCCATTCAACTCCGTTGAAGCGGGCGTGACCCACGTTTTCAGCACGAAAACAACCAAACGGGTTTCCGGGAATGGGTCTACCCTCAATTAAATCGTTAACGTTACGATGAAAATAGGTTCCTGTTACTTTGACGCGGTCCGAGATGACATTCTGCTCAACGCCCAAGTTTACTTCCCAACTTTTCTCGGGACCGAGATTGGGATTGCCAAAGGCTGGACAGCCAAAGGCGGCGGGAAAGAACAACTCGTTCAATGACGGCGCTCTAAAACCCTTTGCATAACTTGCTTTCAGCCTGGTACCAATTTCCTGGAATAAATAGGCTGCGGAGAAAGAAGGCGTCCAGGCGGTACCAAACTGTTGATTATCATCCAGACGAAGTCCCGGAATCACGATCAACCGCCGGTCAAGAAATTGAAACTGCTCCTGCAGGTAGTAGCCAACGTTTCCGATGGCCGCATCGGTGCAGGTCCCGTGTCTTGGGAAATCGCAGGAAAACGCGTTGGTGGTGGCCGATCTCCGATTGTATTGGACTCCGAAAGTCGTCGTACCCCAATCTTCAAAGCGGTAGTTGGTTTGAAATTCCCCGGTAATGATTTGCTGGCGAAAAAGATCAATGGTGAAGGAATCGCAGGGAAGGCCGAAAAAAACGCAGGAATCGACGTCGTCTTTAAACTTGTCATGTTCTTTGTATAGCGCTCCCCAAATTCGGTAATCCCAGTTGGGCAGGATTTTATGCTCCCACTCAACTTTGTTCATGTATTGGGTCGTAGTCTGGCGGGCGTTTGGGTCGGGCATGGATGCGAAGTTGTTGTTGTTGAACAAGCCGACTTCTCCATTGATGAAATTAAAAATGCCTTTGAGGCTCGCATCCGGTGTGACTTGATAATCCAGCCGCGCCGACGTTGAGAGGTTCGCATAGTCATCGTTGAACTTCTCAAAACCTCTGCTTCCCAAATGGCCGACGCTGAATGAGTATCCGAGTTTTCCTACGCCTCCTCTCAGCGTTAGCACTTCACGGTTGGTCCCCCAATTGCCGCCTTGCGCCGAGAAGCCTACCTCCATTGGCCCTTGGCCTTTCTTGGTAAAGATATTGATCACACCTCCGATCGCCTGCGAGCCGTAAAGAGTTCCACCAGAACCACGGAGAATTTCGATACGCTCAACATTTTCGGTCGTCAGGTTTGCGAAGTCGTAGGCCCCGGTGGTCGTGCTGTTGACTTCAACGCCGTCGATCATGACGAGCACCTGGTTCGACTCGGAACCACGAATAAAAACGGAAGTTGTATTTCCCATTGAACCCGTTTGAACGACGTTGACGCCCGGGACGTCCCGCAGAACCTGCAAAACGAGGTCCCCCTGCCGTTCGCGAATTTCGTCCGGCGTGATAACCGTCAGTGATGTTGTGAGCTGATTAAGAGGAACTTCCGTCCGTGTGGCCGTCACAACGACGGGGGGAAGTGTCTCAACGGGGTCCGCGGCCTGAGAAAAGTTTGGCAGTAAAGTAAAAAGCAGCAGAACATACAAAAAAACCATTAGACCTCTCCTTTTCCCGCGAAAGGGGATGTTAGAGCAGATCGGATAGGTCTCCTGGCTTGGGCTTTAACCTACTCGCCGCGCCTTCCCGCCTTAGTCGTTATTCGTGCTCGTTATTCGTGCTCGTAAAATTCCCTAAGCGAGCACGATCACGAGCCACGAACACGATCCCAGGCAGTGGCTAATGCTTGCAGCTTTCGTGGCCTTTACAGTTGCGGGGCAGCAGGGGATTTCTAAGAAAGTATGAAGGATGAGGGATAAAGGATGAGTTTTCTTTCATCCTTTTTGCTTTTCGCCTTCAGCCTTTCGAAGTCACCCCTTTCCCTTAATATCCGTCCGCGGTCGATAATCTTTCTCTCTATTTCCTCCTAAATGAACCGTTAATTCTTTACGTCGGTGAGACGAAAATCGATGGGAATTTTGACCCAGCTTTCGACCGATTTGTTGCCGTAATGAGCCGGCGAAAAGAGCCAACGTTTAATAGCTTCCGCCGCGGCTCGATCCAGAGTCTCGCTGCCGGAACTATCGTTCACTTCAACTGACTTAGACTTTCCGTCCTCGTCAACCAAAACGCGCAGAACTACGCGCCCCTCCTTGCCTTCTTTCCGCGCCTTGTCTGGGTATTCCGGTTTCGGGCTGTACGCATAGCTTGCCTGGACGAATTTCTCCCCTCCGGCTCCATTTCCCACCCCGCTACCTGATCCATTACCGCCGGCCGAACTTCCTTTACCACGGCTCCCGCCGTCCTCCCCTGAACTTCCGCGTCCCAGTTGACCCGAAGAGCCGCTCTGCGTTTCTGCCACCGCAATTACCGCTATTCCTTCAATCCCGGTCAGAACATCTATTGGCATAGCAGCTGCCTTGATCGGCAACGGAGATTCGCTCGTTTCTTCACTTTCTTCATTCGAGTTGGTCATAGCGGTCTGTGCCTGTGCGCGGTGTTTCGGCGTTCCTCGATTTAGCTTATTTTTCGCGCCAGTTCCGCTGCCGCCCGATTCTTCTACACTTTCTTTTTCCGCGACGACGAGAGTCACCGGAATTAGCCCTTCCTGCTGCGCCGTTGGAAAGACGACCGGATAGACCAACCCGATAGCGTGAAGCGTGACAGAGATAAGTAAGAACACACCCAGCTTCGTACCCACGACTCTGTCATATGGTCTCAGCATGGTAAAAAGTTCAAGAAACCTTTCTCTCTCTTCCGGAGAGGCCGGTGGAAAGAACTCTAGGCAGGTCTCCTGGCTTAGGCTTGAACCTACTCACCGCGCCTTCCCGCCCCGTTCGTTATTTGTGCTCGTTATTCGTGCTCGTAAAATTCTTAATCGAACACGATCACGAGGCACAAACACAAACCCCAGGCAGTGACTTGCGTAGCGGTTTTCGTCGCCTTTACAGTGGCGGGACCGCGCCGGATTCACACCGGACTTCCCTGACACCTAAAGCACCAAACGACGCGAAAGCTATAACGGAAAAAAAATGTTGTCAAGAAGAATTTTTCGCAGGTCGAGAAGCGTAAGACTGAGGCTTTGAGATTTCTTTAGTTCTCACGGGTCTACCAACAAAATTTATAGAGACGCGAATAGGGCGAAACTTAAAGTTTCACCAAGTTCGACAAGAGCGTCAAAGTGATAACAGGAAAGGTCTACGCTTCGCCAACGAAGGTAAGCACGACTCAATAGCGCGAAAAGAGAAACACACAGCCCGATCCAGAGTGCCGTAGTCCCAACCAAGAATATCGCCACGCCCAAAGTTATCGCGGTGGCGATCATGAGATGCCATGCCCTCACATTTTCAGCGACGCACCGCGCCGACTCGTCACTCGCTGAAGTGGACCGGTAGAGAAATATTACGAGTGACCAGCGCGCGAAAACGGGAGCGAGCACAAGACTCAAGCCGCGCATTTCACCGATCACCTCGATGGAACGAATCTTAAAAAGGATAATCAATAAAATCGCCAACAAGCCGTAAATTCCAACGGGTCTGTCGGCTGCAGTCTTGGAGTTCGTCGAGAGAGCAAAAGTTTTCTCAGTTCCAGCTAAATGAGCCGCTCGAGTCATGAAGATAAGGAAAGTTACCAGGACAACGCCGAGGATCTCTGATTCGAGGTAAGGTTCTAAAACGCGATTTAAAATCGCCAAGGAAACACCGATGGTTAAGCCCACGAGCGGAAAATAAGGAGTACCCGACCCGACCCGCTCCGCGTTCAATTGACGACCGCTGAAACGGTCGCCCAGCACTAGAAATTTGAACGCCGCCAAGGCGTTTTGCATGGCTCCTCTTTTCGCTTAGCCCTCCGAAGCTGTCAACATGTTGGCGACGTAGACCAAAAGTCGAAGGAAAATTTGTCAACACAAAAAAGCAAAAATTCGCTTTAAAAATCACGAGGTTAGCAACAGGTTTATGCTTTACTTTTTGCTTATTTTCCGGTATTATCAACAGTAGGTAACAACTCTCGCTAACCCCATAGTTTTACAGGAGAATTTTCCTAAAGGGACTGGTCAAAAATGGCTGAACCAACATCACCAGATCGATCTCGATACAGCGCTGACAACATCAAAGTCCTTGAAGGACTCGAAGCCGTCAGGAAACGGCCTGGGATGTATATCGGAGACACCTCCGAACGGGGCTTGCATCATTTGGTTTATGAAATAGTGGATAACTCCATCGATGAGGCTTTAGCGGGATATTGTGATCAGATTGAAGTGACGATTCACATCGATAACAGCGTCACTGTAATCGATAACGGTCGCGGTATACCCGTCGATATGCATCCGACGGAAAAAAAATCCGCGGCCGAAGTGGTTTTGACTAAACTCCATGCGGGCGGCAAGTTTGATAAGGCCTCCTACAAAGTATCCGGCGGACTCCACGGCGTGGGCCTTTCGGTTGTCAATGCATTGGCTGAGTCATTGGAAGTGGAAATCAAGCGGGATGGCAAGGTTTATCAGCAGAGCTACAAGCGAGGAGTTCCAACAGAGCCGCTTAAGGAAGTTGGAAAATCGAAAGAGCGTGGCACTCGCGTGACGTTCAAACCGGACGGAGAGATTTTTGAGACGACTGAATTTAGCTTCGATATTCTCTCGCAAAGATTGCGCGAATTGGCGTTCTTAAACCGCGGTGTAAAAATTACTATCGAAGATGAGCGAACTCAGAAGAAACATGAGTTTTTCTACAAAGGCGGGCTTTTGTCTTTCGTCGAGCATTTGAACCGCGCCAAAACCGCTATTCATCCGAAAGTTGTTTATTTCGAAGGCGAAAAGGACGGGGTTGCAGTGGAAATAGCCATGCAGTGGAACGATGGTTATTCCGAGAGTGTTTTTTCATTCGCCAATAATATTAACACCATCGAAGGCGGTACTCACCTGATAGGTTTCAAATCCGCTTTGACCCGAACCATAAACAGTTATGCCGTCGATACCGGACAGCTCAAGAAAGATGAAGAGAATCTCCAAGGCGAAGATGTCCGCGAAGGTTTAACCGCGGTCATCAGCGTTAAGGTTCCTGAGCCACAATTCGAAGGCCAGACCAAGACCAAACTGGGAAACAGCGAGGTGAAGGGCATCATTGAGGCTTTGGTCAATGAAAGACTAGGAAGCTATTTAAGTGAGCATCCGACCGACGCAAAGAAAATCGTTTCCAAGGGCGTGGAAGCCGCACGCGTGCGTGAAGCCACCCGCAAAGCCAAAGAGCTGGCGCGACGAAAAGGGGCTTTGGATTCCGGTTCGTTGCCCGGCAAGTTGGCCGACTGCCAGGAACGTGACCCGGCGTTGAGCGAGCTTTACCTTGTGGAGGGTGATTCCGCTGGCGGGTCGGCCAAACAGGGGCGCGACCGACGCAATCAAGCGATTCTCCCGCTTAAAGGGAAAATCCTCAACGTTGAAAAAGCGCGTTTTGACAAGATGCTCTCATCGCAGGAAATCCGCCTGATGATTACGGCCCTCGGTACAGGGGTAAAAGAGGACTACGACCCGGCGAAGCTGCGCTACCATTCAATCATCATTATGACCGATGCGGATGTCGACGGTTCGCACATTCGCACTCTGTTGCTCACGTTTTTCTACCGCCAAATGCCTGACCTGGTGGAAAACGGCCATCTTTTTATCGCCCAACCCCCGCTGTACAAAGTGAAACGGGGCAAACAAGAACGATATCTAAAAGATGAGGCGACCCTTGAAGACCATCTGATCGAACTCGGCACGGAGAACATCCAGGTGAGAGCGACCAATGACGGCAATGGCCTTGCCGGCCAGCCGCTGCAAAACTTCATCAAGAAGGTCGCGCGTTGGGAAAAATTGATGGCTTTGACGGCTCGAAAGAAAAAGAACCGGACCATCGTCGAAGGGCTGTTGCTCGAAAGCGGGTTTAACGAAGGAACGCTAAAAGACGAAAAGGCGTTAAAGAGCTTGATGAATCGGCTAACCTCGTATGTCAATCTGATGGCGCCGGACCAAGCCCCTTTATCGTGCAGTTTGGCAGAAGATCCAGAGCACGATTGTTTCAAACTTATCTGTGCCACCCGAGCCAACGGTACCGGCTTTCAAACCGTTATTGATCGGGAGTTTCTAACGAGTCCCGAGTACAAAGAAATAAAAAAACTTTTCACTGACCTGATCGGTCTCGGCCTACCTCCTTATTCGCTGGAAAATGGCGATCACAAAGCTCAGCTTCGCTCCCTCACCGAGCTTCTTGAGTATGTCATGGAGGGAGGCAAAAAGGGCCAGTACATACAAAGGTACAAAGGTCTCGGCGAAATGAATCCGGAACAGCTATGGGACACTACCATGAATCCGGAAACGCGGATTCTTTTACAGGTTAGGATTGAAGACGCGGTGGAAGCCAACGACATCTTCTCGACCTTGATGGGCGACGAAGTCGAGCCCCGGCGCAAATTTATCGAAGAGCATGCGCTGACCGTAAAGAATCTAGACATCTGATAGAAAAAAGTTCCAAATGTTCAAGCCGTTCAAATCGACTTTGAACCCCTGGAGTGTTTTGAACGATTTGAACAGTTTGAACGTTTTGAGCCCATCCTTTTATTAATCCATGGAAGCGACGCCAAGGTCACAAAAGGTCCCCGTTTATATCGAAGACGAGATGCGCGAGTCGTTCATGGCCTATTCCATGAGCGTCATCATCAGCCGCGCTCTACCCGATGTCCGGGATGGCTTGAAACCGGTGCATCGCCGGGTGCTCTACGCGATGTATGACCTGGGCAACACCTGGGACAAGCCTTATAAAAAATCAGCTCGCGTCGCCGGTGATGTTATCGGTAAGTATCATCCGCACGGTGAGATGGCGGTCTATGACACCATCGTGCGCATGGCGCAGGATTTTTCCATGCGCTATCCCCTGATCGATGGCCAGGGAAACTTTGGCTCCATTGACGGAGATCCTCCAGCTGCCATGCGCTACACAGAAATACGGATGGCGCGGTTGGGTGAGGAGCTGCTCGCGGATATCGAAAAAGAGACCGTCGACTTTATTCCCAACTACGACGACCAGTTAAAAGAACCGGCGGTTTTACCTTCGCGGATACCCAATCTTCTTATCAATGGCGCGGCGGGAATCGCCGTCGGAATGGCGACCAACATTCCTCCGCACAATCTGGGCGAGGTCGTGGATGGGCTGGTTACCCTGGTGGAGAACCCAAATATCACGATTAAAGAACTGATGAAACATATCCCCGGCCCGGACTTCCCAACCGGCGGATTCATACATGGAAGAGAGCCCATCGCCCAAGCTTACAACGAGGGGAAAGGCATCATCCAGACTCGTGGCAAGGCTTTTACTGAAACAGTCAAGCGGACCGGTAAGGAACAGATTATCATCAGCGAAATTCCCTTCATGGTTAACAAGGCCCGTCTCATCGAGCAAATCGCGGGTCTGGTGCAGGAGAAGAAGATAGAGGGAATAGCCGATTTGCGAGACGAATCGGACCGCGAGGGAATGCGCATTGTCATCGAGCTCAAGCGGGACGCGGTGGCTGAAATTATTCTCAATCAGCTCCATAAGCACACCGCCCTGCAAGAATCATTCGGCATCAATATGCTCGCCATCGTCGAGGGGCGGCCAAAAATTCTCAATCTTAAAGAAGCACTAAAAGCATTCTTGGATCACCGCAAAGAGGTGGTTACCCGGCGCACGGCGTATGATCTTCGCAAGGCCGAAGAGCGGCTGCATATTTTGGAAGGATTGAGAATCGCCCTCGACAATCTCGATGCCGTCATCGCGTTGATTCGAAATGCTCATGATCCCAGGATCGCCAAAGACGGCTTGATGGCCAATTTTGGGCTGAGCGAAATTCAGGCGCAAGCCATCTTGGACATGCGTTTGCAGAGACTAACGGGCCTGGAGCGTGACAAAATCCTGCAGGAGCACAATGAGACGGTTGAACTGATCGCCCAACTCCGGGCGATTCTGG